>Ga0101944_10001348_pt1 | contig 52345 bp, 39 predicted proteins | sample DewCreD2012metaG_FD_75245 | JGI IMG/M metagenome (GOLD analysis project Ga0101944, IMG submission 75245) | Hot spring sediment bacterial and archeal communities from British Columbia, Canada, to study Microbial Dark Matter (Phase II) - Dewar... ... | reverse complement strand
TGCCGCAGATGGGGCATTTGCCGGGGGTGTCCTGCACGTGTTCCGCGCCCATCGGGCAGTAGAACTGGCCGGGCTTGACTTGCGCGATCTCGTCGTCGCCGGGCGCGGCGGCTGCCGGGGCGGCGGCTTTGTCGCCTTTGATCCGGACCAGCTTCATGCCGCAGATGGGGCAATCGCCCGGCCGGTCGCTGATGTAGGTGGGATGCATCGGGCAGTGGTATTGCGGTTTGGCTTGAGCCCCGCCGTGGCCGCTGTGGCCGTGGTCGGAACGGCTGCAGCCGGCGAGCCCCGCGCCGCCGACAACCAGCAGCGCGCTCAGGAAGAGAAGGACACTTCGAGTTCGCATGGTTCGGTTCAAAGGTGTTGGGGGTGAAGGGTCATTTCTGGTCCGTCAGCGGCGCAGCCAACACCGGCGCGCCGGCCGGCGGCACGCCCTGGATGAGCAACGACAGTTCCGCCAGCACGATCTCGCGCTGCGTCCGTTCCTCGATTTCGGCCAACTGAAACCCAAGCAGCGTCCGCTCGGCGTCAATCAGGTTGAAGAAATCAATCCGGCCCGACAGGTAGCCTGCACGGGCGATTTCCAGCGACTGCCGGGCTTTGGGAATGAGCTGCGTTTGGAGCAACGCCAAGTTGCGGGTGAGCTCGCGGTGACTGTAGCTCTTCTCGGCGAACTCGACCGTGAGCGTGATCTGCTCGGCAGTGAGGCGAGCCTCGGCGGCGCGCTTGGCCGCCTGGGCGGCGGCGATTTCGGCGGCGATCTTGTCCCGCCAGATGGGCAGCGTCACGCTGGCCGTCGGCCGCACCATCACCGGCGCGGCCTTGGCGTCGGCCATCAGGCCCAGGGCGAAGTCCGGCACGCCCGCCTTGTGGGCCAGGGCCAGCGAGGCCTGCGCGGCGCGGACCTCGGCCTCCATCTGCTTCAGACGCGGGTTGCGCGCAAACGCAATGTCCAGCAGATCGCCCGGCAACTCGAGCGGTGTGGCCTCGAACCGCGTCGGCAAAGGCGGATCGGGCTGGTCGCGGGTAAGTCCCAAGGCCGCCTTGAACTGCGCGCGCAAGGGGTGGCGCGAATCTTCGAGATTGGCAATTTCGGTGGCGAGCCGGTCCTGCTCGATCTGCGCGCGATAGACATCCTGCAGAGTCGGCTTGCCGGCCTCGTTCTGGGCGCGGGCTGAGCGCTCCAGGTCGGCCAGCAACGCCAACGTCTCGCGATGGATGCGAAGTTTCTCCTCCAAGAAACCGAGGTTGTAGTAGGCCCGTTTGAGCGCCAAGGCCGTCTGCAGCACGGCGCTCTCGAACGCGAAGTAGCGCGCCCGGCTTTCGGCGTGGGCGACCTCGGCGCGGGCCTTCAGCTTGCCCGGTCCGGGGAACTCCTGCATCAGGCCGGGCATGACCGTCATGACGATGTCGGCGATATCCGACTCGAACGTCAGCCGCGGGTCGGGCCGCGAGCGTTCGGCGGTGATGCGCTCGACCGCAGCCAGCCAGTTGAAGTAAGCGGCCTCGACGGCGGGCTGGTTGAGCATGGCGAAGCGCAGGTAGTCCGCCAGCGTCGAGTCCGCCGCCAACTGCGGCAGGGGCGGCCGCTGGCCTTTCGGCCGATACACACTCGCCAAGGTGGTCGCCTCCTGCCGCGCCAGCCGCTCGTTCGCTGTCGGCACACCCTTGCAGCCGGATAGGACCAGGCCGGCCAGCGCCAGGCCCGTCAACGGCCATGCCCACCGCGAGAGGGGATATTTCAAGCCAATACTCATGCGAAACCGCGAGCGACGAGTCGGCTTCACACGCGGTCGCGTGCGTGGCGAACAGCCCACGCGACCGCCGCTTGTGCTGATCAAGCTCCTACCCCTGCGGGGTCAATGCTGATGCCCGCAGTTGCCTTTGGGGCAGTTGGTGGGCGCGCAGTCGGCCTTGGCGTTGCCCTTCTCCGCTTCTTCGAGCTTCTTGATGTACTTCGCGGGTTCTTTGTTGAACGCTTTCAGGCAACCTTGGCAGCAGAGTTTGATCTCTCGGCCTTGGTGGATGAACACGTAGGGCTTGCCCATGTCGCCCCCCAACTTCTCGCCTGAGACGACACAGGTCTGGAGCGGGTAGGGCTTGGGTTTTTCGGCCTTGGACTCTCCTGCCTGGACGGCGCTCAACGGGAGCGCAATGGCCACAGCGATCACGCCACACACCGGCAGGATGTTTTTGATTCGGATCAGTTTCATAGCACTCAGTCTTTCCAGGTTTTCCAAACAGTCACCATGACTGCCTTTCGGATGGCTTACCCCGGCGCTGCGGAAATCACGCAGGATTTGTTGCGGAAAAATCCTGCGGGATTCGGCCGGCAGCGGGGTATGCTGTTAAGAGAGCGGCTGGTCGCATGGCGCCCGGCCGGGGTGGTGACAGACTGAATGCGAAGACAAACCACATCATATCCAGCGTGGTTGACCCGAGTTGTCGGCGACGAGTCAGGTCGCCCCTCGGGCAATCACCGGCACCGGAGCAACCCGGCATGTACTGGACATTGCCGTCGTGCGCAAAAGCCGCTAAGCTGCCGACGACTGCCAATCCGCCGCTACGATTGCCATGAAGAATCAAATCCTTGAAGCCGAAGACGCGAAACTGACTGCGCTGCTGCGCCAGAGCCGCCCCACTGCGCCGATGCTGCCGCCGGGCTTCCAACAGACTGTCTGGCGGCGCATCCAACGCGCGGAGACCAGCTCGCCTGCCTTCGGGCGGCTTGTGTGGGTGGACCAACTGGCTGACCGGCTGTTGCGTCCGCGCTGGGCGCTAACCGGCATTACGACAGTGGTCGTGGTCGGCGTTTTGGCAGGCACGCTCAGCGGAACCACTACCGCCAAAAAGGCCGCGCAGGAGCGGTATCTGGTGGCGGTGGCTCCGAGCCAGGTTCGCTGACGGCCATGCGCAGGTCCGTGTTCATCATCGTTGCAGTGGCCCTGGCCACCGCGGCCATTTTTCTCGCCGCATTCCACCTCGGCGGACGTTTGTGCCGCGCGCATCTCGCCAAGACCACGGACGACCTGGACTGGCTGCGGCTGGAATTTCGGCTCAGTGACGCGGAGCTGGCACGCATTCGCCAACTGCACGAGGGTTACCTGCCCAAGTGCCGGAGTTACTGCGCCCGCATCGCGGCCAAGAAGGGCGAACTGCAAGCCCTGCTGGATGGCGGTACAAACGTCTCGGGCGAAATCGAGCAAAAGCTGGGCGACATTGTCGCCCTGAGGGCGCAGTGCCAGGCTGAGATGCTGCGCCACTTTACCGAGGTTAGCCACGCCATGCCGCCCGAACAGGGCCGCCGTTACCTTGCCGAAATGCGTCGGCTGACACTCGGCTTCCACGAACAGATCGAACAATCCATGTCGCACCCGCACGCCGACGGCCATGGACACCCCTGACCTTGATGCGCTGGACCGCGCCGACATGGAGCGTTTGGTAGCCGGGCAGGACACCGCGCTGAATGAGCTGATGGCACGTCATGCACCGGGCCTGTTCCGTTTCCTTCACCGGATGCTGGGCAACGAGGACGACGCCAACGACCTCGCCCAAGAGACGTTTGTCCGCGTTTATCGCGCCCGCACCAGTTACAAGCGCACGCAGAGATTCAGCGCATGGCTGTTCACCATTGCAGCCAACCTCGCCCGCAACCACCTCCGCTGGCGCGCGCGGCACCCCGACATCCCCCTGGACGCGGCATTGGCGACAGAGCCGCAACGCGGCGGCGAAGCCCTGGCGGCTCAGACCGGCATACCCGACCGGGACGCCGAAGCCAGCGATTGTGCCGCTGCCGTGCGCCGGGCTGTGCAACAGCTTCCGCCCGATTTGCGCGAGGCGATTGTGCTGTGCGAGTGGGAGGAGCTTTCTACAAACGAAGCGGCGGCGATCCTCCACACCACGCCCAAAGCGGTCGAATCGCGCCTCTATCGCGCGCGGCAACTGCTGCGTGAACGGTTGAAGCCGTGGCTGTGATCCCGCGGTTTGCGGCAGCCCCGATAACCAGAACTGTTGTGGCTTGCGGTTCCTGCCCGCCCGTTGGGGCGAACACGCCAAGCGGCCCCCGACAGGCTGCTCCAGCCTCGCCGATTGCGATGGAGGCAGCGTGAACGTACTCTCGTGGCGATGAAGCGACCTTTTGTGACAATCATCCTGGCCGGGGGGAAGGGCACGCGCATGGGCTCGAGTGACAAGCACAAGGTCTGCTTCGAGGTGCTTGGCGTGCCGGCAATTCTGCGCGCGTTGGAGACGTACACGCTGTGCGGTTCGACGCTCAACGTTGTGGTGGTGGGGATGAAGGCTGAAGGGGTGATGGCCACCGTGGCGGAGCGCTTTCCGGCCACGGCGTTTGCCTACCAGGAAAAGCCGCTGGGTACCGGCCACGCCACGCGCCGGGCGGCGGCCTTGCTCGAACGGCTCGGTTTCGAGGGCGACGTGTTGGTCGTGGCTGGGGACAAGGTCATCGAGCCGCGCGTGATTCGCGAACTGCTGGCGACGCACTGGCGCAGCCGGGCCGAGGCGACCGTGGCCACGACCCGTCGGCCGCCCGGTTCGAGCGCCGGCATTGTGCTGCAATGTGCCGACGGTCGCATCGTAGGCATTCTGGAAGAGGCCGAGCGGCTGCATCTGGCGGGGGTGGCCGCACTGGCGCGGCGCTTTGCCAACCGACCGGTTCTTTCGCCGGGAGAGATCGAGCAGACAATTGCGGCTGTGTGCAGCGAGAAGGTGACCGGGCAACTGCTCGACGAGCTTTGGCCGGACGGCCGGCCCCGCACGGCCCTGGAACGTGCCGCCTTCGAGCGTCGGTTCCCACCCGAGATGCGCGCGGGCCGCCTCAGGTTGGGAGCGGAATGGGTGACGGTGTCGAACCTGCTGACGCGCTGCGATCAGATGAATCTTTCAACCTACGTGTTCCGCGCGCCGGCGCTTTACGCAACGCTGGACCGGTTGAAGCCCTCGGGACTGACGGGCGAGGAATACCTGACCGACGCCATCGGGCTGCTGGCCCGGCGGGGCAAGTCGGCCCGGATCGTGGGTTGCGAGATTGCCGACCCGCGCGACGTGATGGCCTTCAACAACCCGCAGGAGCTGCTGGCCATCGAGGCGGTGTGGCGTCAGAAACGGGGCTGTGCGGTGGAAACCACGCCCGCGGAGGGGAACGACACCGTTGCGCGGGCCAAATTGTGGGAGGCCATGTTCCAGGCGCCTTCGGCAACCGCCCGGCACAAGTTCCAGCGGTGGTACACCGGGGATGTTCCGTGGACAGAGTTCCACCGGGCTGTCCAAGCGTTCATCGAGCGCTTTGGGCCGGAGCGCCCGGCGGCGATTGTCCGCTCGCCCGGACGCATCAACCTGATGGGCCGGCATATTGACCACCAGGGCGGACCGGTCAACGTCATGGCCATTGACCGGGAAATCGTGTTGGTGGCCGCGCCGCGGGCTGACGACACGGTTTGCCTGGTGAACGCAGACGCCCGTCGGTTCACGGAGCACACCTTTCGCGTGACCGACCTTGTGGCGCGGCTGAACTGGGATGACTGGCAGCGGGTGGTGGATGGACCGCGGCTGCAGCGGCTGTTGGAAGAGGCCAGGGGCGACTGGGCCAACTACGCCAAAGCGGCCGTCCTGCGGCTGCAGGAGCAGTTCCGCGACCGGCAGTTGCGGGGGATGGACGTGTTGGTCAGCGGGCGCATCCCGATGGGCGCGGGGCTGAGTTCCTCGTCGGCTCTGGTGGTCGCCGTGGCCGAGGCCGTGACGATGTTCAACCATCTGCCGGTGAGCGCCCGACGGCTGGTCAGCCTGTGCGGCGAAGGGGAGTGGTTTGTGGGCACGCGCGGCGGAGCTGCCGATCATGCTGCCATCAAGCTGTCGCGGCGCGGCTACGTCACCCGCGTCGAGTTTTTCCCGTTCCGCATCCAGGACGCGGCGCCGTTCCTGTCCGGGCACGACCTGGTCGTCGCCAGCTCCGGCATTTATGCGGGCAAGTCGGCCGAAGCGCGGGACATCTTCAACGCGCGGGTGACGGCCTACCATTTGGGGTGCGTGTGGTTCAAGCTGCTGCGGCCCGACCTGGCGGCCCGGATCGAACACCTGCGGGACCTGCATCCGGGGCGGTTGGGGCTGAGTTGGGCAGAGTTTGCGGGTTTATTGCGTCGGCTGCCGGTTCGGTTGACGCGGGCCGGCGCGCAGGCGGCGTTTGGGGCAATGACCGCCGAGGATCGGCAGCGGCTGGAGCAGTTGTTCCAGAGTCACGAACCGCCGGCGACCGGCTACGCGGTGCGCGATGTGGTGCTGTTTGGCCTGTCGGAAATGGCCCGCGCCCGGCAGTGTCTCGGGCTGCTCAAGCGCGGCGACGCCACCGAACTGGGGCGGTTGATGACGACGTCGCATGAGGGCGACCGGGTTTCGCGCCAGACCGCGCGGCACACGTGGCGGCGGGAGCGACGCCGTGTCTCGGATGCCGAGCTGGTGGCCTGGGGCAGACGGCGTGACGCGGCGGCCCGGTTGGCCCGGCTGCCCGGCGCCTACGGCTGCAGCCTGCCAGCGCTGGACCGGATTGTGGACCTGGCCGTGCGATGTCCGGGTGTGGTGGGCGCACAACTGGCCGGCGCAGGGCTGGGCGGCTGTGTGATGGTGCTTGTGCAGCAGGCCGGGACGGTGCCGTTGGTGCGCGCGCTGGCGGAGCAGGGAATTCCGGCGGAAGTGTTCCGCCCGATTGCCGGCGCCAGCCGCCTGACGCTGTGTTGAGACGGTGACTTGTGGTCCGCTGATGAGCGTGTTGCGCACTTACAACGTCGAAGCCGGTTTTCCGTCGCTGGATGAGGCGCGGCGGCGGGTGCTGGAGCAACTGCGCCAGGCCCGGCGCGAGCAGGTGCGGGTGCTGAAGATCATTCACGGCTACGGGAGCACGGGCCGGGGTGGCAAGCTGTGCGTCGGGCTGCGCAAGTCGTTTGCCCTGCGCCAGCGGGAGGGTCTGCTCCGCGCCTTCGTGCCGGGGGAGTGCTTCTCGATTTTCAATCCGGTCGTCCTGGAACTCCTGGACGCCGTGCCCGAGGTGCGCGGCGATCCCGATCTGAACGCGGCCAACGAAGGGGTCACCATCCTGTGGCTGAAGTGAACCGGCGGTGAACGGTCCTTCAGGCGCTTTTCGACTTTGGCCCGTGCCGGCTGTCTTTTAGAGTTTGAGCGATGACGAGTGCCATCATTGTTGCCGCCGGCCTCGGGACGCGCATGGGGGCAGGGGTGGACAAGTTGTTTCTGGAGCTGGCCGGTCGGCCCCTGGTCGCCCACACCTGGCAACGGTTTGAGGACGCCGGGTGTGTTGGCGAGGTCATCCTGGTGGTGCGGGATGGCCGCCAGCCGGAGTACGAGGCGCTGGCGCGGCAGTTTGGTTTCCACAAGCCGTTCAGACTCGTTGCCGGCGGGGCGCAACGGCAGGATTCAGTGTGGAACGGGCTGGCGGCCCTGTCGGCGCAAGCTGAGCTGGTGGCCATCCACGACGCGGCGCGGCCCTGCACAGGACCGGGGTTGATCGAGGCGACCATCGCCGCCGCGCGCGAGACCGGTGCGGCCGTTGCGGCCCGCGCGGTTACCGACACAATCAAGGAGTCGGCCGACGGCCTGTGGGTGACACGGACCGTGGACCGGTCGCGGTTGTGGGCGGTGCAGACGCCGCAGACGTTCCGCGTGGAGGTTATCCGGCGCGCCCTGGCCGAAGTGCGCCGGCGCGGCTTGGTGGTTACGGATGACACGGCAGCTTGCGAGTTGATCGGCCAGCCGGTGCGATTGGTCACCGATCCGAAGCCGAATCCGAAGCTGACCCGGCCGGAAGACGTGCCGTATATCGAGTGGCTGCTGAGGCAGGCGCAGGCCGCCAGCAACTGAGCTACCCGGGGGCCGGGGGCATGACCCGCTGAGCCTTGCTTGTGTTCTGGCGCGGCGGGGGGCAGACTCCGGCCATGAAGCGCGGCACGCTTTGCACGCTGGGGTTGGTTTTGGGCCTGCTGGGTCGAGGCTCTGCACTGGCCGACTCGGACTGGGTCTCGCTGTTTGACGGCCGCACGCTGGCGGGGTGGCGGGCTGCGGAGCATCCGGCGACCTTTCGCGTGGAAGACGGTTGTGTGGTGGCGCACGGTCCCCGGGCGCATTTGTTTTACACGGGCGCGGTGGAGCTGGCGGATTTCCGGAATTTCGAGTTCGAGGCGGAGGTCAAAGCCGCGCCGGGCGCCAACTCGGGCATCTACTTCCACACCGCGTTCCAAGAGACCGGCTGGCCGGCCCGCGGTTTGGAGGTCCAGATCCACAATGCCACCCGTCACCAGGGTGACTACGTGGAGTTGAAAAAGACCGGCAGTCTCTACGGCCTGCGGAACATTTACAAACCCTTGGTGGCGGACGACACCTGGTTCACGTTGTACATTGCCGTGCGCGGCTCGCGGGTTCAGGTGCGGCTGAACAACCGGCTGCTCGTGGATTACGTCGAGCCAGCGCCCGCGGCCGGGCCGTCCGACCGGCCGGGTCGGCGGCTTGGGCACGGGACGTTTGCCTTGCAGGGGCACGACCCCGACAGCCGCGTGGCCTTCCGCAACGTGCGGGTCAAACCGCTGCCGGCATCCCTGCCGGACGAGACCAAGCCTGTCGCAGCCGATGACACCTGGTGGCAGATGGTCGAGCTGGGCATGGCCAATTTCCCGCTGGTGGACTTTCACACGCACCTGAAAGGCGGGCTGACGCTGGAGGAATTGCTGGCCCACAGCCGCCGCACGGGCATGAACCACGGCGTGGCGGTCAACTGCGGTCTGGGCTTTGCCGTCACCAACGATGCCGCGGCACTGGCCTTCCTGGCCGAGCTGGCCAACGCGCCGGTCTTTGCGGGCATGCAGGCGGAGGGACGTGAGTGGGTGCGCCTGTTCACGCCGCAGACCGTGGCGCGTTTCGACTACGTGTTCACCGATGCGATGACGCTGACCGATTGGCGCGGTCGGCGCACGCGTTTATGGATAAGCGAGGAGGTGGACATCCCGGACAAGCAGGCCTTCATGGAGCACCTGGTCAACACGATCGTCGGGATTCTGGAACGCGAGCCGATTGACATTTACGCCAACCCGACCTACCTGCCTGACGTGCTTGCGCCGGAGTATGACGCGCTGTGGACGCCTGAGCGGCAGCAGCGCGTCATTGCCGCGGCGGCGCGGCATGGCGTAGCCATCGAGATCAACAGCCGATTGCAACTGCCCAAGCCGGCATTCATCCGCCAGGCCCGGCAGGCGGGGGTAAAATTTACCCTCGGCACCAACAACGCCGGGCGGGAAATCTTGCCGAACACCTATGGCCTGCGGATGGTGCGAGAATGCGGCCTGACCTGGCGCGATATGTGGATGCCCAAACCCGACGGCCAGAAACCCATTCAGCGTCGGAACGCCGGCTCGTGAAACCGGCCTGCACCGCGCAGGACGCCGGTTGGCCGAGCCGGCTTCCAAGACGCTCCCGGCCGACGGCGACGGTGTTCAGGTAGCCCGAACAAGTACGCCCGTCGAAGCGGGTCTTGGGGACTGCGCCTGCTGGGGCCGTGGTGATTGTTCGGCCCGGCGATGCGTCCGAACTACTTTTTTGATTCCACCGGCATCAGCAGGTCGGCTTCTTCGTCCGAGGACTTGAGGCTCTCCTCGAGGATTTCGACCGGCTCGGCGGCCCGGCGCTTCTTGAAGTAATCCGGTAACTGTTTCTGGATGGCCTGCTGGGTGAGGAGTTGTTTGATCCGGTCGGCCACTTTGGCGAACTCGATCTTCTTGGCGGGGATTCGTTCCAGGACCTTGATGATGTGGAAGCCGGCCTGGCTGGTGATCACGTCGCTGATCTGATTCGGGCCCAAGGTGAACGCGGCTGCCTCCAGCTCCATCATCACCTGGCCTCGAGCGAACACGTAAAGGCCGCCGCGCTCCCTGGAGATTTGGTCCTCGGAATACTCCCGCACCAGGTTGGTAAAATCTTCGCCCTGGCGGGCGCGCTGGAGCAGCAGCTCGGCCTGCTTGCGTTTGGCGTCCCGAACGGCCTCCGACACCGGCACGCGGGTGTTGGTGTCCATGGTGCTCAACAACAAATGGCTCACGCGCACCATCTCCGGATCCTCGAAGCGTGCCGGGTTTTCATCGTAGAACTCGCGCACCTCCTCGTCGGTCACGGTCACCGGTATTTCGCGGGCCATGACCACCTCGGCTGTGGCTTCCTCGATGTAGCGGGCCTTCAGTTCGTCCAGGCTCAAGCCCATGGATTTGATATGGCGGATGGCGTTGGTTTCGCCCCCGGCGCGCTGGATGGTGTCCTCGAGCCGTTTTTGGCCTTCTTCGCGGCCCTTGCCCCAATCGGCCTCGGTGGCGCGCGCCAGCAGCATGTGGATGCGAATCAACTGCCAGAGCAGCGCCTGTTGGACGCGGGTTTCGCTGACCGGTGGCAAGGGTTGGCCTCGGGCGGCGGCGGCGGCCTTGAACCCCATCAGGGCCGCGTCCAACTGGCTGCGCTTGATCTCGAATCCCTTGCCGCGGGCGATCACCTTGTCGCCGAACAGTTCGGTCATCTTGCTCACGGCGCTGGGCGGCGTGGCGTTGGTGGTGGTTTGGGCCAGGGCTGGGGCGCAAAGCGCGCCAGCCAGGACGCCGGCGGACAACAGGGTAACGAACAATGGCTTCATGAGATTGGCAGAGGCCAGCCTTTAAAGTTGCACGACGTGAACGTCCCGGATATCCGGGTCGCGCTCCAACTCGGCCAGCACTTCGGGGGGCGGGGGGCTGTCCAGGTTCAACACCGTCAAAGCCCGCCCGCCGGCTTGGTCGCGGTGCAGGCTCATGCTGGCAATGTTGACCTTGTGGCGGCCCATGAGCGAGCCGATGTGGCCGACCATGCCGGGACGGTCGGTGTTGGTGAGCAGGAGCAGCGTGCCGCTGATGGGGATTTCGACCGGCGTGCTGAACAGGCGCACGATGCGGGGGTTGTTCGGCGAGCCGAAGAACGTGCCGCCGGCGGAGATGACTTTTTCCGAGCCGTTGAAGGCCTGCACGTGCAGCCACTCGTTGAAGGTGACCGGTTCATTGGAGCGCTTTTCCTCGACGGTCAGGCCCAGCGTGGCGGCGATGCCACGGACGTTGACGTTGTTGAGGTCCTTGACCTCTGCACGCGACAGGAAGCCAAGCAGGATCGCACGGGTAACCGGGTCAATGTTGGGCAGTTCCTGGGCTTTGCCGCCAAAGGTGATGTGCAAGCGGTCCACTTGCGCGGTGGCCAACTGGGCCAGCAGCTTGCCCAGGGCCTCGCCCAGGGTCATGTAAGGTTTCACCAATTCGTAGGTCTTGGCGTCCAAGAATGGCAGGTTCACCGCGTTGCGCACCTCTCCGGTGAGCAGGTAGGAGGTAATGACTTCGGCCACTTCGATGCCGCACTTATCCTGCGCTTCCTTGGTGCTGGCGCCCAGATGCGGCGTCAGAATGATGGCCGGATGCTTGCGGAAGGGGTGATCGGCCGGCAACGGCTCCTTGGCAAACACGTCCAAGGCAGCGGCCGCCACCTTGCCGGTGTCCAGCGCCGCCAGCAGGTCCTGTTCGACGAGGATTTCGCCCCGGGCGCAGTTGACGATCCGCACCCCGGGTTTCATCCGGGAAAAGGCTGTGGCGTTGAGCATGCCACGGGTCAGGTCGGTGACGGGCATGTGGACGGTCAGAAAGTCCGCCACGCGATAGACATCATCCACGTCGGTGGCCAGGCTGACGCCCAGGGCGCGGGCGCGGGCCTCGGTCAGGAACGGGTCATAGCCGGTTACCTGCATCCCAAAGGCCAGAGCGCGCTTGGCGACTTCGCTGCCAATACGGCCCAGCCCGAGCACGCCCAGTTTCTTGCCGGCCAGTTCCACGCCGGAGAACTGTTTGCGGTCCCACTGTCCGTTGACCATGGAGAGGTGCGCCTGGGGCAGCTTGCGCGCCAGGGCCAGCAGCATGGCAAACGACAGCTCGGCCGTGGAAATCGTGTTGCCACCGGGGGTGTTCATAACGACCACGCCGCGCTGCGTGGCGGCTTCCACGTCCACGTTGTCCACGCCCACCCCGGCCCGGCCCACCACGCGCAAGGCCGGGGCGGCTTCGATGACCGTCCGGGTCACCTTCGTTTCCGAACGAACGATCAGCGCAGTGGCGTCGGCTACCAAGGGCAGCAGTTCCGCCTCTGACAACCGCTTGGGCAAGACCACGACCTGGAACTCGGACCGCTGCTGCAGCAGTTCGATGCCCTTGGCTGAAACCGGGTCACAAACCAGAATCTTCATAGGCACTGTGCTTTCGGCTCCGTCCGGAATGGAAAGCGCGCCGGACTGGGCCAGCCGGCAGGCCACTGCGCCGTCGGCCACGCCCGACTGTCCGCTCGGACGGCTGTCACTTGGTTTCCTTGGCCTTTTCTGCCGCTTTGCGCTGTTCCTCCTCGATCTTTTTGAGGTCCTCGGCCTTGATGACCTCGATCTGAGCCCCTTTCTTCATCTCCTCGGCCGACGGAACCTTGATGATGTCGCTGGTCACCGGCTGGGCGGGAGGCGGCGGGGGCTTGGGGGCTTGGATGGAGACCAGCTCCAGCTCGAAGATCAGCGTTGAACCGGGCGGGATGCCAGGCCGCGCGTTGTCCCCGTAGGCCAGGTCGGCCGGGATGAACAACTGCCACTTGGCCCCGGGTTTCATCAGTTGGAGGGCTTCCGTCCAGCCCTTGACGACACCGCTCACGCTGAATGCCACCGGCTGGTTGCCGCGCTTGGCGCTGCTGTCGAACTCCGTCCCGTCAATCAGCGTGCCCCGATAATTCACCGTGACGGTGTCGGTGGCCTTCGGGCTGTCGCCGCTGCCGTCCTTGAGGACCTTGTATTGCAAACCACTGGGCAGGGTGACCACGCCCGGCCTGGTCTTGTTTTCCGCCAGGAAGGCCTCGCCCGCCTTGCGGTTTTTCTCAGCCTCCTGGCGCTGTTTCTCCTGACGCTTGGCCCGTTGCTGCTGGTCAAACGCGCGCAACAACTCTTGCGCTTGTTGCTCGGTCAACAGCGTGTTGGTGCCCCTGAGGCTGTCGCTAATGCCCTGCTGCACCTGGTCCAGCGCCACCTGATCCGGCTCCAAGCCAAACCGTTTCCAGCTCGAGCCGATGCTCATGCCGATGGCGTAGCTGACCTTGGCTTTCTCGTCCTGCAAGGCCGGCTTGTCCTCCGCGCGGACGAGTGACGCAGCCAGGAGGACAGCGATGGATACAAAGCGCTCAATTCTCATAGCCGGCGGGATTCTTTGGGCAAAAGCCCCTGCAAGGCAACTGAATTGTGCGCGCCATGGCCCAGTTTGGCGTTGCCAGATGGCCGGTTTGCTCCAAACACTGCCTCATGCCAATGCGTGTGTTGATTGCCCCGGACAAGTTCAAGGGCACGCTCACGGCCCAAGCCGCCGCTCAGGCCATTGCGCGCGGCTGGAGCCGGGTGCGGCCGACGGATGTGCTGGAGCTGTTCCCGATCAGCGACGGTGGGGATGGTTTTGGCGCGGTGCTGGGCCGCGCCATGGGGGCGCGGGTCTATCTGACGCGCACGGTCAACGCGGCCCACCAGCCCCGGGTGGCCCGCTGGTGGTGGGCCGCGCCAGACGCCACGGCCGTGATCGAGTCCGCCCAAGTCATCGGCCTGGCCTTGCTGCCCCCCGGGCGGTTTCACCCGTTTGAGCTGGACACCTTCGGACTGGGGGCCGTGCTGCGGGCCGCGGCGCGCCGGGGCGCGCGATGCTGCGTGGTCGGCATTGGCGGCAGCGCCACCAACGACGGCGGTTTCGGCCTGGCACGCGCGTTGGGGTGGCGGTTCTTGGACAGTCAGGGCCAGGCTTTGTCCAGTTGGACCGAGCTCGACAAGCTGGCCCGGCTTGTGCCACCGGCCCGCCGAAGGCTGTTCGAGTCGCTGACCGTGGCGGTGGACGTCCAGAACCCGCTGTTGGGACCGCGGGGCGCCAGCCGTATCTACGGCCCCCAGAAGGGCCTGCGGCCGGCCGATTTTCGGAAGGCCGAGGCATGCTTGGGACAACTGGCCCGCGTGGCGCGTCAGACGTTTGGTCGGGATTGGGCGCGGCAGCCCGGGGCGGGGGCCGCTGGCGGACTGGGCTTCGGGCTGGCGGCATTCGCGGGCGCGCGGTTTGCTCCGGGGTTCGAGTTGATCGCGCGCCGAGGTGGACTGCGGCGGCGTCTGGCCCGGGCCGACCTGGTGATCACCGGTGAGGGCGCGCTGGACCGCTCGACGCTCATGGGCAAGGGCGCAGGGCAGGTGGCGCGGCTCTGCCGAGAGAAACGGATTCCGTGCCTGGCCCTGGGCGGGGTTGTGGTGCATACGCCGGCCTTGGACCGAAATTTCACCCAGGTGCGCGCGTTGACGGAGCTGACGTCGCCCAAGCAGGCCCAAGCAGAGGCGGCGTTCTTTCTGGCGCGATTGGCGGAGGTGGCGGCTGGCGAGTGGCGGGAAGCGAGTTGACGGGCTGCGCCCGAGCCGGCGGGACAACGAGCGGCACTGGCCACTTGCACCCGCCCCACGAGTAGCTACAGTGGGCACATGGGCTTGGAAGATCATCTGGGCGACATTCTGGCCAAGGCGCGCGCGATGAGCGGGGTCTCGCGAGCGGCCGCGGCGCGCGCGGCCGGCTTGAGTGAAGCCGAGCTGGCCGACCTGGAGGCTACGGGGCGGGCGTCCAAGCGACCCAACTACGACCCACTGGCGGCACTGGTGGGCCTGGACGCGGCGAAGCTCGAGACGATTGCGGCCGGCTGGGTGCCCGAACCGGTGGACGTGTCACGATGGCGGCAGTTGCGCGTGCTGACCGGCGACGAGGGCGGTATGGCGGTCAACAGTTTTCTGGTTTGGGATGAGTCCAGCCGTGAGGCGGCACTCTTTGACACCGGCTGGTCAGCCGTGGCCGCTTTTGAGTTGATTCAGGCCCACGCGCTGGTGTTGCGGCATTTGTGCATCACGCACGGACATCGCGACCACATGGCAGCAGTGGAGAGTGTGCTGGCGAGATTTCCCGGCGCGCGGATGCACCGAGGGGCGGCGACCGACAAGGTGGGCACGGATGCCGCCAATGGCAGGGCTTTGTCGGTGGGTTGCCTGCGCGTCAAGGCCCTGGCCACGCCGGGGCACGCGCCGGACGGTGTGACCTACGTGGTGAGCGGTTGGCCAGGGGGCGCGCCAGCCGTGGCGTTCGTGGGGGACGCGCTGTTTGCCGGCTCGATGGGGCGCGGGAATCAGTCCTGGAGCCTGGCGCGGCAGGCAGCGCGGGAGTGCATTCTGAGCCTGCCCCCCGAGACACTGATTTGCCCCGGCCACGGCCCGCTGACGACGGTTGCCCAAGAGCGCGCGCACAATCCTTTTTTCTGACGGCACGTCCGCTGCAGTCGTGGGGCGCCCGCAGGGTGGTTGCATTTGAGATGGCAACGGTTAAGTTGGCGCAGTGCAGAACGCGTATTCGATTGCGGCTCACTGGCCGCACGGGTTCGACGAGGCGGGGCTGGCAGCATGGGTAACCGGCTTGCGTCAGCAGTTGGCCGGGCCGGTGTCCCTTGGACTGGTCTTTACGACACCGCCGTTGTTTGCCCACGCCGAGGCCCTGTTGGAAGTGCTTCGGTTGCATGGACGCATTCCTCTCTTGGTCGGCTGTTCAAGCAACGCACTGATCGCTGGGGATCAGGAGTTGGAGTCGGCTTCCGGGCTGGTGTTGGGTTTGTACGTGTTGCCGGGGGCGCGGCTGGCCGGGGTTCACTTCACCCAGCAACAGCTCGAGGCGGTGGGCGAGGAGACGGGCTGGACGGTGGAGACCGGTGTGCCGGCGGGTAGCACAAACGGCTGGTTGGCTTTTGTTGACCCGTTTACCGTGGACCCGGAAGGATGGTTGCGCTCCTGGAACAAGGCTTACACGTCTGTCCCCACCGTCGGTGGTCTGGCCGTAGGCGACCCCCAGTCGCAGCGCACGCAGTTGTATCTGGATGGCCGGGTGTTCGAGGAGGGAGGCGTGGCGGTATCCGTTGGCGGCGCGATTGCGCCGCTGGGCCTGGTCGCCCAAGGGTGCACGCCCATCGGGGAGACGTGGACGCTGACGCGGGTGGAACAGAATCTGATCCATCAAATCGCCAACCGGCCGGCGTTCCAGGTGCTGGCCGACACGGTGGAGCACCTGTCTTCCGAGGAACAGCAGCGAATCCGGGGTAATCTGTTCATTGGCCTGGCCACGACCGAGTATCGGGACGAGTTTCGGAGAGGCGACTTCATTGTGCGCAATTTGATCGGAGCCGACCCGCAATCGGGCGTGCTGGCCGTGGCGGCTCGCCCCCGGGCAGGCCAGACCGTCCAGTTTCAGCGCCGGGATGCCGCGGTGGCGCGCGAGGAGATGCGGGCGGTGCTGACCCAGGCGCGAGCGGGTCTGGGCGACGCGCAGATTTACGGTGGTTGCCTGTGTGCCTGCACGGGACGCGGGCGCGGGTTGTTTGGCAGGGCCAGCCAAGACGCCCAGATGGTGCAACGGCACCTGGGACCGCTGGGTTTGGCGGGCTGCTTCTGCCAGGGCGAGATCGGACCGGTGGGCGGACGCAACTTCCTCCACAGTTTCACCGCCGCGCTGGCTCTGTTTGTAGGCAAGTGAGGGTGGCGAGCCGGCCTGGTTGACCCGCAGCACGCGCCGGCACGGCAGATTGGGCGGGAGAAAGCCCTTCCGATGGAGCGCAAACTCGGATACGCTGCCGGGGCTTAACGCGGCTGGAAATGATAGCATGACCGGTCCAAACCTATCCTTGCGACGTATGCTGTTTTGGGGGCGCTACCACCGGCTGTTACCCTTTCTGCGGCCCGCCTTGGGGCATTTGGTCGGCGGTTTGCTGGCCGGGGTGGGCTTTGCCGTGCTGAGCGGTGTCGGGCTACCGGCCATGCTCAAAACGGTGCTGCCGATCTTCTTCGGCCGCGAGCAGGAGGCGTCCCCCCAGGTGGTGGCAGTGGGCCGCGCGCTGTTTGGCGAGGCCTACGCCGAGAAGCTGCTGCTGGTGGCGTGCTTGGGGATGCCGGTTGTCTTCTTGCTCCGTGGCCTTTTCTCCTACTTGAACCGTTACCTGGTCAATCTGGCCGGGTTCATCTTCCTGGACGGGTTGCGGCGTGCGGTGTTTGAGCGGCTGCAGGAGTTGCCTCTGGCGTTTTATCATCGGCACAAGGCTGGCGATCTGGCCAGCCGGTTGGTCAACGACGCGGAGCAGCTCAAGTCGCTGGTCATTACGCTCAGCAACGACGCGGTCAAGCAACCGCTGGTGCTGGTGGCGGCGCTGGGCTACCTGGTCTATGCGTCCATCACGCAGCGCAGCGCCCTGTTCTCGCTGGTGGCGTTGATCAGCGTGCCGTTGTGCGTGTTGCCGATCCGCCTGGTCACGCGCCGGCTGCTGAAACGCTCCCGGGCCGTGGCCAAGCAAAGCGGTGAACTGGCGGCGGCCGTGACCGAGGCCCTCCAGTCGCCGTTGGAAATCCGCGCCTACAACCTTCAGGAACACCAGCGACGCCGGTTTGCCGAGCGGCTGCGGGAAATCCTGCGGCTCTCGATGAAAACGGTCAAATACCAGGCGGTGCTGGCACCGATCATCGAGTTCGTTTCCGCCTGCGGCTTCATGGTGGCGCTTTACTTTGGCGTGCGGGCCGGGGTTGATTTTGCCACGTTCAGCTCGCTGGGGCTGGCGCTCTACCTGGCCTACGAGCCGGTCAAAAAGCTCACCGGCTTGCACGCGCTGGTCAAGTCGCGTCAGGCCTCGCTGGAACGGCTGGAGGAAATCCTGGCCGCGGAGGACACCCTGCCCAACCCGGCCGTGCCATGCCCCTTGCCCGACTCGGCGGCGCCGATTGTCTTCGACGGCGTGAGCTTTTGGTATCCGGCACGCACGGAGGCGTCGCCGCCGGCGCTTCGGGACATCCGGGTGACGTTGCAGCCCGGGGAAACGGTCGCGCTGGTCGGACCAAGCGGGGCTGGCAAGAGCACGTTCGCGTTGCTCATCCCGCGCTTCTTCGATCCAACGACCGGGCGGGTGTGTTACGACGGGGTGGATGTGCGCCAGTTGGACAAGGCGGCCTGGCGCTCGCGCATTGCCATTGTGCCCCAGTCGCCCGCACTGTTCCACGCCACGGTCGCGGAGAACATCCGCCTGGGACGTCCCGATGCCGACGATGACGCGGTGCGCGAAGCAGCGCGCCGGGCGGGCGCCGAGGAATTCATTCTGACACTGCCGCGGGGCTACGACACTCTGGTGGGTGAGCAGGGCATGGCGCTGTCCGGCGGTCAGCGCCAACGCATCGCCATGGCCCGGGCGTTCCTGAAAAACGCGCCGATCCTGATTCTGGACGAGGCCACCAGCGCTTTGGACGCGGCGAGCGAGGCCCAGGTGCAGGAGGCCCTTCGGGCTTTGGTGCAAGGGCGCACGACGGTCATCATTGCCCACCGGTTCAGCTCGATCAGCCTGGCACGGCGGGTATTGGTCTTCGAGGAGGGGCGGATCACCGGTGACGGCCCGCCAGAACGCCTGGCTGAAAGCCACGCCCTTTACCAACGGCTGCGCCGGCTGCAGGCCGGAGAACAACCTGGCGCGTCAGCATAACTAGCCACCAGCAACCAGCGGCTCGAGCCACCGGCTGTTTGGTCAGGCCCGCCCAAGGCCAAATCAGTATCCCGCTACGGTAAGGTTGCTGTTACGGGGGCTGTGGTAGGAGTACCAGTAGATGTCCGGGTCGCCGGCGTAAGTGCCGGCGTTGACGTCCACAAAGGACACCTTGAGCAAGCGCCCCGTCATGGTTGCCCCCTTCCACTTGTGAATTTCCGAGTGGCCATCGGCGAACGCGAAACCGGCTGCCCCGTTGTGGTAGGTCGCCGGCGCGTCGGTAAACGTGGTGGCATTGGCCGCAGGAAAACAACCGGCGTCGTTGATGCTGTCCGGGTGTTCATCCACGTAAACCCAGGTGCGCGCCGGGCCCGGAATGACGAGGTCGGCTGCCTTGCTGGCGCCCCGATAAACACTGAGGTTGTACGGGCCGCTGGGGCCACCCCACGGCCCGTTGGCCCAGCCGTTGCCTTTGCCGACGTAAATGTTACCCGAAACGCTGCGGACCCGGGATGTCCAACCCCGAGCGCGTTGAGCCGGGCTGGCAAACTTGTCTGCCGGACACAGGTAAACGTTGGCCTGCTTGCCAAAATACCGAGCCAGCTTGGAGTAACGCGGATCGACCAGAAACAACAGGTTCGTATTGTCGGTTGACGTCGTCCAATCCAGCCAGCCCACGACCCACGGGGCGTTGGCCGGGTTGTTAGCAGCCGCCCCGCCCCGAGCCTCGCCACCATGAAAGGCCATCGGGAAGTTGTCGTTGTTGTCGCCCTGGTACATGTGGTTGGCCAGCATCAACTGTTTGGTGTTGTTGATGCAGTAGGTACCCTGGGTCTTGACCTTCACCTTGGACAGCGCAGGCAGGAGCATGGCCGCCAAGATGGCGATGATGGCGATGACCACGAGCAATTCGATGAGCGTGAAGGCACTGCCTTCCGGCTTGGCTGGAAGCGGGTTCGGCGTGCGCCGATCCGCCGGACGAGTCTTCGATGGATTCATGAGCGCTTTTCGCACACGTCTTTCATCCGAGAGGCGATTGACTGAAATGTCCTGCGGTGGGCTTAGTATCCCGTCACCGTGCGCGTGCTGTTACGCGGGCTGTGGTAGGAGTACCAGTAGAGGTCCGGATCGCCCGCCACGGTGCCGAAGTTGTTTTCCGCCACGAAGCTGACCCCGTTCAGCCCGCGTTGCGACCTGGGTTTGCTCATGGTGGGACCTTTCCACTTGTGGATTTCCGAGTGTCCATCGGCAAAGGCGAATCCGGCAGCCAAGTTGTGGTAGGTAGCCGGGGCATCAGGAATGTTGTTGGCCGTGTTGGGCGGGAACGCCCCGGCGTCGTTGATGCTGTCCGGGTGCTCATCCATGTAAACCCAGGTTTGGGCCGGCCCCGGGATGGTCAGGTCACTGGGTTTGATGGCGCCCCGATAGACAGACAGGTTGTTCGGCCCGCCGGCACTGTAACCCGGACCGGAGGTCCAACCGTTGCCGCGTCCGATGTAAATGTTACCCGAGACGCTCCGGCAGCGGGATGTCCAACCCCGGGCACGTTGAGCCGGACTGGCAAATTTGTCGGCCGGGCACAGGTAAACGTTTTTGGCTTTTGCGAAGTACCTGGCCAAGATGGCGTAGCGAGGCTCCAGCAGATACAACTGGTTGGTGTTGTCGGTGCTGGTGCTCCAATCAAGCCAGCCGGTTACCCAGGGCCGGTTCACATCGTTTACTCCGGGCACATACCCCCCGTGGAACGCCATCGGGAAATTGTCGTTGTTGTCGCTTTGGTACATGTGGTTGGCCAGCATCAACTGCTTGGTGTTGTTCATGCAGTAAGTGCCCTGGGTCTTGATCTTCACCCTGGACAGCGCAGGCAAGAGCATGGCTGCCAAGATGGCGATGATGGCGATGACCACGAGCAATTCGATGAGCGTGAAGGCACTGCCTTCCGGCTTGCCTGAGAACGGGCGCGTAGCCCACTGCGGCATGGGGTAGGTTTTTGTTGTGTTCATAACTGCGTTTCGCTGGCGTCGGCAGCTTCTCTGCTGATTTTCATAGGCCAGGTCGCCCCAGCTCTCAAGTACAAAATGCGATTTTTTCCTTGCCCCCGATGGGCCGTGGTTCTGATCTCATGATTTGGGCAGCAGCAGCGAGGCGGCTCGAAGCCCAGCGGCATATCCGGGGTGCGTGTCCTGCGGCCCACCGGAAGCCCGATGCGGTAATCCCGTCGTTCCGACGAGGAGACCGGCTGGGGGGCTGTCGCCTATGTCCCCCGGGGGCGTGGTCCGGCTGTTGGCTTTGGCAACCGGCGACTGCTGGCGGCGGCATTTCGGGCGCAAATCGCCACTGCCAAATTGACAAGGCCCCCCGGTGAGTCTAACTGAGCAGTCGGCGCGGGGGGCGGGAACTGACAAACAGCCCCGTCGCACGCCCCAGCGCAAGATCACGGTGAGATTCTGGTTGGGGATCATTCTGACGGGCGCAGCCGTGGCGGTGGCCTTCTGGCCGCGACGCGGTCTGTTGGCCCGCTGGCGGGCAGCGCGGGCATTGGCCAAGCGCTGCCAGCAGGAAGACGCCCTGAAGCACATCCTCAAGGAGCAGGTCAACGGACGCGAGCCGACGTTGGAGAGCGTGACCGGTGCGCTGGAGATTACGCACCAGGCCGCCGCCGGCCTGCTGGCCGAGTTGGAGAACGGCGGTCTGATTACGTTTGCCTCCGGCAGCTTGCGGTTGCGCGAACGCGGGCGCGAGCTGGCCCTCCACATCATCCGGGCACACCGGCTCTGGGAGAGTTACTTGGCCGAGCAGACGGGGGTAGAGGAGGCCGAGTGGCATGTCCAGGCCGAGTACCAGGAGCACCTGCTGTCGCAACGGGAGGCCGACCGATTGGCCGCGTTGCTGGGGCACCCGGCGCGCGATCCGCACGGCGACGTGATTCCCGGGACCGGCGAGGACCTGCCGGCCGAACGGGGGGCTTCCTTGAACACGTTGGCGGTCAACGTGCCGGCCCTGATCACCCATGTGGAGGACGAGCCGGCGCCGCTCTACGCCTACCTGGCCGCCGAGGGGCTACGCCCGGGCGTGCGGGTGTGTATTAGCGAAAAGACCGCTTTGCACGTGCGCTTCTGGGGAGACGGGCGGGAACACCAGCTTTCCCCTTTGCAGGCCGACAGCATCACCGTCACGCCTCTTCCTGCGGTGCGCCCGGAGAGCCTGAAGGAGGAAATGTTCCTGTGCAACCTGGCGCCGGGACAACGCGGGCGGGTGCTGGCGTTGTCGCCAGCCTGTCGCGGGCTGGAGCGCCGACGCCTGCTGGACCTGGGATTTGTGCCCGGAACGGAGGTCAGCGTCGAAATGGTCAGTCCTGGGGGCGACCCGACTGCTTACCGGTTGCGGGGCACGGTGGTGGCACTGCGCCGGCAGCAGGCGGGGTTGATCCGGGTGCAACCCATGGAGGCCCGGTCACCATGAACCACCCGCCGGTCTGGACAACTCCCCCACCTGCCGGGGGCACGGCTTGCGATGCGTGCCCGGCCGGGCGCTCGGCCGCGTTGCAGCGACTCGGGCTGCGCGTGGGACAGGCCGATCACGTTGTAGCCCTGGCCGGCAATCCGAACACGGGCAAGAGCACCGTCTTTAACGCCCTCACGGGCCTGCGTCAGCACACCGGCAACTGGCCCGGCAAAACCGTCACGCGCGCCGAGGGCGCTTTTGCCTACGGAGGGCGGCGGTACAAGCTGGTGGACCTGCCGGGCACCTACTCGCTGCTTTCCACCAGCATGGACGAGCAGATTGCGCGCGACTTCATCCTGTTTGGCCGGCCGGATGTGACCATCATTGTGGCCGACGCCACGCGGTTGGAGCGCAACCTGAATCTGGTGCTTCAGGTGCTGGAGATCACCGACCGCGCCGTGGTGTGCGTGAATCTGGTGGACGAAGCGCGCCGACACGGTTGGGAGGTGGACGACCGGCAACTGGCGCGCGACCTTGGCGTGCCGGTGGTGCTGACGTCCGCCCGTTACGGCCGCGGACTGCCGGAGCTGCTGCAGGCGGTCCACGAAGTTGCCACCGGTCAGTGGCAGGCCAGGCCTTATCGGTTGGCGGCCGAGCCGCCGGCAGTGCGTGAGCCGGTCCGCCTCTTGGTGCAAAAGCTGGAGGCGGCCTTCCCCGGTTTGCCCAACGCACGCTGGGTGGCGCTGCGGCTGCTGGGGGGTGACCCGAGCATTATCGAGGCCGTGCGACGCGGGGATTTGGGCCGACCGGCGGCGCCGGACGGAACAAGCCAACCCTCGCCGGCCAGCGCCCACCAGCAGCCCTTGCCTGCGTCGTGAGCAACCCCGTGTCACAGCCCGATGCCGCCGCCGCTGCCCGGGACATTCTGGCCACGGCCCAGCGGTTGCGGGCTGAATTGCAGGGCGACCTGCACGAGCAGTTGGTCGAGGCGCTCTACGCCGACGCCGCACGCCTTGCTGCGCGGGCGATCAAGCCGATGGGTGGCCGTGCCCGCCCCACGCTGGACCGCGCGATTGATCGCGTGGTGACCAGCCGGCTGTGGGGCTTCCCGCTGATGTTCGCCCTGTTTGCCGTCATGTTCTGGATCACAATCAGCGGCGCGAATGTGCCATCCGCCTGGCTGTCCGCGCTGCTGTTGGACAAGGTCTATCCGTGGCTGCGGGAGGGGGCGACGGCTCTGGGACTGCCGGTCTGGCTGCGAGGGCTGACGGTGGACGGGATGTACCTGGCAACGGCCTGGGTGGTGAGTGTGATGCTGCCGCCCATGGCCATTTTTTTCCCGTTATTCACCTTGTTGGAGGATTTCGGCTACCTGCCGCGGGTGGCGTTCAATCTGGACCGACTTTTCCAAAAGGCCGGCGCACACGGCAAACAGTCCATGAGCCTCATGATGGGTTTTGGCTGCAATGCGGCCGGGGTGGTGGCGGCCCGCATCATTGACAGCCCGCGGGAACGGCTGCTGGCCATCCTGACCAACAACTTTGCCCTCTGTAACGGCCGTTGGCCGCTGCAGTTCCTGATTGCGACGTTGTTCGTGGGGGCGCTTGTCCCCACGCGCTTGGCCAGCCTGGCAGCCGCCGGCGCGGTAACGGGCGTGGCGGTCTTGGGTGTGCTGTTGACGTTCGCCGTTTCTTGGGCGCTTTCGCGCACGGTCCTACGGGGCGAAGCCTCGGCTTTCAGCCTGGAGCTGCCGCCGTATCGCCCGCCGCGTTTGCTGCACACGCTCTACCGGTCGTTGCTGGATCGCACGATCTTCGTGCTGTGGCGAGCGGTTGTGTTTGCTCTGCCGGCTGGCGCCCTGATTTGGCTCAGCGCCAACGTGCACTGGGGCGGAGCGAGTCTGGCCGAGCACCTGGTCCACTGGCTCGACCCCCTGGGCGGCTGGTTGGGGCTTAATGGCGTCATCCTGCTGGCCTATGTCGTAGCCATCCCAGCTAACGAGTTGGTGATCCCCACCGTGCTGATGTTAACTGTGCTCGCCGGGGGCACACCGGAGGTCGGCCGGGGCGCCGGCGTGCTGTTTGAGCTGGAGGACTTGGGCGCACTCAAGGCGCTGCTGCTGCAGGCGGGCTGGACGCCGCTCACCGCGTTGAACCTGATGCTCTTCAGTCTGCTGCACAACCCGTGCAGCACAACGCTCTACACCATTTACAAAGAAACCGGCAGCGCGCGCTGGACGATCGTGGCAGCGCTGTTGCCCCTGGCCCTCGGCCTGGTCACATGCCTGCTGGTAACCCTGCTGTGGCGAGGGCTTTCGTAACCCGTCGTCGCCCACTCCGCGTCGGGTCAGACCGGACGGTGACCGGAGGAGAACCGGTCCGAGCCGTTGACGGGCAGTCGCCCGCCGGCCGGCTCAAGACGACGGCAACTTGCCAATCGCCTCCTGCATCTCCCGAAGATGCACCTCGGCATCGGGCGAGTCGGTGATATGCAGAATCTTGCCATCCCGGCCGATGAGGAAGCTGACCCGGCGGGCCATGTTCTTGCCGGCTATGCGCACGCCAAATGCGTCGGCGATTCGGCCCTCGGTGTCGGCCAGCAGCGGGAAGTTCAAGCGGTGTTTGGCAACGAATTGCTGATGGCTCTCGGCCGTATCAAAGCTCACGCCCACCACTTGCACGGTCGCCTTTTGGAAGTCCTCCAGCCGGTCGCGCAGCCCGCAGGCCTGGCGCGTGCAGCCCGGCGTGTCGTCCTTGGGATAAAAGTAGAGCAAGACGGCCCTGGTGCGCAGGGCCTCTTTGAGTGTCCAAGTTTTTCCAGCCTGGTCTTTGCCTTCGATGCTCGGAGCGGCGTCACCGACCTTCAGCGGCGCACGTTCGGCTGCAGACAGTGCCAATGCGGCTGACACGGCGGCGGTCAGGCCCGGTAGTTTCTTTGAAGCGGTTTTCACGGGGGCAAACATTGCCCGAAAAACCGCTTTGTCAAACGCCCCCCGCTGAAAACGCAGCCCAAGCGCGGAGCAGCCGGCTGGTCGCCTGCCGGGGTGCTGGTTCGACAAGGGGCGCGGCAATGGCCGGTCCGCAGCCGGTTGCAGGGAGACCTGCTGCGCTCAGAGCGCCACCAAGTGGCCAGTTTGCACGGACTTTTCTTCCGCCTCGCAGATTTCCACGGCCGAGACGGCGTCTTGCAGCGTTACGACCGTAGGCGGCTTGCGCTCCCGAATGCTTTGAATCATGTGGGTTAGCTCGCCCACATAACCGTCTCCACCGGCGGTCTCAATCGCCTGAGCCGGCTGGCCGTCTTGGTAAATTCGCAGCGCCTCCGGCCCGCGCGCCAGGTCGTAGTCCGCTGTCGCGTTCTCGAAATTCACCGTGTAGCTCATCGAGAATGGAAACGCGCCGTGCATGACCCAACTGCCCTCGGCCCATACCGTCGCCCCGCCACGGACGACGTAGTGGGTGACGACGTGATCCACGGCGCCGCTGAACCGACTGAACCCGCGCGCGAACACGGCGACGGGCCGACCGAAGCAGAATTGCACAAAATCGGTGTCGTGGATGTGCAGATCGAGCAAGGCCCCGCCGGATTCCTCGCCGCGGAAGTAACTGGCTTGGCTCCAGCCGGGGGGTGCGCTCACGCGCCGGAAGCGCGCCGCCAGCACCTTGCCATAGCGACCTTGCTCGATGGCCGGCCGCAGCCAGTCCCAGCCCGGCCAGAACCGCATGCACATGGCGGGCATGAAATAGGTCGAGGCGCTCGCGGCGGCCGCCACCAGCGGACGGCAGCGGGCGGCGTTGCGCGCCAGCGGCTTCTCGCAGATCACGTGCTTGCCGGCCCGCAACGCGGCCACCGACAGCTCGACATGCTCGGGCGTGGGCACGCACAGGTCCACCAAGTCCACCGCCTCGTCAGCCAACAGTTCGACGGCCCGTCGGTAAACCCGCGTCCCGGCCGGTAGCCGAAACGCCGCGGCGTCACTGATGTTCCCGCCCACGCCGGGGATGACGCCGTTGACGACCTGCTTGTAGGCGTCGGCCACAGCCACGATGGTCACGCCGGGGATTTGCTGGTAGGCCTTCAGATGGGTCAGGCCCATGAAGCCAAGGCCGACGACGCCAACCCGGACCGGGGCGGCGACTGCAGAAGATGGAGCGGTCATGGTGTCGTTCATGTTGGGTTTGCGGTTCGACAAGTCCGCCAGGTGCCGGCGGGTTCAGCCGGCCAACGATTCGACCAGCTTCCGGGCGGTCTGAATGTCCGCCAGGCGCTGGTTACCAGCCTCGCGCTCGATGCACAGCGGGCCGGAAAAGCCCAGTTCCTTGAGCGTGCCGAAAAAGGCGGGCCAATCCACCTCGCCCTGGCCCAGAGGGACTTCTTCGCCCCAGGTGCCGGGCACTTTGGTGCGCTTGGCGTCTTTGAGGTGACATTGCTTCAGCCAAGGAGCCAGCACGCGCAAGGCAGCAATGGGGTCGCCCTTGTCGTAGAGAATCATGTTGGCAGGGTCAAAATTCACGCCGACATTGGGCCGGCCCAAGTGACGCAGGAATGCCGCCAGCGTCTCGGCGGTTTCCTGGCCGGTCTCGAAGCCCAGCTCGATGTGCTCCGCCGCAAACAGATCGGCCACGCGTCCGACGCGCTGCAACAGCTTGGCGAAGTTCGGGGCGGCCGGGTCGTGGGGCAGGAAGCCGGCGTGGAACGTGACCAGCCGCAGGCCCAGGCGGCGTGCAATGGCCGCGACGGCGTGAAGGTTGCGCCAGTTGGCCTCCCAGTGCTCATCCGGCACCAGGCCGCCGGTGCGCCGAATGCTTTCCAGCGTCGTGTAATCCTCGCCCACCGTGCCGAACATGCCGGAGACCACGGTGACATTATGCCGGGCCAACAGCGCCGGCGCAGCACCCCAGAGCGTCGGTTGCTCACGCAACGGGTCCAGGGCCAGTTGGACGCGCGGCAGCCCGATCTCGCGCAACAAAGTCACCAGGTGCTGAGGGTTGTCCGGTTGCAGCGACCAACTGCACACGGCCAAGCGGCTGAAAACGGATGTGTCTTCCATGATCCGGCGGCTGTGTAGCTCAATCGCGTTACCCTGTCCAGCCCCGGAACTCCTGCCGTTGGCACCAAGTAGCTAGCCAGGGTGACTGGCCGCGCCGCACGGGGGCCGGCGCACCGGTCACAGCCCCCGGTTTGCCCGCCACAACAGCACCGCCCCGACGGCTTGGAACAGCAGATTGGGCAGCCACACGATCAGATGCGGCGCCAACTCGGGGCGGGTGGCCAGCGACTGGCCCAGCAACAGGAAGCTGAAGTAAACAGCCACCAGCACCAACGCCAGCGCCACGCCCACGTTGGTCTCGCGCCGATGCACCCGAATGCCCAGCGGAATGCCCACCAAGGTGAACCCGAAGGCCGCAAACGCGAAGGCCACCTGGCTGTGCATTTGCACCAACACCGGCGTGGCGTCCACGCCCTGGGCCTCGCGTTGGCGACGCTCCTGCTCCAACTGCCGGAAGGTCAGGTCGCTCAACTTCGGTCGCACCGTCGGGCGCTGGCCTGGATCAAAGTCGAACTCCTGGACAAGTGACTCTGCGTAACCGGCCGGCACCCAGCCGCCTTCCGCCCGTCGGGCGGCCACGGCCCCCAACAGTTCCAGGCGCATCTTGCCCTCCGCCTTGTCCACCGCCAACCTGCCGCGAGACGCGCGCACCTTGAACTCCGCCAACTCCTGGTCGTCCAGCTTCCACACCGTGACGTCCCGCAGCTCCTCGCCACGGCGATGACCCACGTAGAAAATGAAACCCTTGAACTCCTTCACATAGCGCCCCTCGGGCAGCAACGCCTGAGACATCTGCAATCCCACCCGAATCAGCAGCGCCTTGTAAGCCACGCGGCTGCGCGGCGCCAGTTCCAGATTCGTCCAAGCGCTGATCCCGCACAACACCAGGCTCAGCAGCAACACCGGCAGGAGTAACGACACCAGGCTGATGCCGCTGGCACGTGCCGCCGTCAGTTCATGGTCGGCGCTGAACCGCCCGAACACCAGCAACGTGGCGGTCAGCATTCCCATCGGTAAGGCAAACGGCCACACGTAGGGAATGAGCAAGCCGAGTGCTTCCAGCGCCAAGCCGGCGCTGACCTGCCGGTTGACCAGTAGCCCCAGCACTTCACGCAGCACGTTGCCCAGCAACAGGACGAACGTAAAAACCGCCACGGTCAGCAGTAGCGAGGCGACTACCTGGCGGAGCAAGTATCGGCGCAGCGTTTTCAATCTCTGTCAGCGGGCGGCTTTGTAGCCGTTTGCCCAGGCCGAGACAAGCGCGCGTCTGGCCGTGCCGCGGGCCTGGGAATTCGGGTGTCAGGCTGTCCGCTCACGCTCGCCCTCCGCCACCGGCCTGTGGTTCGTTGGTGTCGGGCGGCCGCAACTTCACCAGCGTGGCGCCCCAGCCGCCGTATTGGGGATGGTCGAGCGTGAAACTCAACACGGCCGGGTGTCGAGCCAGCAGGGTGTGCACCGTTTGCCGCAACTGGCCGATGCCCTTGCCGTGAATGATGCGCACGTCCAGGATGCCGCGCCGCCGGCACTCGGCCAGGTACTCGAGCACTAGGTCCTTCACCTCGCGCGGTCTGAACGTGTGGAGGTCCAACACGCCGTTGATGGGTAACTCGACCGGTTCGTCCTGCACGGGAGCAGGCTACCACACCCACCCGCCACGGGAACAGCCACAGCCGCACCTTGACGCGCATATTCCCCGGCGAGCACCAAGCTCCCAAAGCCTGTCGCGGCGGCCGTGAGGCGGCTGACCCGCCCGTGCGCCGGGAATGTCCGCGGTGTCATAGCGGCGACCACGAGACCGGTGGACCACCCGAGCAGTGACTCAACGTGCTGTCGGCATCTTACCGACAGAACCCTCCACTCGTTACAAGGGCATTCGAGCTTCGGATCAGCTTGCCCGATGATGTCCGGCGTGGGCGCGGAGGAAGCAGGCCAATACCGATGCCCCCGCAGGCTCAGGCCACCAAGGCGGCACGTCCGTTGAAAGCTCGACAATCCACCCCTATGGCCAGTGGTGCTGCACATCGTTTGCTGCGGCCCTACCCATTAAAACGTCGGCGAAACCTGTTTCTTAAAATCGTTATTTGACTTCACGCTCTGTCCCCTCGGGATCGTCAATTCAGTTGCCGGCGTATCCCGCACGCTGCTGCCGACCTTGCTGAGATCAATGGGCTTGATTCCGAGCGTTTCGCAGGGGGACCCGGGCTTGAACCGGAAAATCCTCAGCTTCATGGCCGCCTGATCCAGCAGTGGATCTGCAAACAGCAAGCCAACCTTGGCTTTGTCCGGATAGTCGGAGGGAATCAATACCGCTCCAGGGTTTACACCGGATGGGGCGGGATCACTGTAGAACAGGCAATTAAGGTAAACACCTTTCTTATCCTTGAGCGATTTCCAAAATACCCGTGGTGATCGTGCTTTGCCTTCTCTGTCAGACGGGACATGGTAAAGCAAATTTGAAGCAAAGACGATACGCTCGTTGTCGCGTAGAAATGGCTGGGGGCCAATACTCGCGTCTTCAACATTGATGAAAAAATTGTTGCGGACTTCAGCCGCTGCTTTGAATGTGATCCCTTTTTTGCTCCCGACGATGACATTGCCTTCGAAATAGGTGAAGGTTGCGTTGTCATCCAAACGCATGGGGCTGCTCCGGTCACTGTAAAACTCATGAACGTAATTCCCAACCACACGATTGCTAATCCCCATGCAGGACATATAGATGGCGTTGCCATCCCCCAGCCGGAGCATGACCCGGCTGATATCATTATACTCAATCTGATTCTCGCCAGAATGCAGCAACGGCAGAATTTCGTTCATGTTGAACTCTCTCCAACTCGGAGCATTCTGCTTGAACAACCGCTCGATATAGGGCTGGCATTCTGCCAGACGGATGCTGCGGATCCATTCCCGGCGCTTTGCAAGTGGTTTATGGTACATCAGCTCGTGGGGCCGAATTCCGCTTACCACCATCCCGTTATAATTCAGATCGTGGATTGTATTATGACTGATCAGGTTACGGCCGCTTTGGGCGATGAAAATGGCCGGAGAGTGCCAATAAATTTCACCAATATGATGAAGCAGGTTGTTGGTAACCGTGTTGTGATGGTTTTCATCCTTCGTCCCGGCACCATACCCGCTCAAAAGGATGCCCGTTCCGCCCAGATGCGCGAACAGGCTGTTGCATACGCCTATGCGCTGGCAATGCAGATCGAGGCGCACGCCGCCCCCGCTGCTGGCCGCAAAAGCGCATGCGTCAACCGTGCAATCCTCCGCATGCCGGAAACGCAATATAGCGTTGCCTTTGTCATACATTTCCCAGTCGTGCTGCAACCCAATATCGCCCTCGCGCCATGTATCCCGGAGACCATGATGGAATGTCAGACCTCGAAAATTGATGAACGGGGCCGGAGCGCCATCCTCAACGCCCTCGATACGGATGAATTCTTGGAGAAATGGCGCCCGGATATCACACTGAGAGAGAGTACGTGTGGGCCAGATGAAAACCCGTCCTTCCGCACTGGAAAAGCACCATTCGCCTTGTTCATCGAGGTAATCAATGGCGTTCTCCACACGATAAACGTTATCGGGTTTGACCTGATACGTGGGATCAACCGCAAAGGTCGCAGTCTTGGTGGTGCTATCTACTTTGGCAAGCTGTAACAGATTGATCAGCCATTGGTGCTTCGGACGAATAAAAATTTCGATATCGCCAACATTGGGCCATTCGCGCAGATCGTTCTCTCGATAAAAGAAAGTTCGGGTGAAGGTCAGTGGCTCCTGATCGCGCGAAAGCCTGTTGGCAATGTTCTTGGGCTGGGCGTTGAGATCGTCTTTGACACGCGTTGACGCGACTTTCAAATCCGCTGAGCTGGCTCTGGGGAGCATTGTCAATCCATCGTACAGCGTGGTGATCTTCCAGGGGCCTTTCAAATCCGCCGGAATATCACAATACCACAGCTTGCCGCTGGCCGCTTTCGGAAGACCGGCGGGATCGTTTGTGCATGGCTTCCAGTCGCTCAGTTTCTTGCCCCCAGTGAAAACCGGTTTTTCGCCGGGATAGGCCTGGTATGTGATGGGGCATTTCTCGGTGCCACTGTCTTCAGGGCCAAATACCACGGTTTTATCCAACTGATATTCCCCGCCGCGAATATACACTGTAATGGGAGCCTTCAGCCCCCTGGCAATCCGCGCCCGCACCAACTGCCGTGCCCGATCCAATGTTGCCACAGGTCCATTGTTCTTCGCCGCATTGGCCTCAGGCAAAGTCCCTGACCATGCATCGTTGCCATCAGGGGAGATGTAGAACACCTCATCGGCCGCCCGAAGTGGAGCCGTCGCCAACACACCAAACAAGAACAAAAACAACAATAACTGTGTTTTCATTGCGTGCTCACTCCTCAACTGTCTGCCTTGCTTTTCTTTTCGCTGCTTTGCCCTTGGCGCTTTTGGCCATGGACCCTTCACCTCGCTCAGCGCCAACGTCCTTCAACCAAGCTTGCAAGTCCTCCTGCATGGCCTTGACCCGCTCCGGGTGCTGTTTCGCCAAGTCCTTCTGCTCCGAGATGTCGTTGTCCAGATTGAACAAGTAAACCGTACCGCTTTCAATCAGCAGCTTCCACGGGCCGTCTCTCATGGCCAAATCGTGTCCCTTTTTCCAAAAAAGCTTGCGTGGAGCCAGTGGTTGTTCATGCAAAAACAGCGGAACCAGTGAAACACCATCAAGCTTGCGATCGGGCGGCAGCGTCGCCCCGGCCAGTTCCAGCATGGTCGGCATCAGGTCCATGCTCATCGCGGTTTGCACGGTGACTTTCCCGGCGGGAAAGTGCCCCGGCCACCACGCAATGGCTGGCACCCGGTGCCCACCCTCCCAAAGACTGCCCTTGAAGCCGCGCAACGGTTTATTGCTCGAGCCTGCGATGCCTTCATGACCACCGTTGTCGGAAAAGAAAAATACAAAAGTATTTTCGGCCAGCCCGTGCTCTTTGAGCGTCGCTATGATGCGGCCCACCCCTTGGTCCATTGCCTGCGTCATTCTGCCGAACACGTCAGCGGTTTTTCCATGTTCTCCCGTCTCCGGATCTTGGATGGGAGTATGGACGGCATTATATGCGACGTAGAGACAAAACGGCTTCGACTTCGACCGCCGGATGAAATCCACTGCATGGTCAGTAATCAGCGTTGTCGAATAGCCTTTTTCCACCACCGGCCTCAGTCCGTCCCACCAATCCGGCTCACCGCCATTGGTATGCTCGAAGTAGTCGATCCGCCCGCCCAACAGTCCGCGGAACTCGGCAAACCCATGGTTGACAGGATTACAGTCCGGGAGGCTTCCGAGATGCCATTTGCCGAAGATTGCGCTGGTGTAACCCAACGGTTGTAACGCATTGGCAAAGGTGATTTCGCCCTTGTTTAATCCACCGATCCGGGCAAGACCCTCAATCCCCGCGCGTTGCTGGTAGCGGCCGGTGAGCAGGGCGCACCGTGTGGGCGAACACACCGGCCCGTTGGCATGAAAGTCCGTGAACCTCATCCCCTCCCGGGCGAGTTGATCCAGATTGGGCGTCTGAATCCAACTGCCGTAGCAACCGAGATCGCCATACCCGAGATCGTCGGCGAGAATCACGACAAAGTTGGGCTTTTGCGTGGCTTCGGCGGAACCTGGTAAACCGCAGAGCACACAGAGAGCACAGAGAACGGAAGTTAAGAGTTTCATAAATGATTGGTATTTTTGCACGCCCTCATACCGGCAAGGGAATGGGCGCAACGGAATGGTATGAGAAATTGGCGTGTTCATTCCGATGCAGAATATCTGGAAATCGTAATCGTATTGGAACGTCGAGAACTCACGGACGCAAAGGCTTTACTTTTTCGTTTTATCATTCGTTTTCTCCTTTTTTGCCTCCCGCCGTTCTGGGGTCAGGACAGTGGGTAGGGGTTGGGCAGTTTCCTTAAAACTGGGGACCAAGGCCCGAAGCTTGTTGACCGTGGCGGCGTATTCTGGGTTGGCGATCTGGTTGGTCCATTCGTGCGGATCTTTGGTGGTATCGTAGAATTCCTCTTGGTCGGGTCCGTAGCGGGTGTAGCGTCCGAGTTCGTGGCGGATGCTGATATCGGCCAGGTCCGTTTTTCTTTTATCGCACAACCCGGTAATGGCGGTGCTTTCCCAAGGAGCCTTTGGGTCCTTGAGCAGAGGGACCAGCGAGCGTCCATCCACGTAGGCGGGGAGCTCGAGACCGCAGAGTTCGGCCAAGGTGGGATAGATGTCCAGCAGGGAAACGAACCGTTCACATACGCTCCCAGATTTGGTGACTCCCGGTACACGAAACATCAACAGAACGTGAGTCCCTTCTTCCCAGAGGGTAGTTTTTTGCCAGTGATGCTTTTCCCCTAAGTGGAAGCCGTTGTCGGTTAAGAAGACGACAATGGTGTTGTCCTTGTAAGGACTTTTGTCGAGGGCATCGAGAACACGCCCGATCTGAGTGTCCACGTAAGTGGTTGTGGCCAGGTAGGCTTGCACTGCCTCTTTATGTTTACCGGCCTGGATGACTTTGTCGGCAAAGCTTCCGATCCCGTCGCTCACCGCTTTGGCCAGAGGAGGAAGGTCGTCCAAGTCATCCTCCTTGAGTTCGGGGAGAATGATCTGATCCAAGGGGTACATGTCAAAATACTTTTTCGGGACATACCATGGCATGTGAGGTTTATGGGCGCCATAGGCCAGAAAGAATGGCTTGTCGTGTTGTTTCTTCAGGACGGCGATGGCTTTATCAGCCCCGCCGGTATCATTCATTTGTTCCTCGCTCAGATGGGTAGGGCCCCAATCCTGCTCTCCTCCGCTGAATCCGGCCAGGGGATGTCCAGGAGGAGCCGGGTCCCTCTTGTGGCCGACATGATCATCCCAGTGCTCTTTCTGGTCCCAGCCGTGGGTGATTTTGCCATACCCGAAGGTGCTGTAACCGCCTTTCTTGAACAACCCGGCCAGTGACAACACGCCGTCCCGCTTTAGGGCATCACTTTTGTTGATCGCCTGCGCGTTGTTATAGATCCCCGATTTCCAAGGGGCGACTCCGGAGAAGAAAGCGGTTCGAGACGGAGAACAAACTGGTGCTGGAGCGTAAGCATACTTGAAATTAACCCCGCTCTCCCTCAAAGCATTTAGTTTCGGGGCGATGACCTTGCCAGTGTAACGTGCCGGGTCCTCCAGTAGCCAGGAATTCATATCATCTGCAATGAGCATCAGCACATTCATGGGCTTTTCCGCCGCGGCATGAACTGTTACAGATATTCCTAAAAGCAGAAGCACAGACACAACGTTTGCGAATAGGTATTTGGATTTCATATTTTTCTACTTCCTGTTCTTTTTCTGATTGTTCTTCTTCGCCTTTGCTTCGGGTGCGGCACTGTCCTCGGCATCGCTTTCCAGCTTTCCAATGGGACGAGAGGTGGCCGCAAGTTCCCTCTCGAAAGCTTCCGCGGCCGTGCGCAGGCGCTGCACCACCTCAGGATGTGCGGCAGAGACATCTGTGGTTTCGCCGGGATCGGATGCGACGTTGTAAAGCGAACCGGCGGGCGTTTCCTCGCCGCCGTGATTGCCTTTGCCGCCCGGCTTTTCCGCTTTCAAAAAGAGCTTCCACTCACCCTGTCGGATGATCGAACCAGCCATGATGACTTGTTGGGCGATCAGCATGGCATTGGTTTTTTCCAGCATGACAGGCAGACGGTTCACGCCATCGAGCACGCGGTCGGTCGGGGGATTTACTCCAGCGATGGCGCAGAAGGTCGGCAACAAATCCCAAATGCCGGCGATGCTGTCGCTGGTGGTGCCGGCGGGAATCCGCCCCGGCCAGCGCATCAGCCAAGGCGTGCGGATGCCGCCCTCGAAGTTCGTCCATTTTCCCTCGCGCAACGGCGCATTGGAAGGGCCGGGGGTGACCGGCGCTCCGTTATCAGAACCGAAGATGACAAGGGTGTTGTCGGCGAGGCCGAGTTCATCGAGCTTTTGCAGGATGCGCCCGACTTCGTAATCCAGTTCCTGTACGGCGTCACCATAGTTGTTGGGGCGTGGCGACGTGCCGATGAACTTTGCGCTCGGCCTCCAATGGGAGTGCGTGCCACGACTGGCGTAGTAGAGAAAAAAGGGACGGTTCTTGTTCGCCTCGATGAAACGGAGCGCGCCGTTGACTTCTTCGTGCTCGGTCTCGCCGCACTTCCGGTAGGTTGCTGAGAGGACGGTGCGGTTCTCCATGAACGCCCCTCCCTCTTCGCCTGTTCCATCTCCATCCGCATTAATATGCCAGGCACCCTTGAAGTAGTCGAAACCGTGGTTCAGAGGATGAAATGGCTCCCAGTCGCCGAGGTGCCACTTGCCGACAATCCCGCAGGTGTAACCTGCCTGCTTCAAAAGCTCCGGCGTGGTGATTTCCGCCGGATTGATGCCGATGCGGTCGCGGGGATAAATGACCTTTGTTGTCCCAACCCGATGTGCATAGCACCCGGTCATAAACGCCAGCCGCGAGGGTGAGCAGCGCTGATGCACGTAGAAACTGGTAAACTTCATGCCGTCCCGGGCCAGCGAATTAATGTTCGGCGTCTTGATGTCCTTGCCCCCAAAACAGGCGAGGTCGCCATACCCGAGATCGTCGGCGAGGATCAAGACTATGTTGGGCTTGGATGAGCCTTCGGCGTAGAGCGCGGCCAGCTGCGCCAGCAGCAGGGCCAAGGCGGTATTTCCATACATGTTCATCATCTTGTGAAATCGAGAACTTTCTTTTGCTCACCCTTTTGGATGGTCACCACACCCCTGTCGTAGTCGGCATTGAGGAAGGGGCTTTCCAAAACTTTGGGCGGGGTGTAATCGACCGGCTTTCCGTTGATGATCGGTGCTTGTTTTTGGCTGGTGTCGAAGGTGATGCGGTCGCCGTAAACGGTTTGGTAAATCAGCAGCGCACCTTTTATCTCCGGTTTGTTGGCTTTTACCTTCGTCTTGAAGTCGTCGAGGTCCTTGAAATCTTTCTTGGCCACGACTTCGAGGATGACGGGGGCAAAGTCGTCTTTTGGCAGGATCGTCCAACCCGGTGGAGCGACACGTATAGTCCCCTCAATGGACGGGTTGGTGACCACCTTGTCCGTCATTTCGAAATTGCTGCCGACCACACGGATGGCGGCGTAGGCGCCCTTTGTCTGGACAAAAACCAGATTGCCATCCCGCACTGGTTTGCTGATCCCTTCCGCTGAAATCCAGACGATCATTGGTCCACCGCCCTTGTGGCCTTTGAGCTTTTGGGTGATCAAGCTGCCCTTGCTTTGCACCGACCAGTGGCCGTTGAGCACGTCACGTGCCTTGCCCACCGGACGGACGACGGGGACAATGCGCGCGCCGGAGCTGTCGCTGAAGACGACCCCCTGCCAACGGCTCTGGGCACTGATGTGCACCCAGTCCGCGAGCGGCCGCGCTTCGGTCATGAGCGTGCCGATGGTGAATGCCGGATCGCAGTAGCTGTAGCGGACGATCCCGCCGCCATCGGTGCGAAACTTGTTGGGCTTCATGTCATCCGAGATCACCGCCTCTTCGACACCCTGTTCGCCCAGCCCCTGGGCGCGCTGGCGGATTTCATATGGACCGTCCGCGCGGGAGGTGTGGGCGATTTCCGCCACAACGGCTGGCGGTTGGTAATCGCTGAGTAAGGCATTTATTATACCCCCGCTGATGTCCTCAGGCTGCGATCCAACCCCGAAATAAAACCACCCTAAGGCAGGGATACCATGCACGCTGTGCTTGAAGCCATTTACACCGCGGATGCGGGTCTTGCCCCCGCCATCCACTCCGTGGAGCTGTTCTTGGGACCAATAGGCCCAGTAGAGATCGAGAAGCATTTCGACAAACCGGCGCACTTCCGGCTCGCCGAAGTCTCGGAAGTTGTAAAATCCCTTTAACCAGACGGCATTATATCCGGGGCACATGATCTCGATGCACACGCCCTTCTTTGCCCGCTCCTGGCAATAGACGACGATGTATTCACTCCATGCCCGATAGAGTTCCTCAAGCGTGGAGCCGTCATGGAGTTTCAGTTCCCGGTACTCGGGCTTGTTTCTCGCGATCTTGGAAAAGTGCCACTGCACCGAGAAATCCATGGCGTGATGGTTCTCGGTGCTATGAAACTGCCGGGTCTTTGTCGTGTCGTGGTCTGGCTTGTTGTATTTCGCGCTCGTCTTGACGTAGATCCAAATCGGCTTCAGGCAGATCGCCTCGGTCGCAGCGGTGAGCCGTCCGGCGTGGACCGTGCCTTTCGGGCCATACATGTCAATCAAGCGCATGAGGATGTCCGCGTGCCAATGGAAGCTGTCGCGGTCGATGATGTCCTTGGGATTGTCGAGATAGTGCTGGGCATTTTCGACTAGGGCAGCATTGGCTTCGTCGAGCATCTCGCCGAGGTAAAAACACCGGGCGGCGTAGGTGACGATGGAATAGGAATAGGCGCGCGTGTAGTTGCCCCTCCCGGGACCCAGCGGCGGTTGCTTCTTGGCACGCTTGAGCGGCTGACCGGCATCGAGCCGGAACATCGCGTCCACCCGATCTCTGAATCCAGTCGGCGGTTTTCCTTGCTTCGTTGCTCCGGACTCTGCGCCGAAAGCTGGCTCATTCCCGAGCTGACAGATGGCAGGGGGCTCAGCCAGCAACTCGTGCAGTGGCACTACGGCACACAGGAGGAGCAAGAGAAGATGGGCAGTGACTTTCATTTTTGTTTTTTCTTGGTTTTGTTTTCTTCCTTGCCTTTGAGTTCAGGGGGAATCTCGCATTGAATTGCCCGGAACCGATCCAGCGCGGCCTGAAGACGGAGGCGGTCGGCTTCATACGCGGGATCGGTCGTCACCTTTTCGCTGTAGCGTTCTTTGTCCGACGTGACCGGGATGTCGTAGAGCTTGCCGTCCTGATTGAGGCGGAAGCGGCTCTCGCGTACGAAGTAACCGCGGCCGAAGTTGATGAACACCTGTTCACGGTCCTTGCCATCCTTATCCAGCAGAAGATGCGACAGGTCCATGCCGTCAAGCTGGCGCGAAAGCGGGATACCCGCGATTGAGGTGATCGTGGGCAGCACATCGGCGAGACAGAAAAGCTGTTCGCGAACGCCCGGCTTGATGGTCCCCGGCCACCACGCCAGCAACGGCACGCGGGTGCCCGCTTCGGTCATCGTGCCCTTGCCGCCTTGGAGATTCATTCCCGCCAGCTTGCTCGTGATACTCCGATCCGTGCCGTTGTCGCCGGTGAAAAGAACAAGCGTGTTCCGGTCGAGGCCGTGCTGACGGAGGCAAGCCAAAATTTTGCCGACCAGATGATCCATGTAGGTGACCATGTGGCCGAACGTGCGGGTGGACTTGTCGAGATCGGCGGTGAATCGGCTTTTCGCGAGTTCCTCCAGCCCCGGAGGGTTGATGTGCGGGGAATGCACCAGCGCCATCGGGTAGTAGATGAAGAACGGCTGACTCTTGTTTTCGACGATGAAGTCGAGCAGAAACTGGCAGTAATGGTCCGGCCCGAAGTCGCGGGAGGAGCCGTTGAAGATTTTTCCGTCACGATACATATGCGGCGCATAGTAGCGACTGGTCTTCTTACCGTCATACCGCCAAGTCCACATGCAGTATCGGTCGAAACCGTGTTCGACGGGTTGATCGGGAAACTGGTCAAACTGCCCGAGCTGCCATTTGCCGGCGATGGCGGTGCGGTAACCGGCCTCGCGGAAATAGTGTCCGAAGGTCTTGATTGCTGACGGCAGACGAACGTCTTCATCCTTGTCGATTAGACCTTGGAAGCCGGTCCGGTTTGGATAAAGCCCACTCATCAACATGACGCGCGTGGGCGTACATAGCGGCGTGGCGTAGGCGTTGTTAAACCGCAGGCCCTCTGCAGCCATACGATCGAGATTCGGCGTCGTGTAAATCGTGCTACCGTAGCAGCCCAAGCATTCCGCGCCCAAGTCGTCGGCCATGATAACGATGACGTTGGGCTTCGATGCCGCGGCAGCCTGAGCCACCGAGGTGCAAAAGGCAATGAGGAGTGTGAGTGCAAGTTTCATTGCGATCATCTATTCCTGGTCCGCCGGACCAGGGGAGCCTTGATCAGAGGGATCGTTTGGATCGTAGCGTTTATAGTTCGGATCGGCGTTTGCATTCGGTTTCGGGAAGTAGGCCCCAACGGCTTTCAGGCGCGTCATCATGTCCTGCTGCATCTGGGCGGCAAGCTCCGGTTGGGCTTTGGCCAGATTGCTGTGTTCTCCCAGATCATTTGCCAGGTTGTAGAGAAAAAAGTAGTTCGGCCATTCGTAGAAATGTAGCAGCTTCATGTCGCCCCTCACGATGGCCGAACAGGGCGGGGAGACGCGGTAGTGCGGATAGTGGAAGTAGAGGGCGCGGTGGGCCAGGCTCGCCGGTATGGGCTGGTTCAACAGCACCGGCTTAAAACTGACGCCGTCCACATCCTTTGAAAGATGGCTCGTCGCTCCGGCAAAATCGGCGAAAGTGGGCAGGAAATCGTAGCCGGCCACATTGACATTACTGCGGGCCCCGGCTGGAATGCCCGGCCCACGAACAATCAGCGGCACCCGCAAACCGCCCTCCCAAAGCCACCATTTGCCGCCACGCAGTGGCTGATACCCTTCATTCCAACCGTGATACCCATTGTCGGACGTAAAGACGACAAGCGTGTTCTGGGCAATGCCAAGTTCATCGAGCTTGGCCAGCACCTTGCCGATCGAGGTGTCGAGGTCTTCTGCCATCGCGGCACGAAGGATGGTGGCCTCTCGCTCGCGTTTGTTGGTGATCTGGGCGAATACTGGGTTCTTCTGGTACTTCTCCAGTGTCGCTTTACGCGCTTGATACGCCGCGTGCATAGCATAGTGCGAGATCTGCAGGAAGAAAGGCTTGCCTGCCTTAACCTGCCGTTCGATGAAATCCACGCTACGCTGAGTAATACTAAACATGTGCTTTGGATCCTCGGTGGTTATTTCCTTTTTTCCGGTCGCCGGATTTACGCCCGGATGGCCGTATTTGTTATCGGTCTCGCCATCGCTTTCGTCGTAGCCGTGTTTCGCAGGGCCACCCCCGTAGAGATGCCATTTGCCGAAGTGGGCAGTAGCGTATCCTGCGGCCTTCAGCACATCACCAATGGATGGGAAGCGTATGTTGCCCTGCGGTTCCGGGGTAAGTAGTGGCAGCTTGAGGTCCTGTTTTCGCGACATGTATTTGACAGTGCCATCTGTCTGCGCTCCAAACCCGCCATTGCCGCTGAAAAGGTGGCGCGCTGTCATCATCCCAGTCTGGATGGAACAACGCGATGGGGCGCACATGCCGGCAGCCGCCCGCGCGTTGCTGAAAGTCATGCCTTGGGCGGCGAGTTTCTCCACATGGGGCATGTTCCGGAAAGCCATGGCCGAAGCCGGCACCTCCGGATCCATCCGCACGGGCGTTTCAAACCATGCCATGTCGTCAATGAGGATGAAGACGATATTCGGTTTGGCGGATGTCTTCAGCATATCGGCTGCCTGAGTTGCTACCATCAGGGCCAGCAACGCGAAACTCGTGGCAAGCAGTGAACGAGTCTTCATGGGTTGGGTTTCCGGTTTGTGGTTTTGGTGTTGGCAGGCAAGGCGCTGATCGCCTTCTTGCCATCGTCAGGAGTGCGGCCCAACCATTCGGCCAGATAAGCCCGCAACTGCGCTTCCACGGCGGCGTGCCCTGGTTTGCCCGCCAAATTCACCAGTTCCTGCGGGTCTTTCTCCCGGTCGAAAAGCATGTCCGGGAATTTTTTGCGAAAATCCCGCTGGGCATACCGCGGCGTGGGATCAATCCAAGTGCCCAGTTTGTAGCGTTCGGTGACGATCGTTATCTGCGACCAATTCTCGGACACGGGATACACGCGTCCGGTCGGCTTCCCCTCGGTCAGCGTCGGCATGAGCGAACGGCCCGCCAGCTTGGGGGCATCGGCAGGGCGCTGGAGACCAAGCAACTCCACCAAGGTGGGGTAAAGGTCCACCAATTCGGTCAGACTGTTGCACATCGTGCCTTGCTGAAATCGCTTGGGCCAGGAAACAATCAGCGGCACGCGCAGGGTTTCCTCATAGACATTGTGGCTCACGGCGCACTTCTCAATCATCCCGTGCCGCGCCACGAAGTCCCCATGCTCCGAGGTGTAGATGACGATGGTATTGTCACGAAGTCCCAGCGCTTCAAGTTCAGCCAGCACTCCACCTATGTAATGATCAACTTCGGCCACCAATGCAAAATCGTAAGAGCGTGCTTGAAAACTCATGAAAAGTAGCCGTTAACGATACTTCTGGCCTCTTAGAAGCCGATCTTCAATAAACCGGGCATGCGATACACACATGATCCGACGGACACTGAATGGCATGGCATCGAATATTGTTTACCCAAGCCGAGAACAAGACGGGGCGCCAGCGCCAGCCGCCGTATCGGGAACTGCTCAATGCCTTGTTCTGCCTGGCCCACACAGCCTGTCAGTGGCGCAACCTGCCGAAAGACTTCGTGCCGTGGCGCATGGTATATTACTACTGCCGCCTCTGGACACGCGGCGGCTTGTTCGACGGCATTCCTGCTCACGTGCGTGAGCACGTCCGCCTGGTGGAAGGGCGTAAACGGCACGCCCGCGCGACGATTATCGACACTCAAAGTGTCCAGAACGCCGAACGCATCAACGCGCGGGACTGCGATGCCGGCAAGAAAGTCAACGGACGCAAGCGCCATATCTTGGTAGATACCTTGGGCTTGATCCTGCTGGTGATGATCCTGCCGGCGAACATTCAGGATCGAGACGGCGCGCAGCAGTTGCTGGCCGCTCGGTTTGCCCGCTCGCCTCACCGCCGCCTCCAACACGTCTGGGCCGATGGTGGCTATGCGGGTGCGCTGGCGGGGTGGATCCGCCGTCTCTGGCGTTGTACCATCGAGATCGTCAAACGCACCCACGCACGCACGCTTCGTATGCAGCCGCGGCGCTGGGTGGTGGGGCACACCTTCCGCTGGCTGGGCCGTTATCGCCGCCTCAACCGCGACTACGAACGCATGGCGCAGACCGGCGAAAGCACGGTTTACCTTGCCATGATCCGCCTCATGCTCGCACGCTTGGCCCGGGATTGATGAGTTTCCAAACACGTTCTCAATGCGGACGCCGTCGCAGCGCTGTGCAAACACCACGGAGGCGTGCCCGCGCGCCAGATGCACGTAGGCATCGCCCACCCTCATGTGCGCCAGGCCACGCCGATGATGCTCTGCGGTGGTGAAGAAGCGCCAGACACGGCCTCCACGCGCCTCCCAGCGCGGCGTCATGTAATGATCCGGTGTCCCGGTGCGGATGCGCCGCGTCGCCGGGGCCAGGATCATTCCCCATTTGCCATACGGCTCGTGCGCCTTGAGAAAATTCTCTGCGTCCAGCGTCAGAAAGCCCGGCTCAACCTCCAGATCGAACCAACACGCTTCCGTGTCCACCGCGCGGATGATGCCCTGGCAAAAGGGGACCGGGTCGTAGTCCACCGTCAGATCGCGCAGTGCGACCTCGCGGCAAAAGCTGAACGCAAACGCGCCCGCAGCGGGGTCCGTCACGACCAGCTTCGTGGCTGATGCACTGCCGCGCACAATCAAGTTGGTCGCCCGCTCAACCGCAAAGCACGCCGGCCGGGAAGCGTCAGGTTTCACGTAATAGGTGCCGGCTTCCAACAGAACCTCGGTGCCCGGTTCTGCGGCGATGGCCGCCTGAATCGCTGCGCGAATCGCCGTCCTGGATTCCATCTGGCTGTCTGCGCTGGCGCCGAAGTCGCGCACGCGGTAAACCCGCTGGCCAACGGCAGGAGCGGGCGCAGCGTCCGCGCAAACGCAGAGCGTCACCACCCAAGCGGCGGCAACCCTATGCGCTCCTATCGGGAACATGCTTTCGTGTCCGCTGTTATTGAGACCCGCTTTGCCTGGGCGCCTGTCGGAGCGCTGATTCCACCTGCCGGGCCAGGCGGGATACGATCTCCTCGACCAACTTCTGCCCAAGCGCTCTCGAGGCTGTCTGGCGAGGGTCATGCCCGTGGATCGCATAGAGCGGATGCGTCGGCTGGTGGGTCGTGGCTTCGCTCCGTGGCGTTTCGGGCAGTGTCACCTGGCCCGGGTCGCGACCGGCAGTGAGGCGTTCCAAGTGAACCCACTCCGGCTTCAACGCCAGGCCAATGCTGGTTTCATACTTTGCCGCGTGATCGCCGCCATAAGGGTCGCCCGGTTCGGCAGTGGTAATTTCCGGTTCCGTCAGGCCGATGAACCGCACCTGCGGATGTCGTTTCTGCGCCTCCGCGGCCAGACGATGGACCATGTCCACCTGCTCCCGCGGGTAATGGCCGGTCAGCAACACGACCACTTGGAAGCCCTGTCGCGCGAGATGATCCAGCGTCGCTTCGAGCAACGGCGTGATCTGCGCCTCGGGTACGATCAGTGTCCATTTGTAACCGACGTGTCCGCCGCCCGTCCCGTAGAAAAACGTCGGCAACACCGTCCCGCCCGTACGTTGCGCCACGCGCTCGCACAGCGCGTGTGCCTTGATGCCGTCGAAACACACCGGCAGATGCCAGCCGTGATGCTCGAAAGTGCCCAGCGGCACAAACGCCACCGGCGCCTCCCGCAGCACCGCTTCGAGTTCATCCGGCGACATTTCCTCCATCCGCCCGTGCGGGGGCTTCCCCATGCTCGTGCCGACCGAATGCGCCGCCGCGATGGCCGGCGTTTCCACGGCCGGGCCGGTGGAAGATTTCGATTCAGACTGCGCCCGGACCTGTCCCGCCAAACACAAGCCGGCCAAGCTTCCAAGATAGACAAGCCGACCGACCTTCTGGAGTCTCGTAAAATTCATGGCCAGCAGGTTGTAATAGGTGAGCCAAGTTTGCAATCCGCGCCGCCGGCAGATGAAATCATGACCTGGGGCACCGCCATAACCCCCGCGCAAGACAAACGGTTAAGCCAAGCCGTAGCCCGATTTGGAAACCGAACGCAGTCCGGCGGCTGCGGACGCGGCCCTGCCCCCACGATTCACTGCCGCCGGGTGCGGACGGGAAGGTCACGCGCTTCGTCGAGCGTGACCACGCCATCCATGTTCTTGTCCATCTGCTTGAACAGGTCAGCGCGCTGAAACTCGGCGGGCGCCAGCTTGCCGTCACCGTTGCGATCGAACTGCTTGAACCGCTCTGCGATGCCGCCGCCACGCCGGGGAGCGGACGTCGCCCCGCGAGTCGCCCCCTCTGCTTTCAATCTGCCGCCGATTTCGGCGTTGCGCGCGTCTTGCCGAACCCATTTGGCGGGCATCATCTGCTGGTCCCAGGCGGCGTAGGCGGCTTGAAGTTCTTTGAGCTTGGCCGGGTTCTGCGCGGCAAGGTCGTGTTGTTCGCCGATGTCATCCTTGAGGTTGAAGAGATACGTTTCGCCGCTGCGGACGGCGACGAGCTTCCAGTCGCCCACGCGCGCTGCATGCTGCGGGCCGGAACGCCAGAAGAGTTGCTCGTGCGGTCCGCCGGATTTCGCGCCCGTGAGGAACGGCAGGAGATTCACGCCGTCGAGCGGCTTGTTTTTCGGCATCGCAACTCCCGCGGCCGCCAGTGCGGTAGCGTGGCAATCAAAGCCCATGACCATTTCCCGATACGTCTGGCCAGCGGGCACGACGCCTTTCCACTGCATCAAAAACGGCACGCGGATGCCGCCCTCGAAAAGCTGTCCCTTGTAGCCGCGCAACGGATCGTTGCGCGAGGTGGTCTGCGGGGTCGGACCGCCGTTGTCGCTGTAGAAGAAGATCAGTGTGTTTTCTTCCTGCCCGAGGTCGCGGACTTTGGTGAGCACGCGGCCGACCGCGTCGTCCATCGCCGCGAGCATGCCGGCGTAGGTGCGACGTGTTTCGGCGAGGTTGGGGAATCGGTTGGTGTATTTGTCGCCCGCCTCCAGCGGCACGTGGACGGCATTGAAGGCGACGTAGAGGAAGAACGGCTTGTCTTTGCTCCGGTCGAGGAACGCCACCGCCTCGCGCGCAAGGGCATCGGTGAGGTATTCCTTCTCATCGGTGACGGGCTGGCCGTTGCGGATTAGCGGATCGTTGTCGCTCTTGCCGGGCAGGTAGCTGTGCGCGCCGTTCAGGAAACCGTAGTGGAAGTCGAAGCCGCGCTCATGGGGGCGCAATCCTTCTTTGAACCCGAGGTGCCATTTGCCGACCATGCCGGTGGCGTAGCCGGCGGCCTTCAATTTTTCGGCGAGCGTGGGAACGTTGCGCGGCAGGCCAAAGTTCGGCGCGGCGAACCGTTCAGGTCCAGAATTGTGTTCAAAGCCGAACCGGTGCTGATACATCCCGGTCATCAGGGCGGCCCGCGATGGAGCGCAAACAGGATGCGTGGCGTAGCCGTCGGTGAACCGCACGCCGTTCTTGGCGAGGCTGTCAATGTGCGGCGTCGGAATATCCTTGCAGCCGTTCACGCCGACATCGGCATATCCGAGATCATCGGCGAGAAAGATGATCACATTGGGTTTGCGCTCGGCAGCAAATGCCCCCGCGAGCAGGCAGAAAAACGTCAGGATGATGAGTGTCTTCATGGTTTGGTTTCCTTTCCTATAGGAGTTACTTGTTTGGTTCTGAGGTTGAGGTCGAGGGACTGATCGGCCTTCACGCCGGGGAAGGTGACGGTTTGGCCGCTGGGAAGCGTGACTTTCAGGTCGGCCACAGTTGCTTTGCCGAGGCCAAAGTGAGCTTCGAGCGCGCTGCCGCTCTTGTAGCTGTGGTTGGAGTGAATCCAGCAGTATTGCTTCTTGCCGCCGGCAGTAAGTTCGACGCGCGCCCCGATCAACTCGGCATCCTTCAGGCCGCTGAACCGCAGCCGCAGCCAGTGGTTGTCCTTCGCGCCGTGCAGGCCGGTGTTCCAATACACTTTGCCCTCGTAGGCCGCCATGCTGAGCGCAACTCCGGAGTTGTCGGGGTCGGCAGCGAAAACCAGATCGAGCAGGCCGTCGTTGTTCAAGTCCGCCGCTTCGCCGCAAATGCCCTTGGAATCGAGACCGCTCCACGTGGTCGGTTTCAACTCGAATGTCCCGTTGCCGCGATTCATGAACAGGATGGCGCGGGTTTCGAGATTCATGGATTCGCTGCGGTCCAGCACGACAAGATCCTGCCAGCCGTCATTGTCAAAGTCGCCAAAGATGGCATCGGCAAAATACGGTCGCCGGTCTCCGGGATTCATCAGTGCTCCGGGACGTTTTCGCGGCATCGGCGCGTCGAAGAATTTGCACCAGTCGCGATACACCCAGTTCAACGGTGACAAGCCGACGGCATCGGTCATTTCCTGAAACTGGAAGTTGCCCATGTTCCGCCAGAACCGGCCGCTGACGTATTCGCAGCGCGGCGCCCAACCCGGATCGGCTGGGCCGACTGCCAGAACGTCCATGAGACCGTCAGTGTCAACGTCGGCCAGCGAGATATACGGCAAGCCCGGCGCTTTACCCACGGGTGTCGTGGTCTTGGTGGCGCGGTCGAGTTTCAGGTGCGCCTCGCATGCCAGACCATTGTTGGTGATTTTCTCGAACTGAAGTTTGCCGGTCTCCTTCAAGAGGTTCTTCCAGCAGAACACACCCTGACGGTATTCGATGGGCGAGTACGGGAGCAACAAGTCGCGCACGTCCACGTGACACGACTGGATCAGGTCGAGGTCGCCGTCGTTGTTGAGATCGCGCAGGTTGATGTCGGGACCGGATTTGTCCTTCGCGCTGTCGTGGTAGAAACCGCCAAAGTCCGGCACCAGCGGCGTGCCGCCGATGTCCTCAAAATGACCGTCCACCAACTTCGCGCCTGCAGGTTTGAACACGTAAAGCCGGCTGTGTGGGAAGCCCCCCATTGCGTTGCCAATGTTGTCGCAGCCGATGGCAATGTCGAGCCAGCCGTCTTGGTTCACATCGCCGAACGACGGCTGACGGTTGTAGGCTTTCTCGTTTTGGATGCCCATTTTCGCCGACACGTCCCGAAACGTGTCCCATGCGCCCTCACTCATGTAAAGGCCATTGCCGAGTTTCTGATCGTTGGGATTGGATTGCCCGCCTGTCATCTGCGCGTGGCGGGTGACGAACAGATCGAGAAAACCGTCGCCGTTGAAATCAGCCAACACCGGCACCTGTCCGCGCCCGAAACTGTTGGGCGACACCTTCGAGTCGAGCAGCTTGATCGTGTGCTCATGGAACTTGAAACCGCCGTCGTTGATGAACACGCGCAGCTTTTCTCCTTCACCCCACCGCCCACCCGTCCCGCGCACGGGAGAATACGTCGCCACGATGTCTAGCCGACCGTCCTTGTTGAGGTCCACGATGGCCACGCCGTTCATGCCTTCCTGAATGCTCGTGACGCCCGGCACGACGATGCTCTCGAACAACTGTCCCAGTCCCGCCGCGTCGCGCGCCGGGTCGCCATCGGGCATCTTCTTCAACGGCGGCTCGCCGGGCCGCTGCTCGGCAATTTCCTCTTTGTGCTCCTTCGGTTTGATGTCACCGAATCGCGCCTGAATCCGGTCAAAAAGGGGTTGTTGTGACGGCGCGCTCGCGGAAGCGGTTTTCGGGCGCGACGCGGCTGCTTTGATCGCCTCGGGCGGCGCTTGCTCGATGTAGATGCGATTCCCGTCGGGATCGGCCACAAGCAGACGCGTCTCGCCCTCAATGTTTGCACCGCGTTTCGCCAGCCCTTCGCGCGCGGCGGCCAGGTCGGCGACGCGCAACGTCACGCTCCGCAATCCCGGCGTATCCGGCCCGGCGTCGGAGTCGCGCGGACGTTGTCCCGGCGGTGCGGAGAACTTCACGCGGCCCGCGCCGGTGGCGAACAGATACATCTTCATGCTGAACGGCGGCGGCAGATTCCACGGATCGAACTCCTGCAAACCGAGTGTCTCTCCGTAAAACTTCCGCGCCGCCGCCTCGTCGCTGACGGCCATGCCCCACGTGAACGTTTCCCCCGAGGCGCTGCGCGGCACACCCATGATCTCGACGACGTTGCCATCGGGATCGCGCGTCATGCTCACGTTGCCGCCCTTCATCGGCGCCGGGTAACCGGCCTTGACGAGTCGTGCGCTGACGGCAGCCGGATTGTTGAACCCGAGCGAGAACCACCGGAAACCGTTCGACGCGAGCATCTGTTTCATCGGATTGCCCGTGGCGGGTGCGGGTTTTTCGCCAGGCACTTTCCGCAGCCGCAGATAACAGCCTGCCCACTCCAACAACGCGCCGCTGTCGGTCGCCGGCTCGACTTCGCGCATCCCGATACCGTCGCGATAGAACTTCACGCACGCCTCGACATCGCGCACGCAAAGCTCAAACACGGCATCCACGGCGGTCAGTGCGCCGGTGCCCAACGGCGCTGCTGCCGGTTGTTCCGGGGCGGCGGGCCGCGCCGTCCGTCGCGCAGCGAAATACGACTGCACTTCCTCGACGGTCAGGGAGCCGTCTTTGTTCTTGTCCGCCGCGTCAAAGAGCGGCAGCGAGCCGCCCTCTTCGCGGCTCACCTTGCCGTCGCCGTTGCGATCCATCTCCTTGAAACGTTCCGCCAGCCTGCCGCCAGCGGCGCGTGGTTGCGTTTCCTGCGCCGCAAGAGTCAGGCAGGCGAGAAGGGCTGTCAGGCTGAGGATCGTAATGGTCGTTTTCATGGGGTCGCTTTGATTCCGGTTCGACAGCGGTGGAGTTGCGAGGGGCCGTCGCCGACCAGCGTGTAATAGACGAACAGTTCGCGCTCGCCGATGTAACTTTCGGGGTCGAGACGACGGGCGGGCTTGCCGGTTTGCGCGCCATCATCGAGGCGGCGGATGAGATGGTTGCCGTCGAGCGAGAAACCGAACAGCCAAATGGAGGTGTCCTTGTCTTTGTCGTCACCGGCTTGGACGGTGAAATAGGAGCGACCAAACGCACCGCGTCCGCCGGCGATCGGCTCGACGGATTTGGGCGTCTGATGCGGCGCGTCGGCCGGCAGGCGCAACGTGGCGATGCGTTGCCATGGGCTGCGCCCATCGCGTTTCACGTCGCGGTGGAGCGCCAGCGCGCGGCTGTCCACGTTGACGGCGAGCAACAGTTCACCGCCACACTCCGGCGCGTTCCAGAGCCACGGGTCAATCTTGTTGCCGTCGTCGCCGGTGATGACGCGGGATTTGCCGGTGTCGGTGTCAACAAGCGTGACTTGCGACGGCTCGGTTTGCTCGGCGCGGGCGCGATAGGCGAAGGTGATGAGGTTGGTGTTGTAGCCCCAGCGGGCGACAATCATGCGGTCGGTGAACGGCTTCAACTGGTCAGGCTTGTCCTCGTCGAGCCAAGCGTCCACGTTGCCCACTGCGCGGGGTTTGCCGCGATAGACGATGATGCGCGTCGAAGGGAACGCCGGGTTGACGGACGGCTCGCAAATCCAGTTGTGGATGTCGGTGTCGCGGGTGAGTTGCGTGAGGCGCGGCTTGTCCCACGGCGGTTCGGCGCGCCAGAGCTGGCCGGTGCCGTGGGCGTTGTCTTTGACGTAAAACAGCGCCGGGCCTTTGGCATCGAGACCCCACTCCGGGCCGTTGGAGTAACGCGACCATTGCGAAATGCCGGTGTCCACGGGCTGGTCGCACCCGGTCGGGCCGCGAAACAGACCGGTCGCCGGGTCAATGTCGCCAATCCAGATGCGGTTCTCACTGTCCTGAAAAACGACCTGACCGGTTGCCTCGTTGAACTCCGGGTCAATGTAGGAACCGTTGACCTCGCCGACGAACGGCGCATCCGGCGCGAAACCATCTTGTGTCGTGGTCTTTGGCGCGGCGGACGGAGTTTTATTGGGCGCACTGCTGGGGCGACGCTTCGCGTAAAACGCCGTGACTTCCTCCAGCGTCACCGCCCCGTCCTTGTTTGTATCCCACTGGTCGAACATCGGCAACTGCGCCGCTTCTTCCCGGCTGACCTTCCCGTCGCTGTTGCGGTCGAGCTGCTTGAACCGTTCCGCAAGGCCCATTAGGAGAGGTCGCTGCGCGTCCTGAGCCAACAACGTGATGCTGACGAGAACGACCGGCAGGCGGAATTCGGTGCGGAAGTGTTTCATGGCGTTCCCAAGATGTAGCTCAGCAGCGTGTGGTCACTGAAACCGCCGCCGAGGCCGTGGCCAAACCGCACAATGACGAGGCCCAGTGATGGGATGACGTAGAGGCGCTGTTTGCCGGTGCCGGCGGCCATGAACATGTCAGGCGGCGCGTTGGTGGCGATTTGCGTGCCGTCGCCGCGACCATCCACGGGAATCTGATCCACGCCAGGATTGTAGGTGCTCCCAGTGGGGAGGTTGAGCCACCAGGTGAAGCCGTAGCCTTTGAACGCGGCGTTGTCGTAGGTCACCGCCAGATTCAGGAACTGCGGATCGAGAAGGGTGCGGCCTTCCCATTGGCCTCCCTGCAGCCAGAGCTTGCCGTAGTTGGCCCAGGCGCGGGCGTCAAAGTAGGCGCCGCCGGCCATCTGCGGCTTGCCTTGGTTGTCGCGCGTCCAGAGCGGGAGGTGCGCGGCGTTGAAGCCAAGGCGCGCGAGCAGGCGGTCGTAAAGGTATTGCACGGGATCGAGGCCGGTCTTGCGCTCGAACATCGCCGCGAGCACCTGGAAATTGCTGGGTGCGTAGATGCACGCCGCGCCAGGCGGCTGCGGGGTGCTCGATGCGTTGATGGCGAGGTCGTAGGTGTCGAGGTTGGCGGCGTTGCCCGCGCTGTATTCGGGAGAGTCCACCAAGCCGCTGGTGAGGCTGATGAGCTGGCGGATGGTGATGTCCTGCTTGTTGGTTACGCCCAGCCATTCGGTGATGGTCTGCGAGACTTTTTCGTCGAGCGTCCAGATGCCGTCTGCTGCGCCGAGGGCAAAGAGGGCGGCGCTGAAGCTTTTGGTGCCGCTGGCAAGCAGGTGGGCGCTGGTGGCTGTGGTGGCGCCCGTGTAGCGCTCGAAGACGATGGCACCGTCTTTCATCACGAGCAGCGCGTCGCCCTGGACGGAGTCGGAGTAATCAGCGGCGGCGGTGTAGCGCGTGAGTTCTTCAGCGGAGATGGTCACGACTTTCACTTTGGCTTCGGCAAATAGGTCGGGGTTCGACTGGGCGGTGGCGCGGACATGGAATGTGCCCGCAGACATGGGCGCGGTATAAACACCGCCGGCGGTGATGCTGCCGCCGCCCGGCTCGACGACGGACCAGTTCACCGGCACGCCATTCGTGACGCTGAAGGGTTGCGCAGTGCCAGCAACGATACTGATGCCCGCTGGCGTGAGCGCGGGCGCGGGGCTGACTTGGGAGCGATAGAAAAACCGCTCCGGCATTGCCGTGCCGTGGTCGCGCAGGAACAGCGCGCGATGACTGCCCTCGACTTTGGTAGTGGCAAAGGGTGTCCAGGTAGCGAGGTCGGGAGAGCTTTCCATCGTCACCAGGCTGCCATCGGGCGCGGCGGTCCAACTGTAGAAATGCCACGGCTTGTTCGCGTCGGGGGGATACGTGACCTTCGCGAGGCCGAGGGGAAAGGTCTGCGCCTGCGCCGGAGCGGGAACGCGGCTCGCGGGATTGCGGGTCTTGCGCGAGAAAAATTCGTTCCAGATGCGCGTGGCGTATTGGGGCCTGTAGGCGTGATTCTGGCCCAGCTCGACCGTGAAGCGGTATTCGGCGGTGCCGTTCGCATAGACTTCGTCAAGGTAGTTGTAAGTGCCATCGCTGCTGCCCACGGGCGCTTGCACTGGCCCGACTCCAAGCGTGCTCATCCACCAGGCTTTCTGTTTCGCGTCCTGCACGTCGCGCGTTTCGTTGCCGGTGAGCTGCGTTTCGGTTTCACCGCGCCAGGTCCAGACGGGCACCGGCGCGGCGGGCGCGAGCAGCGTTTCCGGCAGGCCGAAGGTCGTGAGCCAGTTGCCGTTCACCGGCGCGGCGGCGGCGATGAGGTCGCTGTAGAAAATGGCGAAGGTGTTGCACATGGCCGCGCCGTCGGAGTGGCCGGTCACGAAAACACGTGTGTCGTCGATGTTGTAAGTGGCACGCAGGTGCTTGATGAGCGCCGCGAGGAATGCCGCGTCGTCGGGCGCGGACTCCTGCCAGTAGTTGTTCCAGTCGTAACCGCCGAGTGGGCCGAACAACGTGCCGCCATTCGGAAACGCGACGATGAATCCGTGCTGGTCGCTGAGCGGCAGCCAGCCGTG
>Ga0101944_10001347_pt1 | contig 52516 bp, 37 predicted proteins | sample DewCreD2012metaG_FD_75245 | JGI IMG/M metagenome (GOLD analysis project Ga0101944, IMG submission 75245) | Hot spring sediment bacterial and archeal communities from British Columbia, Canada, to study Microbial Dark Matter (Phase II) - Dewar... ... | reverse complement strand
TGGCGCTGTTGGCCCTGGCGGGTCAGGCCGCGCCTGCCGAGCAAATCCGCATCCGCTACTGGCCGCAGAACAGCGGAGCGTCCACCGTGATGAAGCCTGCGGACGCCGGCCAGCCCACCGGCGTGAAGGTCTCGCGGTTCGGCCTGCGCACCGAGCCGTATTACTGCCTGCCCAAGGCCAATTGCCTCAAGACGTATTGCCACAAGTGCACAGGCCAGAACGTGACGCTGCCGATCTACCTGCCCGCCGCCACGCCGCGCATCGCCCACACCTGGTCCGGCATCAGCTACCAGTACACCAACTTCACGGTGAACGTGAACTTCTTGCAAGACGGCTCGGTGGAAGTCGTCTACGCCGACGGGCCGTTCTGAAACTGAGACGATGCGACAGGCTCGGTGGCACGATGGCGAGCGGAGGTGCGTAAGCACCCCGATAACCCAGCGAGCGGAGGTGCGTAAGCACCCCGATAACCCAGCAAGCGGAGGTGCGAGGGCTTGCCCGAAGGTCTCCGCGAAGTTGGGCGGGGTCGGGAGGCCCGCGCTCGGCGCGTGTTCCCCTCACCCCCGGCCGCTCTGTCAAGAAGCCCTCTCCTCCGGCCGCTCCCCGAAGCGGAGAGGGGAGACCGGAGGATTTCTTTGGGCGCTCCCGCAGCGTCGTTCTCACTCGTCGGCCAGCCGGTCCTTCAAGAGGCCGAGGAACTCCTTATTCGGGCGGTAGAAGAGAAAGATGATGGTCTCCTCGCCAGCGGTGGGCCGATAGACAAATCCGCACAATTGGTAGCGCAGCGAGTGGACGACGAAGCCCCTGGCCTTGACATTTTCGTGCTCGGGGCCGAGGAGAGTGCCCGTTTGGATATCGTCGAACAGCTTCATCACGAACTGCTTGTCGTTCCCCCAGGCCTCGACGCGGATGGAGCCGCCGCCCACGCCGGGCGGGAGCAGTTTGCACTTCTCCTGGTAGAAGCTCCAGACCTTGTCAAAGTCGTCAGGGCTCTTGAGGGCGATCTTGTCTGTGCTGCCGAACTGGAGTTCTCCCATAGTCCGCCCGCCGCCGGTCCCGCTGGAGTGCAGCTGGCTGTTCGGGTACTTCCATTCCTCCCAGGAAGGCGGCTCGGCGAGGAGTTGCGGATTCTCGGGCTGGAACCGAACGACGGGCTGCTTCTGCACCTCGCCCGCGATTCGCAGGCTTCCGGCGAACCTGCTCGCCGAGATGGGGGGATTAATCCTGCTCAGCTCCGCTGAGCGCGACCGCCTGATAGAGCGCGCCGAGCGCCAGCACGACCGGGAAACCGCCCTCCGCTGGCTGCAGACGCTTCTTCAACACGCCGACCACCCCCAGCGCCCCGAAATTCTCTTGCAATATGCGCGCCTGCTGGAGCGTGCGGGGCAACCCCAGCAAGCAAAACAGGCACTCCGCGAACTGCAGGAGCGCTACCCCGACAGCCTGCAAGCAGACCTCGCACGCCTGCACAAACGGGACTGAATTGTTTGAGGTACACTCGAAACATATGGAGGCTATCACCCAGATTTTTCTGGTGATGATGGTGTGGGCGGTTGCCGCGGCGTGGATTTTCGCGCTTGTCAATATGGCCATCACGGGGGATGTGCATCCGGGCGAGGCGCTGGCGGGATCGTTAATTGCGCTGCTGCTGGCGTTTGCGAGTGCGCGTCAGGCGTTTCCGCATGCCGTCTGGGTCTCGCTGCTGCGCTGCGTGGCGGGCAGCCTGCTGATCGGCCAGTTCCTCGCGCCGCAGCGGATCGCCAAGTTCTGGTGGATCGGCCCCTTTACGAACGAGGACAACGTGGGGCGCGGCCGCGTCTTCAAGCCGGAAGAAGAGTACCTGAGAAACGGCTTCGACAAGGATGCGCAGTACGACGGCAAGAACGGACGCGTGAAGTGGACCGCGCCCGACCAGCCGACCGTCGACGGCAATATGCCCAACATCACGATGTACGCATTCGTCAGGCTCGACTGGCCGAAGGCCGAGGAGGCCTCGTTCCGCGTTTTCGCCGACGACGGCATCGTGCTGTGGGTCAATCGGAAAGAGGTTTTCCGGCGGAACGAATACGGCGAATCGGATGTGCCCGTCGCGCTCCAGCAGGGGACCAACGAGTTGTTCCTCAAAGTGGTCAATGACGGCGGGCCGTGGGGGCTCTGGGTCGACACGATGAAGGTGTCGCCGATCCGTTGCCGTTACAAGTCGCTGGCCACCCTGCTCGTGGAGGGAAAACCCGAGGAGAACGAGCGACAGCGCGTTTTGAGCGAGCTGGTCCGCACCGCGGCTGACCTGGGCGACCGCGAGGCCTTCAAGCATTGGGCGATCGCCGGCGCGCGCGTGCTGTCGGGCAAGAAACGCGACGAGTTCCTGCGGGACGCCCTGCGGCGCATCGAGGAGAAGAACTACGGCGACCTCGTGCCGACGTTGGCCAAGGAGATGACCGCGCAGGACATGGAGGAGGACACATGGCTCCTCTGGGCGCGCGCGATGCAGCTGGCGGGCAACTTCGACAAAGCGATGGATATCTACCGGCAGGTGCTGGACAAGGCGGAGTTTTCGGTCAAGGGCCGTTTCGCCGCCGGCCTGGAACTGGCCCGGCTGCTGGCCAGTCTCGGCGATCAGCGCGGCGCGACGGAGACGATCCAGAAGCTGCTGGAGCAGTTTCCCGACAAGAAGGAAGACAAGGAGTTCGCGAAGACGCGCGGCACCATCGAATCGCTGCGCGAAGCGAACATCGTCATGGACTTGGACGACGAGTACGAGCGTGCGGCGGAGCGCGTGGACCGGCTGCTGCAGAGCCAAAAGGAACGGGAGGCCTTCCGCGGCCTGCAACGTTCGCTGCTCTCGATCGGCGGACGCGCGGTGCGCACGGACGATCCGCAGCTCCATGTCGGCGCGGCGCGCCGGTTCCGCGAACTGGTGGAGAAGCATCGCACGGCCTACGTCGCCTTCCTGCAGGCCGAGCAGGACGAACTGTGGAAACGATGGCAGCGTCTGCGCCATCCCGCGCTGGCGACCGAAGCGCTGCGCCAGGAGATGGACGCCGCCGCCGAAGTCAAACGCTGGATGGAACTGGCCGCCTGGGAGTTCGAGCGCGGCAACGTGGAACGGGCACAGGCCTTCCACGAGCGGGCGCGGAACGCCGCGCCCGGACTGGCCGAAACGCCGTCCGCCAAAGACCTGGCGCTGGCGCTGGGGCGCGCTTGCGCCGGGGCGCGCGCCCCCGAACCGCTGAAGGTCAAGGACCTCCGCTCCTGGACCTTCGAGTTCGCCCCCAGTTTCTTCCTGACCCAGACGCGCGACCGGCAGGATCTGGATGCGCCCGAGGCGTTGTACCGGTGCACCGAGCGCGACGGGGTCTTCTACTTCGCCAACGAGGAGTGTCTTTGGGCGGTGACCGAAGGCAAGCCGCTGTGGAAATACGAAAGCGGCGGTCTGGCCTGCAGCGAGGTCATGAACGAGAACGACGTGCTGCTGGCGGCGCCGGCGGCGCCGATCATCGAGGATACGCGGGTCTATGCGCGCATGCTGGTGCCCGAATCCGGCGGGACCGACGCGCGCTTCGCCATCGTCTGCCTGGACCGCCTCTCCGGACGCGAAGTCTGGCGCACGAACGGGGAAGCCTTCGCCCGGACCCACGTCACCTCGCCGCCGTGCGTGGAAGGCGGGCGCGTGCTGGTGACGGCGCTGACCCGCGCGGCGCAGGGCGGCGACCGGTCGGAACTGTACCTCTTCATCCTGGACAGCGAATCGGGCGCCCCGCTCGAACGGATGTTCCTCTGCGCCAATCCGGATTCCCTGGACGGCATCCGCACCGCCACGTCCATCGGCGCGCCGGCGCGCGACGCCCGGCACCTGTATTACGACACGGGCATGGGCGTGCTGGTCTGCATGGATCGCGCCACGCTGCAGTTGCGGTGGCTGCGCAATTATCCGCGATTGCGACCCGGCGACGGGCTCTTCCGTTCCCGCCTCTTGAACCGGGTGAACTCGTCGCCCGCCGCCGACCAGGGCATCGTCACCTTCGCGCCGGCCGACAGCGCCTTCGTCTTCTTCCTGGAAGCGGAGACAGGCCGGGAAGTGGCACGCATGAGTTCGCTGGTCTTCCGCAGCCTGCTCGGCGCGCGCGGCGAAACCGCCTATTTCCTAGGCGACGCGGTGACGGCCGTGGACGTGAAGACGGGCAAGTCCCGCTGGCAGCTCACCGCGGAACCCGACAAACTGGTTTCGGCATGGCTCGGCCAGAAGGAAGCGCTGGTCCAGTGCGGCCTGCGTACGCGGTGCTTGGACTTGGAGAAGGGCCAATGGACGGGCGACGCGGACCTGCCGGCCGGGCTGACGCTGCTGGACGCCAGCGCGCGTCACGTGGCGGCGTTGCGCAGCGGGCAGTACGTTCTCTTCGACCGCCGGCCGGAACGCGAACTGCCCTCCAGCTGGCGGCTGGCAGGCGCCGGCGACTTCCGACCGACCCTGCTGGACGGCTCCGCCTTGCCCGTCCGGCAGACCGGAACGATCCCCTACCCGGGCGCAAGGATCGCAGGCTTCTGGTACGGCGGCCGGGAACCGGGCGAGAACGAAAAACCTGAAGGGCTCTTCTTCCAGGCGCAAGGCTGGTACGGTCTCTATCGCCAGGATCGGCACCAGGAAGTCTGGCGTCGCGTGAACTCCGGCGGGCGCATCTTCCCGCAAGGCGACCGCGTCGTGCAGATCGAAGGCAACAAGCGGAAACTGGAAGTCGTGGACGCGGCGACGGGCAGGACGCTCTTCACCTGGACGCCGCAACGCCGCGTCCGCGATCCGCAGATCGAATGCCCGCTCGTGCGCGACGACCGGATCCTGTTCTATTTCGCCAACCACGACTGGCAAACGAAGCGCGAAATGAACCTGTACGTCTACAACCTGAAGGACCAGACGCAGGTCAAGGTGCTGCCCTACGGCGAGACGCCGCCGGCCCCGCGGATCGCGCTGTGGGACGACACGTTCTACGCGCTGGGCTTCTGGCACCCCTGGGAATCCGACAAGAAACCCCTCCTGGTGACCCGTCCCCTGGTCGACGAGAAGCCGCAGTCGTCGGGGTTCTGGGGCCGGAGCTGGCTTTCCGCCGAATGGGATGCGCGAAAACGCGAGCTGCTGATCGCGTCGCCCGAAGGATGTCGCATCGGCGTGGGCAAGCCGCCTTTCGGCGAGAACGACGTGCGCTGCGTCAGGGTGGAGCAGAAACACACGTGGAACGAGGCACGGTTCCATTATTCGAAAGGATGTTATGTCAACGAAAAGTACCTCGTAAGCCCCTGGTTCGTCTCGCCGCGCGTGGTGCTGGACCGCGTCACGCTGCAACCCGTCAAGCTGCCCGACGCAGCGGACCTCAAGGATCTGCAGCCCATGCCGGCAGGGCGGGATCAGCTGCTCTTCTGCGGCTCCACGGCCGGCAACACGAAACCGAAGGACCCCAAGCTGGGCGTCATGCGCGAAGTGCCCTACCGTGTCCTGTATCTCTTCAAGGACGGCCAGGCCAGGCCGATCGGGGAGATCAAGCCGTACTTCCACAAGGACCTCGTGGACGAAAACGAAAACCGCTGGCTGCGCGACCAGTTGCGGTTCGTGCACATCAAGCCGGCCGGGAACCTGGCCTGGGTGTTCGTCACCGCCGAGAACTACAACGAGCATTGGAACCACACGGTCTGGCAGCCGGCCGTCGGGTACCGCGTCAACCTGGCCCAGGAAACGACGGAGGGACCCTTCTACCTGCCGATGGCCTGCACGGCGGACATCGAGGTCTGCGGCGACGAACTGGCCTTCGCCAGCCCGGGCGGACTGGTCTTCTTCGCCCCGGAGAAAGGGCCGTTGGCGAAAGAGGAGACGCTGGGCGTGACGGCGCGTTTCCGCACCGGCGAGTTTTTCCTGCTCGACGGCTTCCTGAACGAGTGGAAGGCGGACGAGTTCGCCGAGATCCGGCCCGGCCTGCGGATGGCGGCCTCGTTCGACGGCGAAAAGATCCGTCTCGCGGCCGTGCTGGGCGGCGTGGCGCAGGGGCGCTTCACGGGCGAAAACCTCCGGCTGGTCGCGTCGTTCCTCAGCAACGGTTTCTACCGAGGCATGCCGCTGCCGTGGATGCGCAACGACGTGCGCCTTGGAGAGACGACCGCGGGCGGAGACGGCATGCGCTATACGGTGGCCGCGAACGGCGACCTGCGGTTCGAGGCCGAAATGCCGATGCGCAGCCTGTACCACAATCAGAAGAACCCGGACGGCAACTTCGATCTGGTCCAGCCGCACTCGTTCCGGATGCGGCTCGACCTGCTGGACCCCGGCGTACCCGGCGGCGTGCTGGCGACACTGGGCGGCACCTCGCCCGATCTGCGTCCCTACGAGATGTTCTGGTTCCGCTTCGAGCCGGCCAACCTGGACGAGATGATGAAGACGGCCTTCGACGGCGGACAGTGGGTGGCGGGCTACCGCGAAGCGCGCTGGTTTCTGGGGGCCGGCACCTACTTCATGCTGCGTCCCAAGGACAAGAAGCTGAGCTGGACCCTGCAGCGTTCGATCCCGCGCAACGCCGTGCTCGATTTCGGCACGCTCCGCTCGATCCACGACGCGAACTTCAAGATCCGCATCTTCGCGAACGGAACGCAGATCGCCTGGAAGGACGTCGCGAAAGGCATGGCGCCGGAAGCCTACAAAGCGAGCCTGGCCGAATACGGCGGACAGGGGGTGCTGCTACGGGTCGATTTCGAGACCAAAGGCGACTGGCCGCCGGTGATCCTGCAGCAGATCCGGATATCGAAGTGAGCGTGGGACACCGTCGCACGGACGGACAACCGCCGACGAGCACGGACGAAACGGAACGGGCCGATGCCGTGCACGGCGGCACCCCGTTCACGATGCGGTCAGCTTTTTGTACTTGATCCGGTGCGGCTGGTAGGCCTCGCCCAGCTCCTCCTTGCGGCGTTCTTCATAGGCCTGGAAGTTTCCTTCGAACCAGCGCACCCTGCCTTCGCCTTCGAAGGCCAGGATGTGCGTCGCGATGCGATCCAGGAAATAGCGGTCGTGGCTGACCACCATCGCGCAGCCGGGGAAGTTCATCAGCGCTTCCTCGAGCGTGCGCAGCGTGTCGACATCCAGATCGTTCGTCGGTTCGTCGAGCAGCAGGAGGTTGCCTCCGCGGCGGAGCAGCTTGGCGAGCTGGATGCGGTTGCGTTCGCCGCCCGACAGGTCGCCCACTTTCTTCTGCTGGTCGGTCCCGCGAAAATTGAAACGCGAAAGGTAGGCGCGCGCATGCAACCGGACCTTGCCGACCTGGAGGAACTCCTGCCCGCCCGAGACTTCCTCGTAAACGCTCTTCTCCGGATCCAGCGTCTCGCGGTTCTGGTCGACATACGAGACGACCACGGTCTCGCCGAAGTCCAGGGTCCCCGCGTCGGGTTTCTCCTCGCCCGTGATCAGCTTGAAGAGCGTCGTCTTGCCGGCGCCGTTGGGGCCGATGACGCCGACCAGGCCGGCCGGCGGCAGCTCGAAGCTCAAGTCGTCGATCAGCACGTTTTCGCCGAAGGCCTTGCGCACGTTCCGCGCCTTCAGGACGTGCGACCCCAGTCGCGGACCGGGCGGGATCTGCAGGTCGATCGAGTCTTCCCGCTCGTCGAACTCCTGCGCGGCCAGCTTGTCGTAGGCCGACAGGCGCGCCTTGTTCTTGGCGATGCGCGCGCGCGGCGACATGCGGATCCACTCCAGCTCGCGCTGCAGCTTGCGCTGCCACGCGCCTTTCTGCTTCTCTTCCACTTCCAGCCGTGCCTGCTTCTTCTCCAGCCAGCCCGAGTAGTTGCCCTCGTAGGGAATGCCGCGGCCGTGGTCGAGTTCCAGGATCCAGCCGGCGACGTTGTCCAGGAAGTAACGGTCGTGCGTGACGGCGACGACGGTGCCCTTGTATTCGTGCAGGTGGTGCTCCAGCCATGCGACGGATTCGGCGTCGAGGTGGTTGGTCGGCTCGTCCAAGAGCAGCAGGTCGGGCGCCTGCAGGAGCACTTTGCAGAGTGCCACGCGGCGACGTTCGCCGCCGGAAAGCGTCTCGACCTTGAACTCGGGCGGCGGCAGGCGCAGCGCGTCCATGGCGATCTCGAGCTGCCGGTCGATCTCCCAGGCGTTACAGGCGTCGATCTTCTCCTGCACGGCCGTCTGCTCTTCGAGGACCTTCTCCATTTCCTCGGGCGAGAGATCGGTGCCGAGCTTCTCGTTGATCTCGTCGAAGCGCTTGAGCAGCGCCTTGGTCGGCGCAACGGCTTCCTCGACGTTCTCGAGGACGTTCTTGCCGGGCGTGAGCCGGGGTTCCTGGGGGACGTAGCCGACCGTGACACCGTCCGCGGGGCCGGCCTCGCCCTCGAATTCCCGGTCGACGCCGGCCATGATGCGCAGGAGAGTGGACTTGCCCGCTCCATTGATCCCCAGCACGCCGATCTTGGCGCCGGGGAGAAACGAGAGCCAGATGTCTTTCAGCACGGCCTTTTTGTCGTAGTACTTGCTCAAGCCGCGCATGGTGTAGACGAATTGGGCCATGGCAACCGCTCCGCATCGCGAAGGAGGCGTTCGGGAAAACAGGTGGAGTATGGAGCGGCGGCGGATCGAGGGCAATTGCCGATTTCGGTTTCGCGCTCGACCGTGGGCATTTCGATCCGGTCCCCGGACCCGAAGTGGTACGAAGATCGAAATGCGCCTGCCGACGACCGACGTTTGCCGTATGATGATGGGTCGGCGAGCGATGCGTCTAGTAAAAAGGTTGCGGCATGAGCGATCCATCCTGGTTGGACACCGCCAAACGACTCGTGTTGCTGTGGCCGCTCTGCTGGTTCGTCGGTTTCGGGTTCGGCTGGGCGATCCTGAAGCCGCTTCGAACGGCGGACTGCGCGCCTGCGGCCGCCACGCAGTTCCGGCTTACGGATTTCCTGGTCCTGCTGGCCGTCCTGTTCGCGGTCGGCTGGCTTCCGGCGCTTTATTATGAACGGACCCCGCAGGAAAAACTCCTGGCCAGCGTGCTCTTTCTCCACAGCCTTTTCGTGGCCTGGTGGTGGTGGGGGCTGCGGATGTTGGCGCGGGCGCGGATCCCGTCGGCGAAGGCGCGGGCCGTCGTGCTGGGATTGGCGGTGCCGCTGGCCTGCGGCGGGTCGCTCGGCTTCGTCGCCGGTCCGGTGGCGGTTTCGGACACCATCACGAACGCCATGCGCCTGACGGACGATATCCAGGGGCAGGGAAGCCAGGCCGTCGAGTTTCTCTACTGGGCCACCAAGGCGGTACCGTTGTGGGCGCTGCTGGGACTGGCCGCATTCTGGGGCGGCCGGCGTCTGGCCGCCTGGGCGGTCGGGCATCGGCTGGATGGCGAGCCGGAAGACGATCGGTCCTTCTGACGGAAACAGGGCCTGCTTGAATCCCCCGCGCAGCCCCGCTTAAAATGAGCGCGACCACGGATGGCGGATTCGATCCGGCCGAAAGGCACATACGCTTCACATGATCGACCTGACCTACCTCTACGGCGAACGCGAATCGGGCTCGACGCCCCATCGTTACGGACAGGCGCTCAAGGATCCCGCGGCGATTCCCCAAGGCCACCGGCACGCCCTGGCCCGCAGCGCCGGCGAACGGCGCCCCATCGTGGTCTGGAACATCACCCGCACCTGCAATCTGGGCTGCGTCCATTGCTATACGGACTCGGAAGCCAAAGCCTACCCGAACGAACTGACCACGGCGGAAGGCCGGGCCCTGCTGGACGATCTGGCCGCGTTCAAGGTTCCCGCGGTGCTCTTCTCGGGCGGCGAGCCCACGGTGCGGAAGGACTTCTTCGAACTGGCCGAGCATGCCGTCGGCAAGGGACTGCGGCTGGTCCTTTCGACCAACGGCACGCAGATCGTGCCCGAGTTCGCCGAACGGCTGAAGAGAACCGGTTTCACCTACGTCGGCATCAGCCTCGATGGATTGCGCGAAGTCCACGATGCCTTCCGCCGCCGGCCCGGTTGTTTCGACCAGGCGGTAAACGGCATCCGCAACTGTCTTGCGATCGGACAGAAGGTCGGCCTGCGGCTGACCCTGACGCGCAGCACGGCCCGGGACCTGGAGGGCATCTTCGAGCTGATCGAACGCGAGTGCATCCCGCGGGTCTGCTTCTATCACCTGGTGCCTTCCGGGCGCGGGTCCGGCGTCGAGGACTTGACGCCGGAGGAGTCGCGCCGGGTCGTGGCGCGCATCATGGAACGGGCGCGTGCGTGGTCGCGCGGCGAACGGCTGGTCGAGGTATTGACCGTCGACAATCCCTGCGACGGCCCCTACCTGTACCTGAAGCTGCTGCAGGAAGGGCGGACCGAACGCGCCGCCGAGGTGCTGAGATTGCTCGAATGGAACGGCGGCGCGCTGGCCGGTTCGGGGGTCGGCATCGCCGACATCGACCCCCAGGGCAACGTGCATCCGGACCAGTTCTGGATGGATGTCTCGTTCGGCAACGTGCGCGAACGGCCCTTCAGCGAAATCTGGATGGATCGCTCGAATCCCCTGATGGCGGGGCTCAAGGATCGTCGAGGACGCGTGGGTGGGCGTTGCGCGACCTGTCGCTTTTTCAATGCGTGCGGAGGCGGGTTGCGCTCCCGGGCCGCACACGCGACCGGCGACGCTTGGGCCGCCGATCCTGCCTGCTACCTGAGCGCCGCCGAGTGCGCTCCGCAGGCGTGACCCGGCTTATCCATCGGCCCCTCGCTTGCCGTGTTCAGCACAACCGGAGGGGTTCCAAGGCGTCGCGAAGCGCGCCGCACACCGCGGGGTCCACGACGCCGGGATCGGCATTCAGCAGCTTGGCCGTGCCGCAGGCGACGGAGCGGCGGAGCGCTTCCTCCGGACCGGCGCCATCGGCCATCGCCCAGAGCCAGCCGGCCGTCGCGGCGTCTCCGCACCCGGTGGGGCTGACGATCCGCGAAGCGGCCACCCGCGGCGCACGGATCGTCCAGAGGCCTTCGCGCGTCGCCAGCGCCGCGCCGCGCGCCCCGAGCGTGATCAGGATCGCGCGCGGTCCGGCGTCCGACCGGCCCGCCAGCCGCTTCAGCAGGAGCGTTCGGTGTCCGTGCCGTGCGACGTTCCACGCCCCCGGCAACCCCAGCCACTCGCCGATTTCGGCGGCGTTGCCCTTCAGCCCGTCGCAGCCGGCGCGCCCGGCTTCCCGTAGCAGCGGACCGCTGGAGTCCACGATCAGGCACGGGAAGCGCCTGCGCAGCGCCCCGACGACGTGGCGCAGGAAAGGGATCGGCGTGCGGGGCGGGGCGGACCCGCAGAGCGCCAGGGTTTCGCCGCGAAGATGCTTCAAAAACCGCAGCAGCGCGGCCTTCTCCTGCGCCGAAGGCGGCGGCATCGTTTCCTTGAAGTGCGTTTCGCGCCCGTCCGCCTCCAGGATCGTCATGGCCCAGCGCGTCGAACAGGCGCGCAGGCACAATTCGGCCGCGATGCCTTCCCGATCCAAGCGTTCGCGAAAGAGCGGGGCGTCGGCGGCGCCGACCCATGCAGCCGCCGCGACACCGCCTCGCGTCAAGTGCCGCAGCACGCGTGCGGTGTTGATGCCTTTGCCCGCGGGCACGATGGCGCGGACCCGCACGTCGAAAAGACCGCCCGCTCTGAGCCGCTGGGTGTCGAGCAGCCGATCGATCGCCGGATGAAGGGTCAGCGTGGTGCAGACCGGTTTCGCAGGGCCCATGCATCATCTCGCAGCACAACGGACCGCCCGCCGCAACGTTCGCGGAGCACGCCGAGAGGATTCCCGCTCCCCCCGCGGCGCACAATGCTTCCCGCGAAAAGCCGTTGAAATCCTATTCGGTCACCCTGCCGGTCGCCGCCCATTCGCAGCCGCGGACCATCAGTTTCGCCACGGTCGGATTCCGGATGGCCTTGCCGTCATGCCCGAAGGCATTTGCGAAGACCCGCCCCTGGCCGTACTCGAGCGTCCACATCAGCGGCTCGGTCTTCTTGCTCCAGTCCGAATCGGCCTCGACGAGAACGTCGATCTTCGCGTCGCCGAGCAGCTTGGCGTAGAGTTCGTCGTCCGCCGTGAAGTCCTCGACGCCCTTCGCGATCGGATGCTCCCGGTTGGCGATCTTCGCCTTGAACTCCCCCCGCGGGCCGTGACCGGACCGGCCCATGACCCAGTAACGCCCGCACATCTCGTTCCACTCCTTCCAGTCATTGAACGAGGCACTGGCCAGATGCACCGGCACGAAACCCCTGCCGCCCTTCACGTACTCCAGCAGGTTGGCCTTCGCCTCGTCCGAAAGAGCGACCTTCCTGCTGTTGTAGAGCATGAAAACGATCGCTGCGTACGGGGCCAGCTCGTCCTTCCGGTTCAACACGTCCAGGCCTTCGACCGCCTTCACGTCGAATTTTCCGCTGGCGTTCAGGACCTCCAGCGTCGCCTCGGACATTTCCTTCCACGCGTGCGCCTTGACGTCGTCGCCGGTAATCAGGAGCAGCTTGATCTTCGCCGCGGTATCGGCACCGGACAGGACGGAGGTCGAGGCCAGCAGGGCCACCAGGACGGTCAGGCAGGACAGGCGCATGATCGGGGATCCTTTCGCGCAAGGGGTTATTTGATATGATTACACCGCCGGTGCCGGATGCGAAAGCGGATTGGAAGGGGCCGCCGTGGAGATCCTGTATTGCGAGCGTTGCGGAGTGCGGTTGGGCGCGGAGGACCTGCGCACCGGCCGTTGCCGTCGCGAGGAGGAACGGCGCTGGTGTCCCGCGTGTTCCGCCGCCATCGCCTCGGCGCCTCCCGGCTCCGTGCGCGCCCAGGTGCTTGCCGAACCTCCGGCGGTTCGACATCCGCCGGGCGCCGAACTCGTTTCTCGCCACGCGAGCCCCCCTTCGCAACCCGTCATCCGCAAGCCGCAAGCCGGAGAAGAAGGCTCCCGCGGCCTGAGGCTCGGGCCCCATCCGCTCCCGTCCCGTTTCGCGCTGGCCCCTCTGGCCGAGTTCACGGCCTGGCCGCTGCGTCTGCTCTGCCAGGAAGCCGGGGCGGCCCTGGCCTGCACCGAGATGGTCAAGGCGCGGTTCGTCGTCGAGCGCGAGGCCTCGACACGGAAGACGCTCGAACGCCACCCGGACGAGCGTCTCTGCGGCGCGCAGCTCTGCGGCGCCGATCCCGGTGAATTGGCCGAGGCCGCATCGCGGCTGGTGCACGAACTGGGTTTCCCCTTTGTCGATCTGAACGCCGCCTGTCCGCGACGGCGGATCCTCTTTGAGGGCGCCGGGGCGGCGCTGCTGGGCGATCCGGCACGGATCGAACGGATCGTGCGGACCATGGCGGATGCCGTGCGGCCGGCACCGGTGACCGTGAAATTGCGCAGCGGCCTGCGCCCCGATCGACTGCTGGCCGTCGAGGCGGCGCGGGCGGCGGAGGCCGGCGGCGCCGCGATGCTCGCGATCCACCCGCGTTTCGCTTCGCAGGGCTACGGCGGCGTCGCGGATCGCGCCGTCAGCGCCGCGGTCAAGGCTGCTGTGCGGGTGCCCGTGATGGCCGGCGGCGACCTGCGGCACCCGGGCGATGCGGAGGCGCTGATGGAGGAAACCGGCTGCGACCTGGCCTTCTTCGGGCGGGCGGCCATCGGCGCGCCTTGGCTCTTCGCGCTGCGGCCCGGCGAGCCGCTCTTTCCGGGATGGCCGCGTTTCCTGAGCGTCTTCTGCCGCCACGTCCGGATGCTGGCGGAGCACCTGGGCGAAGGGGACGCCTGCCTGCGCGTACGACGGCTGGCCAGAGAGTATGCGCGGGCGATACCGGACCCGGATCGACGCGCGGCCTTCTACGACGCGCTGAAGGAGATCGCCTCGCTCGAGCGGTGTTTCGCGTACTGCGCAGCGCTGCAGTGACCCGGTTCCGTCCCGGACCGGCCATCACGTCTTGACGATCGCCACCTCGTGCGGCGGCAGGATCCAGTCGGCGCCGGCGTGGGCGCCGGTGAGCAGCTCCGTGCCTGCGGGGACCTTCTCGATGCGCCGTTCGCCGTCCGTGCCGTTGATGAAGAACCAGTACTGCGCGCCGGGCTTGTCCCGTCGCACGACGGAGACGCCCGACGGGACGCCCGGCCAGAGCGGCTGAAGGCCGGAGAGGCGCGCCCACAACGGGAGCAGGCGGGCGATCAGCGCCTCGCCGAAGTACGCCCCGACGTAAAGCACCTTGCCCGCCCCTTCCGACCGGCACACGATGGCCGGCTGGCCGGCCAGATGGCGCGAGGTCCAGCGCGCCAGCACGTCGGTGCCGGCGGCGGGTTCCAACGTTTCGTACCAGCCTTCGGTGGCGACGCGCTGGCCGTCCAGTTCCAGCTCCAGCGTTCTCCGGTCGGGCCGGTTCTGCCGTCCGTATTCCGCCACCGCGACGCCGCACAGTTCGCGCAGCACGCCCGGCGACGGTTCGGCGATGTGGTTGTTGTTCCAGTCGTGGGTGGCGGTGCGCGCGCCGACGACCAGCACGCCGCCGGCCGCGGCATAGGCCCGCAGCGGCTCGACCCAGTCCGGATGGAAGAGCGCCCAGTGCGGGATGACGTAGCATTTCACGCCGCGCAGATCGTCGGCCGGATGGATGCAGCCGACGGCGTATCCGGCCTCGAAGGCCGCGCCGTGGATCCGCTCCGCGACCTGCCCGGGGCCGGCCAAGCCCAGATTCAGGATCGAATGCGCGTCGAACACCTCCTGATCGCACTGCGCGACGGCCATCTCGACGTGGACGGACGTCCCCAGCAGCTCGCCGCCGACGCGTTTCAGCTCGCCGCCGAGCCGTTTCACCTCCTCGTACCGCCGGCGCGGGACGTTGTCGTGGTCCAGAATGCCGCACCAGTAGATTTCGGCGCCGAAACGGCAGGTGCGCCAGCGGAAGAGCAGCAGGCTGTCGGCTCCGCGCGCGATGCTGGTCCACGCCATGCGCCGGACCTCGCCCGGTTCGGGCTGGTCGTGGAAGTAGCTGCCCTGCCCCCCGGGTCCCGACTGCTGTTCGGGCACGATGAAGTTGCCCGACCATCCGCGGGCCCGGTCCAGGCCGAAGGCCTGGCTGCGCGGCCGGCGTTCGGGATCCGGATCGAAGAACGGATAGTTGTCGTAGCCCAGCACATCGAGGTCGCGCGCGAACGCGCCGCGGTAGTCGATGTGCCCGAAAAGTCCGTTATGGAAGATCGTCCACTTCGGGTTGACGCGCCGCAGGATCTCGACCTGGTCGTGCTGGAAACGCGTCACGCCCCAGGAGAGGAAGCGGAAGTAATCGAGGTGCTGCGCGGGATTGGTCCAGGTCGGCTTGTGGGGCCGCGGGGTGAGCACGTCGTCGAAACGGCGGTAGGTCTGGGCCCAGAACGCATTGCCCCATGCTCGGTTGAGCCGCTCGACGGTCCGGTGCCGCTCGCGGAGGAATTCGCGGAACGCCTGCTGGCAGTTCGGACAGTGGCATTCGGCGAAGTGGCAGAGAAATTCGTTGTCCGTCTGCCAGCCAACCACGTGCGGGTGGCCCGCGAAATGCTCGGCCATGGCGCGGACGATCCTGCGCGAATACTCGCGGAAAAGCTCGCTCTGGTGGCAGCACTGCTGGCGCGAACCGTGCTGCAGCGGAACGCCGTCGGCATTCATCCGCAGGGTTTCCGGATGCTCGGCCGTCAGCCAGCGCGGAGGCGCGGCGGTGGGCGTGCAGAGGAACGTGGAGATGCCGTGGCGTCCCAGCCGCTCGATGGCTTCGTCGAAGAATCCGAATTCGTAGCGTCCTTCGACCGGCTCCAGGAGGTCCCACGCGAACTCGGCCATGCGCACGGCGTTGACGCCGGCCGCGGCCATCAGCGGCGGATCGGCCTCGCGCTCGGCGGCGTTCCAGTGCTCGGGATAGTACGGTGCGCCGAACCAGAAACGGTCGAAGGGCGCGGGGCGGCGATGACTCGGCAGGGCAGGCATGGGGTCTCCTCGATTCGATGAATGCGGGGTCAGAATTCCATCCGTTCCAGCGCCCGCGCGGCCAGGCGCAGCGGTATGTACGCCGTCAGGACCGTCAGCACGGCGGAAAGGGCCAGGACCACCAGCAGGACCAGGACGAACTCGCGCGGGGCGGCGACGACCGGGTCGGTCTCCGAACCCGACGCGAGATAGAGCGAAACGGCCTGCACGCCGATCAGGAGCGCGGCCAGGATCCCCGCCAGACGCAGACGCCCGCGGCGCGTCTTCTCCTCCGCATGGCGCGAGAAGATCGTGCTCAACGACAGCGCCACGATGACGGTCAGCGAGGCCAGGACCAGTCCGGCCAGCCCGCGAAGGGCGACGGTCAGATGGTGCGGCACATGCGCCTCCTGGACGCGCTGATGGACCAGGTAATAGTGGCAGACCACGGCCTGCGCGCCGATGACCACCAGCACCATGGCGATCGAGACGATCAGGGTCAGCGTGCCGCCCAGCCCCGAGACGATCTTGGACGGGTTGGTTTCGCGCAGATTCGGGAAGAGCGTTCCTAGTCCCACGGCCAGCCCCGTCAGGCCGACGCAGATGAACCCCGCCGTCACGGCCTGCGCCATCAGGACGACACCCCAGTTGTCGAGCATGTAGTTGGAGAGCAGCACCAGCGATTCGGTGACCAGCAGCGCGCCGCCCAGGCTGAAGACGAATTTCGCCATCAGGATCCGCTGGCGGGGAACCGGCGCCAACCCGAGCACCCAGAAGCGCGGACCTTCCAGCGAGATCAGCGGAAACGTGAAACGGCTGACCATCGTGGCCAGCGTCATGCAGGTCGCGCCCAGGTTCAGCGACGAAATCAGGTTCTTGTAGAACGCCTGCTCCAGGGGATAGGCGAAGTTGCGCAGGTTGGCGATGTAGATGCCCAGCAATCCGAAAAAGATCAGGACCTGCGACCACTGCACGGGATCGCGGAAAAAGGTCTTCACATCCTTCAGCACCAGCACCGCAAGATCCGGCCAGGCCCTGCGGAACGGCTCGGCCAGCCCATCGAGCCAGACACGGCGGCGGGAGTACCGGACGCCGCTACCAGCCCCGGCCAGCGAATAGGTCGAGGCGTACAGGCTCCCCGCCATGAACCAGCCGACGACCAGAAAGAAGACGGCACTGGAGACCGAGGCGCCGAACAGGATCGCACCGGTACGCCATCCCTCGCGCGTCCCCTCGCCGATCCCCAGCAGGCCCCGCGACATCCAGAAGTTGGGCGTCATGGAATGCTGCGTGAAATCCAGTTGCCCCAGCACCGCCTTCATCAACTCCTCGACCGACCCCTTGTTGGCCGTGTGCACCGAGAAGACCCCGACGACCACCCAGACGCCGATCGCCACCGCCAGTCCGAGCAGTGCCGCCAGCACCTTGCCGCGGTGCCGCGGAACGAACGCCGTCAGCAGCAGCCCGATCAGCGCGCCGACGGCCGCCGCCAGGACGACAAAGGGAACCAGGTAGGCCAGCATGGCGGGATAGTAGTACCAGGGCGCCCCCGACTGAAGGCCGTAGGCCAGCAGCAGCGGAATGCCCAGCGCGAAGAAGGCCCACGACGAAAAAAGCAGCGACTCGATCAGCTTGTACAGGTAGATCGTGTCGTGCCGGACCGGCAGGACGAAAAGAAACGCGGTCTCCTCGCTGCGAAAAAGATTGCTGAACGAGATCAGCGCGTTCGAAAAGATCAGCATCAGCAGCAGCGTCAGGAAGAAGAGGCTCAGGATGTACTGCGCCAGCAGCTCGCGAGCGAAGTGCGCGTACTGGTTGAGAAAATGGAACGACTCGTTGAAAAGCAGGAAAAGCGCGATCCACAAGCCGGTCCCGAGCAGACTGACGACGCCCAGTTTCAAGCGCGACTCGCGGTGCAGATTTCGAACCACGTGCAGGGCGGCACGGAAACGAGCCAGCAGAAGCACCTTCAGCGCATGGTCCCACATGCGGCGAAAGTCTAGCAGCGGCAGGCACGCATTCCAGCCACAGCCCGGAACAGGACCATCGTCCCGGTAATCGTCGTCGGCCGTTCGTGTCCAACGGTACCGGCCAGGATTACAACGACGATTGCGAGTCCCTTCGGCACGCCGAATCCGGACGGGCACGGATCCCCAGCGGGTCATTCCGACAACCGCTTGACGAACCTGGGGTTTGTGCCATAAACTACCAGTTGGATCGTCGAAATGGGTTTTGGCCATCGTTAGCCGAAACCTGTCGGAGAGCAAGTGTTCGGTTTGGGGACGCTCGACCGGACTCGAAAGCCCGGTCAGCGGAAAAAGAACCTCGTTCGGAGCATTGGGTGCGCTGGCGAAACCGCCGATGGGTTGCTGCTTGAAGCATGCCTTGGCCTTCAGGCCTAACAGATTCCGAATGGAGACCTCCGCGTCTCGTTCGATTCGGAATGCGGTTCTGCGTGACCGCTGGGCCGACCGTCGAGTGGATGGGCTGGCGTGGGGCAACGAGCCGGCGTTGCAGCGGTCAGGGGCTGGAGACCACGGGGATTGCGAGCCGTCCGGATGGGAGAGCCTGGTTGCCGTACGGTGCCGACCCGCCGGTCCATCCTGATGCAGCAGCGCACCTTGCCCTTCCCCCTTGTTCTTTCCGATGCGGGACGTCGGTCTTGACGTCCCTGCTACCGACCCGTTTCGACCTTTGACAAACCTTATCGTTCCGGTCGCTTTTTCGGCCGGACGCGGGAAGGACGTGGGGCATCATGGATATCGGCTCGTTGGCGGTGGGGGCACTGGCAGGTGTCGCCGTTGGCGGTGTGGTGGTCGGCTTGATGATGCGGAGTCGTCGCGGGCGGATCGAAGAGGAGGCGCGGCGCGAGGCGGAGCAGACCAAGCAGCGGCTCATCGAAGAAGGCAAGACCGAGGCGGCGCGCCTGAAAGCCGAGGAGTCGGAGAACATCCTCAAACGCCGCAAGGAACTCGAAAAAGAACTCAAGGACGCGTTGGACGAGCAGCGCGCCGCCGAAAAGCGGCTCGAAAAACGCGAGGACCTGCTGGACCGCAAGCTCTCCGACCTGGAGCGCAAGGAGGAGAAGCTGCAGCGGCGCGACCAGGATCTCCAGGAGCTGGAGCAGAAAAAGCAGGAGCAGTTGAAGGCCATCGAGGGGCGCCGCAGGGATCTGGAGGGGATGATCGACGAGGAGCGGCGCAAGCTGACCGCCATCGCCGGCCTGACCCCGGAGATGGCCAAGGGCATCCTGCTCGAGCGCGTCGAGGCCGATATCGCCGGCGAGATCGCCGAGATGACCATGCGCGCCGTCAACCGCGCCAAGGAGCACGCCGACGGCGAGGCCCGCAAGGTGCTCATCCACACCATCCAGAAGATCGCGTCGGATTTCGTCGCCGAGAACACGGTCTCCACGATCGACCTCCCCAACGACGACATGAAGGGCCGCATCATCGGCCGCGAAGGGCGCAACATCCGCGCCTTCGAAAAGGCCACCGGCGTCGATGTCATCGTCGACGACACGCCCGGAGTCGTGGTGCTCTCCTGCTTCGAACCCGTCCGCCGCGAGATCGCGCGCGTGGCCATGGAGAAGCTGACCGCCGACGGGCGCATCCACCCGACACGCATCGAGGAGGCCGTCCAGAAGGCCGAACAGGAAGTCACGGCGTTGATCGAAAAGACCGGCAGGGAGGTGGCCGTCGAGTTCAACTGCCACGACCTGAAACCCCGCCTCTGCAATCTGCTGGGACGCCTGCGCTTCCGCACCTCGTATGGCCAGAACATCCTCGGCCACGTCCGCGAAGTCGCGCACATCTGCGGCCTGCTGGCCATGGAACTGCGCCTCGACGTCCAGCTCGCCCGCCGCTGCGGCCTGCTGCACGACATCGGCAAGGCGCTCGACCAGGAGATGGAAGGCACGCACCCGCAGATCGGCATGGAAATCGCCAAACAGTGCGACGAGCGGATCGAGGTGGTCGAGTCGATCGGCGGCCACCACGGCGACATCGAACTCCATAGTCTGTACCCGATCCTGGTGCAGATCGCCGACGCCATCTCGGCCGCGCGCCCCGGCGCCCGCCGCGAGTCGCTGGAGAAGTACATCCAGCGCATGAAGCGCCTGGAAGAGATCGCCACGCAGCGCAAGGGCATCGAGAAGGCCTTCGCCATTCAGGCCGGGCGCGAGATCCGCGTGCTGGCCAAGGCCGAGGAACTCAACGACGCCGACTGCCAGCTGGTGGCACGCGACATCGCCAAGCAGATCGAGGACGAGCTGAACTACCCCGGCGAAGTCCGCGTGACGCTGATCCGCGAGGCCCGTTTCGTGGAATACGCGCGTTGAGCACGGTCGCGCTTCCTGCCGCAGCGGTCGCGGGGCGCACGGGGAAAGACACGACGGCACGGCGAGGAAGGAATCCGCTGCGCGCTCGTTGCGCGCCGTGGCCGTCGGGCCGTCGCGCCGTCAGGCGCCGCAGATCAGCCATAACAGCAGGACCCCGACGACGGTCGTCGCCAGCGTGACCGGCACGCCGGCACGCAGGTATTCGAAAAACCCGATCCGGGCATGCTCGCGCGATTGCTCCAGCACGATGATGTTCGCCACCGAGCCGACGATGGTCAGGTTGCCCGCGAACGTGCTCGTCAGCGCCAGGACGTACCACATCAATTCGGGTCGCAGGAACGTTCCGGGAACGTCGATCCAGTGCCGCGCCACCAGCACGAAGGGCACGTTGCTGACGAGGTTCGAGCCGGCCACGGAAAACGTGCTGAAGACGGTCAGTTGCGAGGCGAGCGACGAGCCGAAGAGCGGCGTGACGGCCGCGTGCATCTCCTCCAGCAGGCCGACCTTCGCCAGTCCCCCGAAAACGACGAAGAGCCCGCTGAAGAAGAGCAGCAACGGCCAATCCACCTGCTGCAGCACCACTCGCGGCGGGTACCGGCCGACCAGGATCGCCAGCCCCCCGCCCACCAGCGCAAAAAGCGGCAGCTTCTGCCCTGCGCTCAGCCCGGGCACCAGCCGTTCCGCGGGAAGCAGAAACGCGGCGAGTATCAGCGCCAGCACGGCCACGATCCGGCGCACGACCGCCGTGTCCATCGCGGGCAGCGGCTCGTCGGGAAGCGTGCCGCGAACCGGAAGCTGCGCCCGGTACAGCCCGATCAGCAACGCGGCGTCGAGGGCCAGGCAAAGCAGCCCGATGGGCAGCAGGACCAGGAAAAACGTCGCGAACGACAGGCCCGAAGAGATGCCGATCAGCATGTTCTGCGGATTGCCGGTCAGCATCATCACGCTGCCGATGTTGGCCGACGTCACCAGTGCGATGAGATAGGGCACGGGATTCAAGCCGGCCCGCCTCACCGTCCCCAGCACGATCGGCGTGAACAGCAGGCAGATCGTGTCGTTGACGAAGAGCGCCGAGAGCGTCCCGGAGGCGAAGACCAGCCACACCAGCATGCGCCGCGGCGTGCGCGAATGCTTCAGCACCCACGCCGAAACGAATTGGAAGAAACCGGCCTGCTCCAGATACGCGATGACCACCATCATGCCCAGCAGCAGGGAGAGCGTGTCCATGTTAATGGCGGCGTACGCGTCTTCCAGCGTCAGCACGCCGCAAAGCACCATCAGCAGGGCGCCGCCCACCGCCGCCGAGGGGCGATCCAGATTCAGGAAATGAATCTTCTGGAGCGAAATGAAGACGTAGGTCGCCGCGAAGATGATGGCGGCCAGCGTCGCAGGCGCGAGGATCGTTGCAGGTGTCATGGCCGAGCGGGGCAGCCCTTTCCTCGTGGTTGGCGTGCAGCGTCCTTTGCGCCTGCTCCCGGTCCCCTGCCGTCAGGGCAACCCGTTCTTCTTCCGGAAGAACCATTCGGCGCAGAGGACGCCGACCAGGAGCGCGAAGACCCACCAGCGGTCCCACAGCTCCGTGTGACGATAACGCCGGACCAGATGCATGTCCTGGTGCAGGAGTTCCGGCAGCTTCCCGGCCTCTTCGATGGGCAGGTAGACCCCACCGCTTTCGGCCGCGATCCGCTGCAGGGCGCCGACGTCTTGGTTCAGGCGCCGCAGTTCCTCGCTCGACGGCCGCACCTGGAGAATCGTCGCGTCGCGGCCCAGTTCGTCGTTCTTCAGCACGGCAACCGCTTCGATCCGGTAGGTGCCCACGGCGTTCAGGTCCAGTTTGCGTTCGTAGATGCCCGGTTCGTCGTAGCGCGGGAAAAGGCTGTACGGCTTCGCCTCGCCGCCGGGTTCGGTCACGGTCACGGTCACGCGGGCGTCGTGCGTCGGGTCGTAGTCTTCCGTGAGCACCTTCACGCGCAGGTCGGCCGACTCGCCGCGACCGTAGACCAGGCGGTCGCTGTCGATGACGACCAGCTGGTTCGGCGCCTGCATGCGGTAATGCGCCAGCCAGCGGACCGCGTTCTTCCAGAAGGTCTTGTAGTAGATGTTGCGTCGCGAAGGGTCGTAGGGATCGTCGCCCCAGGCATCTTCCCATTCGGCGCCCCAGCCGCCCGTCGAATCGGTGGTGAAGGCCATCGAGCGCCCGCGGCCGAAGGGCTGCACCGCCACCAGGACCATGGGGCCGAGGTACGACCCCGGATCGTCCTCTTCGTCCACGACCGCCAGCACGGTCGCGGCCGGCTTGGCGTGCGTCGTCTTCGAGTAGCCGTGAAAGGCCGGCCCGCGGTTGGGACCCAGCGTGTTCAGTTGGGCCCAGATCTCGCGGTTCTTTCCGGCGTCCCGGTCGATCTGCAGGATGGGGTGCAGCCAGCCGTCGTCGGTGATGCGCCAGCGAAAGTCCTTGCCGTGCTCGTGCGTATCCGCGGCATTCATCTCGACGGGCAGCATGCGGTCGAAGGCGGTCTTCGCATAGCCGCCCTCGCCGAACGCGTGCCAGCCGCCGATCATGCAGAACCCGCCCCCATGCCGGGCGACGAAATCGACCGTCCATTTCACCTGGTCTTCGGTGAACTGGTCGTACGAGATGTCCGAATTGACGATCACGTCGTACCGGTACAGCTCCTTCTTCGTCTTCGGGTAGCCGTCCTTGACGAAGCGCATGCCGGCGGGCGGACGCGCTTCGCCCCGCTCGCCGGGGTCTCCGAGCAGCACCGTGACTTCGACATCCTTGTCTTCTTCGAGCGCCTCCTGCAGGAACTGGTGTTCCCACTTGTCGCCCCACGTGTAGCGGCCGTAGTAGTTGTGCTGGTGGATGCTGCCCTCCATGTAGAGGATGCGCAGCTTGCGCGAGAAGGCCACGAAGCCGAACGCCAGCCGGTTGTTCGCCGTGATCAGCTCGCCCGGCGCCGGCTCGATGGCCACCTCGTATTCCAGGAAACCCTGCTCGGCCGGAAGAAACTCGAATCTCGCCGTGGCGCTCCCGTCCTGAAGGTCCGCGTCGGCCGTCTTGACGACCTGGCCTTTGTGCAACAGCCGGACGGAATGCTTCCCGGGGGGAAAGCCCGAACGGGCGACGTCGACCTCGACACGCGCCAGCGTCTCGCGACTCACCTGCCGTCGGCAACGCACCTGCGTGACGGCCAGGTCCGGAACGTCGGCCGCACCGACGCCGACAACGTAAATGGGCAACCCGGCCCGCTGGTAGGCGGCCGCCGCCCGGGCGAACTCGCTGCGCCGGGTATCGGCGCCATCCGAAATCAGCACCAGACCCGTCGCGTCAGGACCGCGCAGCCGCGCGTACGCATCGTTCAAGGCCTGCGCCAGATCGGTCCGCGCACCGTCGGCCTTCAGCTCGGCCGGTGCATTCAGGGGCCGTGCCTGCGCGGCGAATCCCTCCAGTTGGACGCGAAACGAGCGGCCCAGCTCGCCCAGCAGACCGCTCTTCCCCGCTTCGTCGCCAAGGTATTCCAGAACGCGCGAAAGGCGGCTGGGCCCCTGTGCCCGGTCGGCAAAGGACATGCTTTCCGAATCGTCGACGAGCACCGTGATGCGACTGGCATGCGCCTCGCGAAGGATCTGCCGCCGGACCGGCTGGAGCAGACAAAGGGCCAGCAGCAGCCAGGCGCTCCAGCGCAGCACGGAGAGCCACCCGCGGGTCCGACCGGCGACTTCAGAGGCGCGGCGCCGGTAGCCGCGCCACGTGACGACGCCCGCGCCGCCGGCGGCGGCGAGAATGAGCCACCAGGGCCACGGGGTGCCGATCATCAGGTGGAATTCGCCCATGGCCCGAGAATAACCGCGCCGCTCCGGGCGGCAACCGCCTCCGTAGAGACTCTCGGGGAGTCTTCCATTGGGGTTCCCTTGCTGGCGAAAAACCCAGGATCGAGAACCCGCCCTCCTGCTCATCTCGGGAGGCCTCCTGTCCTCCGGTCCGGCATTTTCAAGCGCCGCCCGACCATTCGCCCTGTCCCATCCTTCATTTGAACCCGTGCACCGGTCGTGTATAGTGCGCAACCTCGTTTTGGGGGGCAAGGCGGTGAGCGCGCCGACGCATTACCTGAAGAAACGCGACCTCTTGTGGGGAACGCGCACGCCGCCGGCCACGCTCTCGGCCACGGCGCGCGAGTACCTGCGGAAGGAAGCGTGGTCGGACGCGCTGGATTTCTTCGAACGCGCCCAGGACGAAGAGGGCTTGCGCGAAATCAAGGAGCTGGCGCTCCGGATGGGCGACACCTTTCTCCTGGGGCGGCTCGAACGGATCGGCGCGAAGTGGGTGACGCCGGCGGACTGGGAGAAGGCCAGGGTCGTGGCGGCGGAACGCGGCATTCACAGCATGGCTGCGTTCGCCGAACGAAAGCTCAAGCCGCCCGAACAGGTGCAGGAACCCGCCGCCCCGGGAACCAAGCCGCTCGAAGAGTCGGCCGAACAGGCCTGACCGGGCGAACGGGAAGACCGCGGCCACTGTCCGCCGCGGTGCGACGCGAAACGAAGTCGTAGCTTACGCGCGACGTTTTAGACGGAGGTACGTCAGTCATGGCATCCGCATGGAAGTTCCGGACGTTGAGCAAGCGCAACAAGCGCGCCAACCACGGCCGCAAGCCCTGCCGCGGCCGCCCGCGCAGCCAGTTCAAGCAGCCAAGCTAGTCCCCGTACCCGAACTCCTTCATGGCCGGCGCAAGGAAATCGAAATCGTGCTTGCCCGTGTCCGTCTTCCAGCGGGCCACGGCGTCGGCCTTGACGGGAATCCGGGCGATCTCCAAGCCCAGGAACCGGCCCAGCTTCGCGAGCGTCTCCTCCTGACGAAGGACGAAGTCCTCCAGGCGCAGTTCGATCCACTTCTTCGGCTTCGGCGTGGCCCGGACCAGGTCGTACTGGTACTTCCAGGAAATGGCCCGGCGCAACCGCAGGTCCTCCGTGGGCGGGTAGTCGATGCCGAAGTCCCGCAGGTCGTCGGTCAGATGCCCAGAGAGAATGCAGTCGCGGGGATCGCGAATCCAGAAGATGTAGTTCATCTCGGGGAACATCCGTACGATCCACGGAAATACCAGCGTCGTCTCGGGAATCTTCCAGCCGCACCGCTCGGCCGGACTCTCGAGGACGCTCTTGAGGTAACGTCGGATCAGCCCGGAGAACGTTTCGGGGACATCCATCGACAGGACCCGGCTGAAGTCCCACTCCAATCCGCCCTTCCAGACAACGTATGGGGCGAAGACCCGGCAGGCGTCGTACATGTCCTGCGGCGGCAGCAGGTCCCACGAACCGTTGAGCGGCGCGCCCATGAAGACGCCGCTGTCCGAGAGCGTCTGCGAGATGGCGCGTGTGCCCGAATGTCCACGACCGATGACGGTGACCCAAGGCGTGCCCATGGTGCGAACCCTTCTCCGATGTCCCCGGCCCGGATGGCGTGACGACCACCTTTACGGGATGCGCGCCGGAATGCAATCGCCGGTCAATGCCGGCAGCGGCCCTCGATTATGCGTTTACAATCCGGCCTCGGGCACCATAATAGGGGCCGCTGACGAGGAACGCATGAGCCGGGGGAGCATGATGTGAGCCCGAACCTTGCCAACCTTTTCCACCTCCATGTGGCGGCCTCCCTGGATCGCTACAACCACCTGCTCGAACTCGTTCAGGGACAACCGTGGAAATATCAGGCCGAAACGGGGCGGCTGGTTTTCGGCGACCGGCTTTCCTTCCAAGCCCAGGTGCTCGGTTACGAGGCGCTGGATTCCAGGAGTTGGCTCTGGGCCTGGGCGCAGACCGGCATTCCGCTGCCCGAGACGCAGATGAAGAGCGCGCTCTCGCTGAAGGCCTTCGGAGAGAAAAAGGACGTTCCCGAATTCGTTTCGCCGCAGTGCCCGTTGTCCGCCGTCACCGGCGAACAGCTCGCCATGGTCGCGGCCGGTCTCTTCAATGCCCAGGCCTATTTCCGCGGCCCCTACGCCGGCGGCGCCATGCTGCTCCTCATCCAGGACCCCCAGTTCCCGGGCGTGCAGGCGTCCCCGGTCGAACGCATTCTCAGCACCTTCCCCCGCGTGGTCTTCTCCTACGAAGTGCATCACCAGCGCGCCTTCATGGCGTACGTGAACCATTACCGGCTGGAGAACTTCGAAGAGAACGGCGTCACGGTCATCACGGAAGGGCGCCGCGAGGTCATGGAGGCCGAGTTCAACGAGCAGGGGCAGCTCCTGGTCCTGCGCAGTCTCCTGCCCAAGCCCGCCGAAGCGCCACCGGCCGTCCGCCCCTCGGATCGCGCCATGGCCCCGAGTGGCGTCAAGGGTTCCGGGTTGAAACCCGGGGTGGGCAAAGGCTCCGGACTCGGACCCGGCCAACCCAAGGGCTCCGGGATTCACCCGGGACAGCCCAAAGGATCCGGTCTGCGGCCTGCACAACCCAAGGGTTCCGGATTGCGGCCCGCCTCCGAAAGGCGTGTGTCCGAACGGCGCCCCGGTCCGCCCAGCGAACGCCGCTCGCGTTTCCGCTGACCCACGGGGTCCAGGTCATTCGTTCTCCGCAAGGCGCAACGCAGGCAGCGATGTCGTGCGTTCGGCGTGCCGGCGCCGGTAGGCTGACGGCGAGAGTCCGAAGTGCTGTCTGAACCTCCGCGCGAAGTAGTTCGCGTCCGGCCAACCCACCTGCATCCCGATCTCGCCCACGGGCAACTCCGTCTGCCGCAGCAGCGCCGCCGCCCGTTCGGCCCGGCAGCGCGCCTGATACGCCAGCGGCGGCAGCCCCGTGGCGGACTTGAAAAGCCGCGCCAAATAGGACGGATCCAGATAGACCGCCTGCGCAAGCCCCGGCAAGGACCACTCGCGCGTCAGATCCTCCTCGAGCAGCCGGACACCCTGCGCCACGGCTTCATGGAGCTTGGGGCGTTCGCCGCCGCCACGCACGCCCGCAGGCACGCAGAGCGACAGCTCGTGGAGCAGCAGCAGCAGGCTGCCCAGCGCTCGCGCGGCGCCGGGTTCCGCCGGGGCGCCCCCCGGGTCGGAGGGGCGAAACGGCCGTTCCAGCGACTCCAAGTACCCGCGGCAGGCGTCCAACCGGTCGCCGGGAAGGCGGAGGGAGAGCGTGCCCTTCCGCCGGGGCGCCAGCGGTCCGCTCCAGAAAAGGCAGTTCAGCGCCGGATCGCCGAACATCCAGGCCAGCTCGCGCTGCAGCAGCTCCATGCCGAATATGCAGTCGAAGGCGCGCAAGTCGCGACAGTTGCGGTAACCGTGCCAGGCGCCAGGGCGGAGGACGAAGACATCGCCGGGATGCAGGACGTCCTCGCCCAGCGCGCTGCGGTGCACGCCGTGCCCGCTCGAAACCACGACGATCTCCATGAAGTCGTGATCGTGGTCCGGGTATTCGCCGTCGCGTGTCCACGAGTGCGTTTCGAGCGGCACCGGTCGGGCACGAATGAACTCCTTGCGCGTCAAACGGATCGTCATGGTTCGGACTCCCGGGCGGATCGGGCCAGCGCATCCGGCCCGCATCGTTCGGTGCCGTGTCTCCGCGCCTCCCGCAGTCCAGGGTCCGGGCTGGCCGTTGCCGTTCCCGGCGTCCAGCTTGGCGCTTCCGATTCCAGTTGTCAATTTTATGCTACTAAAATGGCAACCGCAGCCTAATTTTGAAAGCGCTTCGCGTGTATAGTGCTAACGGTGTGGATGGGGTTGGAAGGCCATCGTCGCCCTTGAGAGGGCGCCCTGCAAAGGAGCGCATCGGATGGAACCGCTCGTCATCGGTCGTCGCGAGTTCCGCGACCGGGTATTCGGGTGCTGGCTGGGCAAGAACATCGGCGGGACGCTGGGCGCGCCGCACGAAGGCAAGCGTTACGCGCTGGGCCTGGAGTTTTTCGAGCCGCTTCCGGAAAAAGCGGCCGCCAACGACGACCTGGATCTGCAACTCGTCTGGCTCCAGATGCTGGAGGAGCAAGGCACCGATCCCGCGCTGCCGCACTTTGCCGAGTACTGGGCCCGGCACGCTTCGGCGTACCCCTGGAACGAGTACGGCTTCTTCATGCGCAACTACACGCGCGGATTGCGGCCTCCGGTGGCCGGCTGCTTCGAGAACTATTTTGTCGACGAGATGGGCTCGCCGATCCGCAGCGAAATCTGGGCGTGCCTGCATCCCGGGGATCCGCAGGCGGCGGCGCGCATGGCCTGGAAGGACTCGGCCGTCGATCATGCGGGTGGCGAAGGCATGTGGGGCGAGATGTTCTGGGCGGCCGTCGAATCCGCGGCGTTCGTCGAAAGCGATCCGCTGACGCTCCTCCGCCTGGGCCTGGCCATGATTCCCATCTCCAGCCACGTGGGCCGTTCGATCCGCGAGGCCGTGTGGTGCTGGGAAAAGAAGCTCTCCTGGGGCGATGCGCGCGAACGGATCGCCAGCCGCTTCGGGCACGTCCAGCCCTGCAACGCGGTGCCGAATCACGGTTTCACGGTGCTCGGCTGGCTGTACGGCAGGGATTTCGGCGATCGGCTGTTGAAGGCGGTCAACTGCGGCTACGACACGGACTGCACCGGCGCGACGCTGGGATCGCTGCTGGGCATCCTGGAAGGCGGTTCGGGGATTCCGGAACGCTGGCGCAAGCCGGTAGGGCTGGACATCGTGCTTCACAAGTTTACCCGCTTCCTGGACGCGCCCAGGACCATCGACGCGTTGACCGAACGGACGGTGGCGCTGGCGGAGAAGGCGATCGCCGGTTCGCCGGAGCGCCAGTTCGGCGAACGGACGAAGAAGCCTGCCGATCTGCGCAGCCGGCTCTTCCGGACCGAACTGGCCCAGGCGGCACGAGCGCAGGACACGCATGCGGCGACGGAGCTTTGCGAAGGCCAGCCCGTCACGCTGCATTATGGCGGCGAGCCGGTGCTCTGGCCGGGCATCGCCAGGGAACTCACGGTCGAGGCCGGAGCGTCGGAGGTCGAACTGTCGGTGCCCGAGGGGTGGACCTGCGAGCGGCTGGGGCCGGCGCGATTCCGCATCGGGGCGAAGGGCGAGGTCCCTGGACGGAACCGGCTTCAAGTCAAGCTGTCCGGTGGCAGGAGCGTATCCTTTACGATCCTGGGTCCTGCCGAGGCGAAGGGTTTCCCGGCCGGCGAAAATGTCGAGAAGTGCACCAGGTGCTGGGCGCGCATCGAGGCCTGCGTCTGCGGATGACGCCGCTCGAATCGCCAGGTACCGAGCCGCAGAAGTTCCTGACCCCGTGCGTTGAATGCGCGCTGCAGGGTCGCCATCCGTGCCCTCACGGCCGCAGGCTCCAGCGGCGGAGGATGCGGCGGAGGTTGCCGCCCAAAATGAGCCGCTTGGCCTCGGCCGGTATCCGCGCAAAGAGGATCGGGCCCAGGCCCCAGGCGATCGGCAGGTCCTGCAGGTCGCTGCCGAAGAGCAGCTTCTCGGCGCCGATGGCCGCCACGACCTCCTCGCAATCCCGCGGCCCGTCCCACAGCGGGCAGGAACAGACGAAGAGGTTCGTGCGGCGGCGCACCGCGGGGAAGAGGTTCTTCGCCGTGTGCCCCGTGACGAAACAGGCCTCCGGATAGCGCGCGGTGAGCCGCTCGATCTGCGCCAGCGAGCCCCAGTCGTGGTTGAGGACGATCTGCTTCCGCTCGTGCGCCCACTGGCAGGCCACTTCGATCCCCGGGCCTTCGGTGGGATAGCCCTGGTAGGTCGGAATCAGCTTGATGCCGCGGAGTCCCCTACGGGCGCCGCGTTCCAGCTCGCGTCGCATGGCCTCGGCGCCACGGTGCGGGTTCAGCAGCGTGAAACCGACGAAGCGGTCGGGGTACTCGCGAACGGCTTGGGCCACCAGGTCGTTGCCGTGCACCTCGTCGCTGAAGACGCCGGCGATGCTGAAGAGGCAGACCTTCTCCACGCCCTGCCGGTCCATCTCGGCCACTGTCGAGCGGAGGTCGGCATCCGGGAGGTGGTAGTGGCAGGCCTTGCCGCCGATGTGCCCGTGGCAATCCCAGAAGCGCTCGCGGCGCGGCACCGGCGCGCCGCGACCGATGGCGACAAAGGCATCGGCCGGGGAACGAAGCCGAACGGCGGGATGCCGGACGCCGCACCAGCGGAGCAGGCCGCGCAGGTTGCCGCCGGCGACGAGGCGCTTGTCGGCGTCGGAGATCTCCGACCGCAGCAGCGTGGCCAGCGTCTGGCCATGGCCGAAGACGGGCCAGTTCGAGCCGAAGAGCAGCCGCGCGGCGCCCCAGCGCCGCGTCACGTATTCGATCCCGCGGTTGAGGAAGTAGCCGCTGGTCTCTAGGCGCAGGTTCGGACAGGCCTCCAGCGCGCGGTAGATCAGGCGCTGGCTGCGCCGGATGCGCCACTCGCTGACGACGACCGGAAGCTCCGGGAAGCGCCGGCACAGCTCCACCACGGCCGGCCAGTCCGTCTGGTCCTGGCGCGGCGCCCCCCGCGCGACCTCGTCGTAGCAGACGAAGACCGGCACGCGCGCCTCGGCCAGCGGGCCGAGCAGTTCGTCGAGGCACCAGGCACTCAGGTCGTAGCGGTACTGGGCGGGGAGCAGCCAGACGGCGCCGACGCGCTTTCGACGCAGCGCGGCCAGCAGCGCGCGCGGCGCGGGCTGTTCGTCGTCGGCCCCCGGCGGAAGGAGGGCCCAGGCCGGATGGAGCCGCGGGCGGGCGCGCACGGCGCGCAGGATCCGCCGGTTGCCCTCGTCGGGATGGTTCTCGCGGGCGAGCGCGTCCAGCACCAGCGCCTCGGCGATACCGACGTGGTCCATCTCGCCCAGCAGGTCGTCGGGGGTGTGCAGTCCGCCGGCCTTGAGCAGGAGATGTCGCCCCACGATGGCGTGGGCATCGAAGACGTTCCAGGCGTTCATGGCATCAGCCCCACCTCGCCGCCGAGGCGTCCTCCGTGCAGAACGCGCCCAGCACCTTGTCGATCGCGCGCGCCACGGCGTCGCAGTCCTCGTCGCTGTACCACTGGTCGAGGTGGACGGTGACCTCGCGCGCATACAGGTCCTCGGCCACGGGGCAGTCGCCGGGGCGGTAGTCGGCGCGGCCGCCGCGCGCAAGATACCGCGGGTCCTCGGTCACCGCCCCGCCGGGGACGTGCCCCGTGCGCAGGATGATGGGGAACATGAACTTGGACAAGTGCCAGTCGGGGCCGGCCTGCGGCCCCCGCGTTCCCGCCGAGACGCCCTCGGCCTTCAACGCCTCGGCGATCCGGCGGCTGAGCGCGCCATCGGCGGGGAAGAAACGCAACTGGTAGCCCAGGCAGCCTTCGGCGTCGTTGATCTTCTGCGGCACGATCTCGCGGAAGGTACGCAGCCGGCTGCGGACGCGGCGCGAGACGCGGCGGAAACGGTTGCAGACGGCGTCCAGCTTGGCGAGCTGCACCACGTCGACGGCCGCCTCGAGTTCGCTCATCCGGTAGTTCGTTCCGGGGAAGAGTTCGCCCTCGTAGCGCGGCGGCGCGAAGCGGTCCGGACGCCAGAGCCCGCCCGCCTCGGCACACTGGCGGATCCGGTCGAAGACCCGCTCGTCGTGCGCAAGGACCAGCCCGCCCTCGCCGCCCCCGACGATCTTGTAACAGGAGATGCTGAAACATCCCGCGTCGCCCCAGGTACCGACGTGCCGGCCGCGGTACTTCGCGCCCGGCGACTGGGCGCAATCCTCGACCACCTTCAGGCCGCGGGCGCGGGCGATGCGCAGGATCGGCTCCAGGTCGCAGACGTTGCCCCAGTGGTGCGTGGGCGCGATGGCCACCGTGCGCGGCGTGATCAGCGCCTCGATCCGTCGCGGGTCCATCTGCAGCGACTCGTCCACGTCGCAGAAGACCGGCACGCCGCCGGCCTGCATCGCCGCCAGTCCCGTGGCGCAGAAGCCCAGCGCCGGAACGATGACCTCCGTCCCCGGCCCCACGCCGACGCCGACGAAGGCCGCATGGAGCGCCGCGGTGCCCGAGCTGGTCCCCAGGGCGAAGGGCACGCCGAAGGTCTCCCGTGCGAGCTGCTCGAACTGCACGCCCTTGGGCCTGGCGCAGGAGGTCAAGTAGCGGCCCAGGTGCGGGCCGGAGCCGAGGTCGGCATCGCCGACCGCCGCGCGGATGCGCTCCAGCGCCTCGGCCGAGAAGCCGAAACGCTCGGCGATGGAGAGGAACTCCTCGACGCCGATCTTCGGCTGCGGGCGTCCCGTCCGTTTCGCAAACGCCTTCGGTCCCCCGTGGATGGCCAGCGTTTCCGCCGTCGTCTCGATCGTCTGTGCGCTCATGGTTCTCCCTTTCCTTCCTTTTCCGTTCCCGGATCCTTCGGCCAGGCAACCTACGCGGTCAGGGGTAGGCAAGGGAATGTCTGGATCACCGATCGGGTGTCTGGATCTCCACGGCCTGTCCGCGGTAGGCGGAGGGGCTGGTGCCCAGGACCCGGCGGAAGAGGTGGGAGAAGTGGTGGGGATCGGAGAAACCGAGCGTGTAGGCGATCTCCTTCAGCGGCAGGTCGGACTGCCGCAGCAGCGCGCAGGCCGCCGCGACCCGGCGCTCCTCGACGTAGCGACGGATGGTCATGCCGCACTGCCGGCGGAAGAGACTGGAGAGATAGTTCGGCGAGAGGCCCACGCGTGCCGCCAGCTCGCCGACGGACGGCGGATCCGCAGGCCGTTCGTCCAGCAGGCGCCGGGCACGCAGCACGCGCGGGTGGGGCGTTTCCCCCGGCTGCGCCGCCTGCGACTGCAGCTGCGCGACGCACCAGTCGGCGAGGCGCAACAGGCCGGCGCGGAAGCCCGGATCCGCGTCGCCGCCATGGGCGCAAAGCTCGCCCACGCGGCGGATCTGTTCGCCGGAAACGTCGCGAAGCTGCGCCTGGCCGGTGACACGGTATCCCTCCGGGCGCGCGTAGGAAGTGACGTGCAACCGCAACCGGTCCGCTCCCGGCACGAACCAGAGCAGCCGGTAGCCGCCCCCCGCGCAGCATTCGCCGTGCGGCGCGTCCGGCGGGAAGAGGCACCAGTCGCCGGCCGAGGCGCGGTACACCTGGGCGTCCAACCCGATGTAGAGGCGGCCCTGGAGAACCAGCGCGATCTCGGGCTGCGGGTGGCGATGCGCCAGGAAGCCGCCCTTGAGGTTCTGCAACGGACTCCCATAAAAGGAGACGCGCGGGAAGCGCCGACGCCTAACCGCGCGCCGTCCCGGGCCTCCGCGGCAGAGGATCCGTCGGGCATCGCAGCCCGCGATGTGGGCCAGCACCTGCGTCAGCAGGCAGTCGACCAGTTCGCCCGTGTGCGCCTCGGCCATGCGCTTCCTCCACCCTTCACCGGATCGCCGCCCCCGTTCTGCCCTCTTCGAAGCGTGGAAGCGATCTCACGTCACGTGCGAGAGACCGGGGTGTTGGAGCACGTCGCGCAGATAGCGCCACAAGGGCTGTTTGGCGGGGTCCGAAAGGTCCGGTTGGAAGCCCGCATCGAGGTAGATCTTGACGGCCCGAAGCCGGAAGACCTGGGTTCCCAGGTAGGCCCGCCGGTGCCATCGCGCGAGCGTCCGCAAGGCGAAGGCCAGCATCGGTTTCGCCAGTCCCCGGCCCTGATGCGATGGCCGCAAGGCCACCCAGTGGATGCGTCCCCATTCGCCGCCCCGGAACGACGGGTTCAGCCACGCGCTGATGGTGCCGGCCATGCTTCCCTCCGGGTCGAGCAGGAGGAAGCAGCGCTCGCCGATGAGCCTCCAGTCCGTCCCGAACTCCGTCGCGAACTTGTCGTCGTTCACCTCGATCGGCGGCTGCGTCTGCCGCCAGATCTCGGTCCACCAGGCCTCGTCTCCGGACCGCATGGAGCGGCAGCGGTAGCCTTGCGGGAACGGCCAGTCCGGCAGGCCTTCGAGGTCGTGCCGGAGCATGAGGATGTCGGGGTTGCCTTCGGGAGGCGCGGGCGGAGGGCGGTGGTCCTTCATGGTCGTTTTCCCAACCGGGGCGCAGGCAGATCGGATTTACATATCGCACCTGGCGTGGGCCGGATACTGCATTTCCGGAGCAATGCGGGTCAAGATGACTGTCTGAGGGTCGAAGTGATCGGGTGGCGGGCCGGGCAGGGAGTCAGGAGGGGGGCAACGACGATCGTTACGGCCGGATGCGCGGCACGTTAGAAAGGCACCCGGGCAAAGAACGGGGAGGCCGCGCGTTGCCGAAGTCGTGGCACGCCATTTGATATTCGTGTGAATTGAGGCAACGACGCGGGCGCAGGCGCCGCGTGGGCGGCTGTGCCGGGCGAAAACGAGAGCGGATACGAAGAAAGGAGGTTTACCATGTCGATTCGCGACCTGGTTTCTTGGAATAGCAACAAGAAGGACGTACCGGTTCGACGCGAAAGAAGGGAAGAACCGTTCCGCGAGCTGCAGCGGCGGGTGAACAGCCTTTTCGAGGACTTCTGGAGCGATTTCGGTCTTGCGCCGATGTCGGCTGCGTGGATGGATCGTTCGGCGTTCACGCCGCGGGTCGAGGTGAAGGAAACCGAGGACCGGCTCGATGTTTCGGCCGAACTGCCCGGGATGACGGAGAAGGATGTCGAAGTCGTCCTGACCGACGGCACGCTGACGCTGAAGGGCGAGAAGCGGGAGGAAAAGAAGGAAGAGCATGGCGGGGTGACCTATTCGGAGTGCAGCTACGGTTCCTTCCAGCGCAGCATTCCGCTGTCGTGCGAAATCGAGGAGGACAAGGTCAAGGCCGAATTCAAGAACGGCGTGTTGACCGTGACGCTTCCCAAGACGGCCAAGGCGCGGGCGAAGACCCGGCGCATCGAGGTGAAGCGCGGCTGAGTCTGGCCGCGCTTTCGGCTCCTGGCTCTGGGCGGCGGCCATGCCGGTTCCCGGAGAGCCAGGAGCTGGACGTATCGGAAACGCACCCGCTGTCTATCGATTTGTCGGCAACCGCTTGAACCGGGCTTTTCTCGCGATAGGCTCAAGGCCGTCTTTCCGTCGAACGCAATGCAGGCAGACGGCAATCCCCACCGGACCCAGCGTGGGAATCCGGGCGGGGCGTTTCGGCGGAAGCCGATCGGCCCACTTTTTCAGGAGAACGTCATGAAGCTCGAATCGATGCGCGTCACCCACTTCAAATGCATTCTGGACTCGGGACGTGTGCAGTTGGGAAGCCGGGCCTGTTTGCTGGGCAAGAACGACTCCGGCAAGACGGCCCTGCTGGAAGCGCTCTATCGGCTGAATCCCGCCCTGGGCTTGGAAGGCCGGTTTGACGTGGCGCTGGATTACCCGCGTGCGCTGGTGACCGATTACCAGGAAGAGGTGGAGAGCGGCCTGAGGCCTCACGACATCGTGATCGAGGCGCAGTTCCGCCTTTCCGAGGACGAGGTCGGGGCGGTCGAAGAACGCTGGGGCGACGGCGTGCTGGTCGAGCCGGTGCTGACGCTTTCGAAGGGCTACGACAACGTGCTCTATATCGACCTGCCGCTCAACGAGGCCGTGGCGGTGCAGGCGCTGGTCCGCGACCTCAAGCTCGGCGACGACTGGCGCGCGCAGCTGGGCACGTGCGCCCTGATCGACGAATTGACCGAGCGCCTCAAAGCGGATCGGAACGACCTGCCCGACGCCGACGGTTGCCTGGAACGGCTCGATGCGATCGCGAAGAAGGGCCTGGCGGTCGAAGTGTACGATTCCTGCCTGGAGGCGCGGGTCCCGCAGTTCCTGTACTTCGACGAATACGGCCAGCTTCCCGGCGAGGCGAACATCGACGCGCTCCAGCGGCGCGCGGAAGCCGACGAGCTGACGATGTCCGACCGCGTGCTGCTCGGGCTGCTCGACCTGGCCAACCTGAATCTCAGGCAGTTGCTGGACAGCGACCGCACCGAATGGCTGAATAACCGCCTGGAGTCGGCGGCCAACCGGCTGACCCGCCGCCTGCTGAAATACTGGACGCAGAACAAGCATCTGCGCCTGCGCTTCGATGTCCGCCCGGCGCGGCCCGGCGACCCGGAAGGGATGCGCGAAGGCACCAACCTGTGGGCCCGCGTCCACGACGCCCGCCGGCAGATCACCACGGGATTCGGCTCGCGCTCGCGCGGCTTCGTCTGGTTCGTCTCGCTGCTGGCCCTGCTGAAGCAGCTGGAGCGGTACGACCGGGCCAGCATCCTGCTGCTCGACGAACCGGGCCAGTTCCTGCATCCCGAGGCACAGGGCGATCTGCTCCACTTCATCGAGGAGGAACTCGAAGCGCGCTCGCAGGTGCTCTACACGGCCCACTCGCCGTTCATGGTCGACATCGACCGGCTCGACGCGGTGCTGTTGGTCGAGGACAAAGGTCTGTCCGCCGCGGACGACGAGGAAGCCGCGAACCTGGGCACGCAGGTCAGCGCCATCGGCGGCGACCTGGAAAAGGACAACCTGCTGCTCCTGCAGGCCGCGCTGGGCCGCGACATCGTGCAGGCCTTCGGCGAGGCTTCGGGCGAGAAGCGCGAGGCGTTGACGCCGTTGCTCCCGGAAAGCCTGCGCCGCCGGCTCGACCAGCTCGCCCGCGCCTGAGAACAGACACGCGACGCGGTACTCAGGAGCCGAACGATGGCGGATCCGGTTGCCGATCAGGCCGAGGCGGGCCTGCGCAAGTTCGAATACCGCCGGCACGAAAAACCGCGCCACCATACCCGCGTCAAGGTCGTCCGGCGGCTTTTGACCGAGCGCATCGCCGAACTGGTGGCGCTGGATGACGTCCAACCCGCCCGGAAACTGCTCGATTACGGCTGCGGCGAACGGCCTTACGAGCCCATCTTGAGGACCAAGTTCCAGGAATACCTCGGCGCCGACATCCCGGGCAACCCCAAGGCCGACCTCACCGTGGGTCCGCTGGGCGAATTGCCGCTGTCCGACGGCTCGGTCGACGGCGTGATCTCGACGCAGGTCCTGGAGCACGTTCGGGAACCGCAGACGTACCTGCGCGAAGCCAAACGCGTGCTCAAGCCCGGCGGCGTGCTGCTGCTCTCCACGCACGGCCACTGGCGCTATCACGCCCATCCGAACGACTTCTGGCGCTGGACGGTCCAAGGCCTGCAGATGGAGATCCGCGATGCGGGCTTCGAGGTCCTGCAGGTCCGCAGCGTCCTGCGCCTGTCGTCGGCCGCGCTGCAGATGTGGCAGGACGCCACCTCCGGTCCGCTCCCGCGCCTCCTCCGTTCGGTCTACATCCGGATGCTGCAGCTGGCGATCCGCACGATCGAACGGCGGAAAACGGCGCCCGAACAGCACGACGCGGCGATCTACGTCGTGCTGGCGAAGAAACCCTGATCCGGCCGGTCCGACGAGGTTCAAGACCGCCTTCGGCCTCTCAGTACCGCGCCGCTTGGGTTTGAAAGACCTTGTGTACTCCGAGAAAAAGGGACCTTGGGAGTTGCTTGAAGGTGTCCCTTGCAGTTCCCGCTACTTCTCGTCTTCCCGTTCCACCTTCACGTTCCGCAGATCGTTCGCCTCCAGCGTCAGGCCCTTCACATCCGGTCCGACCCTGAATGCCGGCTTCTCGCTCGGCTTCGTGTAGCCGACGATGTTGCGCCGGAAGACCAGGTCGTTGGTGCGGCCCAGGATGCGCACGGGCACGGCGTCGGGCGACTCGCGCCCGTTGTCGAGGATTTCGTTCTCCTCCAGGACATTCCGATGCGCCGCCATCGGTTCGTCTTCGCGGCGGAAGAGCACGCCGTCCCTGGCGTTGCCGATAAAACGGTTCCGGCGAAAGAGGTTGTCGGTGTCCTTGTGGCCGATGGACAGCCCGACGCCGCCGTTCGCCTCGATGACGTTCTCCTCGAAGACCCCGTTCTTCACGCGCCAACAGACGAAGAGGCCGTCGCCGCCGTTGCGCAGCGAGCGGTTCCGGCGCAGGATCGGCCTGGCCGAACCGCTTCCCGGATGCAGGCCCAGCCCCGCACACTCGTCCACCGTGCAGTCTTCCACGCTGACGTCCGCGGAAACCTGGAAGGAGATGCCATCCCCGTTGTAGCGGCGGACCACGCAGTTGCGGAACGCGACCCGTTCGCACTCGAAGAGGAAGATGCCGCCGCCCCGGCAACCGTTGAGCGGCTGGGCCTTGTCGCGGTTCCCGTCCAGGCTCACGCCTTCCACCGCGGCGTCGCGCACCTGGTAGCCGGCAATCAGCGGGAACGTCAGCCGCGCGCTGGCGCCGTTGGCGACCATGTAGTCGTAATAGAGCGGCGTCGAGATGCGGAAGGTGTCGGGCGCGACCTTTTCGAGCAGCGTCGCGGTCGTGACGCCGAAGCCGCCGGACATCCGCTTGTCCTGCACGCTGATGCCATCGCCGCTGCGGAAGGCCGCCGGGTCGGCGAGCGTCACCTGACGTTCGTTACAGTCGCCGTCCAGCGCCAGTCGCGACTCGGCCCCGTCGCAGGCCATGAAGATTGTCTGGCCCGGGACGCCGACGACACGGACGCCATTGCGCAGGTGAAGCGCGTTGCGCATCGTGTAGCAGCCCGCTCCGACGCGCACGATGCCGCCGCCCAGGTGAGCGACGTAGTCCACCGCAGCTTGAAGCGCACGGTGATCGTTCCCACGGATGACGCCTTCCTCTCGGCCAACGGCGATCTCGACGGGTTCCTTCATGGCGGATCCTCCTCGAACCGGACGCGGCGCGGATTCCTCGCCCGGCGCGGCCGCGAACAGCAGAAAGGCCAATGGCGCGAGGCGCAGATCACGCATGGGCCGCCTCCTCAAACTACTCCTGTTTGATCCGGAACGCGCCCACGCCGACCGCCCACAACTCCTGCGTGGCCGGATTGAAGCGCAGGCGGATGGGCTTGCGGTAGGGAAGATCGCCGGTGATCTCCTGCCACGTCTCGCCTCCGTCCCGGGTCCTGTACACGCCGCCCAGGGCGGCCTCGCCCCAGGTGACCCGCGAGATCCACATCGTCTTGGGATCGCGGGGATGGGCCTCCAGACCGACGATCTGCCAGTCCTCCGCGAACCGGGTCAGTGGCTTCCACGTCGCGCCGTGATCGGTGCTGCGCCAGAGGTCCTTCGCGGGACAGTACACCGTCCCGTCGGAGGCGACAAGGACGTTGAAGATCCACGTGTGGGTGCTGAAAACGCATTTCCAGGTGTCGCCGCCGTCTTCGCTGCGCCAGAGCCCGCCACCCTCGCCACAGGCAGCCCAGTAGAGCCGCCTGGGGTCGGTCGGATCGACCGCCAAGCCGAAGAAGGCGCGCCGGCTGCCCGGCTGGCGGGCCAGTTGCTTCCAGGTGAGCCCGCCGTCCTCCGACTTGAAGATCCCGCCGCCGCATTTGCCCTCCGTCGCGTCACCGTCCATCCCGAGATAGATCACCTTCGGATTGGAGGGGTCCGCAGCCAGGGCGCGAGGATAGCTCATGCCCCACATCGTGTTGGCCGTCGGCCGGTAGTCCGGCAGACCGGCCCGGGTCACCTTGAAGTTCGCACCGCCGTCTTCGCTGACGATCACATAGTTGGGGGCGTTGGCGTCCCACGGACTGGCCGTCACGACGAGGCGGTCCTGCCCTTGGTGGTCGCCGGTCAGGATCCGCCAGTTGTGACCGCTCAGTTTGACGTCGTACTTCAGCGGCCAGAGATGCCGCCAGTTCGTGCCGTTGTTCTCGCTGACGAACGTCCCTTCATCCATGGCCGTCGCGTAGACGCGAGGGCCTTGAAACCGGACGTCGAAGAAGCAGGAGATGTCGGCACCCCGGTCGCGCTCAACCCAGGTGCGGCCTCCGTCTTCGCTCAACCAGTTGCGCCAGTTGGCGCTGATGAACAGCTCGTTCGGGGCGACGGGGCTGATGGCCAGATTGGTCGTTCTGCTCAAGCCATCCGCCGCGGTGGGACAGCCCTCGGCCGTGTCGCACGTGAACTGCCGGATTTCCTTCCACGTCTGCCCGCCGTCATGGGAGGCGAAAAGATGTCCGTCCCAATCGCCGTGACCGATGACATAGACGTCCTGTGCGTCGACCGGACTGATGGCGACCTCCACCAGGCGGAGACGGTCCGGGATGCCGTCGGACGACTTCGTCCACTTCCGGCCGCCATCCACGGACTTCCAGACGCCTTCCTTGCCGAAGGTGCCGATGAGAATGTTCGCGTCGGTCTCGGCCGCCACAACGCTGGTGGCATACCGGGGCGTCTCGAGCGCCCGCCAGTTCTCGCCGGCGTCCTCGCTCAGCACGATCCCCGCTCTTTCCGTGGCGGCCAGGACCATGCGGGGGTTCTTCGCGGAAACGGCAACAGCAAAGACAGTCCCCGTTTTCGGCGGCTGCGGTCCGGCGGTGGTCGCGTTGCCGTACGCGTGGCAGGACTTGTCCGCCGCGAAGTCCCGGGCCACGACGCGCGCCGCCTTGTCCGCCGTGCCGCTCGAAGCGGTGTAGAAACCGCCGAACAGGGCCACCGACGGCTTCTCGTTGTCCATGTTGACGCAGCAGAAATCGACCCGCGCCGCCTTGTGGAACTCCGGCTTCTTCGGCCACGTGTTCTCCTTTTGTTTAGCCGCCTCGGTGCCGTCTATCGTGAAATCGTGGCCGGTGAGCCAGACGTCCTGCCAGTCCGTGTTTGCGAACAACGCGCCGAGATCCCTGCTCTTGTAGATCGCGCCGCCGGAGGTGCGCAGTGTCAGCACCGCGGTCTTCGGTACCGCCCCGTTGCCTTTGAACGAGAATCCGAAGCCCTGGCAATCCTTGGCCTCGACGCCCGCCGGCAACACCAGCGGGAGCCAGAAGCCGCCGTGAAACGCCGCATTGACGCCGCCGAACTGGACGCGCAGCACGTCCGGAGGAACGGCCGCTTCGGCCGGCGCCGCGGTCGGGACCTGGTAGACGGGTTTCCAGGTCAGAGCGCCGTCCACGCTCTTGAAGACCTTCCCGCCGGGGCTGCCCGCAAAGACCACGTTCCCGTCGCTCGGATCGACGGCGACGGCCCGCACGCTGACATCCCGCTCGGCCGTGAGGCGAAGGTCTTTCGGGCCGCTCTTTGCGATGAACTGCCAGTGCTCGCCGCCGTCGATGCTCTTGTGCAAGCCTTCCGTCGTGGCAGCGTAGACGGTCTCCGGGTTCTTCCGGTCCACGGCCAGCGAGTAGACTCCGTAGCCCGTCAGCCCGTTGTTGACCATCCGCCAGTGCCTGCCGTGGTCCGTCGTCTTGTAGACGCCGGCCACATCTCCGCCCAGGTAGATCGTGCCGGCCCGCGTGGGATGGAAGACGGCGGACCAAAAGAAACCTCCCCCACCCCAGCCGCACCATTCCCAATGGTCCTGGGCACTCACGCCCCCACCTTCCGCAAGCGACGGAGGCCCGTCCTTCTCCACGGCCGAGACCTCGCCGGCCAGCATTCCGATGGCTAACAGCGGAAGCGCGAAGCGAAACGCGCGGATCATGATCGTTTCTCCCTGTCCGATGCGGACTCCCGTTTCCCGGCTGACGGCGCTTCGACCGGCACGCCGCGATCATCCACCAGCTTCGGCACGTACACCTGCGGTTCCACCACTCTCTCACCGGCCAGCAGCCGTTGCAGCAGATCGACCGCGTCCTTCGCCAGCACGGCCGTGTCGAGCGTCACGGTCCACATGCCGGGCAGCACGAAGTTGTTGTCGCAACCGATCACCAGCACGTCGTTCGGCGTGCGTCGTCTGCGCGCGGCCAGCACGCCCACCGCGTGGGCGGCTTCCATGTCGTTTCCGCAGAACAGGACGTCGATGGTGCCCGGACGTTCGTCGAGCCACGCACCGAATTCGGCCGCCGTCCGGAAAACGGGCTGCGGCGCAGGTCCCACCAGATCCAGGCCATCCTCGCCCAGGCGCGTCCGGAGGGCGGCGCCTTTCGGCTCGTACCAGCCGAGCGCGGAGGCGCGCACGTAGAAGGGCGAGAAGAACGCGATCCGTCGCCGCCCCATCGCGAGGAGCACATCGACCGCGTGCCGGTACACGCTCTCGAAATCCACCTCGATGGCGCCGACGTTGGGGATGGGCCTCATGCGCGTGATGATCGCGACCAGTTTCTGCCGCTTCGCCAGCGGACGGATGACGGCTTCATCGAACACCGCCGCCAGGAGGCTCGCACGCGTCGAGAACGAACGGCTCATGCGCAGCAGGTGTTCCGGGTCGAAGCAGAGCGCCGGTTCCATTCCCGCCTCGACCAGATTCCGCGACAGATGCGTGGCCAAGCTCCCGAAAAAGACCTGGTCCAGATCCTGGATCGAGATCGGTACCAGAGGCAAGGCTTTCTGCTTGAGCGCCTGCGCCACCAGATTGGGCTGGTAGTCCAGATCACGGGCCGCCTTCTGGACCCGCTCCAGGATGTACGGTCGCACGGTGGAATCTCCGCCGAGCGCCTTGCGTACGGTGCCAACTGCAACTCCGGCCCGTTTGGCCACATCATAAAGAGTCATTCCCCAATTCCTTTAAAACCATATTGCCATCGCCATCGAAAATGACATCGATGTCAATATACACCGCTGGCGTCGATCGTTTGGCTCTCCAAAGCAGCATTTCTGGAAATGCCCTGCTTCTGTCGGAATCCTGTACCGGGCGTGACGCAGGGGAGTCGTTGTCTTCCGGTCACTCCCGCGTCAACCGCACCAGGAAGACCGGTTTGTCGTTTGGGATGCGCAGCTCGCCGCCGCCAACCCTCCCCTCCCCGATCGGCTTCATGTGCCAGTCGAGGAACGTGCAGCGCATCCCGTCCAGCGCCCTGGCCTTCACCGTGCCGGCGACGCGCGCGACCAGGACCGGCTCCCTGCCCCACTTGCGGTCCTTCGCCGCTTGAGCGGCCAGCGGGTGGTCGGGGCAGCCGGCCTTCTCGAAGTCCGCCTTCGAAAGCGCGAACTCGGCGTTGAAACTGGTGGAAACCAGCGAGATCGCGGCGGCCTTGCACTCCGCCAGGGGCCTGCCGTCCTCCGTGTAACAGGCGAAACCGATGTAGCCTTCCTCCGTCGGGATCGGATCGTAGATGCCGGGCGGATTGGCGATCTCGACGTTCGACAGCTCGACGCCGTTCTGGAAGGCGAGCCGGCCGCCGACAGCCGGCAGGAAGCCCGCGAAACCGGCCACGCCGGGCGCATCCCACAGGATGTACCCCTTCTTCCAGTCGATCGTCATCTCCTTCGTCGGCGTGTACGGATTGTGTTTCATCCGGTCGTCGAAGCTGACCACGGGGCCGAGCACTTGGTCGTCCTCGCGCCCTGGGTCGATCTCGATTCGCACCCCGTACTGGTAGACCGTGTAGTTCATGTCCAGGCCGATCCGTCCGTACGAGTGGCCGTAGTCCATGCTCAACGGGTCGCAGAGCGACCTGCGGCCGAAGATGAACTTGGTCGGCTTGGGCGCCGGTTTCAACAGTTCCTGCCGCCAGATCATCCCCGCCGCGCGCATCATCGCGGTCTGCACTTCGTCGAAGGTGTAATGGTAGCCCTGCGGGTGTCCGCCGACCGTCACGTCCATCGTCCTGTCGAAGGGCCGCGGATTCGCGCTCAGTCCCCGCGGCGGCGCGTAGTAGTGCCAGCAGGCCACGTCCCAATCCTGAATGCTCGCCAGTCCCCCGAGCCGGAACGGGAAGTCCGCGCGGTACTTGGCCGGCTGCTGGATCTGCGTCTCGTAGCAGAAGTACGGCTTGCCCTCGACCTTGTTGTGCTCGAGCCAGGGCACGCCCTGCGCGATGCCCGGCGGCTTCAGGACCCAGCAGTTCCACGGCCCACGGTTGGCCGCGACGCATTCCATGCCGACCTGGTCGAGACGCCGGCAGTGCTCGCAGTCGTACTTCTCCTTCGGCGGCTGGTTCCAGCCCCAGCCGTTCACGTAGGCGTCGTGCACGGAGACGTCGGCGAGTTGATGCAGGTATTGCGCCTGGATCTCGTAGCCGATGCCGGTGTCCCAAGCGAGCGGGCAGAGCCTGCAGCTCTTGCCGTAGGTTTTCAGCGCCTCGGCCTCGCGCCGTTTCGACGAGGTGTGCAGGTGGACGAAGAAGGCCAGCACGTCCTCGCCGCGTTCACGCGCGAAATCGTCGCGGCTCATTCCGCCGTCGCCGGCCTGGCTTTGCGCGGCCAGCAGTTGCCTCCTGGCCTGTTCGTCCATCCCGAAGGCGCTCAGGTCCTGCTTGCCGGCGATCGGCAGCAGCAGCACCGTGCCCTGCTCCAGCGACTCGCCGGGCAGCAGGCCCTTCCAGCGTGCCTTCAGCGCCGCCTGGTCCCCGTACTTCGCCTTCAAAAAGGCGTTCCACTGCCGGTAGAGTTCGTCCTGAAAGAACTTCGGCAGCCTGCGCCACTCGCCGCGATTCATCTTGCTGATCCACCACTCCTCGTTGGAGAGTTCCCACGCGACGAAGACGGGGTCGTCGCTCCAACGCAGGCCGGTGTGCCGGTTGAAGTGCTGGGCGCGGGCGCGGCGGCGTTCGATGCCGAGCTTCTCCAGCCGCGCGTCCCACTTGCGCGCGATGTTGCCGTCCAGCGGCGCCTTCCCCTTGTTCCACGCCTTCACCGCTTCCTTCCACGCCTCCGCCGTGGCCGGATCGTCGACGATGCCGACATCGTCGGGCGTCGCGTCGCCGAGGCGGTTGATCCCGGCGGCCCAGATCTTCAGCCCCCGCTTCTTCATCGCGCTGAGGTAGTAATCGGTGAGGTCGGCCTCCGAACCGTCGCCCTTGGCGTAGGCGGTCATTGCGTCGAAGCCCTTCCAGCAGCGGTTCAGGTTGAAACCGAGGTCGATGAAGCGCTGGACCAGCGCGTCCACGTCGGCGTAGGCTTCCTGGATCCGCGCGGCGCGTTCAGCCTCGGTCTTGATGCCCTTGAAATCCGCCGCGTGCGGGAAGCCGCCGATCACGCCCCAGTAGCGCTGCCGTTCGCCCTTCAGCACCAGGCGGTCCCCCTGGGCGACGACGTACTCGCTGTCATCCGGCAGCGGTGCGGGTTCCATGGCAAGGAGACTCCCGGTCAGGAGGAACAACGCGAGGAACGCGGAACGGGGGGCGAGGGCCTTCCTGCCCGCCTCCATGACGAGAGTGCGCTGCCCGTCTCGATCGGGAGCCCAGAGCCAGGGGTGCATTTTCACCTCTCCTTATCGCCGGTTGCCAGCCGGACCGCGAATTCGCGGACCTGGATGGTCGCCGCGGTGTGCATGCCGCGGAAGCGCGGCACGATCGTCAGCATCTCGCCTTCGGCCAGTTCGACCTTCAGGTTCTCCAACGGGACGGGCCGGTTCTTCTCGAGCGCCCACGAGCGGACGACCGTGGCGGTCTCGGCGCCGGCGGCGCGTTTGAGCAAGTGCACGTCCACCGGCCCGCCGCCCTGCCAGATGTCCGCGTTCAGCGTGCCCTCCACGGCGAAGGTTCCGCCCTGCGGCGCCACGAACGTCAGCGCCGCCAGTTTCTGCGCCGGGGTATTGGTCCATCCGGCGCGCGAGCCCAGACCGATGCCGTCGCGATGGACGCTGGCGCCCGGCTGGCCGCCGTGGTTGTTCTGCGGGTCCTTCCACTCGCGACCGGCCCACGGCAGGAGGACATAGTGGGCCGTTTTCATGGGATCGTCGGGCCAGACGCGCTCCAGCCGCCAGAGCGGTTTGCCGTCCTTCACGAACGGGTTGCCGTCGGTCTTCTCGTGGGCCGTGCCCAGCCACTCCGTCGGCACGCGCCAGACGCCCCGCTCGTTCGCGCGAGCCGCGTCGAGGTCGAGCGGAAGCAGCCGCCGGCCCATCTCGTCCGCCGCCAACGCGTCGGCCGTGAAGAAGTAGAAGGGCTTCGCGCCCGAGGGCAGCACGACGCGCGTCGACCCCCCCTGCGCCGGAAGGGCTTCGTCGAGGCCCATGACGTCACGGCGGATCAGGTTCGTCAGCGGGACGTCCAGCGCCGCCTCGCCCTTCGTCGCCCACCCCACCATGACGCCACGCCCGTTGCGCAGGTCCTGGAAGACGTGGAAGACCGCCCTCGCCGTACGGATGGTCTTCTCGTGGCGGCTGAGGCCCAGCTGATCGCAGAGCACGTTGTAGACGGGCACCGCAACGGTCGGGTTGCCGCGGTCGTCCCACCATTCGGTGCCTGAACCGACCCAGTCCCACCACGACTTGCCGTGGTGCTCGTAGCCATTGAAGAAGGTGATCAGCTTCTTCATGCCGACGGCAAAGAGATCGGCCGCCGTGCGGACGATCAGGTGCGCCACCTCGGGCGGCGCGAGGTCCACGATCGGCGGCGCGGCGTGGTCTTCCGATGTGGGGTGGTACGTCCAGCCTTCATTGAACCATATTTCCTTGTCGGCGGCGCCGAAGGACTTGAAGGCGTTTCGCGTGTCGACGATCGCGTTGGCGTCGGCCAGCGGACCGGTGGTGTAGTTGTGGAAGGTGTGTACGTCGAAGGCCTTCGCCCCGCCGCGCTTGAGAAAATCGATCGTCCAGCCGCTCGCGCCCGGCCACGTGACGTTCACCTGCACGATCGCTTTCGCATCGGTCTGTTTGATCACGCGGTACGTGCGCAGCGCAAGGTTATAGTAGTCCGTGCCGTCCCACTTGCCGATATCCGGCTCGTTGGCGAACTCGTAGACGATGTCTTCGTGGCCGTAGTGCCTGACCAGTTCCTTGACGAAGCGATCCCACGGCGTCTCGACGGTCAGGTCCTCCCAGCGCCGATCGTCCTTGGACCACTCGGCCAGATCCTTGGGCAGGTGCGGGTGTCTTCCTCGGGCCCACTTGGGCAGCGCGTGCAGCACGGCCGTGGCGCACAGGCCGTGCGAACGAAGTTCGGCCATCTGCTTGTCGGGCCAGGTCCACTGTTCGGGACCTTCGGGCTGGATCGCTTCCCAGTTGAAGTGCGGATACCAGCGCGTCCAGCCCAAGCCGATCCGCTGCGAGGCCCTGGCCAGCGGCCCGCCGCGGATCGAGGCGCCGAAGCGTTCCTCGAAGTTCGGTTTGCTCGCGTTCTTCGGGAACGGAAGCGCCGTCAGGGGCTGATCGGATCGGCCGAGGATCCGGCCCTGCTCGTCGAGCGCGCTCACGCGGGCCAGCATCAGGCCGCGGCCGGCGAGCCTGAGCTTCGCCGTCTCGACGACCGTCCGCCCGGCCTCGAGGGAGACCTTGCGGTCGAGCGCCTCGCCGAAGCGCCTCGCCCCCTCGTAGTCGAGCAGTTCCCATCGGAGCGTCACGGCGCGCGGAGCGGCGCCGGGGTTGAAGGCGCAGCCGCGGATCTCGACCTCCTCGTCGGGCTCGAGCAGGTTCGCATCGACCGCGTAGCGCTCCTTCGAAAGGGCCGGCGCGATGGCCGCGACTTCGACGGGCGAGAAGGGTGCGTAGGTCTCGCTGCTCCCCGCCAGCTCCACGCAGACACCATCGACCCAGAGCGGCCGCGGGTTGCCGCCCACAAAGAGGATGTACGAGGTGCGGTTCCACCAGCCCGAGGTGGCGCCGAGGAACGCGCCGCTGTCCTCGAGCTTGGGGATCTTGAAGGTCCACGAGTGACGCGCCCATTCGGTGCCGACTTTGGCATTGCCACCGAAGCGCGGATCCTTGCACCAGACAGTCCTGGTCTGCTGGGCGACTTCGCGGTTGGAGGGACAGAGCGTGACATCGACGGAGCCGGCCTTCTCCGCGCGCGCCCACAGGCTGACGGTGACGGTCGAATCGGGCGGAATGCAGATGGAGGCGGAACGGAGGTTGCCCTTCTCGCGGAGCTTCACGCAGAATTCGCCGTGCGCCGGCGCGTCCTGGACGAGTTCGCCGTCCTCGAGCCAATACCTGGTCGAGCCTTCGAAGGAGCCGTTGCGTAGGAGGTTCTCCGCGGCGTGGGCGGATCGAGCGGAAGGGGAGCTGGCCGCCGTGACGAGGAGGATGGCACCCGCCGCCATGCGCGTTTGCACGAGGACCCTGCACAGGCCGACAAGGCCGTACAAGCCGGCACGGAGCCGTCCTGGGGCGGCGGGCAGGTCCTCCGTCTTCCGTGTTCGATCTGGCCTCACGTTCATCCCTCCTCCCGCCATCGCCATTCTATTCTAACGTTAGAACTTGCAACCCGAAAAGAGGCCGGAACGCACCTCCCTGCCGACCTTCTCGAGAGGCGCAACCGGCCCGCTATCAGTACACCGCGACCGCCCAGACGTTGGGGAGATTCTGCAACGGTCCGGTCCTGGACTATTCCAGGGCTTTGCCGCGTTATGCTGATCGGAGGATGCGGCGGATGGAGATAGCCCGGCGCACGAAGATCATGCTTGTCGTTTTCCTGGTTTCCATCGGGGTGCTGGCCCTGCTTTACTGGCGCACTTCGCGAGCCGCCTACGAGAGCGCGAAGTACGTGGTGGTCCGGTCGGAGGGCGACTTCGAGATTCGCGACTACGCGGCAATGGTCCTGGCCGAGACGCCGCTGGCCGGCGGCGAGGCCGGCCGCGACGGCAGTTTTCTGCGGCTCTTCCGTTTCATTACGGGCGCCAACGAAGCGCGTCAGAAGCTGGCGATGACCACGCCGGTGCTGATCGATGCCGAGCCATCCGGCGGACGGATGTCGTTCGTCCTGCCCGCGGAGGTCGGTTTGCCGCAGGTCGCGAGACCGGCTGATCCGTCGGTCTCGCTGCGCGGCGTCGAGCCGACCCGATATGCCGCGCTGCGTTTTCCCGGCTCCATCTCCGAGAAGCGCCAGGACGTGGCGTATGCCCGCCTGCTGGAGCTCCTGAAGGAACGGGGTCTCGAGGCGCGGAGCGGTCCGCGATTCGCCTACTACGACCCGCCGTGGACGCCGCCCTTCCTGCGGCGCAACGAGGTACTGGTCCGCATCGCGGATTCCGAACCGTCGACTTCATCCCCACATTAAGTCGGCAGACCCAGCCGCTCGGTTGACACGTAGGGTTGGGATGTTCGGTTCGCGAACGAAGGTCGCGCGAAAAAGCCCTGACCTGCTCCCACCCTGCGCCCTTCCAAAGGCGGTACTACGGCCGGTCGATCTCGACGAAGCGGATACGGTTGTCCGATGTCGCAGGTGCCGCCGTCGAAGAGGACCGACCTGGCGTCAGTACGCGGCTTCGGCCAGCGCCGTTTCGATGAAGCGTTCGTAGTTCTCGGCGGTGCGCGCCGCCAGGGGCCGGTTGATCGGCGCAGCGGTGGGCATGATCGCGAACCGGCCGCCGGGCTTGCCTTCGGCCATCGTCCTGCGCGTCAGCTCCTCGACGAAGGCGCCGTCGGCGTGTTCGAGGTGTTTCAGTTCGATCCCGCCCATCAGGCAGATCCGGTCGCCCAGTTTGTTCTTCAGTTCCGCGGCCGTGATATCGCCGTCCGGCGGCGGTTCGAGCGGGTCGAGCGCGTCGGGAGCCATTTCGGCGATCTGGTCCGCCACCTTGCCGATCTTCCCATGGCTGTGGATGCGCGGGAAGGCGCCGGCTTCGCGGATCATCCGCACGTACCGCGCGTCGTAGCGCGTGACGAAGCGGCCAGATCGCCGAGGTCCTTGACGGGATGTTCGCGTTTCCAGACGGTCATCACGTCTTCGCTGCGGCTGGTGACGGTGGTCAGGATGCGCCGGCCCGCCCGCACGGTTCGACGGGTAACCTGCTGGGCGCCTTCGTCCCAGCGTTCGACCGTCGCATCGTGGTCCTTGGCGCGCACGTTCGGCACGCCTACGGAACACATGTACAGGCAGTCGGTCTTTTCGCGGACCAGGTCCATCAGGCGGCGGTAGCTGGGGTCCCCGTTCTCCCACGCCTCGGCGTTCCAGCCGACGAGTTCGTAGGTGCTGATCGGAACGCGGTCGGGCAGCTGGCCGCGCAGGCAGGCGAGCAGTCGTTCGGTGCTGTTCATGGCCCGTTGCTATACCGACAGGCGAGAACGGAAGCCAGGCGAAATCGCGGAGCGAAACGATGCCGCACGGATCCGCGGCCGGGAAACGGTCGTCCGCGCGGCGGTGTCGGTCGAGGGGTTCCGGGACCTCGATCCGACGATCGAGCGTGCGGCACCCGGTATCGCGCCGCGCTTGAGCGCGCCCGCGCGCCGGCGATAATCGCCGCCTGAACGCACCGGGAAGCCTTTGGTGCGCCCTTGCGGCCGTGCCGCCTCGGATGGCGAAGGGAAACCGTTTCGTTCGGAGTTTCGATGCGCATCGCCGTCGCCATGTCCGGCGGGGTGGACAGTTCCGTCACCGCCGCGCTGCTGCAGGCTGCAGGCCACCAAGTCATCGGCCTGACGATGAAACTCTGGGCCTGCGCCAAGGACGGCGGTCCCGACAACGCCCGGCTTGCCGCCGCGCGCTCCGACACCTGCTGTTCGCCCAAAGACCTCCTCGACGCGCACGCCGTCTGCGCCAAGCTCGGCATCGAACACCATGTGCTGGAAATGGCCGACGCGTTCTCCGGCGAAGTCATCCGGGATTTCGTCGAGGAATACGCTCGTGGCCGCACGCCCAATCCCTGCGTGCGCTGCAACCAGCGGATCAAGTCGAAGGGGCTGATCGAACGGGCCCGGGCCCTCGGTTGCGAAGCGCTCGCGACCGGCCACTATGCGCGCATCGACGACGATCCGGCCACCGGCCTGCGACGCCTGCGCACCGGCCTGGACGACACGCGCGACCAGAGCTACTTCCTGTTCCCGCTCGCGCAGGAGGAACTGCGCTTCCTGCGCTTTCCGGTCGGCGAACGGACCAAGTCCCAGATCCGCCGCGTCGCCGCCGCCTGCGGCCTGCCCGTCGCCGAGAAGGCCGAAAGCCAGGAGGTCTGCTTCGTCTTCGACCACAACCACCGGCGGTTTCTGCGCGATCGCATTCCCGAGGCGTTCGCGCCCGGGCCGATCCTGACGGAGGACGGGCGCGAAGTCGGCCGGCACGACGGACTGGCCGGATACACGATCGGGCAGCGGCGAGGCCTGCGCGTCGCCTGGCGCGAGCCGCTGTACGTCGTGGCGCTGGACCTCGCGCGCAACGCGGTGATCCTGGGCCCGGATGCCTCGCTGCACGCGGCGGGGCTCGCCGCTTCCGCGCTGCATTGGATCGCCGGCGCGCCGCCGGCCGCCCAGGCGTTCCGTGCGCAGGCGAAGATCCGCTATCGGAACCCGCCGAACCCGTGCACGGTCCGGCTGGACGGCGACCGCGCCGAGGTCCGCTTCGACGTGCCGGTCCGCGCCGTCACGCCGGGCCAGGCCGTGGTCTTCTACGAGGGCGACGTGGTCTTGGGCGGCGGCTGGATCGATGCGCGGACCGGATAAGTGCCGCGCCGCGGAAGGGCCAGGACGGTTGTCCGGGAGAGCGCTCCTTCCGTTCCTCCCGGGCGGCGCGGCGACCCGTTCGTGCAGGACGCTCGCACTACGGCGGCGTTTCGGCAGGATCGGTCGGCATGGCGTTCCGCACCTGCTGGGTCAGCTCGTTGAAGAGCAGGTCGATCTGGTCCGATTCGAGCGCCTGCGAAAAGCGCAGCGTCAACCGCACGCCAACCCTCCCTTCGCTTTCCAGATCGCCCCGGTACTGGGGTTGCAGCTCCACCCCCTTAAGCGCCTCGGAGACCGGACACGAAAGATCCTTCCGCGTCGGTTCGCTCACCGCCTCGCACAGGCTTTCCTTGCGCAGGACGCGCTCCAGCGTCGCCCATTCTTCGCCTGTCAACACGCGGTCGATGCGCGCCTCGATCACGCCACGCGCGTCTTGGGGATGCACCGTCAGGTGAGGAATGCTGGCAACCAGCGCCAGCAGCAATACGCCGATCACCAGGCTTCGCAACGAGAACCGCCGCGCAAAAAGGAACCAGCCGCAACCCATGATCGCCCCGGGCAGGAAGAGCCACAGACTCAACGCGCCCGCCCCCAGACGGGGGCTGTAGTATCGCTCGGTGCCCATGTCGTTCGGCGCCCAGTGCGACTTCACGATCGTCGGATCGCTGGCCACCAGCGTGACCAGGAAGGCCAGCAGCCCGGTGCACAGGATCAGGCCGCCGAGCATCAGCAGGCCGATCCCCATGGTGCGGCGGAGGGCATGTTCGGGATCGGAACGACGCAAGACGAGATACGCGACGAGAAGGGCCACCAAGCCCAGCGCCGTCGGCACCAACAGGCCGCAGACAAGAACCAGGGAACCGATCAGCACAGAACCTCCCTCGCCGACCAACAGGACAAGCGGGTACGCCATTCAGGGCAGCCCAAGAAATCTTTCGATCGATTCCGCCGTCGCTCCGCCGGCCCGTCCCCGACGACCGGACATCGTGCAACGGGCCGCCCGGCGGCAGGTTCGCTCAATCGGCCTCGACCGACGGAGGAGTCAGCAACCCCGTCGGATAGAAGCGGTACGCCTCGCCGCCCGGGGCGGTGCGGGGACATTGGCGCCAGCTCCAGATGCCAGGCAAACCCT
>Ga0101944_10001344_pt1 | contig 52566 bp, 30 predicted proteins | sample DewCreD2012metaG_FD_75245 | JGI IMG/M metagenome (GOLD analysis project Ga0101944, IMG submission 75245) | Hot spring sediment bacterial and archeal communities from British Columbia, Canada, to study Microbial Dark Matter (Phase II) - Dewar... ... | reverse complement strand
ATGCTGCCGCGGGTCGGGTCAGTTTCGCGGCAGTTGGCGTCGGCAAAACTCGGCTCGTTGCCGCAGTTTGACGGCCTGGTCCGCGCGACCGGCGGCCCTGGCCAGGCGTTCGCCGGTCTCGGCAGCCGTAAGCGCCTGACCGAATTGGCCCAGCTTGAGGTGGTTGCGGCTGAGTAGGTCGTGGTAGTCGGGCAATTGCCCCAGACCCGCTTCCGCGGCTACGGCCCGCTGATAGAAGGGCGCGGTTGTGTCCGTTTCCCCCAACCACGCGCGGGCCATGGCCATGAGGTAATTGGCCCGGGAATGCTCCGGCACATGGCTGAGAACCCTGGCCAACACAGGCAGGCAGTCCGCATAGCGACCCAACTGGAAATAGACCTCGGCCAGGGTGAAGTGCATTTCGGCGGCGTTGTACTGCCGGTCGAACCCGTTGGGCAGCAGCCGCACGGCCGCTTCCAGATGGGGGACGGCGTTGCTCACGTCGCCCAGTGTGGCCAGCGCGAACCCCAGGTCGTAGTGGGCAAAACCGTTCTCCGGCTCCAGGGCGATGGCGCGGCGGCTGTGAGCCAAGGCCTGCTGCACCTGCCCCTTGACCCGAAACAGCAGAAATCCCAGACGCTGGTGCGCCATGGCGTTGTCCGGATTGAGCGCCAGGGCTTGTTGGAACTTGGCGATTGCCGGGTCCGGGTCGCCGGCGCGCATGAACTCGTTGCCCGCCCGTGTGTAGGAGTAATCATCCAGGAACTGCTCGCGGATGCGCCGGATGGCATCGGGCTTCAGCGCGACGAACTCCGGGATGTTGGCGGCGCGGCCCTCGCTGACCATGTGCGCCAACCAAACCGGCGGCCGGGCCTCGCCGTCCGGGGTTATTCGGCTCAGGTAAAGCTGCGTGTAGGCCGAGTGCGCTTTGGAAGCAAAGACCAGCCACTTGCCGTCCGGCGACCAACTGTGCCAGGAATTCATCCGCCCCAGGTTGCACCCCAGCCGCCGCGGCTCACCGCCTTCAGCCGGCAGGATGTACAGCTCGCTGTCGGGTTGCAGCAACATGTAGTTGGAGGCCTGGCAGAAGACAATCCAGCGGCCATCCGGCGAATACTTCGGGAAGTAGTTGCTCTTGCCGTTGCCGGAAGCGCCCCGCAACGGCACGGCGGCGCCGCCCTTGCCGCCGTTAAACGGCACGCGATACAGGTCGTAGCGAAACGCCTTGCCGCGTTGCAGGAACTCCTCGCACTCCTCCGGTGTCAGCAGGATGCTGGCGGTGTCTCGCAACATTTCCAACACAGCGGCCGGAGCCCGAGCAAACAACACCCACTGGCCGTCCGGACTCCACGTGGGGTTGCTCTGCACGTAGGCCGGGTCATCCGCTCCGGGCAGGGCAAAGAACGTCCGGGTTTGCCGGTCATACACTGCCACAATGCCCTTGAGCGGGAAAAACAACTGCGAGAACGCCAGGTCCGGCCGGGGCACGAACACCGAGCGGTCCTTGACGGTGCTCAGCACGTAGCGGCCGTCGGGTGAAATCTGCGACAGCAAGCCAAAGGTCTGCCGACCGTCTTCCCGGCGGAAATCGTTCCAAGTAATGATGTCACTGGTGGCCAGGCGCATGTCGGGTGCGGTGCGGGTGATGATGTAAGAGGCCTTGCTGTTGGCATAGTCCACGTCCATGGCCAGGAACTCGCCGTTGCGGCTGAACGAATGACAGTTGCCGCAGACGGGGAGGTTTTCCAACACCACCGGAGGCGGCCCGGCGCCGTCCAGCCCGCCAAAACGCCAGCGAATCTTGGACGGGTCTTTCACTGCATCCCGGAATGGCAGGTTCACCTCGCGGTAAAACAACGGGCTTTCCACGGCGTCCTCGCAGATGGTCACCCGCACCACACGCCGCGCAGCGGCGCGATGCGGGTTGTCAGGGGCCACTGCCGCCACGATGACCTCGAGTGGTTGCGTGCCGGCGGCGGTCCTGAGCCTGCGCCAGCGCCTCTCGGGCGGCCGATACGGCGGCAGAACCCCCTCCGCGGCCCACTGCATCGAACCGGCCTTGAATCCCACCACCCACCGGCCCGCGCCTGGCACGTTCGTGTCCCAGGTCACCACCGGGGCGGGCATATTGCGGGGAAAAACCGCCCCTTCGAACGGATGCAGCAGTTGGACCGGTTGCGCCGCTGTGTCGCCATCCAGCGCGGCCGGCCAGCGCGGTTGACAGGAACACAGCACCACCGCCGCCATCCCCGCTGTCACGCATCGGGCGCCAGCGGAGAGTCGGGCCTTCTGGATTGGTCGCTGCTTCATCCGCGCACGCGGTCCGTGGTTGCCCCGCCGTTGCAAGTCAGGTTTCGGCCGTTCGAGTCACCGCACCGCCCCAAAACGGCCCGCATGCCTGCACAGCCGCCGACACCACGAACCGACGCGCGGTCCTTTTACGGCACGCAGGGGCAGCGGCCAAGCCCTTTTGTGTCGCGCCAAAAGAAGTCCTCTGCCAGCTTAAGGTCAGCAGGTCGAAGGGCTATGAACAAAACGTCATGGAATTCGCGCGGCAAGCGCCGAGCGCTCTGGCAGGTGACGGTTTCGGTCCCGGCTCAGGCCGAGGAAGCCGCCAGCCGGTTGCTGACCGCTTGGTTTGGCGCGCCGGCCTGCACTGTCTTTGACGCCCGAACCGGCGCCACCACCGTGTCGGTGTTCCTCTCCTGCCCCCCGCGGCCAGCAACGTACCAGGCCCCCGCTCTGCGCGTCGCCCTGCGCTCGTTGGCGGGTCAAGACAGGCGTGGCGTGCGATTGCGACTGCGCCGTCTGCCACCGCAAGACTGGGCTGAGTCCTGGAAACGCCACTTCAAACCGCGGGTCATCGGCAACCAGCTCCTGCTCAAGCCGGGTTGGTCGCGTCGCAAGCCCCGTCCCGGCCAGGTGGTTGTGGTGCTTGTCCCCGGGCTGAGTTTCGGCACCGGCCACCATCCCACCACCACGTTCTGCCTGCGGGAGCTTGTGCGACGCCGGCCCAAGCGGGGCGCGCTGTCCGTGTTGGACGTCGGCACCGGCTCGGGCATCTTGGCCATCGCGGCCGCCAAACTCGGCTATGCGCCCGTGGAGGGCTTTGACAGCGATCCGGAGGCTCTGCGGGTCGCGCTGGCAAACGCCAGACGCAACCGTGTGGCCGGCCGGCTACGGCTGTGGCGGGCTGACCTCACCCGCCTGCGAACTCGCAGTCGGCGGCGATACGATCTGGTGTGCGCGAACTTACTGACCCCCGTGCTGATCTCCGCGCGCCAGCAACTGGCCGACTGTCTCCAGCCCGGTGGACATTTGATAGCCGCCGGGGTGTTGGCAACCGAGTTTCCGTCGCTCCAAACCGCCTTGGCCAGGGCAGGTTTGCGGCTTTGCAGAAGCCGGCGAGACGGACCGTGGCGCTCCGGCACGTTCGTTCTCGATCGTGCTTCTCGCTCGCCCCGAACGGAGCGGCCGGTGCGCGAGGCCGGACGGCGCTGCTCCTGATGTCGGACAGCTCAGCCGCCCAACCCCTTCGCCTTGTCCGCGACGCCCGTTTGCCCGGCCCAGCAAACCGGCTCCGCTCCGTTCAGACCTGAAGGGACATTCCCCTCGCAGGCATCCATCCGACGCGACCACTGCTGGACAGCGGCCCGGGGGCGCTTGGTAGTCAAGCCAGCGTGCTTGGGCCAAACGTGCTTCGGGGATCCTGCCCGAAGACGGGTTTTCTGCTGCCAGCACCGGTTGGTTCTGTCGGCAAGATGCCGACAGCACGCTGGGGCCAAACGTGCTTCGGGCATCTTGCCCGAAGACGGGTTTTCTGCTGCCAGCACCGGTTGGCTCCGTCGGCAAGATGCCGAGAGCACGCTATGGCCGAACGTGCTTCGGGCATCCTCTCCGAAGGCCGGTCTTCCCCAGCCAGCACCGGTTGGACCTGTCGGCAAGATGCCGACAGCACGCTGATCCTGTCGGCAGGACGCCGACAGGACGGTCGCATGGACGTCTTGCGTCGCCACCGACGACAGACGGTTCTGGCCTTGGCCAAGCGATTTGTGGTTGGCGGATTGAGAGCTGCCTGCCCGAAAAGGCCCGAGAGGTTTTTTGAATGAAATCGGCGGTTCGTGGTCTATATTGGCAGAGATGCGACGGCCGATGCTGGTCTGGAGAGTCGGCGCGCGGACGAACCGTTGTCCGCACGGCATCGCGCTTCCTCCGTCGCAAGCCCAAGAAAGGAGTTCAGCCATGAACAAGCATGCCGAACCCATCGTTGAACTGGTGCGCAATCCCAAACCACCGTTCCGTAAGATCGAACACCAGCCCAAGAAGGCTCAGCGCCATCGCTACGAACGGCGCAAGATCAAGGAATTCCTGCACCTGACGGACTTGTTGACGGAGGAAACAGTCTGAGCTGCAGCGCCAAAGACGTTTGTGAAGGCCACGCGTCCGCGTGGCCTTCGCTTTTGAGGGCAACCGCCCCGGCGGGGCCACGGATTGATCCACTGCCACCACCGGACGCGAGCTGCAGCCGGTGGGGGCAGGATGGCTCTGGGCGCACGGGTCAACCGGCGGCGCACGCAGATGTAACTTCTGGCCTGTTCGCGGCTCGGTAGGGGAACAAGTTATGGTAGTTCGAATTGTTATCGGCGCAGTGGTAGGAGGCGGCCTGGGCTTTGCCTACTACAAGTTTGTGGGCTGCTCGACCGGGGCCTGCCCGTTGACCAGCAACCCGATTATCAGCAGCCTCTACGGGTCGGTGCTCGGCGCGCTGCTGGCCAGCAGCCTGCACTGAGGCCGGCCGCTGATGCGCGGCGGCCCGCCACGGCTGGTGGGCCGCGCGTTGGTAACAGCTCGGAACAACATCGCGGCGTCCGATCGGGTCGCCGCATTCGAAACGAAAGGAACAAGACCTATGGAAATGATCATTCGCCGGTTTGCCGGCACGTTTATTCTGGCCAGCTTGGCGCTGGCGCACTTGCACAGCCGCTATTGGCTGTGGTTGACCGCCTTTGTGGGCTTCAACCTGCTGCAAAGCTCGTTCACGCGGTTCTGTCCCCTGGAGATCATTCTGCGCAAGCTGGGCGTGGGCGGCTCGTGCTGCGGCAACAGCAAGCCCAAATCGGACGGCACATCCTCCTGCGGCTGTTAGTTGGCTTTGCGTCTTGGCAAACGGGGATGGCAGGGACATCCTGCCGGCCGATTGGAGAGCATCATGAGGAGAACCAACCTGTTCGTCACCGGCGGCCTGCTGCTGGTCGCGCTGCCGTTGGCCGGCTGCGGGCACAAGACCCCACCGGCGGCGGCCACGTCCCTGCCCACGGCCAGCGTTCGAGTGCAAAAGGTGGAAAGTCGCAAACGCGTGGCGACCGAGGACGTGGTGGGCACGGTGCGCCCCAAGCTGCGCTCGGTCATCGAGGCCAAGGTCAGCGGACGGGTTGAGCGCATGCTCGTTGCGCCGGGTCAGCGCGTACGGGCGGGTGAGTTGTTGGTTCAGCTCAATGCGGCCGAGATTCAGGCCCGCCACGACCAGGCGCGGGCGCTGCTGGAGCAGGCCCAACGTGACTTCAAACGCAGCGAGGCGTTGTTCAAGGACAAAACCGTGTCGCGGGCCGAATTCGACGCGGCGGAGTCCGCGTTGCGGGTGGCCGAGGCGGGCGTCCGCGAGGCCGAGACACTGCTGGGCTACATCCGCGTCACCGCGCCTTTCGATGGGATCATCACCGCCAAACGGGCGGACGTGGGCGACCTGGCCGCGCCGGGCAAGCCGCTGCTGGAGATGGAGGACCCGGCCACATTGCGCCTGGAGGCCGACGTGCCGGAGGCGTTGATGGGCCGGGTGTCGCTGGGCGACCGGCTGACCGTGCGGTTGCCGTCCCTCGGCTTGGTGCTCGAAGGCGCAGTGAGCGAAATCGCTCCAGTGGCCGACCCGAACAGTCGCACCTTCCCCGTGAAGGTGGACCTGCCGGCCACGGCGGGGTTGCGCAGCGGGCAGTTTGGCCGGTTGGCTGTGCCGGTGGCCGAGGTCGAAGCCATCCGCGTGCCCGCGCCGGCCGTCATCGTCCGCGGGCAAATGGAACTGGCCTTCGTCGTGGCCAACGGCCACGCCCAAATGCGGTTGGTCAAAACCGGCAAGCATCTGGACAACGAGGTGGAAATCGTGGCCGGTCTGAACCCGGGTGAACTCCTGGTGGTCGAGGGCGCGGCGCAGTTGCTGGACGGACAGCCTGTGGAGGTGAAGTGAACCCCGACATGCGACAACTGAAAGCCTTGGCCGATTCAAGGGCCGCGTTTCCAAGAGCGCCCAAAAGCCGCCAAGGACATAACCGGACGCTGGACTGCTGCCTTGTTTCAGAGGTCCGGTGCCGGGTTTCCGGTCTTCAGCCATGAGCGCTGCCTCTCACACACCCGCCCCGCACACCGGCCTGGGACTGGCTGGCAAGCTGGCGCGCGCCTTCATTGACTCGAAACTCACGCCGCTGCTGATCATCACCTCTGTCTTGCTGGGGGTGTTCGCCGTCCTGATGCTGCCGCGTGAGGAGGAACCGCAGATCAAGGTGCCGATGATTGACGTGCTGGTGGCGATGCCCGGCTCCAGCGCCAAGGAGCTGGAGGAGCGCGTCACGCGGCCCATGGAAAAGCTGCTCTGGGAAATCCCCGGCGTCGAATACATCTACTCGACCTCACGCGAGGGCGAGAGCCTCGTCATCGTGCGTTACAAGGTCGGCAGCGACCCCAACGAAAGCCTGGTCAAGCTGACCGAGAAACTGCGGTCCAACTTCGACCGCATCCCCCACGGGGTCACGCCGCCGCTCATCAAGCCCAAGACCATTGACGACGTGCCGATCCTGGCGCTCACGTTTCACAGCCCCCGCTACGATCATCTGACATTGCGGCGGCTGGTGGCGCAGGTGGACGACGCGGTCAAACAAGTGCCGCTGGTGGCGGAAACCACGCTCATCGGCGGGGCGCGGCGGCAGGTGCGCGTGCTGCTCGACCCGGTGAAGCTGGCCTCGCGCAACCTCAGCCCGGTGGGCATCATCCCCATGCTCCAGCAGGCCAACCGGCAATACCTGGCCGGCGGCCTCACCAGCGAAAACCGCGAGGTGCTCATCGAGACCGGCGCGTTCTTGCGCACGGCCGAGGAGGTGGGCCAGGTGGTAGTGGGCGTCTTCGGCGGCAAACCGGTGTACTTACGGGAAGTGGCTGAGATCCGCGACGGCGCCGAAGAGCCGAGCCAGTATGTGTTGTTTGGGCGCGGCGCGGCGGCCCGGCGGCTCAGCCAGACAGATGCGTCCGGAGACCGGGCAGCGGGCGAAGAACCTGCCGTCACGCTGGCGATTGCCAAGCGCCCGGGCGCAAACGCCATCTCCGTCGCCCACGCCGTCCTCCGGAAGGTCGAGGCCCTGCGGGGCCGGGTCATCCCGGCGGACGTGGAAATGACGATCACCCGGCACTACGGCGAGACAGCGGCCGAGAAATCCGACGAGCTGCTCCTGCACATGGGCATTGCGGTCATCGGGGTGGCGCTGCTGATCTGGCTGACGCTGGGCTGGCGCGAGTCGGGCATTGTCGGCGTGGCCATTCCCGCGACGCTGGCGCTGACGTTGCTGGTGTTTTACCTGCTCGGCTTCACCCTGAACCGGATTACGCTCTTTGCCCTGATCTTCAGCATCGGCATCCTGGTGGACGACGCCATCGTGGTGGTGGAAAACATCGTGCGTCACTTTCACCTGCCGTCCAGCCGTGGTCGGCGGTGGAGCACCATCGCGGTGGAAGCCGTCAGCGAGGTGGGCAACCCAACCATTCTGGCCACGTTCGCCGTCATCGCAGCCGTGTTGCCGATGGCGTTCGTGGGCGGGCTGATGGGTCCCTACATGCGCCCGATCCCGATAGGGGCCAGCGCGGCCATGTTCTGGTCGCTGCTCATCGCGTTTATCGTCACGCCGTGGGCAAGCATTCGCATCCTGCGCTGGGGCAGCCGCTACAAGCGCCACCTGGCCGAGCCGATTCCCGGCGAGCCGTGCCCGGTGTCGGAGGCGGGCCAAGGCCAGCCGCCGCACATCGAGAAATGCGAGGAGGACGCCTTCACGCGGTTTTACCGTCGGATGATGGGGCCTCTGATTGGGAGCGCCCGGTGGCGGCACATGTTCCTGGGCGGCATCACGGCCCTCTTGCTGGCCGCCTGCGCGCTGGTCGGCATCGGCTGGGTGAAGGTGAAAATGTTGCCCTTCGACAACAAGAGCGAGTTCCAGATCATTCTGAACATGCCGGAGGGCAGTTCGCTGGAGCGCACGGCGCAGGCCGCGCGCGAAATCGCCGCCGTCGTGCGCTCCGAGCCGGAGGTCACCGATTACCAGATCTACGCCGGCACGGCCGCGCCGTTCAACTTCAACGGCCTGGTGCGGCATTACTTCATGCGGCGCGGGCCGCACGTGGCGGATCTGCAGATCAACCTGCTGCCCAAGGGCGAGCGCAAAGCCCAGAGCCACGACATCGCCAAGCGCGTCCGCCCGGCCGTGGCAGCGGTGGCCGAAAAATTCAACGCCCGCGTGGCGGTGGCCGAGGTGCCCCCCGGCCCGCCGGTGTTGCAAACCCTGGTGGCCGAAATCTACGGCCCGACCGAGGCGTCGCGCCTCAAGCTCGCCGAGCAGGTGCGCGCCATTTTCAAGGCGACGCGCGGCGTCGTGGACGTGGACGCCTACATCGAGGCCGATCAGCCCAAGACGCGGTTCGTGATTGACAAGGAGAAGGCGGCGCTGCACGGCGTCAGTGCCGAAACCATCTCCCAGACCTTGAAGATCGCCGTCGGCGGCCTGTCGGTGGACCTCGTCCACCAGCCGCGCGAGAAGGAGGACACCGACCTGGTGCTGGAAATCCCGCGCTCGGCCCGCACCACGCCGGAGGAACTGCTGGCGCTGCGGGTGCGGTCGGGCGACGCCAACGCCCTGCCCGAGCCGGGCGCCGCGACGGGCGCCGCGCCGCTCATCCCTCTGCGCGAGTTGGTGACGCTCGAGCGGGTCATCGCCGACAAGAGCATCTACCACAAAAATCTCATGCCCGTGACCTACGTCATCGGAGACGTGGCCGGCGAGATTGAAAGCCCCGTGTACGCCATTCGGCAGATGAACAAGGCGCTGCGGGCGTTGGACACGCGCCAGTTTGGCGGCGACGGGACGCAACTGGAGATTTACAATGCCGCGCTGCCCTTTACCGAGCACACCCCCGCCATGAAATGGGACGGCGAATGGCACATCACCCTGGAGGTATTCCGCGACCTGGGCCTGGCCTTCGCCGCCTGTCTGGTTCTGATTTACGTGCTGATGGTCGGCTGGTTCCGGTCCTTCCTGACGCCGATCATCGTCATGATGGCGATTCCATTCTCGCTGGTGGGCATCCTGCCGGCGCACGGGGCGATGGGAGCGTTTTTCACGGCGACCTCGATGATCGGGTTCATGGCCGGGGCGGGCATCGTGGTTCGCAACTCCATCATCCTGGTGGACTTCATCGAGCTGCGCCTGGCCGAAGGCATGCCCCTGGCCGAGGCGGTGGTGGACGCCGGGGCGGTGCGGTTTCGGCCGATGCTGCTTACCGCCATGGCTGTGGTGGTTGGTGCGGCGGTCATTCTGGCCGACCCCATCTTTCAGGGGTTGGCCATCTCGCTGATGGCGGGTGAAGTGGCCTCGCTGCTCATCAGCCGCATGGCCGTGCCGGTGCTTTACTACATGGCGTATTCCCGTCAGCCTGCCACGCGGGGGCGCGTGAGGCAGGCCGGGCCGTCCCAGCCGGCCGTGTCGGAAGGCACGCGGTAGCGCGGCCCGGCCCGGCGCGCGCGTCTCGGCCGTCGTGGCCAAAACGGGCTTGCGCACCCGGCGGAGCATCCGGTTTGCTGGGCGCGTGAAGGCTTTCATCCACGACGATTTTCTGTTGCACACGCGCGCGGCACGGCGGCTTTACCACCGTTACGCCGAGGCCGAGCCAATCCTCGACTACCATTGTCACCTGCCGCCCAAGGACCTGGCGGAGGACCGCCGGTTTAACAATCTGTTCGAGATTTGGCTGGAGGGCGACCACTACAAATGGCGGGCCATGCGGTCCAACGGCGTGCCCGAGAGCTTGTGCACCGGAGACGCCTCGCCGTTCGACAAATTCATGGCCTGGGCGCGCACTGTGCCCCATACCCTGCGCAATCCGCTCTACCACTGGACCCACCTGGAGTTGCGCCGGTATTTTGGCATCCGGGAGCGGCTGGACGAGCACACTGCCCGGCGGATTTGGGAGCGCGCCAACGCCAAACTGGCCACGCCGCGGCTCAGCGCCCGCGGCATTCTCAAAAAGTTCAATGTCCGCGTCGTGGGCACAACCGATGACCCGACCGACGACCTCAAATACCACGCCATGCTGGCCCGGGCCAACCTGCCGACACGCGTGTTGCCCACGTTCCGACCGGACAAGGCCCTGGCCATTGACCAGACGGCGGCATGGAACGCCTGGGTGGACAAGCTGGCCGCAGCCGCCAATGTGGAAATCCGGTCGCTGGACCAACTCCTGGAAGCCCTGGCGCGGCGTCACGAATTCTTCGCGCAGCACGGGGCGCGCTTGAGCGACCACGGCTTGGAACACGCGCCGACCGACTTCGGCACCGAGGCCCAGGCGCGCGCCATCTTCCAGAAGGCCCGCGCCGGCAAGCCGGTTTCACCGGAAGAACGCCAGCAGTTCGCCGCCACGATTCTGCTCCACGTGGGCCGGCTCAACGCCGCCCGGGGTTGGGTCATGCAACTGCACCTGGGCGCACTGCGAAACGCCAACTCGCGCCAGTTCCGCCGCCTCGGCCCGGACACCGGCTTCGACTCGGTGGGGGATTGGCCGCAGGCCCGCGCGCTGGCGACATTCCTGGACCGCTTGGATGCTGAAAACGCCCTGCCCCGTACCATCCTCTACAATCTCAACCCGGCCGACAACTACGTGTTCGCCACAATGCTGGGCAATTTCCAGGACGGCAGCATCCCCGGCAAGATTCAGTTCGGCTCGGGCTGGTGGTTTCTGGACCAGAAGGAAGGGATGGAATGGCAACTGAACGCCCTGTCCAACCTGGGGCTGCTGTCGCGGTTCGTGGGCATGGTCACCGACTCGCGGTCGTTCATGAGCTACCCGCGGCACGAATACTTCCGCCGCGTGCTCTGCAACCTGCTGGGGCGCGATGTGGAAAACGGGGAACTGCCGGATGACGAAGCGCTGCTGGGGCGGATGATTCGCAACATCTGCTTCGGCAACGCGCGCGATTACCTGGGGCTGGAGCTGGCCGATGCGCCCGCCGAGCAGCCCCGGTCGGCAAGCCCCGCCCCGGCCTCCGGCAAGCCGAGCTAACCCGCCCGGCCCGCGGCGTCGTCTTCGGGCGTGTCGGACGCGGTCCGGCTGCGTACATTGGCGGCGTGCGCATCGGCTCGCTAACGCTGTCAACCAACCTCTGTCTGGCGCCGCTGGCAGGTTACACCAACCTGCCGTTCCGGCTGGTCGTACGGTCGCTGGGCGGTCTGGGCCTGGCCACCACGGAGCTGGTCAACGCCCGCTCCCTGCTGGAACGCCGCCCCAAAGCGCTTCAGCTTCTCCAGACCCACCCGGCCGACACCCCGTTGGCGGCGCAACTGTTTGGTAGCGTGCCGGAGGAGATGCGGGACGCGGCCCAGGTGCTGGAGGCCCGTGGCGTTGCCGCCATTGACCTGAACATGGGCTGCCCCGCGCCGAAGGTCTGCCGCAGCGGCAGCGGCAGCGCGCTACTGGCCAACCCGGACCGGGCCGTGGCTGTGGCGCGCGCGGTCGTAGCCGCCGTGCGTGTGCCGGTAACAGCCAAGATGCGACTGGGCTGGGACGCCGCGCACGTCACGGCACCCGAGCTGGCACGGGCACTGGAAGACGCCGGCGTGGCGGCGGTGTTTGTCCATGGGCGCACTCGGGATCAGGGTTTCAGCGGGCCGGTGAGCCTGGCCGGCATCCGCGCCGTGGTGGCCGCCGTGCGGCGCATTCCGGTGGTGGGCAACGGCGACGTGACCACGCCCGAAGCGGCGCGGGTCATGTTGGAGCAAACCGGCTGCGCGGGGGTCAGTATCGGGCGCGGGGCATTTTACGATCCGTGGATTTTCTCGCGCACCTGGCATTACCTGCAAACGGGTCAGCCACTGCCCGAGCCGACCTTCGAGCAACGGGTGGCCCTGATGAGCCGGCATTTGGACCTGATGATCGAGCTGTTTGGCGAGGCCCAGGGTTGTCGAATGTTCCGCAAGATCGCCCCCTGGTACGCCCGCCGGTTCGGCCCGTGTCGTCCGTTCAACCAGCGCGTCGTTCACCTCTCCACCCGCGAACAGTTCTACCAAATCCTCGCCGAATACCGCCGTTTCCGGGAGCGTTTCCTGGACGCGCACGGACAACTGCAAACGCGGTATGCGCCCGTGCCGCTGGAGGCCCACGCCTCGTTCCTGGCCGGCCCGGATGCCGCGGGAGCTGCCGGCATTCCCGTGCCCAAAGGGCCGGTGGACGCCTGGTGAAACCCGCGTCAGCACGGACGGCACGCGGCGGTCCTTGCAGCCTCCAGCCCGGTGGAGACCGGTTGGTCTCGCGCTTTTGCGTTGTCCCGGCGCGCCCTGCCAGACAGAATCGCCCCGCAGTCCTTGAGGCGTATGAAGACATCTCGGCAGGGGTTCAAGGCGCTCGTTTTAATAGCGGGAGGGTGTGTCATCGCGGCGGGCATCTGGATGTATATCGAGCAGGCACGGATGTTGCGCGACGAGGCGGAACACGACCTGGCCGCCATCGCGCGGCTGAAGGTCGAGCAAATTACCGCTTGGCAAAAGGAGCGTCTTGCCGACGGGGCCTTGCTGGCCCATAGCCCGTCGCTGGGCCCGCAGTTCCTGCACTGGCAATCCAACAAGACACCCCAAGCCACTGAATCGCTGCTGCGTCAGTTGCGGCGACATCAACAGGCCAAAGGCTATCGAGACGGGTTGTTCGTGAGCACCAACGGGCAGGTGTGCGTCAGCCTCAGCCATGGCGAGGAGGCGCTCCCGCCGGACGTAATCGAAACCGTGGAGCGCGTCGTGCGCACCGGGCGGCCGGCCCTGACCGACCTGCACGCGCACCACGCGTACGCAACACCCCATCTGGGGCTGGTAGCCCCACTGGTCGCCGCCGAAGAAGACGACGCTCACCCGGTGGGGGCAGTGATCTTGCGGGCCGAGGCGCGGGACTTCTTGTTCCCGCTGATTCAGTCCTGGCCCGTGCCCAGCCGAACCGGGGAGACCCTGTTGGCGCGACGCGACGGCGACAGCGCGCTGTTTTTGAACGACGTGCGCCATTGGACCAACGCGGCTCTGCAACTGCGTCTGCCCATGACCCAAACCAACACCCCGGTCGTGCAGGCCCTGCTGGGGCGGCGGGGGTTCTGGCGCGGACCGGATTACCGGGGTCAGGATGTACTGGCCGTGCTCGCCGCCGTGCCGGACACCTCGTGGGTGCTGGTGGCCAAGGTGGACGCCGCGGAGGTCTTCGCGCCTTTGCGCGAGCGGGGCATGGCTATTCTGGCGCTGGTCATCGTCAGCTTGGGCGCACTGGCAGCGGCCGCCTGGTCCGTGCAACTGCGCCACCGCGGGCAACGCTACCGCTCCCTCTATGAGGCCGAGGCCGCTCTGCGCAAGGCGGAGCAAAGCCACGGCATCATCCTGCGCAGCATCGGCGACGCGGTCCTGGCCACGGACGCCAATGGCCGGGTTGAGATGCTCAATCCCGTGGCCGAGGCGCTGACGGGGTGGACCCAGGACGAGGCTCGCGGTAAGCCACTGGAGGAAGTGTTCCGGATCGTCAACGAGGAAACCCATCAACCGGTCGAAAACCCCGTGGCCCGCGTGCTCCGCGAGGGGGTCGTGGTCGGCCTGGCCAACCACACCGTGCTGATCAGCCGCGACGGCACGGAACGGCCTGTGGCCGACAGCGGCGCGCCCATCCGGGACGACCGGGGGTTGATCACCGGCGTGGTGCTGGTGTTTCGCGACCAGACCGCCGAGCGAGCCGCACAACGGGCTGTGACCGAGGCGCGCGATTTCGCCGAGAGCATCGTGGCCACCGTGCACGACCCGCTGTTGGTGCTGGATGCCCGATTCAACGTCATTCGCGCCAATCGCGCCTTTTACACCACTTTCCAGACCGATCCTGCCCAGACCGAGGGCCGCCCGCTCTTCGAGCTGGAAGGCGGTCAGTGGAACATGGCCGAATTGCGGCGGCTGCTGGAGGAAATCCTCCCCCAGAACACTCAGCTCCGAGATTACGAGCTGACCGCCAACCTCCAGCGGATTGGCCGGCGCACGATGCTGCTGAACGGCCGCCGGCTTTACCGCCAGGGCAACAAGACGGAGATGATCCTGCTGGCCATGCAGGACATCACCGCGCGCCGGCAGGCCGAGGACGAACTGCGGCAGTCGCGCCAGATGTTGCGCGACATCCTGGACACGGTGCCGGTGCGGGTCTTTTGGAAGGACCGCGACAGCCGCTACCTGGGCTGCAACCGCCCATTCGCCCAGGACGCCGGGCTGTTGTCACCCGAGGAGCTGCTGGGCAAGGACGATCTTGCCATGGGCTGGCGCGAGCAGGCGGAACTGTACCGCGCCGACGACCAGGAGGTCATCCGCACGGGACAATCCAAGGTGGGCTACGAGGAGCCACAGACCACTCCGGACGGTCGCCGCATCTGGCTGCGCACCAGCAAAGTGCCCTTGCGCGACACCGCCGGAAACATCATCGGCGTTTTGGGGACCTACGAGGACATCACCGCGAGCAAACAGACCGCGGAAGCCCTGCGCGAGAGCGAACGGCGACTGGCCACGTTACTGGCCAACCTCCCCGGCATGGCCTACCGCTGCCTCAACCAACCCGAGTGGCCGATGGAATTTGTGAGTGAAGGCTGCGCGGGGCTGACGGGCTACGCGCCCGGCGATTTGATGGCCAACCGCCCGGCTTATGGCGAGTTGATCGAGCCGGAGGACCGCCAGCCGGTCTGGGATGCCGTGCAAGCGGCCCTGGCGGAGCGCCGCCCCTTCGAGCTGACCTACCGAATTCGCACCGCCAACGGGGCGCTCCGGTGGGTCTGGGAACGCGGGCGTGGGGTCTTCGACGCCAAGGACCAGCTCGTGTGTCTGGAAGGGTTCATCACGGACATCACGGAACGACAGCAGGCACAGGAAGCCTTAGTGGCCAGCGAAAACCGCTTCCGCTTGCTGGCGGAGTCCTCCCTGGCCGGCATTTACCTGATTCAGGACGACCGGTTCGTGTACGTCAACCCGGCCTTTGCCGCCGCACTGGGCTACAAGGTCGAGGAAATCGTGGGCAAGGTCAGCCCGCTGGAACTCACGCACCCGAGCGACCGGCCCATGGTGGCGGAAGACGTGCGACGTCGGCTCAGTGGCGAAATGACCTCCGTGCGGCATGAGTTCCGCGGATTCCCCAAGGACGGCTCGGTGGTGTATCTGGAGACGCTAGGCACACGCATCGAGTTTCTGGGCCGGCCGGCCATCTTGGGCACGATGCTGGATATCACCGAGCGCAAGCAGGCCGCCGAGACGCTGGCGGCCGAGCGGGCGCTGCTGCGCACCTTGGTGGACCACCTGCCCGTGGCGCTTTACATCAAAGACACCGCCGGTCGCAAGACGCTCGTCAACCCGGTGGACCAACGCAACATGGGGGTCGCCTCCGAGCAGGAGGCCCTGGGCAAGACCGACTTCGATTTCTTTCCGCCCGAGGAGGCCGCCGTGTTTCACGCCGGCGACCAGCAGGTGCTCCAGACCGGGCAGCCCATCCTTAACCGGGAAGAGCGGTTTACCCGGCCCAACGGCACGACCGGCTGGTTGCTCACCTCCAAGGTGCCGCTGCGCGACGCCACCGGCCGTATCATCGGCCTGGCCGGCATCGGGCTGGACATCACCGAGCGCAAACAGGCCGAGGACGCCCTGGCCGCCGAGCGCATTCTGCTGCGCACCATCCTGCAAACCGTCCCGGTGGCCGTCTATGCCAAGGACGTTTTCGGGCGCAAGACGCACACCAATCCCACGGACTTGCGTTACTTGGTCGCCCAATCCGAGGAGGAGGTGCTGGGCAAAACCGACTTTGACTTCTACCCGCCGGAGCAGGCGGAGGTGTTTGCGGCGGAAGACCGCCAGGTCATGGAGACCGGCCAGCCCATCCTCAACCGCGAGGAACGCGTGACCCTGCGAGATGGGTCGGTCGTTTGGAAGCTGGCCTCCAAAGTCCCCCTGCGCGACCCCAAGGGCCGCGTTATCGGACTGGCCGGCTGCAATGTGGACATCACGGAAATGAAACAGGCCGAAGCCCGGTTGCGGGAGCAGGCCACGCTGCTGGATGCGGCCAACGACGCCATCTGCGTTTGGGACTTGCAGGAGACGGTCCTTTACTGGAACGCCGGAGCAGAGCACCTCCACGGCACCCCCCGCGCCCAAGCGGTCGGCCACAGGCTGTCGGACGTGTCCGGTATGGGCGAGGAGGACCTGGCCAAAGCCCGGGCCGCCGTGCTGAAAGACGGCCAATGGTCCGGTGAGTTCCAGGTCAAACGCCCCGCGGGCGGTGAAGTGTCCGTGGCCCTGGGACGATGGACGCTGCTGCGCGACGAGGCAGGCCAACCGCATCGGGTGTTGGCCATCCACACCGACATCACCGCACACAAACAGATGGAAGCCCAGTTCCTACGTGCCCAGCGCATGGAGGGCATCGGCGCGCTGGCCGGCGGCATCGCTCACGACCTCAACAACCTGCTGTCCCCCATCCTCATGGGCACGTCCATCCTTCGCGAGGTCGTGACGGAGGGCGAGAACCGGGCGCTGGTCGAGACCATGGAACAATGCGCCAAACGGGGCGCCGACATCATCCGCCAACTGCTCACCTTCGCCCGCGGCACGCCCGGGGCGCGCGTGCCGGTCCCCGTGCGCCATGTATTCCGCGACATGGACAGAATTCTTCGGGAAACCTTCCCGCGGAACATTCTCATCCAGGTCAACGCCCCGCGGGACCTGTGGCCGGTCCTGGGCGATCCGACCCAGTTGCATCAGGCCCTGATCAACCTGTGCGTCAACGCCCGCGACGCCATGCCGCGGGGCGGCACGCTGCGCCTGGAGGCCCGGAACATTGAAGTGGATGAGTCGTTTGCGGCGGTCATGCCGGAAGCCCGCCCGGGCGCTTACGTCTGCATCACCGTCAGCGACACGGGCACCGGCATTCCGCTGGAGATTCAGGACCGCATTTTCGATCCGTTTTTTACCACCAAGGAGCTGGGCAAGGGCACTGGCCTGGGCCTGTCCACGGTGATGGGCATCGTGCGCGGTCACGACGGTTTTCTGGAGCTGAACAGCCAGGTCGGTCGCGGCACCACATTCGCCCTCTACCTGCCGGCCGCGCCGCAAACCACCGCGCCAAGTCCCACGGACACCGACTTTGTTCCGCCCCGCGCAGGCGGAGAAACGGTGCTGGTGGTGGACGATGAGGCGGGCATTCGGTCCATCGCGCGCGTGACGCTGGAGAAGCACGGCTACCGCGTTCTTACGGCCAAGGAAGGCGACGACGCGCTGGCGGTCTTCGCCAGCGCCAAAGATCAGATTCGGACGGTGGTCACCGACATGATGATGCCGGGGATGGATGGCCCGGCCCTGGTGCGCGCGCTTCGCGAACAAGCCCCCGGGCTGCCCATTGTGGGCATGACCGGCGTGGCCGAACGCGCGCAGGTTGAGGATGTCGAGGCGTTGCAATTGGTGGCCCTACTGACCAAGCCGTTTCCACCAATCGAGCTGCTGCGGACCCTGTACATCGCCTTGCACACGCCCTCGGCGTAAACCACGGCTCCCAGGATGGCAGCCGGGTCTGCGTCTTGGAATGCGACATCCCCAGCGCACAGCGCGCCAGCGGGGCGGCCGGTAGGCACAAGATGCCTCACGGACCGGGTCGCCGCGCCCGGCCGGGCCTGCGGCAGGCCGGCGGGTCTTGCTGCTCGTGGCCGGGCCGCTTGCGGCGCTCAACTCCGCAGGCCGGCCAGGTTGGGTCGGAGCACTTGCTTCTCGTCAAGCAGGGCTGCCAGCGTGACTTCACCCCGCCGATAAGCCGCCTCGCGTCCGAGCACTGCTGTCAGATTGGACCGCACGGACGCCGCCACGGTCGGGTTCGTGTAGCGGCCTTCGGTCACACACTGGTAAAACTCGCGGATGTTGACCTTCGTGCCGCTGGTGTACAGCTCCGGGTTCGTGCCCTTGTAAACCTCCTTGCCCCGCAAGAGCACGTCGCCGTAGTAATCGGTCTGGATGTAGCCCTCCGAACCGTAAACCCGGGCGCTGATCTCGTCCTTCATCTCCGGCACGGTCTGGATGCACGTGAAGGCCAGCACCACATCGTCCGGGAAAAAGTAGGTGACGGCAAAGTGGTCCCAAATGCTGCCGGCCGGGCGCAGTTTCCGGCCGCCGGCCCCGATGGCGCGCACCGGATCGGCGTCCAGTATCCAGGTGGCCACGTCCAGGGCGTGGATGCTTTGCTCGACGATGAAGTCGCCACTTAGCGGCAGCACGTAGTACCAGGAGCGAAGCTGTTCCTCCGGGCTGGTGGGCGGCCGGCCGCGGCCGCCGCCGCGCCAGGGGTAGTGCGCCTCGGCCAACACGATCTTGCCAATCGCGCCCTGGCGCACCAGTTGCAGCGCCTGGCGGTAGTGCTCATTGGCGCGGGTCTGAAAATCCACCAGGAACACCTGCCGCTGGGCCGTGGCGCGCCGGCCGGCCTCGGCAATGGTCAGACACCCGGGCACGTCCACCGCGACCGGCTTGGCCAGATACACGTGCCTGCCCGCCGCCACCGCCGCGGCCGCCTGTTCCGGGTGGAAATACGGCGGCGTCTCAATCACCACCGCGTCCAGTTTGGTCTCCAGCAACCGCTGGTAACCGGCCAAACCGGTGAAACGCCGGGCCGGCGGGATGCCGTGCTTCTCGCCAAACTGATCGGCCCGGTCCTGAAAATAATCGGCGCAGGCCACCCACCGGTAGAGGCCGCTCTCCTCGAACAGCGGTCCCAGCCAGCGGCCGCGGCCGCCGCAGCCGATCAGCCCCAAGTCGAGCTTGTCGTTGGCTTGGGCGCCCCGAGCGGGCGCGGCCTTCAAAACGGTGAGCGCCGCCGCGGCACCGGCGCCGGCCAGAAACGTCCGCCGGTTCATGTTCGAGGGTCGCTGGGTGTTCATGGTCGGTTCGGTCGGTGGGTTCACTTGCGGTTGAGTCCGCGGACGACGCCGCGCAGCCACTCGACGCTGCGGCGCGTGTTCTCGTCGGTGCCGCTGCACTCGATGGAGACCACCCCGTCCCAGCCCGTCCGGTGCAGGTACTGCAAGCAGGCGCGGATGTTGTCGGCGTTGACGCCCCCGCCGACGAACACCTCGGAGCTGCCGATGCCGGTCTCCTCGCCGCGAGCAGCCGCCGCCAGTGCCGGGCTGACGTCCTTGATGTGACAGTGCACGATGTAACGCCGCAGGGCCTTGCAGTAGTCCAGCGGATTGTGCCCGGCAATGAACGTGTTGCCGGTGTCGAAATTGCACCGCAGCCATTCCGAGTCGAAGTGCTTGAACAGCCGCTCCATGAAATCCAGGTCGTTGGTGTAGGGGCCGTGCGGCTCGACGTTCACCACCACCCGGTAGTCCTCGGCCCAAGGCAGCACCTGGGCGTAGTTTTCGCAGGTCACCCGGAAGACCTCGCGGCGTGTCAGACCCGGCGTCTCAAACGCGCCGTCCACCGTGTCCACCATCGGACAGCCCAACTCGGCGGCGAACCGGATGCTCTGCTGCACATACTGCACGCCGAACACCGCGCCGTTGGGGCCCATCATCGGATACGAGCCGTCAATCTGCGACACCCGCAGCCCCAGCTTGTCCAGGAAACGTCGGACGGCGCGGGGGTTGGACTGAAGGGACACGCCGGGGTCGTAGCCCAGCGCGGCGATGAAGTTCTGGCCGTGCATGACGGCGAACTCGACGTGTTTGAGGCCGGTGGCGGCGATCTTTTGGCAGGCTGTTTCAAAACCCACGCTCAGCGGCCGCCAGTTGTCTGTGTGGAGTCCGAGGTGAATCATAGCAGCCCCCCGCGTAACCGGCCTGCCATGCGAAGTCAAGCCCCGCGTGCAACATCCCGCGCCCCCGCGGCTTTCCCAAGCGGCGGGCCGGGGACAGCTCGCCCGATCTGACACGTTCCCGACGCACGGGCCGGAACTGCCCGCCCCGGGCGCGTTTTGACTCTTGCCAGCCCGTCGCCGCCCTCGCCAACCTGCTGCCGGCATGAACCTGCCCAACACGCTCACGGTGTCGCGCCTGCTGCTGACAGGTCTGCTGCTGGTCGCCCTGCTGTTGCGCCTGCCCGGCGGCGACACGGCCGCGCTGGCGCTGTTCGTCGCGGCGAGCCTGACGGATTTCTACGACGGGCGGATTGCCCGCGCCCGAAAGCAGATCACCAACTTCGGCATCCTGCTCGACCCGCTGGCTGACAAGGTGTTGGTGTGCGCCACGTTCATCGCGCTGATGGAGCGCAGCCCGCTGAACGAGTCGCCGGTCGTGGCGGTGCGCGCCTGGATGGTCATCGTGATTGTGATGCGCGAGCTGTCCATCACGGGGTTGCGGCTGCTGGCCGCCGGGCAGCAGGTTGTCCTGGCCGCCGAGCGCTACGGCAAGCACAAGACCATTTCTCAGATCACGGCCCTGATCACCCTGCTGGTGCTCCAGGCGCGCCAGGAGTGGCCTGCCGCCCTGCAAGCCGTCCTGTCGCCGTGGTTGCCGTGGTTGGCCTGGGCCACGCTCTGGCTGGCCGTGTTGCTCACCCTCACCAGCGGTGGCCTCTACCTGTGGCGCAACCGCGCGCTGTTCCTAAAAGACCTCTGAGCATCCGCAGCCCGCCGCGTCCGGCGGTGTGCCAAGCCGAGGTGACTGTTGGGGGCAGATGTCGCCTCGCCGGCCGCAGGCGGCCAGTGGCCGAAAGGCGCACGGCCGGCGCGGCAGGCCGTGGCGCGTCAGGGCAGAGCGGGCGTCACCAACCGGTAAAACCGCGGCGCAGCGCCGCCGTGCTCGTCGTGGACGATGACCGGCCCGGAGACCGACTGGACCGGCAGGTTGGTCAGCGGCTGCCAGCCCTGGGCGAGGTTGGATTTGAGCAGCACGGTGTAAGAACGCCCGGCCACGGCCTCGAAGCGCAGCCACGCGGTGTCGTCACTCAGCGCGGCCAGCGCCAGCGTCAGGGCGCTGCCGGCGTCATTGGGACGCGTGCCCGCGATGTATTCCTCCAGGTTGGTCATGCCGTCACCGTCCAAGTCGCCGTGCGGGCCGTGGACGCCGGTGGCGTTGGCCGGGTCCAGATCGTGGGCCACCTCCCAGGCGTCCGGCAGGCCGTCTTCGTCCGCATCGGTGAGCGCCGCCGAATAATTCAGCGCGCCCGGTGTGGGCGGGGCGGCTTCCCAGTTGCCGGGGTCGTTGCCGAAACTGGCGCCCCACCGGCGCTGCAGCGACCAGCCGGTGCCGGCGGCGCCCTCCGGCCAAGGCGCGTCCGGCTCGTAGTCCACCTCGTCCATCAGGATGTAGGGCACGTAGCCCACGAAGGGCAGTGGAATGGTCTGCGGCGGGTCCGGGCGCAGCAACGACAGCCGCTCGCCCTCGTTGGCCAGATGACCCATCGGCCCGAACAACGGCACGGCCTCCGACAGGTTGTAGCGGCTGCGGAACGCCTGCAGGGAAACCGGGTCGGCGACCGGGTCGAACGTCACCACCAGAGCGTAACCGCCGCCGGGCAGCGTCGCGCCGGTGGGGAAACTGAAGTCCACGCCGCTGAGTTGCCAGGTGTTGGTGGGATGCTCCGGGTCGTAAAGCGCCACCGGTTGGTCGGTCAGGTTGCGCAGCTCGACAAACTCGTGGAGGCTGTCGGCGTAGTGCGACGGCGCCGGCGGCTCGAACAGAATCTCGCTGATGACCACCGGCCCGACCCGCGGCCCGGCGTTTGGGCCGGGCAGGCTGTTGGTCGCCTGAGCCACAAAGTGCTCGCGCCCCACACTGTCCACGTGCCGGCCGAAGCTCACGGCGTTGGCCGCCGCGCCGAAACCAAAACCGTGCGCGTAACCGGTCAGATTCGTCCCGTCACCCGAGAACAGCCACACCTCCTCGCCCAGCGAACTGAAATTGAATCCCGTCCCGCCCGGGTCAAACGCCGTCGCGTCCACGACCAGGTAGTCGCGCGGGCCCAGGCGCGTGCCAGCCGGGAAAACATACTTGGTCGGCCGCTCGAAGTTGTCGGTCAAGAACCAGCCGCCGATGTCCACCGGGCGCGGCAAGGGATTGTACAACTCGATGGCGTCCAGCAGCGGCGGGTCGGTGTGCGTGAGGGCTTCGTTGACACAGACCGGCGGCAGGTCGGGCGGAGCGGGGTCGGCCCGGCCCGGCGAGCCGAGCGGGCTGGCACAGGGACGCCACGCCGCGGACGTGTTGGTCGGCCAGGTTTCCACCAGCGGCACCAGCGAAAAGCCCGGGCCGTCGGTGGTCCGATGCCAGGCGTCGTTGTAGGTAAAGTCCAGTACCGGCTCGCCCAGCGGCCCCTCCAAGGTCAGGCGTTCGCCGTCGTTGTCCAACGCCCCCTCGTACGGCCCGGCCAGGTGTTGGACCGGCGCATACCGCGTCAGGAACGCCGCCGGGTTGCGGGCCAGCACCAGATACGCGCCCGGGGCCAGAGTCGGCGACGCATTGGTCGGGGCGAAGGTGAACTCAATGCCGCGCGTGAACCGGAAACCGACCAGATTGAGCGTCGCGCTGCCGATGTTCTTCAGCTCGATGAACTCGAACTCGTCCCCGTCCACATCGCCCGGCCCGGCGCGCGGGTGGTACACGATTTCGGTGACGACCAACGGCGGGGTGGCCACGACGTAGGTGGCCTCGGTGCGGCCCGACCAGGGGCTGGAGATGGGCGGGTTGCGCGCGCCGGTGAGGTTGCGGTGGGCCGGGTTGCGGTTGCGCGCCACGATGCGGGCGTTCTGGGTGAGCGTGATCTGAATCTCTCCGGAACCGGTGAAGGCATTGGGCGCGATGTCGCCGCCGGGCAGGCGCGGGTCGGTACCATCCAGCGTGAAGTACGTGACCGTGCCCGCCAAGGGGCTGCTGGTGAACAGGCGGACGACAGTGCCGTTGGACACCACGCCACCGGGCAGGTCCAAGACCGGCGGGGCCAGGAAATTCGTGTCAATGAACTGCAGCCGGTCGGCGTACCAGCGTTTGAGGAAAGCGACCTCGCCGGCGTAGGTGCCGGGGAAGGTGTGCGTGTAGCCGGCCGCCGATGCGGCGCCGGAGCGAGGCGCGGTGCTGGGGTAGCGGCCGATCTGGCGGCTGTGAACCGTCTGGACCTCGGCGGCCAACTCGTCCATTCGCTGGAACAAGGCGTTGGTGGCCAGCGGGCCGCGGCGCAATTCGGTCCAGCGGTCAATCCACGCCTGCCAAAAGTCTGGCGCGGTGAACAGGCGGCGGTACCAGCCGTTGGGAAACACCGACGCGGCGTTGAAGAAGTCCGTTCCGTAATCGCTGCCCCCCAGCGCCACCGACCCCATCCAGGCCCGCGGATTGAAGGCGCGCAGGTCACCACCGTTGGCCGACGTGCCCTGCGAGCGGTCGAAGTCCCACAGTGGCCCCATCTCCAATTTCTTGTCGCGGTCCTTGAAGAAATACCCGCTGAGCCGGAAGGCATCCACGTTCAGCGTCAGCACATTGAGCAGGTGGTGGTCAATGAACGAACCGACGTCAATCCACGCTGCGTAGCCGGTCAGCGGATTGGTGTAGTTGGCACTGGAAAGCGCCGCCCCGAAACCGGCCAGGTAGTTGCGGATGTAACTGGCTTGGGCCGCGCGGGCGGGCGTTTCCATCTCGGGGCCTTTGGGGTCCACGTACACCACGCTGGCCTGGAGGTAACTGTCATAAAACGTCCGCTCATCGGCGTCGGCCCGGTCCACCTTGAGCAAGTAGCCGCCGGAAATGGTGGGCAGGTTGGTGACACCGGCGTTCAACTGGGCCACGTCCACCCGCTTGTCGTTGCGCTTGATCTTCTCTTCCACCGTGTACAGCCCGTGGTAATCACCCAGCGACGGCGGCGTCCAGCCCACCGCGCCGCCGGTGGTGTTGCAGAACACTTCGGCGAACCGCGTGCGGGACGAGTAACGCCCGATGTCGCGGCTGAGCTGGTGAGCCAGTGGATTGTGGAGGAAAGACGGGTCAAAGTAGTTCTGGCCGTAAAGCACCCAGTCGGACTCCGCCGGCAAATCCAGCAACGGCACGTCCAGGTCCTGGTTGAACTCGTCCCAGGTCTCCAGGGCGTAACTTTTCTGCTCCAGGCCGGTGGTGCTGCTGCCGCGGACGTTGACCCCGGCGCGGCAGACCAACGCGGGCGGGTTGGTGAGCGCCGACCGGCCGTTGATCGGATGAAAAACCATCAGGATGCTGGCGCGGTCCAGCGGATCGCCCGTGGCCGGAAACTCGCCCCCGGCGAAGTTGTGAATCAGCAGGATGGGCAGCGGCGAGGTGAAGTTCGTCGCCAGCCCGCTCAGGCGCACGAAGCTGAACGACGCCGGCGGGCCGGGCAGCGAACCGGCTTGTTTGGGAAACGCGCGCACCCGCACCTGCACGGTGTTGGTGATGGTCAGCGGGCCGGTGTAAAGCGGCGAGCTGGCCGTGGGGATGTTGGTCGGCGCCGGGATGTTGGACGGCACATTGTTGGTGACCAGCACGTAGCGAATATCCCAAGCCGCCGGATCGGGCACGCTCAACGTCAGCGCAAACGGCGCGATGAACGTGCCGCTGACTCGCGAGGCCCGCACCTCCGGGCCGAACCCCGGCCCGCGCGTGGCGTTGGGCTGGCCGGGCGTCGGCTGAACAAAATAGCCCAACAGGGAGACATCCAGACGGTCACGTCCATACGACATGTCCGTGCTTTGCGCCGGGTAGGTGGGCGTGAACCCGGAGATGATCCGCCCGTCCGGGTCGGTCAACGCCAGAAAGGCCGGGCTGGTGGACAGTTTGAAATTCGTGTGCAGTTGGCCGGCCACATTGGTGTTTCGACCGGACGCCAACACCACCAGGTAACTCTGCCCGGGCACGATGGTTCCGCTGGGGAAAGCCCATTTGCGCAGGTTGCCGGCGCTGTCGGTCAGGTAACAGCCGCTCAGGTCCACCAGGTCCTGGTTGCTGTTGTAAATCTCGATCCAATCCGGGCTGTTGCCCAATTCGTCCTTCACCGAGTTGGTCTGGCCGCCGCTGTTGGAAGCCAGGAACTCGTTGATGTAAACGCCCTCGAACGCCAGGGCGGGATCGAGCGTGTAGCTCCAACTGCCGCCCTCAAAGGCATTGCCCACGGCATCCGCAATCCCGTGGGCGGCCGCCCAAGCCACGGCCACCTGCCCGGTGGGCGGCGGCGGGAAGCTGAAAACGAAGTGGCCCGCCGCCACGGGGGTCATGTTGGTGGCCGGCTGCCCGTTGATCAGCAGGTCCGCTGCGTCCACGCCGGTGACCGTTTCGGAGAAGGCCACCTCGATGCTGGCCAAACTGCGCACTGCCCGGCCCGCCGGCGGCCACAGCAGGGCCAGACTGGGCGGCGTCATGTCCCCTTCCGCGCTCAATGCCACGTTCAGCACGAAGTCCGAGGAACCGCCCACCGAGCTGTTAAAGCCCTGAACGGCCAACACGTTCGTGCCCGCCAGCAACCAAGCGGCCGGATTGGCCACCACATTGGTGACCCAGGGAATCGGCTCGGTCAGGGCGCCCAGGGACGTGCCGTTGTACGCAATGTCGCCCTCCGGCATGTTGAACCGGGCAATCTCCCGCCCGTTGAGCCACGCGATGAAGCCGTCGTCGCTCAACGCCGCCAGCCGCAGTTCGCTGAACGCGCCGGGGTTTTCGACCGTGAACGCGCGCCGCAGGAAGACGCACGTGTAGTTGTAGCGCATGTCCGTGAGCTGCGTTCCAGGGGCGGGCTGGGCGTCGCCATACCAGAACGGGGCATTACCCGAAAGCCAGGTCGCGTCGTTGAAAGTCACCTGCCGCCAGGCGGTGGTGTCCGGCAGGGAGGCCTCGGCTGTGCCCTTGAGCCAGCGCCACGAGCTGTTGGCCGGGATGAAGTCCACGGTCTGCGCCAAGCCGGGCGGCCCGGCCGCCAGCCCGAGCAAGACGGCCAATAGCGGGCACAGGGAGCGACAAATCCTCGGCCGGCTGCCGCCCGGCGCACTCCGGTTGCTCCTACTGGTTCGCACTGACACAACAGCCGACTGCACCATGCGCAAGCATCTGCCGGCAGGACCGGCTTTTCAAGGTGCAAGTGCCGTTCTGGAGCTGCCTGACGGCCCTACCGAGCAGCCGGGCCGACCCGCTCGGCTGCTCGACGCCAGCCTGTTGCCCGCGTTCAGCGCGCTGCGCGTGGGCGGCATTAGCCCAGCCAGAAGCTGAAGTAGAGATACAAGCCCAGCACGATGAGCAAGATGGTGGCGGCCATGAGCTTGTTCCCGAGATCCCAACTTTGCCGAATCTCATCGGCAGCCTCCTTGTGGATGGAACCGTAGGTCAGGCCGCGGACTTTTTCCTCCGGTGGCGGCGCAGTCAACAACGAGGTCACAACCATGAGGATGGCGCTGGCGGCAAACAGCACGCCTGTGGCGTAGAGGAAGTTGAAGTCGCCGATCTTGGCCAAGAACTCGGGGCTGTGCAGTTTGCCTTCACCACTGCCAAAAAACGCCTGGATGGTGAGCTTGAACATGCCCAGGACAAACCCGCCAGCCAGTGCCCACGTGGCACCAGCGGAGTTGAGCCGTTTCCAAAACAGGCCCAGGAAGAACACCGCCGTGATGGGCGGGGCCAGGTAGCCCTGGACACTTTGCAGATACTTGTAGAGGCCGCCGCCCGAAATGTGGGCCATGACCGGAATCCAAATCACACCCAGCACGACAACCGTGGCCGTGGCGATGCGCCCCACGGTCAGCAGGTGGCGCTCGGACTGACCCGGGCGCAGCTTCTCGTAGATGTCCACGGTAAACAGCGACGCGCTGGAGTTGAACAACGACGCCAACGAACTCATCAGGGCCGCCAGCAGGCAGGCCACAATCAGCCCCCGAATGCCCATGGGCAGCAACACCTTCACCAAGGTGGGGAACACCTGGTCGCCGTCAATGGCCGTGCTGCCGGGCTTCAGCGGCAGTTGTAAAAGCCCCTTCTGATGCAGCGCCCAGCCGATCATTCCCGGGATCAAGAAGATCAGCACTGGCCAGACCTTCAGCAACCCGCCAAACAGCGCCCCGCGCCGCGCGGTGGGCAGGTCCCGGGCCGACAGGGCTCGTTGCACGATGTACTGGTCCGTGCACCAGTACCACAGGCCGATGATCGGGGAGGCGATGATGATCCCCAGCCAGGGAAAGGCGTCGGGATCAAATGGGCTGGACAGCGGCCGCCACAGGGCGAAATTGGCCGCGTTGGCCTTGCACGTGTTGACCAACTCGCCCCAGCCCGCCATCAACCCCTGCCCCCCGCCCAGCTTGGACAGCCCGATGCCGGTGATCACGAACGAGCCAAACAGGATGACGACCGCCTGCGGCGTGGCCGTGTTCATGATCGCGCGCATCCCCCCGAACACCGTGTAGATGCCGGTGATGATCACCGTCGTGAACGCCCCGATCCAGAACGCGTTCATCGTCCAGCCGAACAGCGTGACCGACAGTTCCGGCAGCAACGCTTGGAACACAATCGCGCCGGCATACACCGTCACGCTCACCTTGGTGAACACATAGGCTACCAGCGACACGCAGGACAAAATCCAGCGCGTCCGCGAGCTGAACCGTCGCTCCAGAAACTCCGGAATCGTTTGCACGCCGGATTTGTAATAAAAGGGCACAAACAGGCCTGCCAACACGATCAAACACCACGCGTGCAACTCCCAGTGGGCCATCGCCATGCCCGTGGCTGCCCCCTGCCCGGCCAGCCCCACGATGTGTTCGCTCCCGATGTTCGACGTGAAAATCGAGGCGCCGATCACCACCCAGCCGGCATTCCGGCCCGCCAGGAAGTAATCAATGCTGTCCTTCTGATGTCGCCCATACCACCAGGCAACCCAACCGATGAGACCGAAGTAGAAGGCGATGACGATCCAGTCCAGCCATTGCATATGCGATGTTCAGTTGAGGTTTGATTTGTGATGTTCTGAGAACCGATGAAACCGGTCGTGGCCGCCGGTCGGCCATCGGCCGCTGCCTGCCGCCGCAGGCTGCTTGCGCCCCGGCCGCCCGGCCCGGCTTGCGGACGGAACGCCCAACACCGAGCCGCATTTCTTAAGTTTCCACATTAAATCGCCCCCAGAAAAATCATTCCCGCCATGCCTGTCAACCAAACAAACTCGGTTTGCGGCCCCAGGGGCGCATCGGGGCGGAACCCGTGCGTTGTCCTGGCGCGAGTGTCCCGGCTTGTGGCTGCTGGGGCGGACCTACCGGGTCGCCGCCCTGCCAGCGTGGCGTGGTGCCCAATCCGCCTGTTGCAGGCCCGCCGCACCACCCCGTGTCGCCGCGACGTGGGCGCGCCCTGGCCGGACCTCACCCGCACTGGCGACTGGCCGAGGCAGGAGGAGGCGGTTACACTGACGTCGCGATGCATGCGCTGCCGGAGAGCGACTTGTTGGCCCGTTGCCGCACGGGCGACGCGGCAGCATGGGACGAACTGTTCGATCGGCACTACGCCGCGACCGGGCGGTTCATCTTGCAGCTCAGCCAGGACTTCTCCCGCGAGGACGTGGAAGACATTTGCCAGGAGACCTTCCTGGCCGCCATCCGTCACCTGACGTCCTTCCAGGGCCAGAGCCGCTTCCAGACCTGGCTGTTTCGCATCGCGGCCAACAAGGCGCGCGATTTCCGGGAACGCCAGCGCGCCGCCAAGCGCGGTGGCGGCCAGTCCCCGGTCTCCCTTCACGCCCAGGACGCGGAAACCAAACTGGCCCTTGACCCGGCCAGCCCGGCGCCGGCGCCGGACGCCGTGATGTTGTCTGCCGAGCAAATGGCCCTCCTCCGCGCCGCCCTGGACCGTTTGGGCGAGCCGTGCCGGGAGATCATCGAATTGCGCTACTTCGGCGACTTGAGTCACGAGGAGTTGAGCGCAGCCCTCCAGCTCAATCCCAAAACTGTCAGCTCGCGTTTGAGCAAGTGCCTTGACCGCCTCGAAGAGCTGGTGCGGAATGTTTTTTCGGGAGAGGAATCGCCTGTCATTCCGTCTAAAATGCAGCAGGCCGACCATGTCACCTGAGCGTCAAATCGAGAAAGTGCTGCGCGCCTTCGCCCGGAAACGGCTCGAGCAAGGCGGCGAACCGCTGGAGCTGCACCCGGCCACGCGCCGGCTGCTGCAAGGCGAGGTGGCACGGCGCTACCGCCAGCCGGCTGCGGCTTCCACGCCCGCCAGGTCGGTTTGGCTGCGGTTCTGGCCACGCCTGGCCTGGGCGGCCGGATTGGTGGGCGTGGTGGCGCTGGGCCTCTTGGTCGTGGATTCGTCCCGCCAGCGCAGCCACTTGGAATTGGCGGCCGTCAACGACCGATCCGTCAGAGGACTCAAACTCGCCGCGGCTCGACCCGAGGCAGCATCCCCCTCCTCCATGCCCGCCACAGCACCATCCGCATCTGCCCGGGTCGTACAGACCCTCAGCGACCGGTCGGCTACCGTCCAAGAGGAGGCACGGCGGGCGCTTGCGGAGGTGCAGCAGCCGCCGATCAGCCCGGACGCACTCCGCGAGGCGACCCCCGTGTCGTCGCCGACGCCTGCTGTTACCCGAGCCGTTGACTCCGCCCCTCGCGGCAAGGAACTGGCGGCAACAGCCGCCCCTGCCACCAATCCTCCTGCCCTGGGCGCGCCGCTCGCCATGCCGGGTGAGGCAGTGGCTGCGTTGGAGACACCGGTTCTGGCGCCGGCTCAGTCGGAAGCGCCCAAAGCGGCCTACGGCGACCTGTCGCAAGCGGCGGCCCTCCTTGATAAACGGCCATCCGTCCAGGTGGCGGCCACGCGGGAAGTGCCCGCGCCACAGCCGGCCAACTTTTCCGAGTTCCAAGAGGCGGAACGCAAGGACACCCCGCCGACGGTGTTTGCCCAACGTTTCAGCCAAATGGCCTTGCCTGCTCGCGCCGACAGGCTGGCCGATTCCCCCGGACAATCGGTGTTGAACTCGTTCCAGCTTGAACAACGGGGCCGGAATATCCGGATCGTGGATGGCGACGGCTCCGTTTACACAGGAGTGGTCGAATTGGCCACCGTGCCGTTAGTGCGGGCACCAGCCCAGCCCACGCCAGAGCGCTCAGCCGAACGGCGCGGGACCAGAACAGCCTCCCGCGCCGCCAGCCTGGCAAGTGGCCAGCCGGGGCAGGCGGCCAGCCCACAGCAGGCCCTTACATTCACCGTTCGCGGCACGAACACCACGCTCAATCAGTTGGTGGTCTTCACTGGCAACATGCAGGTGTTGCCCCAGGCCGCCTCGCCTCAACCGGCCCCGCCCGCGCCCGGCCAACAACAGCGGCTCTACTCCATCCATGCGGAATACGTCCTCCCGCAAAGCCCCGAACTGAGCGGTCGGGTACGCCTGGCCGACGGTCGGGAATGGGACATCCGGGCCGCTCCCACACGCTAAGCCGCACGCGGCAGCACGGGCGGCAAGCCTCGGCCCTGACCGGGAAATCTCACTTGCCTTGCGCGGCGTGGGTCCTAGCTTGCCGCCGTGCTACGAGAAACCGACGCTTTTGCAACGCCAGCGCGGACTGCCCCGGCCCGAGCCGGGGCCGTCACCCCCGACCACCCGGCTGATGTTCAGGACCTGTTTGCCGACCGACACATCGGCCCACGCCCGGCCGAACAGCAGCAGATGCTTGCCCTGTTGGGGTTTGAAAGCCTGGATGCGCTGGTCGAAGCCGCGCTGCCTGCCGAGCTGCGGGCAGCCAGACCGTTGAACTTGCCCCCGCCCAGGGCCGAGTTCGAGGCCTTGCGAGACCTGCGCGCCGTGGCCGCCCGAAACCGGGTCTTCCGGTCGTTCATCGGGATGGGCTACTACGATTGCATCACTCCGCCGGTGATCCAACGAAACATTCTCGAGAACCCGGGCTGGTACACGCAGTACACGCCCTACCAATCCGAAATCTCCCAGGGCCGCTTGGAAGGGTTGCTCAACTTCCAGACCATGGTGTGCGACCTGACCAGCTTGGAGGTGGCCAACGCGTCGTTGCTGGACGAGGCCACGGCTGCCGCGGAAGCCATGCTGATGTGCCGACGGCTCAAGGCCACCGAAGGCAGAAACCGGTTTTTCGTGGCCACGGACTGCCACCCACAAACGCGCGCGGTGACGCTGGCGCGGGCGGAGGCCCTGGGCCTCCAAATTGTGGAAGCCGCCGCGGAGCAGTTCGTGCCCGACCCAACCTTCTGCGGGGCGCTGGTGCAGTATCCCGCCACCGACGGTGTGCTGCGCGATTACGCGGGGCTGGCCGAGGCACTCCATGCCACAGGGGCGCTGCTGGTCGTGGCCACTGATTTGCTTGCGCTGACGTTGTTTCGGCCGCCGGGCGAATTTGGCGCCGACATCGCCGTGGGCGGTGCCCAGCGGTTTGGCGTGCCTTTGGGCTACGGCGGCCCGCACGCAGCGTTCCTGGCGACCCGCGAGGCCTTCAAACGTCAGATGCCGGGTCGGCTGGTGGGCCTTTCAAAAGATTCCCGCGGACAGCCGGCGCTTCGCCTGGCATTGGGCACGCGCGAACAGCACATCCGGCGTGAAAAGGCCACCAGCAACATTTGCACGGCCCAGGCGCTGCTGGCCAACGTCGCCATGGCCTACGCCCTCTACCACGGACCGGAAGGTCTGCGCCGCATCGCCCAGCGCATTCGCACCCTGACCACGGCTCTGGCCACCGGCTTGGCTCGGCTGGGCTGCGCCGTCAATGGCCCGCAGCCACCGGGACAAGCCCGGTCGAGAGCGGACTATTTTGACACCGTGACCGTGCACCTGCCCGCGGCCCAACTCCGCGAAGTGCTGAGAGTGGCGCAAGCCCACCAAATGAATTTCCGCCTGGTGGACGGGCAAACCCTCGGGTTGTCTCTGGACGAAACCACCCGCCCGGAGGATGTGGCCGAGATTTGGCAGGTGTTCAACGCCGACCAGCCCGCGCCGTTCTCCGTGGCCGACATGCCGGCGCCGGCTGCGGTCTCATCGCCCCTGGCCCGTACGAGCTCGTTCCTCACCCATCCGGTCTTCCAAGACTACCACAGCGAAACGGAAATGCTGCGTTACCTCAAGCGCTTGGAAAGCCGTGACCTGTCGCTGTGCCAGACGATGATCCCCCTCGGCTCGTGCACCATGAAGCTCAATCCCACCAGCGCGATGCTGCCGATGTCATGGCCGGAGTTCGCGCGGTTGCACCCGTTTGCCCCCCGCGACCAAGCGCAGGGCTATGAGGAGGTGTTCCGACAACTGGAGCGCTGGTTGGCCGAAATCACGGGTTTTGAAGCCTTCTCCTTCCAACCCAACGCGGGTTCACAGGGCGAATACGCCGGTCTGCGGGTCATCCGCGCCTGGCACGCGCATCAGGGCCAGACCGCACGCGACGTGTGCTTGATCCCTACTTCGGCCCACGGCACCAACCCTGCCAGCGCCGCCCTGGCCGGATTGCGGGTCGTCAGCCTGGCCTGCGACGCGGCTGGCAACATTGATCTGGCGGACCTCCGCGCCCGGCTGGCGACGCACCGGGACCGGTTGGCCTGCTTGATGGTTACCTATCCCTCAACCCACGGGGTGTTCGAGCCGACCATACGCGACATCTGCCGGCTGGTGCACGAACACGGTGGGCAGGTTTACATGGACGGCGCAAACCTCAACGCGCTGGTGGGCTTGTGCCGACCAGCGGATCTGGGCGCGGACGTCGGGCACCTCAACTTGCACAAGACCTTCGGCCTGCCCCACGGCGGCGGCGGGCCCGGGGCCGGCCCCATCGGCGTCGCCAAACACCTTGTCCCGTTCCTGCCCACCCACCCGGTCGTCCCGCCATGCTCCGCGCCCCCACAGACGGCCACGCCGCCCGTGTCTGCCGCGCCCTGGGGCAGCGCCAACCTCCTGCCCGTGGCCTGGGTTTACCTGGCCATGCTCGGCGCCCCGGGCCTGGCTCAGGCTACCAAGGTCGCCATCTTGAACGCCAACTACGTTGCGCGCCGCCTCGCCAACTTTTTCCCCACGCTCTACAGCGGCCTCGGCGGCTTGGTCGCCCACGAGTGTATTCTGGACCTGCGGGCGTTTCGCAAGACCACGGCCGAGGACGTCGCCAAACGGCTTATGGACTACGGCTTCCACGCCCCCACCTTGTCGTGGCCGGTTGCCGGCACGCTCATGGTCGAGCCGACCGAAAGCGAGTCCAAAGCGGAGTTGGACCGGTTCTGCGACGCGATGATTGCCATTCACGCCGAAATGCAGGCCGTGGAAACCGGCCGATGGGACGCACACGACAACCCGTTGAAAAACGCCCCCCACACGGCCGACATGGTGGCTGCCGACGTGTGGACGCACCCCTACCCACGCGAGCTTGCCGCGTTTCCAGCCGCCCATCTGCGCCGTCACAAGCTCTGGCCGGCAGTGGGACGCGTGGACAACGTCTTCGGCGACCGCCACCCGGTGTGCGTGTGTGGGCCCGCGCCCACTTCGCCGGATAGTTGACCCGGCCCACAGCCGATGCTTCATTGCGGGTGAATGGCGGGACAACTTAACAAGAACCATGAAAATCACCGACATCCTCCTGGCCGAACACTTTGTGCTCCGCAACGCCTTCGACCAAATTCAGCGTCAGTTGCCCCGCCTGCGAACCTTGGCCGAGGTTAAGGTGGTCGCACACCTGTTGAAAAACCTCCTCCAAGGCCATTCAAAGGCAGAGCAGGACTTGGTCTTCCCTGCGCTGGCCCACTGCTTGCAGGAGTTAGGCCAGCTTCAAAACTTCGAGCTGGAACACCGTGAGATTCATGCCAGCCTGGCCCGAGCACAGGTGGCCAAGCGGATGGTCGAGGCACGTAGCCTCCTCGACGCCGCCCTGGCATACTCACGAAAACACTTCGCCCAAGAGGAGCGTGTCATCTTTCCCTTGGCTGAGAAGGTCATGAAACAGCAAACCCTGACCGAACTGGGCCGGGCTTGGATCAGACAGCGCGAAGCCCATCCAGACTGAGGCCTGCCAAATCCCGCCCCAGGGAAGACCGGCCCGCGCCCGCCCTTCAGCATGCCCAAGCGGCCCCACCCGGTCGCCCAGCCTTGACCAACTTCTGTCGCACCTGCGACAAAAGGTTGCACATGCCGGGCGCGGTAGCACGCAGGGCCACGCCGAAGTTTGGCTGGGCGACGGTTTTCTGAAACCTCAATACACTGCCTGAAAAAAGCCAATTTGAGTAGCATTACTAGTCTCCCAACTCGGATTAGGTGACACAAGACATCCTGATCAAGCTTAAGCTGCTGTACCACCTTTTGTCGCATCTGCGACGAAAGGTTGTCGTACGCTTGTCAAGGGATGTGGCCTCAGCCGACGTTCAAGTGGACTGGCGTGTGTAGTCCCGGCGGACTTCAAATTCCAAGTCCTGCAGCATTTGCAAGTCGCGTGTGGGGGGCTGATTTGGAGTGGTGAGGTAATTGCCGATCATTAGCGCGCTGGCGCCGGCCATAAAGATCAGGCTTTGGAGGTCGCGTAGGTTGACAGCACGCCCGCCGGCCACCAGGATTTCCCGAGTTGGCAGGACAAACCGGAAGCAGGCAATGCTGTGCAGGATTTCCAATGGCGCCATGGGTGATTGTTGTTGCAGGGGCGTCCCCGGGATTGGTGTGAGTATGTTGATGGGTATAGAATCTGCGCCGGCCTGCTTCAGCGCCAAGGCCAGATCGCACCGATCTTCGCGGCTTTCACCAAGCCCCAAGATGCCGCCCGAGCAAATTTTGATTCCAGCGGACCGGAGGTGATGCAGTGTTTGGAGGCGGTCGTCGTAGCTGTGCGAGTCGCAGATTCGGGGAAAGAAACGGCGCGAGGTTTCCAAGTTGTGGTTGTAGCACTCGCAGCCGGCGTCTTTGAGTTGCCGAGCGACCGTAGGGTTCCGAATCATGCCCAGCGAGGCATCCGGTCGTACCAAGGCCTGACCTTTGAGCGCGCGGAGACGGTCACAAACCACATCCAACAACGGGCCTTCGTCCAGGCCACGCCATGCAGCCACCAGGCCGAAACCGGTGGCACCGTGCCGTGCCGCCTCTGAGGCAGCTGCCAGGATGTTTTCCGTCGCCAACAGCCCGTGCCGTGGTGCGCTGGTTTGGTAATGGGCAGACTGCGCGCAAAATTTGCAGTTCTCCGGACAGCCGCCCGCTTTCAAGTTCACGATCGAGCACAGGTGAACGCCGTTACCCTTGAAATGCTCTCGGATGCGGTTGGCCCACGCGATCAGCTCGTAGATGTCGGCACGGTTGGTGAGCCTGAACAATTCCAGCGCCTCGGCGCGCGTTAGGTCACCGCCCGTCAAGACACGCGCGGCAAGTGCTGCAATGCGGTTCCGCGCACGACTGTCAACCTCAGGATTTGACATGGTTGACAGTATAGAGCGGCAGTTCGCCAAGGCAAGCGGGGGGATGTGACCGGGGCCTGCGGTTGACGAGCAACCGGGTTTCTCAAACGGCCCGCTTAGCGCACCAAGAAACCCAGGATCGCCGAGCGAGGGATGGCCCCGTAGCTGCGGCTGTCCTGGCTGTAGAAGCGGTTGTCGCCCAAGACGAAGAATTCGCCCGGGCCGCAGCGCACCACCTGACACAGGCTGGTGAACGGATAGGTGCGCGTGCCGTGGTCCAGGTAGGGTTCCTCGATGCGATGGCCGTTGAGGTACACAAAACCGTCGCGCAGCTCGACCGTGTCGCCTTCCACGCCGACCACGCGCTTGACGACCGGTGTGTGGTCGGTGGGATCTTTGAGCACCACGATGTCGCCTCGGTGGGGGGCGCGCAACCAGCCGGCCAAGCGGTTCACAAGGTAGTAATCCTTGTCCCGCAAGGTGGGCGCCATACTGTTGCCGCAGATCAGGACCGTCTGCACCACGAAATGGGTGAAGAATAAGTAGCTGGCCAGGATCAGCCCGAGGGTCACCCCCCCCTGATGGAGCAACTGTAGCAGGGACACGTCCCCCCGCAGCCGGCGCCAAGGATTTGTCGTGGTGGAATGGCTGCTGCCCTCCACTGGCAAAACGAGGCGCACTTGGGCGTTCATACGAGCGGTGACTCTTACAACTCTGGACAACAGTTTGCCGTCAGGTTGATACGGCCGACAACCGGGGCGATGCCAGAATCGCATGTCGGGTGGATTACGGACCGGCCTCCCTCTGGGGTCTGCCAGCCTGCACTGCAGCCATTTCAAGCGGCGACCAAGCGCGATTGCCGTGCTACCACGGTAACCACGGGCCAGGATTTGTTGGACTGGCCCCGGCTGTCCGTTTGAGCTTCGTTTTTGTTTCTGTGGACGGCAACCAGGCGGCTCAGCGAATGATGTCGCCGCCGTGTCGCAACGGAGCGGTGCGCAGCGTCACGGGCCGAAAAATCCCCCCGGCGCCGTACCAGTCGTAAACGCGCACCGCCAGGACACAGCATTGCCCGGGCTGCACAAGGCCTGTCAGGTCGTGGGATTTCCTTTCCTCAAAAGCCGTTTGGCGGGTCACGATGTCGCCGCCGCTGCCGGCCAGCTTTCCGTTCACGTACAACTCGTAGGCGTCGTCCACGCCTTCAAACGAGAGGTACACCGGGCGGCCCTGCCAGTCGTGGGGCACCTGGACCGTCAGCCGATACCACGCCCAGCCGTCCAGAGTGGCGAAACCCTGGGATTCCCAAAGCGAGGTTGCTGTCAGATTCGTCCATGTGGCATCGGGTACGAACTCCGGCAAGTGCCATCCCCGCGACAAGCCTTCGTTTCGCGGGTCGGGTCGGAAGGCCCAGAGTCGGTCTGCCAGAGGGAGCGTCTGCTCGTGCAATTTCTCCTTGAGCCGCGCCCACTCGGCATCCGCAAGCGCGTGCCGCGGGGCCGGCCCGTTGGCCAGGTGTTGCAGCAACTGGGCCAGCAACCACCGGCCGGCGGCGTTGCGCGCCCCGCTGTGCTTCACCTCGCTCACCAGCAGCCGTCCACATCCGGCGCGTGTCTCGAAGATCAGTCCGTGCGTCCTGACCTCCCGCAGGTCATGCGTGTCCCACAACAGCAACACCGGGTCCACGCTGTTGAGGTAGGTAAGCTTTGGGATCACGTCACCGGCCAGGTCGAAGTGTTGCAATTCGACGAGCAAATCCCGGGGGACTACTTGCGTGAGCGGGTGACATGCCACGTAGGGCGCGCCGCGCAGAAACCAGTGTGCGTTCAAGGGCAAGCTGCCCCTCTGGCCGTCGGGCAACAGCAGCACGCGACCGTCTTGCTCCAACATCTGCACGAGCTGGTCGTCAAACCGGCTGGCCACCACCACGGCCTCGCCGGCCGACTCTGCCAACGGGCGGGCATCGGGAAACAACTCGGCCGCCAACTCGGGCGACACCGAGGCATGCAAAAGCACCGGCGTGACAGCAACCGGCCGCGGTACCACCCAGACCGGCCACGCATTGGCGAAAGTCTCGTGCTTGGTTTTGAGCTTGGCCGTGATGATCAGCCGCTGCGGCGCATCCAGCTCCGGCAACCGCCAGGCCACCTCCGCAGCCTTGCCCAGCGAGCCAGGTGCCGCGTGAATGTCACGGAATTCCTGTCGAAACCACGCGTGCTGCGAACCATCCGTGGGCCTGCCTTCGACCAGCAGCACAGCATCGGCGAGCGGCTGCGGCCCACAATGGCTGATCCACAGTTCTGCCACGAGCCTCTCGCCCGCGGTGAAACTCCGCTGGTCGCCGGCGGTTTTGAGCAGGCAAATGGTATCGCGCTGCCAGGCCCAGTCGCTGGCCAACCATTTGGGTTGACCCCGGTAATCCAGCAAGCCCATCGAGGCCGTGGGAATGTCCCTGATGACGCTCACCACGTAGCCGCCGTGCGGGATTTCACGGCGGAAGGTTTCCGCCTGATACTTGCGCATGAGCATGGCGTAACGCAGCGAGTCGGCCTCCAGCTCGGCCAACCCCATCGGGCCGGCCAGCGCGCGGAGTTGTTCGACCCACTGCTGCTGCGCGTCGAACGCGCCGGGAAACCAATAGGGACGCGGCGGTCCGGAATGCCCCAGGTAAGGTTGGCGTGGCACCCACGTGTCGGCCGCCATTGCCTCGCCCAGTACCAGGGGTTTGCAGCCCAGGGCATTGGTGCGCGCGACCTCGCGCAAGCCGGCCAGCACGCCCGGCCAGGTGTGGTTGTTGCCGTAAGGGTGGTCGTCGTAGAAATCCGTTATCCGATGCCAGCCGATCCAACTGGAATCGTCCTCGACGACCGCCCCCGGAATCATCCGATGCGCCTCGTCGTAGAGCGCGCGGAGCACTCGTTCGTCTGCACCGTGACCGGTTTCGCAGGTGAGGCTTCGCAGAATCACGGAGGGGTGATTGCGGTCGTGGCAGTAAAACTCGCGGTACTCGCGCCGCAACGTCTCCAGGTGCGGCAATGTGAAGTCCGGATGCCAAGTAGGATACTCCATCCAGACCAGCACGCCCAATTCATCGGCCAACTCCAGAAAACGTTTCGGTGGCACCCAGAGACAGCACTTCATCAAGTTGAACCCGCAGGCGCGGGCAAACTGCAGGTCGCGACGGAAGATCGGCTCGCCGGGGTTTGGCGACAACCGCGGCGGGTAGTAGCCCCAATTCAAAAGGCCCCGCACTTGGAGGGGCCGGCCGTTGAGTCGGAATGCCTCGCCGGCGATTTCAACAGTACGGAAGGCGGCTCGCGTCCGCACGCGATCGGGCAGTCCTGCGGGCGTCCCCGGGGTCAGCTCGATTTCGACCTCATAGAGGTTCGGGGCGGACGGTGACCAAAGGCGCGGTTGCCAGACGGGGATGCTGGCGTGCAACACATGGTCGTCACTGCGCCACAGCCGGGCCTGTGGCGAGGCTGCCTCGTCCGGGGCTGCGGCCGAGCCGGCAACATTCAGGCGGGTCACCGTCCAACGCGGGCGGCCACGCAGCCGGTATCGCACGGTGAGGCCGGTAATCCTTTCCGGTGCCGTGCCGCGCAAGGGAAGCTCCAGCTCGATGCAGCTCGTTTGCAGATTGCCCACGGCTAAAAGCCCAAGGTCGTCCACGTACGTCTCCGGCACCTCGATCAGTTGCACGCCCTGCCAAAGGCCCCCGTAATGCGGCTGGATGACCGGCAGGAAGCCCTGGGTGTTGTGGCCGATCTTTGGGTCCAACCGGACCCGGATTTCGTGGCTGCTCGCCGCACCACCCGCGCGCACGGCTTCCGTCACATCGAACCGAAACGGCGTCCAACCGCCCAGGTGCGTGCCAAGCCGCAGACCGTTCCACCAGACCTCGGCCTCCGTGGCCGCCGCTTGAAACTGCAGCAGCCAGCGTCGGCCCGCGCGTGACTGCAGCCCGGTGACCTGTCGCCGGTACCACCCGATACCTTGGAATTTGGCCCCCTCATGAGACTGGAAATCGGATGGCACGTGCACCGGTTTCCAGCATTCTGGCGGCGCGCCGTTGGTTTGAAACAACCACACGCCGTTCAAGTGGCGTATCGTGCGGGCAGCCGCAGCGCAGGGCGCCCCGTCCCTCAGCAGGATCAAGCATGCCAGAACCTGCCAAGTCAGCGACCGCATCATCTGCCGTTGCATGTGCACAGCGGACGGGAATCTGCGTTGGCCGACGTCAGTGCGCAAGGGGCTTTGCCGCAAGAAGCGTGGCGTGAAAGAAAGGTCCAGCCTTGAGGCGAATGGCAGATACGGCGATCGCTCGGCTGAAGCAGTAACCGGGCGAATGTCGCCCGAGCACGCAGGCCACGACTTGTTTTGCGTCAACCGCCACAGCGGCCACCAAGCATCGGCGGATAGCCACCTGGAGCTGATGCGATTCAATTCGGCTGGCAGCCCAGATCCTCCAACAGCAGTCGCGTGGAGATGCGCGCCGACTCGAAGATGACCGGTAACCCGCTGCCCGGATGCGTGCCGCCGCCCACCAAATACATCCGCTCGAATTCCTCGAACCGATTGCGCGGGCGCAGGTGCAGCATCTGTCCCAAGTTGTGCGCGAGGTTGAACGTCGCCCCTTTGTAAATGCCCACGCGGCTCTCCCAATCCGCCGGCGTCACAATGCGCTCGAACCGGATGCGCTTCTCGATGTCGCTCAGTCCCAGCTTGGCCAACTGACGCAGCGCCACTTGCCGGTAGCGGTCACGTTCCTTGTTCCAGTCAATGTTCGGATGCTGATGGCTCACCGGCACGAGCACATAAAGCGCGCTGTGACCGGGCGGGGCCAGGGTGTTGTCGGTCCGACAGGGATTCTCGACGTAAAACGACGGGTCCTCGCTGAGGACGTGCTGGTTTTCGATTTCGTCCAGATTCCGCCGGTAGTCGGCCGCGATGTAAATGTTGTGGTGCTGGAGCTGGTCGCACCCGCCCTCGATGCCCAGATACATCATGAACGTCGAGCAGGAGAATCGTTTGCGGGCAAGGGCCTCGTCGGTCCATTTGCGCCGCAGGTGGTTGGGCACGAGGGTGGTCATCGCATAGCCGAAATCGGCGTTCACCACTACGGCGTCGGCGCGGTATTCGCCGCGGTTCGTGCGCACGCCGGCGGCGCGTCGGTGCTCGAACAGGATTTCCTGAACCGGTTCGTCCAGTCGGATGGTCGCGCCAAGTTCGGCCGCCACGCGGGCCATGCCGGCGGTCAGTGCGTTGCAGCCGCCAATCGGATGCCAGATGCCGTATTCGTATTCGAGAAAGGAAAGGATCGAAAACAGGCTCGGGCACTGGAACGGCGACATGCCGAGGTATTTGGACTGGAAGGTGAAGGCCAGTTGCAGGCGCGGATCGCGGAAGAAACCGGCCAGCTCGGCGTGCAGCGACTTCCACGGTTTGAGATACGGCAAGACTGCCAACATGCGGGCCTGCAGCAGGTCGGGCCACCCCAAGAACGGCGTCTGAAGGCACGGCGCGAACTTCTCCAGTTTCACCCGATTGTAGCTCATGAAGCGCCGGAACTCCGGCGCATCCACCGGGGCGATCTTCGCAATCTCGGACACCATGCGCTCAATGTCGGACGAGCACAGCAGTTCGCCGCCGGCGCCGAAGATGAGCCGATATTGCGGGTCGAGCCGTTTCATCGGGACTTCGGCGCGCAGGTCGCGCCCCACCGCAGCGAAGATCTCGTCGAGAATCTGCGGGTAAAGGAAAAACGTTGGGCCAAGATCGAAGCGGAAACCATCACCTTCGATGGGCGAGGTGCGTCCGCCAACGCGCGGTTGCTTTTCGATGACGGTGACTTCGCAGCCCGCCTTGGCCAGCAACATCGCTGTTCCCAGGCCGCCCGGGCCGGCGCCCACGATCAACACGCGTTTTGACATGGCCTCTTGGTATTTGAAATTGTGGCATTTGGCAACCTCAACCACCCAGCAGGAAACGGCTGAGGCGTTTGAGCGTGGCCAACGAGGTCCGGGCTGGCGGATAACGGAGCTGCGCGTCGAACCAAAACGACCGCCGCAACACCGATCGGTAGTGCGTAAAACAATCGAAGCTGGCCTTGCCGTGATACATGCCCATACCGCTGTCGCCCAACCCGCCAAACGGCAGGTCCTTGCCCAGAATGTGCAAAATGGTGTCGTTGATGCACACCCCGCCCGAACGCGTTTCGGCCAGCACCCGGTTTTGGATCGTACGGTCGTTGGTGAACAGGTAAATCGCCAGCGGCACGGGGCGGCTGCGAAACACCGCCAGCGCGTCCTCCAGCTTGTCGAACTGGAGCACGGGCAGAATCGGCCCAAAGATTTCCTCCTGCATGACCGGCGCGTCCGTTGGCACATCGGTCAGGATGGTCGGGGCGATGTAAAGATCGCTTGCGTCGTGCTGGCCGCCATGCGCGACGCGGCCTGCGCCGAGCAGACCCACCAACCGGTCGAAGTGTCGTCGGTTGATGATGCGCCCATAGTCCGGGCTGCGTTGCGGGTCATCCCCGTAAAACTCGCGCAGCGCACGTTTCAGCGCGTCCACCAACTCGTCGCGTATCCTGCGCTCCACCATCACGAAGTCCGGTGCGACGCAGGTCTGCCCGGCGTTCATGAACTTGCCCCACGCGATGCGGCGGGCGGCAATCTCCACCGGGGCGTCAGCGCAGACAATGCAGGGACACTTGCCGCCAAGTTCGAGTGTGACAGGCGTCAGATGTTTGGCAGCGGCGGCCATCACAGCACGGCCAACGTGTGTGCTGCCCGTGAAGAAGATTTTGTCAAACCGCTCCTGCAACAGCCCTTCGGCAACGTCGCGTTCGCCTTCCGCAATGGCAATGTATTCTTCGGCAAAGTTGTCGCGGACCAGCCTGCCCAGTGCGGCAGCAGTGTGCGGCGCGAATTCGGACGGTTTGAGCACCGCGCAGTTGCCGGCGGCCATCGCGCCCACCAACGGCAGGAGCAGGAGCTGCAGCGGGTAGTTCCACGGGCCGATGATGAGCACCACACCGTAAGGCTCGGGCTGCACAAATCCACGCCCCGGCCAAGCGATCCACGGCACGCGACGACGCTGCGGGTTCGTCCAGGCGGGCAAGTGGCGCAGCGCATAGCGGATTTCGCTGAGGACAAAACCGATTTCCCCCAGGTAAGCCTCCTGGGGCGGTTTGCGTAGGTCGGCGCGCAGCGCGTCCAGCAGGGCGGCTTCATTGGCCATGAGCGTCTGGGCCAACTTGCGGAGTTGTGCGGCACGAAACGTCCAGGGACGGGTCGCCCCGGATTGAAAGAATGCGCGCTGGCGTTGGACAGCGGCGGCGTAATTCATAATGAGCTTGGGTAAAACTCGCCGATGGGGTATAAGTTCGTCAAGCAATGACTCGCTGGCTCGCCATCTGGATGCCATTTCTCGCGTCGCTCGCGCGGGCTGAAAAGCCTGGGCACGACCTTGCGCTCGCCGGCGTCACGGAATTCACGGCAGCGTATGAGGCCTGGGACGAGAATCGCTTTCGCAAGGCTGCCGAGTTGTTTCGACAGGCCACCACAAGCGCACCCGCATCTGCTGCCTGCTTCTACTGGCTCGGCGTCGCGGAATTTCATCGCATGCTCCGCCTTCAAAACCCGCCCATCCCGCCGACCGATCCGGACGCCGCTTACGCCGCGATGGACACCGCCATTGCCGCATTAACCCGCGCGGTGAAGCTCGATCCGCGTCACGCCGAAAGCCATGCCCTGCTGGGGACACTTTACGGAATGAAAATTGAAGGCAACCTGCTGCGAGCCGTGCGATTTGGCCCGCGGGTGGACAAACATCGCCGGCAGGCGCTCGCCCACGGACAGGACAATCCGCGCGTGCAGTACTTGCTGGGCGCGTGCCAATTCCACACGGCCAAGAAACCGGAAGGTCTGCGGGAGGCGCTGACCACCCTGTTGAAGGCGGAAAAACTGTTCGACGCCGAGGCCAAGGCAGCCCATGGGCCGCTTGAACCGCAGTGGGGCTGCAGCAGTTGCCTCATGTTCATCGGGCGCGCCTACGAAAAGCTCGGGCAGCACAACGAGGCAGCGGACTACTACCGCAAGGCACTTGCCCGCCAGCCAGCGGATCATCTGGCAAGACAGGGTTTGATGCGCGTTACGAAGGGCAAATGAACATGTGTGCTTGGCAGCCTGAACGCTGAACCACAAACATGCTCGCGTTTGTAGTGCTGTCGTTCGTAGTTCAGGCTTTAGCCTGTTGTTTCGTTTGTAGTTCACGCTTTAGCGTGCAGGGGTACACCGGGGCAGCCTAAAGGCTGAACTACAAACATGTTGCCGCTCGTAGTTCAGGCTTTAGCCTGCGCGAGACAGTCTGAAGTCTGACCTGCAAGCGTGACACCAGGAACGTTTTGTTATGAGCAGCGACAAAAAAGTCATCGTCATCGGGGCGGGGTTGGGCGGCTTGTCCGCCGCGATCTCGCTTAAACAGTCCGGCTACGACGTCGAGATCTTCGAAAAAAACGACAAAATCGGCGGGAAGCTCAACGTGCTCAAGCAGCAGGGCTACACCTTCGACCTTGGCCCGTCCATTCTCACGCTGCCGCACATCTTCGAGCGGCTCTTCGAGCGCAGCGGCAAGCGGATGAAGGATTACATTCCCATCCGCCCCCTGCGCCCGCACTGGCGGAACTTCTTTGAGGACGGCACGGTCGTGGACCTCTATCCCGAGCCCGACAAAATGGCTGCCGAGGCGCGCAAGGTCGGCGAAGACCCTGCCAACGTGCAACGCTTCCTCGATTACTCGGGAAGGCTCTACGACCTGGTCAACGCCGGCTACTTCGAGCAGGGCCTCGACACCGCGAAAGATTTCCGGCGGTTCTACGGGCTGGGCAACTTCCTCAAGTTCGACCTGTTCCGCACGATGCACGGCGGCGTGGCGCGGTTTCTCAAAACCCGGCACATGCGGGACATCTTCGATTACTTCATCAAGTACGTCGGTTCATCGGCCTACCACTCGCCCGCCTTCATGAACTGCCTGCCGACCATCCAATTCCGCTACGACCTCTGGTATGTGGACGGCGGCCTCTACGGCATCGCCCTCGGCCTCCAGCGGCTCATGGACGAACTCGGCGTTGCCGTCCGCCTCAAGACCGAAGTCACCGAGATTCGCAAAGAAGGCGACCGCGTCACCGGCATCGTCACCCGCGACGGCCAGTTTCACCCCGCCGACATCGTCGTCTCGAACATGGAAGTTATCCCGGCGTACGAGAAATTGCTGCGCGAGGACGCCGCTTTTCTGCGCACGCTTGAGAGATTCGAGCCGGCCTGCTCCGGTTTGGTGCTCGAACTCGGTCTCGATTGCCAGTATCCGCAGCTCGCCCACCATAACTTCTTTTACTCGGCCCACCAGAAAGAGCATTTCCACACCGTGTTCCGCAAACGCCAGTTGCCGCCCGACCCGACAATCTACCTCGTTTGCGCGTCGCGGACCGACCCGACGGTCGCGCCGCCCGGCTGCGACTGCCTGAAAATTCTTCCGCACATCCCGCACATTGACGATGCCCGACCCCTGACCCGCGCCGACTATCTGGAGTTGAAGGAGCGCGTCGTAACCAAGCTGGAACGCATGGGCCTGACCGACCTGCGCAAACATGTCGTTTTCGAGCACTGCTGGACGCCGCTCGACATCCGCGAACAATACTACTCGAACAAAGGCTCGATTTACGGCGTGGTAACCGACCGCTTCAAAAACCTGGCCTTCAAAGCACCCAAGCAGAGCACAAAGTATCCAAACCTGTTCTTCGTGGGCGGCTCGGTGAATCCCGGCGGCGGGATGCCGATGGTGGTCCTCTGTGGCCAGAACGTGGCGAAACAGATCGTTGCCTGGGAGCGATGCTGATCTTGCTGCTCGTTGCGCTGTTGCTCTGGTTGGCAGGCTTTCTCCTGCTGCCACGGCTGCGCCCCTGTAACAGTCCCAACAAGTGCCACACGACCCGGTCGCTGAGCGTCATCATCCCCGCCCGCAACGAGGAACAGAACCTGCCCGTGTTGCTGCGCTCGCTCGCTGAGCAGTCCGTCAGGCCGCGCGAAATCATCGTGGTGGACGACAACTCGACCGACCGCACGGCTGCAGTTGCGCGGGAGCATGGCGCGCGTGTAATCAGCTCGCAGCCGCTGCCCGAAGGCTGGCGCGGCAAAACGTGGGCCTGCCAGCAGGGCGCGCAGGCGGCCACGGGCGAATTGCTGCTGTTCGTGGACGCCGACACGTGGTTCGAGCCGGACGGACTAGCACGCGCTCTCGAAGCGTTCGCAGCGCAGCCTCCACGCTCACCGTTCGTAGTTCAGCCTTTAGGCTGTTCCGTGGATCAGGCCAGGCTAAAGCCTGAACTACAAACTGAGCGGGGCTCGTCGTCACAAGACACACCGCTTGTAGTTCAGCCCTCAGCCTCTGAAAGGTTTGTAGTTCAGCCTTCAGGCTGTACAACAGATCAGGGCAGGCTAACGCCTGAACCACGAACCGAACCGCACTCATCCGTTGCAGGTGCATTCTCCGTCGGCCCGTATCATGCGGTGCGGAAGCCCTATGAGGACCTGTCGCTGTTTTTCAACCTGAATATGGTTGTGGGCACGATACCAGACGGGCTGTTTGGACAGATGTTGCTCGTGGATCGGGAGAGCTACTGGCGCGTGGGCGGACACGAGTCCGTGAAGGGGAGAATCTTGGAGCACTGTTTTCTCGCACGGCAGTTTCGGGCGGCAGGCATTGCCGTGCGCAGTGTGACCGGCAGAGGCGTGTTTTCGTTTCGCATGTATCCGAACGGACTGCGCGAACTGATCGAGGGCTGGACCAAGGGATTCGCCGCGGGTGCGGGTCAAACACCCCGCGCTGTGCTGCTGCTTGTTATCGCGTGGATGGTTGGGCTGATGCTCGCCCCGCTGGGCTGGGCCGTCACAGGCGACTGGTTGCGCTGGGGCGCGCTTTATCTGTTGTGCGCGGCGCAAGTGAGTGGGCTCAGCCGGCGGATCGGTGCGTTTCGTTGGCACACGGCTTTGCTGTACCCCGTGCCGCTAATGTTCTTCTTCGGCGTGTTTGCCCGCTCGGCTCTCCGGTCGGGCAAGCAGGTCACTTGGAAAGGCCGCGAAATCCGTGCTGATTGAGCTGCCCATCGTGTGGATCATTGCCCTGAACGTCGGCGGATGGCTGGCGCTTCAGATGGGCTTGGCCTGGGCGTTCACGAAAATGCCGCTCGCCTGGTTTGGTCCGGGCAAAACGCGCGCCTGGGAACGGGACGGGCGTGTTTACGAACGTCTCTGCCGCATCAAGGCATGGAAACACCGCCTGCCCGATGCCGCGCGCTGGTTTGGCGGCGGTTTTGCCAAGGGCACGCTGGCCGGAATGAATCGAGACTACCTGGAACGCTTCGCCCGCGAGACGTGGCGTGGCGAGCTGTGCCACTGGTTTGCGCTTGCCTGCGCGCCGATCTTCTTCCTGTGGAATCCCTGGTGGGGCGACCTGATCATCGTGGCCTACGCGCTGGCGGCCAACCTGCCGTGCATCCTCGCCCAGCGCTACAATCGCGCCCGCTTCCAACACTTACTCGCCCGGCTTCCGCGCGTGAGATAAACTTGGGGTTGATTCTCAGGCGCTTGTGTGGCGCCAGGGCTTCAGGTCAGTCACACAAATCCAGGCAGTCCGCCCAAGCTGCGTCGTCCGCGCCACGACAGGCCCCTGGGCGTCGGCATACACGCGCGGCGGGAGTTGGCCCGGCGGTCTCCCGCCACGCTGCGCCAACAGCGCGGCTTGCGCCGGTTCAAGCCAGCAGCAGGCGGACAGTTCTTTAGCTTGCACAAGTTCCCCAAGAACGGTATGCTCTCGTCGAGAACCTCAAAGCAAAACAAGACCCTCACACAGAATAAATCACCAAGACCAACCCCCTCTCTAAGCTCATCGTCTTTCGATTTGCCCTTCCCCTCCGGCCGTGACGCTAGCACGAGTGTGAAGGACGGGCTTCGTTGCCCAGACGGACGGTGCGCGCCCAGCTCAGAAGTGAGCCGCCAGTGACTGACCACGACTTTTTTCTTTGCGCAAGCCTCCGGCGAGACGACCTGAGCACACCTGAAATGTCCCAACCATGAGTCACCCCAAATGTGAAACCTCCAGCCCGTCTGGGCAAACCGGCCGCGCGCGCCAGAATGGGAAGGCAGTTTTGGAAGGCGGCCGCTGTGGGCATTGCAGGTCGGCGTCGCCCGGAGATACGACCCGGTCTCCATTCTCAATTCGCCACCGGGGATCGCTCGCGTTGGGATGGCGGCCAAGCCCAAGCAGGCGACAGCGGCAGGGAAGGGAACGGGGGGGTGACTGCCAGACCCTCAATCTGCCTCCGTCTTACCAGACCAGCGCCGGCGTGATTTCGGTGACCGTTACGAACACGCCCGCCGTTGGAAACCAGTTCTTCCGTCTGCACAAACAGTGAACCTTCATTCCCAATCTCAACGATAAAACCAAAATACGATGAAAACTAAACTCCTGAACCTGCTGGTCGCCGCCCAGGTCCTGTCGCTCGGGACCGCGTCGGCGGCGAACTACACCTTCACCAACCTGCTCGACAGCACGGGCGACTTCGCCGTCTTTTACCATTGCGCCGCCATCAACCAGGCGGGCGTGGTCGCGTTTCATGCGGGGCGCGACTCCGGCGTCGAGGGCATCTACCGCACCGACGGTTCAAGCGTCACCACCATCTTGGACGACAGCACGGGCGAGTTCTCCTTCTGTCCCCACCCGCGCTGTTTGGAGAGCCGGCCGGCCATTGACGACGATGGCACGGTCGCCTTCTTCGTCTATCATCAGGTGGGCGAGTGGGATTATCGCGCCAGCGTGCGCACCGGCAGTGGCGGGCCGACCACCGTCATCGCCGAAGACAGTAGCGACATCGGCACGTTCTATGATGCTTTCAGTAATCCTGCCATCCGCAACGGGGTGGTGTCCTTTCGCGGCGGCTTGAACGCGCCGCCCGGCAATCCACACGGAGTCTTCACCGCGCCGGCGGGCGGTGGCGGTCACAGCGTCGTCGCCCAGGAAGGCGGCAAGTTCGCCGATAACTTCAGCGAGACCTCCATCAATGCCAACGGCCAGGTCGCCTTTTGGGCGGTGCTCACCAACAGCGCCGAAGGCATCTTCGTTGGGCCTAACGGCACCACGACCATCGCCACCACGGAAGCGGGGTCGCCCTTCGTCCGCCTCTTCGATTTCCCGAAGATCAGCGACCACGGGTGGGTGGTCTTTTATGCCCAGACCACGAACCTGACCTACGGTGTGTTCTACGGGAACGGCGGCGCGCTGACGGAGGTCAGCGTCGCGGGCGGAGGCGAGATTGAAGACAGTTTCCCTTCGATCAATAGCAGTGGCACGGTGGTCTGCTTGGGCCGGCTGCCCTCGAACGCGCGGGCGATTCTGGCTGGCAGCGGCGGCACGGTGGAGAAGGTGATCGCGGAAGGCGACCCGCTGTTCGGCTCGACAGTCAGCAGCCTGAGAGAACCGGGCAGCCACGCGCTGAACAACGCCGGCCAGATCGTCTTCACCTACTCGCTGGAGAACGGCGTGGAAGGGCTGGCCATTGCCACGCCAACCGGCGCCCCGCCCACCGAGCGGCCCCGATTGGAGATCGAGCGGCTGGACGCAGCCCACGTGCGCCTGGCCTGGCCGACGAACGCGGCGGGCTTCGAACTGGAAGCCGCTGCTGCTCTTCCGTCCGGCGACTGGGCCGCCGTGACCAACTCGCCGGTGGTAGAGGGCGGGCGCTTAACCGTGACCTTGGAAATCCACGCCGCGCCGCAGTTCTTCCGCCTGCGCAAACAGTGAACCTTGATCCCCAAGCTCAACGAACAACCAAAACACCGTGAAAACCCAACTCCTGCTCCTGTGTGCCGTGCTCGCTTTGTGCGGGACGCCGACCCCGCTCCAAGCCGGGACATGGAATCTGAGCACCCTGCCCTCTGGCCTCGTCGCATGGTGGCCGGCCGATGGTACGGCGGCGGATGCCTCGCCCAATCACCTCGACGGTGCATTGTCGGGCGGTGCCGGTTACACGAACGGCTGGGCCGGGTCCGCCTTCGCGTTCGACGGCGCCACCGGCTGCGCCATTGTGCCCGACAGCCCGGCCCTGCGGCTTACCAACGCGCTGACCATCGAGTTTTGGGCCAGGCGGCAACGGTGGGACATTGACATCGTCCTGGAGAAAGGCGGCGATTGGAACACCGCCGTCGGAGGCGAGGCCAATTACGGCGTCGGACTCCACACGGTCAACAACCGGATGTTCTATTTCTTCTTCCGTGGCGGCTGGCGCGGCACGTCCGGCGTGAATGACCTCAACTGGCACCACTACGCCGTCGTGGCCACCAACGGCGCCGCCAATCCCGTGCTTTACATTGATGGCGTCGCCCGGCCGATCGAGTTCGCTGAAGGTGCGGCGGTGTTGAATCTGTATGCCTCGACGCGGCCGCTGCACATCGGGGCACAGGTCTTTCCCGGCTGGAACTATTATGGCAACAACGTCCTCGACGACGTGCGCCTTTACAGCCGCGGTCTGCGCGCCGACGAAATCGTCTTGCTCCACGCCGGCCCGCCGCCGGACGGCCTCCTTTCCTGGTGGCGGGGCGAGGGCGACACGGCCGACGCTCTGGGACAACACCACGGCACGGCGCAAGGCGGTCTGGGCTATGCCGCCGGGCAGCTTGGCCAGGCCTTCGCGCTCGACGGGACCAGCGGCGCAGTGGCGCTGGGCAACTGGTTTAATCTCCAGCAGTTCACCCTGAGCCTCTGGGTCAAGCCCGCCCCCGCCCAGGTGCAATTCGCCGACCTGCTTGACAACAACCACACCGGCTCACGGAGCTGGGTCTTCGAGCGAGTCAACTCGCCCGAGCCTGCCGACTGGCTGTGGCACGCTGGTCCGGACGCCGAACTCTTCTTCCAACTGGCCACGAATCGCTGGCAGCACCTCGTGGTGAGCCGCGATACCAACGGCGTCTCCCGGCTTTACCTCGAAGGCCGGCCCGCCGGCAGCGTGACCAACGGCGGGCCGATTTCCTACGACGGCACGCAGTTTCTGTGGTTGGGCCGTTGGGGCGCCGGCGGCCGATACTTCAACGGGCTGGTGGACGAACTGATGGTCTTCGACCGTCCCCTATCAGCGGACGAAGTTGCCTGGCTCCATGGCAGTCAGGGTGGCCGACCCAGGCTGGACATCCAGCCCGGCCCCGGCACGGTGCAACTGTCCTGGCCGTTGGGGACTGCCGCCTACCGGCTGGAGGCCGCCACCGACCTGCAGTCAGGGAACTGGGCCACGGTGACGAACGTTGTCGTCTCCAGCCCAACCCGCTTCAACCTCTTCCTGCCGCCGGACGGCGCGACACGTTTCTTCCGCCTGCGCAAACCGTGAAACTCTTGTAGCCAACACCAAGCCGAAAACCACATACAGCCATGCAAACCACTCGAATCCTGTTGACCGCCCTCGCGTTGACGCTGCCCCTGGCAGGCGCGCGGGCCGTCCTCTTCACCACCAACGCCACCCTCGCCGGGGGCGAAACCACCTATGACGGCCAGGACATCATCGTGAGCAACTGCACGCTCACGGTCAATGGACCGCACACTTTCGCGTCGCTGGTCTTGACCAGTAACGCTCAGTTGACGTGTGACGCCGGGTGGCCGGCGTTGGAGGTTTCCGTGATGGGCAATCTGATCCTGCAAACCAATTGCACGGTCACCGTCGCTGGCAAGGGTTGGTTGGGCACGGATAACGCGGGCAACGGACCGGGCGGGGGCGGGGGAGCCCGCTGGTTGGATGGCATCGGCGGCAGTGGTGCGGGACACGGCGGCGAAGGCGGCCTGGGCAGCAGTGGCTACGCCGCGGGTATTTGTTATGGATCGTGGCTGGAACCCGAAACATGGGGTTCAGCGGGCGGAGCGGGCACGCAAAACCAGGGGGCGGCCGGCGGCGGCGCAATCCGATTGATTGTGGGTGCCACGCTGCGAAACGATGGCCTGGTTACCGCCAATGGGGCCAACGGTGCCAGCCATTCCTGGGGGGCAGCGGGCGGCGGCGCGGGCGGCAGCTTGTGGATCACAGCTCAGACCCTGGCCGGCGACGGCAACTTCACCGCCAACGGCGGCAGCGGCGGCGCGAGCGGACGCGGCACGGGCGGCGGCGGGGCTGGTGGCCGCGTGGCTTTGTATCTCGAGAGCGACCACTTTGCCGGGACGGTGACTGCCGCTGGGGGTTGGGGCGCGCAATACGGTGGCGCGGGCACCATCTACCGCAAACTGGCCGGCGAAGCCGCGGGGGAACTGCGTCTGGACAACGGTGGCAACGCCGGCGCGAGAAGCACCACGCCGGAGGGAGCGTGGGACTTCACGGACCTTGTCGGCCGGGGGCGAGCACGCCTGGAAATTAACACCAACACCGTCATCCGTCTCGCGACGCCGGTGTTCACCACGCGGACGAATTTTGAACTGGCGATCCTAGGACAACTGTTGTGCGCGGCACAGCCGGACGGTGCTTTCGCCCGTGTCGAGGTCGTGGACGGCGCGTCGGTGACCAATGCGCCAGGCAGTCTGCTGCGCTGCGCCGAACTTCGTGTGGCGGCAGCCGGCGCGCTGGTGCTGAACGGAAGCGATGCGCTGTATTGCTCGCAGGCGGAAGTGGGGGCCGGCGGCACGTTGCTGCTGAACCGCGCGGCGAGCTTCACCAGTCTGCACGTGGCCACCAATGGCGTTGTCAGCCATACCACCGGGGAAACCAACCTGTTCGTCATCGTGACCAATCTCGTGGTGGATGCCGGAGGTTGGGTGTCCGTGGACGGCAAGGGTTTTCCGGGCACGGATGGCAAGGGCGGCGGGGCCGGTGGCGGGGAGGGGCAGCGGGGGGTGGATGGCTTTCGCGCGGATGTTATTGATGGGTA
>Ga0101944_10001341_pt1 | contig 52668 bp, 45 predicted proteins | sample DewCreD2012metaG_FD_75245 | JGI IMG/M metagenome (GOLD analysis project Ga0101944, IMG submission 75245) | Hot spring sediment bacterial and archeal communities from British Columbia, Canada, to study Microbial Dark Matter (Phase II) - Dewar... ... | reverse complement strand
AGGACAGAAGGCGTTCCGGACGGTGCGCTGGCGGGAGGGCGGGCGAGGCTGGCTGCAGTCAGGATTCTGGGCGGTGCGGGTGCGGCCGGCGCACCGGGACTCCTGGCGCAGCGAGCCTCACGGCGGGCACTGGCTGCTGGCGGAGTGGCCGCGGGGTGCGCAAGAGCCCGCCAAAGACTGGCTGTCGAGTCTGCCCGCCGGGACACCGCTGAAGAAGCTGGTCGAGCTGGCCAAACACCGCTGGATTGTGGAGCGGGACTCCCTGGAGCTGAAGCAGGAGCTGGAGCCGGGCCATTTCGAAAGCCGGTTCTGGCGTGGGTCTCACCATCATGCGACAGTCTGCATCGCGGCGTATGGGTTTCCGGTGGCCGAGAGGAGCCGTTTTTCCCCCTCGGCCCGTGCAGGCCAGCTGGAGCTCAGTAGGCCACCGCAGCCGGACACCTACGAGCCCCGGGGCGGAGCCGGGCCACGGACGCCGGGCTGATCCGTACTTGATCGCGAGCCTGCGGCAGAAGGTGGCGAGGGCCCTCCTCGGGCAGCTTTCCAGCGGCCCTTTTTGCGGAGCCAGACGTTTATGACCCAGTAGTACCAGGCGACGTGTGGCCCGGCATGGATCTCCACCTGCCCTGTGGCGGCCTGTAACCGCCGCCAGCGCCGCCGCGCTCCACAGGAGCCCGCGCTGCGTCGTAATGGTCACACCTGCGTCTTGAGCGTGTCCTTCAAGCCGCTGGTGGCCTTCTCGATCACTTTGGCAGGAGCGGCAACCACAACCGGTTGCGCGTTCAGGCGCATCACTTCGCTCTGGATGGCGTTCTCCCGCCCCGCCGGGAGCGGCGAGCGGAGCGATGAAAAGGCCTGATCGACGTCGGCGACGATTCCGTCCGCGCGGTCCTTCGCGACTGTGGGGGCCAGCGTGCCCTCCTGTGCGAGGATGAACAGCAACCCGCGGTCGCGGCACGGGCCGATGGGTCCGCTGATGGCTCGGTAGCCGCCACCGACGGGCGCAACGGCATGCAGTTCCCCGCCCTGGCTGCAATACAGCGTGATGCGTGTGATCTTCGACGGCGCCGGTGGCGCGGCGCCCTGTCTTGCCCCTCCGGCCGGAGGCTGCCCGGCCACACAAGCGGAAAGCAGAAGCACAATCAGGAGTGTGCGCATGCCGACAATGTAACACGGGCGGGCGGCGTGCCTCATTTCGCGCCGCCCGGAGCGGCCGGGTGCCGCACGGCGGACGGTTTTCAGGCGTTCAGATATTACGAACAGGACCGGGATCGCGGGTAATACTTGGGCTGTTAGTACTACTGGGTCATAAAAAACATTTTCTAATCAGGTTGTTTCGTGCCTCCCCGATCTTCGGGGCCAAGCCCGAAGGAGAAACGCCTGGCGGCCTGTCTGGACGGCGTGGCCCGCGCCGCCGGGCATGCCGACCGCCACGAGCCGCTCAAGGACTATTGCAAGGGTCTGCTGCTGCCGGGCGGCGCGCGGAATGAAGTGTGCACAGTGGCCACAATCCCCCGGGGAACGCAGCAGGTTCATTTGTTCCTCGTCTGGGTCTTTCATTTTTCAGCATTCTGCCAGCAGAACCCCGCCGATCCGGCTTGAGCCATTGATTACGACCTGGCTTTGACTGCGGGGAGCACAGAGGTCCGCAGATTCGCCGCCGCCGTGACCCCCGCCAGCCACAGCGGGTGGCGGTGCGTGACGGGAGACTACGGATCGCAAAGCTGTCTCTGGGCCAGCAACGAAGTCCTCGGCGTGGCCGGTTCCACGGGGCAAGGCGCTGCATCTTTGACCTTGCGGCTGGCGCTGGAAGGCCGGGTGAGCGCTCCGCACGCGGTGCTCGATGTGTTTGGTCAAAGCGGCGTCGAACCGCTGGTCGAGGCCATCGCCTTCGACTACGCCCCTGGCGGGACGGAGGGCGTGACGCTGCGGATCGACGGAGAGACAGACATCGAGAAGCCGGAGTGGCGGCGGATGACGAAAGAAAAGAAGCCGAGTTCCGCGCCGTACGATGCGGAGACTTCCGCTCCCGCCGCCTCTGTGGCTGGCCGCCCTTTGAGGGCCAAGGTGCGGTTCTGGGCGCCGTGCGAGCAGGAGTCGGCCGTCGTCGGCGGGCTCATCCGGCTGGCCAATGGCAGCAGCGGCCCTTATAGACAGATTCGGCCGCGGACCGTGGCGTTCGACCGGGAGACGAGCCAACCTGCTGAAGCGGAGATGGAATCAGGCGGGACGCCTTCGGAGGTCGCCGCGCCAGGCCTGCGGATCGAATGGCAGCTTGTGAGTTTCCGGCTGCCGGCGGACGAGGTGTTTTACCCGCAGGGGGTGGCGTACACGGCGCCGGGGACAAACACGTTCATGGCCGCGCATCACCGGGTGTATACGCTCTATTGCGAGCCGGTCGCGCCGATGCAAATCCCCTGGGCCAAAGTGCCTGAGATCTCAGGGGACATTGTGTCGGGGACACCTGCTTCCGCGAGCGAAGGTCAGCTGCATCTGAGATTGACAGAGGGCATCGCGAGCTCTTCGTGGACGGGCTTCGCCACGCGCTTCTTCAGGGCGGTTGCACACTAAATCTCTGATCCTCGGTTCAGCCACACAATGTTTTTTTGGCGCCAGATGGCTCTGAGCAAAGCCTGCTCCTCCAAACCATCCTGCGGAACGTGGAAAATGCACAGGAGGATTTCACACTACAATGCTCCGACAACTCCAACTTGCACACAATTTTCGCTGCATCCCAAGGCGCAGCGTTCCAGCCGCTTTTGATCGCTCGCGTGACGCCGAACACTCCCCCGGCGCTCACCGCCATTGACAAGCCTTTCGGCTCCCCGGATGCAGGATGTCGTCAGGGCTGGTTCCATTTTCATCCAGTTCCAAAGCATCCATCGTTCATTTACGGCGCGTCGGCGCAGAGGGCCAATGGAACTCTCCTGAATTGTGAGACGGCCGGGAGGTTCTGGGGCTTACAGCCTGACACCTACCTGCCGCTGGTGTTTCCGGGTCCTCCACCCCAGAGCGTGGAAAATACCCGCCTTACCCCTGTCACAATTGTCGCGATCGAGTAGAAGGGAGAGAGAGCACATGACCGTTGCAAAGCCGGTTGCGTCGATCCTGGACCTTGCGCTGCTGTCGGCTGGCGCCAGCAGTCTCATGATCCGCGCAAGCGGACAATCCTCCAGCACTGACGGCCGAACTCCCTGGCAGGATCAGGCAGCAGGAGCGCTGATCACTGACCTGCGGCCACTTGCGCATGAATTGGCGTCGCGGTTTCCGGAGAACGCGAACGAATTGCGAAAGAGAGCCGCGAAAATGGGGAAAAGTCCCAGTGTTGTGTTCGGGACGCTCAAGGAGACCGTGGGCCGGGCTGGAAAAGAGATAACCACCTATTCGGCCAGAGTCGAAGCCGACATCTATCCCTCGCTCGACGAGGCCAGGAAAGGCCCGGCATCCAGGCTGGCACGTTATCCAGTCCGGTTTTCACTCGTGAAGGCGCCGATGTATGGCGAAGTGTGCTACGAATCCGTGGAAGAATCCTACCTGAAGGTAGTCATCTTTTTACGGCGTAATGCTGTCGTGTATGTGAGCTATCGCTCGCCGCGGACCTTCGTCTATGATCCGGACACTCTTCCGTCAGTCACGAATCTCAGTCAAGAGCGTGATCCGCTCACCGGCTGGAGATGCGACGAGCTTGCCGGGTTGATCGACCGGTTCCTGATCCGGCAATAGTGTCAATCCCACCGTGCTGTCGATCCATTCTTCCCCGGGTTTGTTCAAGCCGCTCACTTCTATTCAGCGGGAGATTGCCGGACACGAGGCGGCGTTCTGGTGGTCTCATTCTTCAGGCAGCCTCCCGGTCAGGCCGCAAAGCCAAATCATCTGAGAAGGCTTGCGAGGGCGTTCTTCCCTTCGTGCGATAGCCGTGGTGGGCGCGCTCGCGGTTGTCGAAGTCGAGGTAGTGGACCAGAGCTGCCTCGAACTGATCGAGGCTTTCGGAGGAGGTCTTGCGGAAAGCCATGGTGAAGAGCTCTTCCTTGACGGTGCGGTGGAAGCGTTTGCAGAAGCCGTTGGACTCCGGCGGGCGGAATTCGGCGCGGCGGAGCTCGATCTGGTTCAGGGCGAGAAGAATCTCGCAAAAGTGTCGGAGCGGGCGGCCGCAATCCTCGCGCCCATTGTCGGTGAGGACACGCTCGACCGCGGCGCCCTTCTTCTCATAGAAAGGGAGCACGCGGCTGTAGAGCGTGTCCACGGCCGTCACGGGCGTCCTGGACTGAGTTAGTGGTGCGAAGGTCAGCGAGCAGCGGGCATGGACGACGCCCTGCATGGAGATCTTGCCGACGCCCTGGATCGTGCCGACGAAGCAGGCATCCTGGCACAGCAAATAGCTCGGATAAGGCGCTTCGACGTGCTGTTCGGGATCGACGGTGCGCCGGGGTGGAGCTGGAGGAGCCGGATCTGGCGTTCGGTGAGCACGCCGCCGCGCCCGGCGGTCTTCTGCTCGAGCCAAAGCACGCGGTGGATGCGCAGGGTGAGTCCGTGGCGCTGCCAGGCGGCCTGCACAGTTGAGGGCGAGACGCGGACACCGATCAGGCGGAGCTGGCCGCTGATGCGGACATCGCTGCAGGCGGGGAATTGCCCGGTCATCTCGAGGATGAGCTGTTCGAGTTCCGGAGGCGACGCCGCGGCTGCGGCGCCGGCCCCTCGGCGCCATAGATCTCCCAGGCCTCCTCGATCCTGGAGAAGTGGCTCCTGCTGAGGCCGGCACGCTTACAGGCGAGACGGAGGTTGTCGAGCTCCCGGGCCAGGGCGAGAAGCCCCAGCCGGGCCTTGATCCCCATTTCTCTCGCGCTCATGAGGTGGTCGGTTGCTTTCGTGATGATCTGAGTCTGGAGAAACCCGAAATCGACCACGGAAACGCTGCCCCGGGCGCCGCACCCGCACGACCCGAGTGTCCGCTCATCTCCCGCTAAGTTCAGTACAAGAGAGACGGGTGTGGGAAACGAGTCAACGATTGAGGATGCGACCTGTTGCAAATTGTGCGAGAAGGCGCGTTCTGACCGGGACAGGATGCGGCACCTCAAAATACGGCAAGTCATGAGAAACGTGGGCTGTTGCACGGGTTACTTCCGAAATGCAAATAGATCGTCGCCGTGGGAAGCTAACAAGAATGATTGACACCAGAGGGAAAATGCTTAGGATAAGACTGCAGGGACGACAGTCTGTAGCGCCCCCGATTTCTTGGACAGTTTTTTGAATTATCGTCATGCGGCAGCCTCCAGGGCAAGCAGAGCCTGGTGAGCCTGCCGCGGGGATTGGAAGCGGAGCCGTTCGCTGAGCCACTGTTCGTTGTAGCGCTGGCGGAATTCTTCCAGCGCTTCGGCCAGCTCCTCCAGCGTGTCGAAGTGCCGCACCCACAAGAGTTGCTCGTTGAGGGTGCGGAAGAAACGTTCAATGCAGCCGTTGCCCTCGGGCTCGCGGACGAAAGCCGGCGAGGACTCCAGGCCGAGAAAGCGGATCTCGCGCTGAAAGTCTTCGCTCATGAACTGGGAGCCATGGTCGTGACGGAGCTTCACGCCCAGGGCAATGCCTTCGGCGAAGCCGCCGAACTGTTCGCGCACCGCCTGGCGCACCGGCTCCAGAGCCTCGAACCGCATGCCGCGTCTGGCGACGTGAATGCCCAGGCAGCAGGCCGAGCAGTGATCGATCATGGCGAAGATCGGCACCTGCCCATCCCGGACAGTGAAGCCCGCCGTGGCGTCGATGCCCCACATCTGGTTAGGCCGATCGGCGAGGATGGTTCCTTCGTGCCGCTTCGGCTCCACCGGCTGAGGCTGCCGCTGCGGGGCCAGCAGCTGGTGTTCGCGCATCAGCCGCAGCACGCGCCGCAATGACGTCCGCACACCGGCCAGCCGCAGCCGCGCCCACACCTTGCGGTGGCCCTCGCCATGGAAGGGCGCGGCCTAGATCATATGGCGGATCTCCCCGGTGAGCTGCTCATCGGTGTAGCGCGTCTTCGGCCCGCGCTTCGCGGGCAGGCGAGGCGAAGCCTGGCAGCGACGCCGCTGGTAGAACGTCGACCGCGGCAGGTCCAAGGCCCTCAGGACCCGAGCCCGCCCGAAGCAGCGTCCTGTGGAGGCCGACCGGGCACGGCTCATCGCCTCGACCTCCACCCGAGATATGGCTTCTCGTCCTTCATGCGCCGGATGCGCTCCCGCAGCAGCTCGTTCTCCATCGACAGCTCGGCGATGACCGATTTCATCCGGCGGCCCTGTTCGTCGACCAGATCCTCCTGCCGGATCTTGAGCCCCTCCTCGCCGCCCGCCAGGAAGGCTTCGCGCCACTCCGACAGAGTCGCCGCCGTAACACCGTACTTGCGGCTCGTCGTTTCCAGGTCGGCGCCGCGGAGCAGCTCCAGAACGACGCTCATCTTGCGTTTGGCCGACCAGCGGCCCTTGCCGCTGCGGCCGGATTCCGGCTCCGTAGAGCGCGCCCTCCGGGCTCCTTGCGCGGGCCCGGAATCCGAGTGTTTCGTGTTGGACATCCTGATTCTCCTGATCGCAAACCAGTGTCCAAAGAAATCGTGGGGCGGGGGAGTCGGGGGCAGTTCAGGCGAAGGCGGCTGAAAGGATGTTCCCCCAGGCACTGACAACCGGAACGCCGGCAAGTGCAATGCGAACAGTAAGAGCCGTCCGCGAGCGCTTTAAATAGGGGGCGAAGATTGGGGGGACTGGAACAGAGCCAGGGTTCAGGACTGGCGCTGGGCCACCACGGGCAACTGCATGGCGGAAGAGGCAGGGCGGCCCGGGGGGGCCGCCCTGTGTGGTTGGGGTGTGGGAGGAGGAGGAGTTACTTTTCGATCCGCATGCCGTAGAAGGAGCGGTAGACGAACACCATCGACACGAGCAGGAAGACCACGGCGAGGACGTGGGTGAGCGTGGCCTGGCCCTGGTTGCGCATGCTGACGGCGAGCTCGACGGCGAGCAGGCCGAACAGGGTGGTGAACTTGATGGTCGGGTTGAGGGCGACCGAGGAGGTGTCCTTGAAGGGATCGCCGACGGTGTCGCCGACGACGGTGGCGGCGTGGAGGTCGGTGCCCTTGGCCTTCATTTCAGTTTCCACGATTTTCTTGGCGTTGTCCCAGGCGCCGCCGGCGTTGGCCATGAAAATCGCCTGGAAGAGGCCGAAAATGGCGATGGCGATCAGGTAGCCAATGAAGAAGAATTCTTCGACGAAGGCGAAGGCGAGCGTGCCGAAGAAGACGGCGATGAAGATGTTGAACATGCCGCGCTGGGCGTACTGGGTGCAGATCTCGACGACCTTCTTCGAGTCGGAGACGCTGGCCTTGGTGGTGCCTTCCAGCTTGATGTTGCGCTTGATGAACTCGACCGCCCGGTAGGCGCCGGTGGAGACAGCCTGCGTGGAGGCGCCGGTGAACCAGTAGATCATGGCGCCGCCGGCGATCAGTCCGAAGAAGAAGGGGGCGTGCAGGATCGACAGGAAGCTGACGCGGGCGGCGTCGAGGCCGTCGGTGAGCGCCACAATGATCGAGAAGATCATCGTCGTGGCGCCGACCACGGCGGTGCCGATCAGCACGGGCTTCGACGTGGCCTTGAAGGTGTTGCCTGCGCCGTCGTTCTCTTCGAGGTTGTCTTTGGCCTTTTCAAACTGGGGCCGGAAGCCGAACTGCTTTTCGATCTCGGATTCGATGCCCGGGATCTGCTCGATGGTGGACAGTTCATAGACGGACTGGGCGTTGTCGGTGACCGGGCCGTAGGAGTCGACGGCGATGGTGACGGGGCCCATGCCGAGGAAGCCGAAGGCCACGAGGCCGAGGGCGAAGACGGCGGGCGCCATCATGAGTTCGGCAAGCCCCATCGTGGACATCCAGTAAGCGATGGACATCAGGAGCAGGATGGCGAAGCCGAGCCAGTAGGCCGAGAAGTTGCCGGCGATGAAGCCGGAGAGGATGTTGAGCGAGGAGCCGCCCTCTTCGGAGGCTTTGACGATTTCGCGCACGTGACGCGAACCCGTGGAGGTAAAGACCTTCACGAACTCGGGGATGAGCGCGCCGGCGAGGGTGCCGCAGCTGATGACGGTGGCGAGCTTCCACCACAGCGTCGAGTCGCCTTTGAGCTCGGGGATCATCAGGTAGCTGACGACATAGGTGAGGGCGATCGAGAGCAGGGAGGTGATCCAGACCAGGTTGGTGAGCGGCTGCTCGAAGTTCATTTTCTCTGCGTCGGCATACTTGGCTTTGGCCAGGAAGTCATTGATGAAGTAGCTGACGCCGGAGGAGATGACCATCATGACGCGCATCATGAAGATCCAGACCAGCAGCTGGACCTGGATGGTGGCCCACGCGGGGCCGGCGACGCGCTCGTTGATGCCGAGCAGGATGAAGCTGATCAGGGCGACGCCGGTGACGCCGTAGGTTTCGAAGCCGTCGGCGGAGGGGCCGACGGAGTCGCCGGCGTTGTCGCCGGTGCAGTCGGCGATGACGCCGGGGTTGCGGGCGTCGTCCTCCTTGATCCTGAAGACGATCTTCATCAGGTCGGCGCCGATGTCGGCGATCTTGGTGAAGATGCCGCCGGCGACGCGGAGCGCGGCCGCGCCGAGGGATTCGCCGATGGCGAAGCCGATGAAGCAGGGGCCGGCGAGGTCGCCCGGGATGAAGAGGAGGATGAAGAGCATCAGGAGCAGCTCGACGGAGATGAGCATCATGCCGATGCTCATGCCGGCTTGCAGAGGAATGTCATAGCAGGGGAAAGCCTTGCCGCGGAGGCTGGCGAAGGACGCGCGGGAGTTGGCGAACGTGTTGACGCGCATGCCGAACGCCGCCACGCCGAAGCTGCCGCCGATGCCGATGACGCTGAACAGCAGAATGATGGCCACCCGGTAGGCTTCCATGTGCTGGAGGAAGCCGAAATAGAACACGATGATGACGGCGATGAACAGCTCGAGGATGAGGAGGAACTTGCCCTGCGTGGCGAGGTAGGTCTTGCAGGTCTCGTAGATGAGCTCGCTGACCTCGAGCATGGACTTGTGGACGGGCAGGTTCTTCAGCCGCGTGTAGATGCTCAGGCCGAACAGGAGGCCGAGCGCGCAGACGGCGAGGCCGATCATGAGCAGGCTCCGGCCGCCCATGCCGAAGAACTGAGCCTGGTCGAGGTCCGGCAGCACGAGGTTGGCTTCTCCGCCGCCGTGGTGGGGCTGCTGGGCGAGAGCCGGCAGCGCGCCCGCGCCGAACATCAGAACAAGCAGCAGGAGCCATGAGCCGGCGCGCCGCCATGCGCCTGCCGCGCCAAACGGGTTCGCCTGCCGGATCATGGTCGACAGGCTCGCAGTGGGTAGCATCAGGTGAATCCTCCCGAATCTTCCGGAATCACGGTCCCGCGCGGCATGGGCCGGCCGCGGCGGGTCATCAGAACTGTAGAAGTCTAACAAGAAGAGGCCCAAGAATCACTATATCGGACGCCTGTATCTGGAATCAACACCTCCGGGCACGGATTCTGCACCGGCGGGTACTGAAATGTCACGGCCGGCAGGCGCACTCATGATGCGCGCGCCCCGCAGGGCGGCTGGGAGAGACAATCTCCGGGCACAGTCTGTCACCTGGGCCAACCGGGCTGCATCGGGGAGATTGAGGTCCGAATATGGGCGCGTTGAACCGCCGGAGATTCATCCAGATCGGGACAGCCGGGGCGGCAGCGGCGGCGGGCGCGGGCGCCGGGGCGCTGGCGCTGCTGCCGGAGAGGGCGGCGCAGCCGAAAGACGTCCGCAAAGTCTCCACGTTCTGCGAGCTCTGTTTCTGGAAGTGCGGAGTGATCGCGACCGTGGAAGACGGCGTGGTGACCAAACTGGACGGGCATCCGGCGCATCCGCTGTCGCTGGGGCGGCTGTGCCCGCGGGGCAACGGGGGAACCGGCCTGCTTTACGACCCCGACCGCCTGAAGAAGCCGCTGATCCGGACGGGCGCGCGGGGCGAGGAGCGGTTCCGGGAGGCGACGTGGGAAGAGGCGCTCGACACCGTGGCGGCGCGGATGCGGAAGATCAGAGCCGAGCACGGACCGGAGGCGCTGGCGCTGTTCACGCACGGCCACGGCGGGTCGTTCTTCGGGCAGCTGCTGAAGGCTTTCGGCTCGCCGAACATTGCGGCGCCGAGCTACGCGCAGTGCCGCGGACCGCGCGAAGTGGGGTTTCAGCTGACGTTCGGCACGGGGATCGGATCGCCGGAGAACACCGACATCGCCAACACGCGCATGCTGGTTCTGATCGGCAGCCATCTGGGCGAAAACATGCACAACACGCAGGTGCAGGAGTTCGCCGAGGCGATCCGGCGGGGGGCGAAGATCGCCGTCGCGGATCCGCGGTTTTCCGTGGCGGCGTCGAAGGCGAACTGGTATCTGCCGATCAGGCCCGGGACGGACACCGCCCTGCTGATGGCGTGGGCGCATGTCCTCGTCCACGAAGGGATTTACAACCGGCCGTTTATTGAAAAATACGCGACGGGATTCGATGAATTCAAGGCGGCCATTCAGGAAATGACGCCGGAATGGGCGGAAAAAATCACGGAAATTCCGGCGGAGCTGATCCGCACGGTCGCGCGGGAGATGGCCGCCGCGCAGCCGGCGGTGATTGTTCATCCGGGCCGCCACGCGACCTGGTACGGGGACGACGCGCAACGGAGCCGGGCGATCGCGATTCTCAACGCCCTGCTGGGAAGCTGGGGCGCGAAGGGAGGATTCTTCCTGCCCTCAGGAGTGGACGTGCCACCGTACCCCGCACCGCCGCTGCCCAAGCCGCAGCGCGGAGCGATCGACGGGGCGGGGAACCGCTACCCTCTGGCTGACGAGACGCTGGCGTCAGGACTCTGCGATGCGACGCTTGCCGGGGCGCCGTACCGCGCGCGCGGGTGGCTGGTGTACGGCACGAACCTGCTGCAGTCGCTGCCGCAGCCGCAGAAGACGCTGGAGGCGATCCAGGCTCTGGACCTGCTGGTGGTGATCGACGTGCTGCCTGTGGAGATCGCCGGCTACGCGGACGTGGTGCTGCCGGAGTGCACGTATCTGGAGCGTTACGACGACCTGTATTCGGGCGCATTCCGGACGCCGTTCGTGGCGCTGCGGCAGCCGGTGGTGGCGCCGATGTACGACTCGAAGCCCGGGTGGTGGATGGTGAAAGAGCTGGCGAAGCGGCTGGATCTCGAGGCGTATTTCCCGTGGAAGCACATCGAGGAGTACCTCGACAGGCGGCTCCGGGGGCTCAACCTGAATCTGGCGGACATGAAAAAACGGGGCGTGGTGGTGTATCCCGAGGAGGGAACGGCGCTGCCGCCGGATCACAAGTTCGACACGCCCAGCGGAAAAATCGAGCTGTATTCGAAAATGCTCGCGGACATGGGCGTGGATCCGGTGCCGAAATACTACCCGAAACCGGAGCCGCCGGAAGGTCATTTCCGGTTGTTATTCGGCCGCTCGCCGCTGCATACCTTCGGGCGGACCACGAACAACCGGGTTCTCGGCTCTGTGGTGCGGGAGAACGAGGTCTGGATTCACCACAAAGCGGCTGCGGCTCTCGGAGTGCGGCACAACGAGCGGGTGCGGCTGGTGAACCAGGACGGGGTGAAGAGCGCGCCTGTGCGTGCGCGCGTGACCAACCGGATCCGACCGGACTGCGTGTACATGGTGCACGGGTTCGGGCACACGGCGCGGAATCTGAGGTTCACCGCCGGGCGGGGCGCGTCGACCACCGATCTGGTGACGCGGGTCTCGGTGGACCCGCTGATGGGCGGCACGGGGATGTTCAACAACTTCGTGCGGATCGAAAGGGAGGCGTGAGCGATGCCGCGCTACGGAATGGCGATCGACCTTCGCACCTGCATGGGCTGCGCCGCCTGCGTGGTGGCGTGCAAGGTGGAGAACCGCGTGGACGAGGACGCGTTCCGGTGCCGGGTGACCCAGCGCTCGCGCGGCGAGTTTCCGAACGTGCAGCTTGAGATTCTGTCCGAGCGGTGCAACCAATGCTCGGACGCTCCGTGCGTGTGGAACTGCCCGACGGGGGCGAGCCACCATGCCGGTGGCGGCGTGGTGCTGGTGGATGAAAGCCGCTGCACAGGCTGCAAGGCGTGCCTGGCGGCGTGTCCGTATGATGCGCGGTTCATCAACTCGCGCGGCGTGGCGGAGAAGTGCACCTTCTGCCTGCACCGCGTGAAAGAAGGGCTGGAGCCGGCGTGCGTGTCGACCTGCCCGAGCCGGGCGATGATCTTCGGCGATCTGGACGATCCGTCGAGCCAGCTTGCGAGGACGCTGGGCGTGCGGAGGCACCGGGCGCTGAAGCCGGAAGCGGGGACGAAGCCGAATCTCTTTTATCTGGAGTAGCCGGGATGATGCCGATGGATGTTGACATTGCGGGCCGGAACGCGGAAACATTTCCGGCGCTTCACGTTTGGGGCTGGGAGATCGCCGCGTATCTGTTCCTGGGCGGACTGGCGGCCGGGCTGCTGATCCTTTCGGGCTGGATGCACCGGCGGGAGGCGCCGGAGAAGCTGAGCCCGGCGCTGGCGTGGCTGGCGCCGCTGCTGGCGCCGGCGGTGCTGAGCGCCGGCATGCTGGCGCTGTTCCTGGATCTGGAGAACAAGTGGAACGTCTGGCGGTTCTACACGGCGTTCCGGTGGAGCGCGCCGATGTCGTGGGGCGCGTGGATCCTGGCGCTGGTGTATCCGGCGTCGCTGCTGTTTGCGTGGGCGGCGTGGAGCGAGTCCGGACCCGCGGGCAAACGCGGGGTGACGGGCGCGCCGTTTCCGCTGCGGCGCCTGATTGCCGGGTTGAACATCGCCTGCGGCGTGGCGCTGGGCGTGTACACGGGGATTCTGCTGGGGGCGCTGGGGGCGCGGCCGCTGTGGAACTCGCCGCTGCTGGGGCCGCTGTTTCTGCTGAGCGGACTGTCGGCGGCGGCGGCGCTGCTCGTGCTGCTCGAAAAGGACCATGAATGGCGGCACAGGCTGGCGCGGCTGGATGTGCGGCTGATTGCGGCGGAAGCCGCCGTGCTGGCGCTGTTCTTCCTGGCGCTGCTGACGGGCGGGCAGGCGCAGCGCGCGGCGGCGGAGCTGTTCTTTGGCGGCCCGTACACGGCAGTGTTCTGGACGGCCGTCGTGTTTTCCGGAATGGCGCTGCCGGTGTGGCTGGAGCGGCTCGAGAAGAAGGGGCGGGTGGCGCACTCGGCGGTGGCGCCGGCGCTGGTTCTGTTCGGCGGGCTCGCGTTGCGGGCCGTGCTGGTGTTTGCGGGGCAGACAAGCTCCTGGGAGGTGCTTTTGTGAATTCCGTGGAATCGCGTTTCTGGAACCCGTATCTGGCCGGCGTGGCCATCGGATTGACGCTGCTGACGGCGTTTTACGTGCTGGGAACCGGGCTGGGAGCTTCGGGAGCGTTCACACAATTTCTCGCGGCTGCCGGCGAAAAGCTGGCGCCCGCCTGGACTGAAACGAACCGCTATTTGCGGCAATATGCGGGGGAAGGCAAGAACCCGCTCAAAGACTGGATGGTGTTTCAGTTCGCGGGCGTTTTTCTGGGCGGGCTGATCGGGGCGGTGACGGCGGGGCGGTTGAAGTTCGAGGCGGAACGGGGGCCGCGGTCGACGGCGCGGCAGCGGCTGCTGCTGGCGTTTCTGGGAGGCGCCATCACGGGCGTGGCGGCGCGGCTGGCGCGCGGCTGCACGAGCGGGCAGGCGCTCACAGGGGGCGCGCAGCTCGCTCTGGGAAGCTGGGCGTTCATGATGGCGGTCTTCGCGGCCGCGTTTTCTCTGGCTTATTTCGTCAGGAGGCAATGGCAATGACAGCGCCGCTGTATGCAACGGGAGCGATCGGCGAGGAAGCCGGCTTCATCGCCATCTTTTTTCTCGGATTATTGTTCGGATTTTTCCTCGAACGGGCCGGATTCGGCAGCGCGCGGAAGCTGACTTCCATCTTTTATTTCAAAGACTGGGCCGTGCTGCGCGTGATGTTCACGGCGATCGTCGTGGCGATGCTCGGGCTGCTGTATTTCACCGGCATCGGCTGGATGGAGGCCGATGCCGTGACGCAGAAAGAGACGTTCCTCGGCGCGCAGATCGCAGGCGGCCTGCTGCTCGGCGCCGGCTTCATCATCGGCGGATATTGCCCGGGCACGTCGGCCGTGGCGGCAGCCTCGGGCAAGCTGGACGCGATCGCGTATCTCGGCGGAATGCTGTTCGGGACGCTTGTGTTTGCGGGCGCGTATGACTGGCTGCAGCCGCTGTATCAGTGGGGCGCGATGGGCGTGAAGACGCTGCCGGACGTGTTGGGCTGGCAGCCGGGACTGGTGGCGGCGGCCGTGGTGCTGATGGCGGTGGGCGCGTTTGCCGCCACGGAGATCTGGGGCAATCCGACGATCGACCTGTCGCGCGCCTGGCAGTTGCGCGTGACGCCGCAGGCGGCGGCGGCAGGCTTTGCTGTCGTGCTCGCATTCGGACTGGTGGTCGGCTACGGGATGGCCGGACGGGTGAAGCCCGTGATGGCGGAGAGCGCGGCGCCGGCAGCGACTGCCGTTTCCGTGCAGCCCGCTTCCACGCAGCCTGGCGTGATGACCGCGCCTGCCGCGGCGCCGGCGCCCATTGCGCCGCCGGGCGGCGCGGTGAGGAAGTTCAAGAAGGGGAAGAGCTGCTCGTGACGAGGCGGGCGTGCGGAGGCAGGGTTCCTGCGCCGGCGGGAGCCCAGTCCACCGCCGGAACGCGAGCGGCGCCGGACGCAAAGCCACAGCGGCGCCAGGCGGAGCTGTTTCCGTTCTGGCGCTCAGGAGGCCCGGGGCTGCGCTTCACCTAAGACTGGCGTGTTCCGCAGAGGCCGCAGAAGACCGCACCCGCAGGCAGCGGCTGGCGGCAATTGCGGCAGACGTTCTGCGCCTGCGGCGCCTGGGGCGGATACTGCGGCTGGGCCGGGTGCTGCGGCGCGGCGCGCGGGGCAGTGTAGGGAGCGGGTTGCGGCGCAAAGCCCGGAACGGGCGGAGGCGAAGAGGGCGCCGGCCGCGGTGTGGCGGGCGCGGCGTAGGAAGGATGCGCTGCGTAGGGCTGGGCGGGGGGATAGGCTGGCGGAGCAGTGGCGTAGCCGGGCGGCGGCGCTGCGGCGTAAGCGGGAGCGGGAGGAGGCTGCGGCTTGCGCAATTCGGGTGCGGCGGCGACCGGCGTGAAAAGCGTGTCCAGAATTTTGCGGGCGTCCAGGATGTTGATGCCTGCCAGAGCGGCTTCGCCATCGGGCGGGATGTCGATGAACCACAGAGGCTGGTCCGAACGGAGCAGGCAGGCGGAGTGACGCCCGAGCGCGCCATTGGGGCCGGCGGCCGCAGTATCGATGGCGGCGAGCACGAAGCGGCGCTGGAACGATTCCGAAAGGAATTGTCCGGGCAGCGTCCAGGCAAAGCCCGCGCCGCGGGGTTCGGCCAAACCGCGGCGGGCGAGAGCCTGCAAGGCGGAGGCGGCCTGCTGGGCGGTGGCGGGAATCGAGGCGCCGAGCAGCGGGGCGAAGAAAGGCAGCAGCCAGCGGGGATCGGGGACGCCGGCTTCCTTCTGGCAGTATTCGGCCAGGGCTTCGGCCGTGAACGATTCCGGGCGAGGCTCGTGCGCGATGCGGGCGACAAACGCGGCGCGGTGGTCGAGGTCGATCCAGGCAAGCAGGGCCGCAAGTTCGGCGTGGGTGAGCCGGACGTTCATCTCGGGCTCCGATGGATCGCCGCTGGCGGCCAGCATGAGCAGGATCATGTCGGAGACTGCGTCCGGGCCCGAGGCAGGCTTCAATTCGAGTTCGCCGTCTTTCTGCGGGCCGGCGAGCAGGCACGAGTGGCCGTTGGCGCCACAGCGGGCCAGCACAAGAAAGTGCGTGAGGCTGTCCAGCCCGTGCAGGATGCGGACGTCGGCAAGCAGGTCCGGCGCGGCCAGCGTGGCGAGCTGTTCAGTGGAGAGCCGGTGGTCCGCGGGCAGGGATTCATGCCAGGCGCCGATCTGGGCGGCATACGCGGGATCCTGCATGTCCTCGAACAGGCCGCTGCTCAAAGCGGAGCGGCGCAGCCCGTAGTGGCGCACGAGCGCGGCGGCGACGTAGGGTTGCAGGCGGATCATGAGAAGTCCTCCTCGGGGTTCATGGCCAGGATGTCAGCCGCCGTCCAGACGCGGCCGTCCTGCGCGTATTGCATGGATCGGGTTCCGGGCAGGTTGAGAAACGGGCATCCCTGGAGCGAGTTCTGGAGGGTCAGGTTCCTGTCTCCGGGAGCGATCCAGAGCAGCTTGCCGCGCTGGATCCAGGGCGCGAGATCGAAATCCCACTCGTCCTCGAAATCCGGGGCTTCGGTCCAGCCTCCGTAACTCGCGCCGCCCTCGGCCCAGCGCTCGTTGGCGCCCCAGTCGTTGGGCCACTCGACGCCGTCAAGTTCATCCGGCGCGAAGTAGGCGATGCAGAAGGCCTGGTGGCGGCCGCAGGCGAGCGTGCTGAGCACGGCCTGCACCTGCGGGTGTTCGAGCAGACGGGGGATGACAAACGGCGCGCCCGGGCCGGGCCTGGCGAGAAACGGGAAGTTTTCGACGGGCGGCTGGATGAAAACGGCGCCGGTGATGGCCTGGCAGGTGGGGATGCGCTCGCGGAGGGGACGGGCGGGCGCACGCAGGTTCCACCAGAGTCCGTCGAGGCCATAGGGGTCGAAGGTGTGCTTCTGGACCCAGCCGGTGAAGGGGCACCGCGCGAATTCCAGGCGGTGCAGGCCGGCCTCATACTCGCGGCTGAGGGCGGCGAGTTGCGCGCCGGCGGCTTCATCCTCGAGCGCCAGCGGCATGAGGCGGAAGGCCTCGTCCAGCAGGACGCGGCGGCGTTCCGGACGGAATGGAAGTGTCATCGCTCACCGCCCTCCCTTGATGTGAACGGTGCTCATCTGGCCGTTCGGGCCCACAGCCACGAGCGGCTCGCCGGGCTTGTAGCCCGTGATTTCGCCGTCCTTGTTTCTGACGGGAACCTGATGCTGGTGTTTGCCGATTACGCCGTCATCGATCATTTTGTCGTGGTGTTTCGAGGGCAGATGATCGTATTTCCAGTCCATATGAGCGCCGTGCTGCGCCTGGAACGGGCCGTTTTTCAGTTCCTTGATGATCTGCTCGCGCACAGGGTTGAGCTTGGGCTGCCCGGTGGCCGGATCGATGAGGAGATTGCCCTTGTGGTCGACCTGGTAGCGAGGGATGGGCTTTCCGGTGACGGGGTCGCGGATATCGAAGATATCAATGTCGCCGGCCAGCGGTTTGCCGGATTTTTTGTCGAAAATCGTGCCATCCCGGACTTCGATGATTCCTTCCTTCTGCAGCTTTGCAAGCTGCATGGATTCTTCGACGTATTCCTTCTTGCGGTGTTCGTAAAGCTCTTTCAATTTTTCGTACTGTGAGTCACTCATGTTGCCTTTCGGCGGCAGTTCGGGCATGTAGTGGCCGACGGTGCCCGGTTTTCCTTTCGCGCCGAGAAGCTGGTCCATTTCCGTCAGAGTTTTGTTCTTGACGTAGGAGGGCTTGGGCAGCGCGGCCCCGGACTCGATGAGCGGGCGGGAGGCGGGATTGGTCGGACGGAGGTCGAGAATGACTCCGTACTTGTCCGCCACCATCTTGGCATGCTTGACCGAATTGGCGGTGTAGCCGTTAGTCAGGTGTTCGGCCGGAACGCCGGCATCCAGGACCTGAATCGCCGTGCCGCTGCCGGCGCGGGCTTCGGCGCGCGAGAGGCCGGTGGGAAGGGTTTGCGGGGGCTGTTTGACGGCCGCCGTCACAGCGGGTTTTTTGCCGGACAGCGTCTCCTGAAGGGAGGAGGCCAGATCATTCAGCCCCTTCTTGGCGCTGGCGGCGGCATCGAGCACCTGCTGGGCGGCGGTGTTGCCTTTCTTGGCGGCGTTCTCCAGAAGCTCGCCGGCAAGATCTCCGGCTGCTGCCCCGAGCTTGTGGGCGCCCTTGCTGATGAGGCCGCCTGCCAGCCCCATGACCTCTCCCATGGCCACGGCGCCGGCGGAGTGGATGAAGCCGCCAATGATGGAGTTGCCGCCGGCGTCGACATAATCCTTCATGCTCTTGCCGGCGTCGATCGGGGTCAGAACAATCTCAGAGAGACCGCCGGTGAGAGCCGCAGTGAGAGCGCGGCCTCCCAGGCCAAGCCAGGACGTGCTGCCGCCGCTTTTTTCGCCGAAGACGAATTCCGATGCCGTTGTCGTGAACGTTGTCTTGATGATGTCGCGGGTGATTTCGCCGGAGGCGGGCAACATGTCCTCTGTGAGGATGTCGCCGAGTTTGGTTTTCTTGTAGATGTTGAAAATCTTCTGGTATTTCTCCGTATCCAGAGGCTTTCCTTTGATGATCTGGTCCTGGAGATCGTGAATGTGATCAATGATATTTCCGGGCTGCCCTGGAGGTTTGTACAGATGGGATTCCGGCCCGTCGCCGAGAAGAATCTTCTGCTCCATCTGGGAGAGGTTTTTCCAGATCTTGTCCTTCTCCTTCTGGGCGGCGACCCAGGCGTCCATCGCCTTGTCGAAAGCCGTGTCGCGGTTTTCGAGCTTCTCCATCTGCTGCTGTCCCCACTGCTGGTGGTCGGCGATGATGCTGGACCAGCTCTGCTTCCAGGCGTCGAGCTTCGTGACGTCGACTTCGCCGCCCGTCAGGATGTTGATGTACTGGCCCTGCTCGTTTTTGACGAGGACATGATGCTTGCCGTCCGGAGCGGTCCATTCGATTTCGTCCGGGTACTGCGGTTGCTGGGGCGGCGGGGGCAGGGGCGGGGCGGGGGGAGCGACGACAGGGATCGCTGCGCCGGCAGCGGCGATGCCGCCCACGGTCGGGGCGGGCTTCTGAAGATGCGTGTTGACTTCCAGGTTGTGGCAGGAGACGTCGGGCTGAGGGCGCCAGTAGAATGCGGGGCGTTCGGTGACCGGCGCCACCTCGTGCAGCACGGTCCAGCCCGCGGCGAAGGCTCCGACCGCTCCGGCTGCCATTTCAACCAGGGGGGCAGGCGATGGCATGAGGGGCACGGCGCCATCGGCCATGGCGGTGGCGCGGCTGCGGAAGTAGCTGCGGATGGCCGCGCCGGCGGCGGCGCGGCAGGCGCGGGAGGCCATGCCCGGCGCCAGCCCCATGATCATCAGCGAAGAATACGCCACGACATAGCCGGCCATGGCCCCCCAGAAATTCCCGTCGCTCCAGTGGCCGGCGCCGTAGATATCAGGAAGGAAGAACTTCTGGATCAGGTCTCCCACGCCGTAGGAGATCCCGCACAGCATTCCGAGGAACGGGTTGTAGCCGGAAACCAGCGCCACGAACGGATAGATCGCCTTGTCGGTGGCGATGTGGCCCAGAGGCGTGTATTTCAGGCCGCGGATCAGGACGAAGGCGAGCGTAAAGACGAGCACGACGGGGTGGCGGCGCGTCAGGGACTCGATCTCCAGCAGCCATTCGAGTTTCCGGAGGAACGGAAACACGCGCAGCGTGCCGTGCGCAAGGCCGGTGAGGGGCAGGCTCACGCGGCGGCAGAACTCGGTGAGCTCGCGCCAGAAGAGGATCTCGTTCAGGCGGCGCGCCATTTCGGCGCGCCAGGAAGCGAAGCGGACGAGCAGTTCTTTCACGATCACCTCCACCAGCGGGAACGCCGCGCCATGGCGTCCAGCACCTCCCCGCGCCTGTCGACGTGGCAGGAAGGACAGCCTTGATCCACTGTGCCTTTGCCCTGGATCAGCGGATTGACGCGGGCGATCCAGCGGCGGGCGAATTCTTCCGGCGCCGCCCCGGCGGTTCTCACCCAGTCCAGGGGAAACAGGGTCTGGGAGCCGGCGGCAATGCGCAGGCGGCCGCTTTCGGCCTCCAGACGCAGCGGCGGGGGCGTCATCGAGGCGTAGAGTGCGTTGAGAGCCTCGGCCGCCGCCTGGGCTTCGGCCGGGTTGCGCAGGCGCAGCAGCTCTTCCTGTTCAAACACCAGCGCCGCGTCCGGTCCCGAGAGCCGCCAGGAGAAGACCTGCGTGCGGTTGCGGATCTTTTCGATCGCTGTGTCCAGTGACAACGACAGCAGCAGGCAGACGGCTAGCAGCCCAGCGGCCCAGGGCCAGAGCCGGCGCGCGCGGCAGCGGCGGCAGAAGGCCAGCCGGCGGGCATCGAGATCCGCCGCCGATTCCGCCGGCCGCATGACGCAGCCGGGCGCGCGGCAGTGGCCGTAGCCGGCCAGATGGCCGAGTTCGTGCGCGGCGAGGGCGGCCAGCCGGCGCCGCGTGGTCACCGGATCCTCTGATTCCAGGCCAACGAGACTGATGAGGGCGGCGCGGGCGCGGCGGTCTGCAAAGCCGAAGACGGAACGGCAACGGGCCGTGCGCAAGGGCTGCCGCGTGACGAAGATGATCGGCGGTCCGGGCTGAGGCGCGAGACTGGCGAGCCAGTCATCGGCGGCAAGCTCCCCGGCGGATGCCATTTCACGCGTGTCCGTTGCGGTTGCCGGAATCAGGCTGGGGTCGATGTCCGGTTCGGCAATGAAACGGCAAGGCGGCAGGGTAGGGGGCTCGGCCATGGCCTGGCCTGCTGCGGAAGGAACTCCGCCTGCCGGGGTAGCCTGCGCGCTCATGGTGATCCCTCAGGAAGTCCTGATGGAGCGGATGGCCTGGTGCAGGCCGCCGAATTCGCCCAGCAGCGTCATGTAGCGATTCGGGACGGGAGCGAGCATGACCGTGCCGTAGCCGCGGAAGACGCTGACCAGCCCTTCGCCTGACATCATCGACCGGAACAGGCCCTTGGTGGCTTTTTCGACGCGGAATTCCAGCGAACCCGTGCGAGCCACGGCGAAAGAGCCGTCGACCGTGAGAGTCTGGCCGCGCAGATCGATCCGTTGCAGAGGCCCGGGCGCCCAGCAGAGGACTTTGCCCACGCCCGAAACCTGCGTCTGGAACATGCCCTCGCCGCCGAACAGCGACGTGAAGACGGGATTCGTGTAGACGCCGAGCTGGACCGAAATATCGGAGGCAAGAAAAGCCCCCTTGTCAAGAATCCAGACATCATTTCCCGTCAATTCGAGAATCTCCATTTCGCCGAAAGTCGGCTCAAGGTAGATTTCGCCCGATCCCGAATACACCGGCCGGATGATCTTCTCTTTTGTGAGAAACGACTTGGCCATTCCGCCGAGCGACGGCCCCTGCACCTGCATCTGGATGTCGCCGAGCCAGTAGTGGAGCATGCCGGCTTCGAGCGTGACCGAGGTTCCCTGGATGACAATCCGCGCAATGCGGTACATCTCGTATTCGAAAATCTCGAAAACCGTGCCGTTGGAGGCGGCGCGCAGTCCGGTGGGCGTCAGATGGCGGGCCGGCGCGCCGCCCGCAGCCGGAACGGGAGAGGCCTGAGGGGGAGGAGGGGCGGCATAGATGCCGGGGGGAGGCGGCATGGGCGCGTAGCCCGGAGGCGGGGGAGGAGGCGGCGCAGCAACCGGAGGCGGAGGCGCGGGCAGCGGCCGTCCGCAGGCGCCGCAAAAGCGGGCGCCGGCTTCAATGGGCGCGCCGCAAAAGACGCAGCTCGTCATCGCGGAGATTCCTCCTCGTGGGGCATGGCGCGGGGCTGCATGGATCCGGAGCCCCTTTTCAATTGAAGGTCCTCCATCGCAGCGTGACCACCACCTTCTGGTCCCGGAGCGCGCGGAAAGAGACGCGCTTCCACCCGTTCGAGGGCCCGGGCATCTCGGCGAATCCGATGCCTTTGAAGTCGGTTTCGAGGATGACGGGAACGCCGGGCAGAGCGCCCTGCAGCGTGCCGGAGCTGGCCTGGCCGCCGTCGATCGTGATCACTTCGCCCTTGCGCAGTTCGCCGGACCAGATCAGCGTGCCGGAGCCCGGACCCGCCGGCGGAGCGGGCGGCCGCGCTGGGGTCTGTGGCGGAACCGGCGTGATCTCGCGCTCCGGCTTGAGGATCTTCGGCGGCTGCACGGCGGGCGTCTGCGGCTGGGACGGCGGGGGCGAAATCGCTCCTGCCGGGGTGGCGAAAACCGGCGGCTGCTGCTGTGCCGCCGGGGGCGGGGAAGAAGCCGGGGCAGAAGACGCGGCCGTCTGCGGGGGAGTTTGCAGGGCCGGTTTCGCGGAGTTTGCTGCTGCCGCGGGCGCCGCCGGGGCCGGACTGGCCGGGCGCGAAGTTCCAGTGGCTGGCGCCGGCGCACGAGTGACTGGCGGCGCCTGTCTGACAACTTCTGCCGAACTGGGTTCTGGTCGAGTTCCCGATGGCTGCTGTTGCGCGCCGTCCGCGCTGGAGGGGATCTCCGATGCAACGGAGGGAGGCGCAACGTGCTCTGCGGCCGGTGTCTGCGGAGGCGCGGCGGGCTGGGGAGTTGCGGCGGTCTCCGCGGCAGGCTGTGTTGCGAAGAACTTCGTATAGGCGAAGTAGGCTCCGCCGGCGAGGGCGACCAGGAGGAGCACGATGCCCGCCACCATGCCGAGGCCCGGGCCGCCGCGCGGCCTGGGCGCGGGAGGCACCGGCGCAGGGGGAGGATATCCGGCATCATAGGGTTGCGCCATCGGCGGGATCGGCGGCGGAGCAGCGGGCGGCTGATCGGGCCAGGGAGGAGGCGCAACGTCCTGCGCCATGGGCATTGGCGGGGGCGCCGCCGGGTAAGTCCCGGCGTATTCGGGCGGCGGAGGCGCCGGCATTCCGCCCGGCGGTGGCGGAGGCGCCGCCTGCGGGTAGCCCTGCGGTGCAGGGGGTGGAAACGGGGGCGGATAGCCGCCGGCCTGAGGCGGAGGCGGCGGCGTCCAGCTTTCGGCCATGCCGCCTGTCTGATGCTCGGCCGTCGCGCCGCAATGGACGCAGAACTTCATCCCCGGCTTCCACGGCGCACTGCAAACCGGGCACGCCGCGGGCCCGGCCGGCGGCCCGGCTTCCATCGGCGCGCCGCACGCCGTGCAGAACCGCATTCCCGCCGGCTCTTCATGTCCGCAAACTGGACACCGCATCCTGTCTCGCCTCCATCCCGCCGGGCCGTCCGGGCACCGGCGGATCTATACAGACTTTATCGTCTGAAATTCTGTTATACTCCAGATCGGCCGCTCTCAAGAAAAAGAAAGTTCGGCCGAAGGTTTTTTCAGGAGGCTTCCCCTCATGACCCTGCACCGGATTCTGGATTTGTTGGGATCGCCCGGCAGGCAGGCGCTGTCCTGCCGCGGCGCAACCCTGGCTGGCGCCGTGCTGCTTGTGCTGCCCCTGGCTGCTCCGGCAGCCGCGCCGGAGATCGCCAAGGACACCGAGATGAAGGTCCGGCTGACTGCTCCGGTGTCGACAGCCACCAACCAGAAGGGCGACAAGATCACGGCCATGGTGGTGGATCCGCAGCCCTTCCGGGGCGCCGTGATGGAGGGCGAGATCCGCGAATCGAAAAGCGGCAACAAGTTCAAGGGCAAGTCGACGCTGCTGTTTGCGTTCCAGACCCTGGTGCTGGCGGACGGGACGCAGATTCCCGTGACGAGCGACGTCAAGTCGTTTACGAACTCAAAGGGGCAGCAGAACACCGACGAGGAAGGCTTCCTGGTGGAGAAGAAGAACAATCTGGGCAAGCTGGCCGCGGCGTCGGGCATCGGCGCGCTGATCGGCGGACTCGCGGCTGGAGGCAAGGGAGCGGCCATCGGCGCGGGCGTGGGCGCCGGAGCGGCTTTGATTCTGGTCCAGTTTGGCGCGCAGGCGCCCAACATCCGGCTCGACCCCGGCTCGGAGATCGTTCTCAGCGTCAGTCCGCGGCGGGAGAACAAGCAGTAGCAGACGCGGTGTCACGCAGATCGCTGCCGGCGCTGCGGCCGGAACGCGGGTTTTGCGCCCTCGGCGGCGATTCGACCGGCCCGTCTGGCGCCACGCGGGCCGGCATTTGCCGGCCGGATCGATTCCTGAGGCTCTTGCCCCGGGCATCCAACCGGCAAGGCTGCGCCAAGGCCTGACGCCGCAGCTTTCTTCCTGATCCATTCCCCGAAAAACAGGCTTCCGGAGGGCGCCGCTGATTTCCAGCGGTTGGCGCCGCCGTGGTGCGCGTCACGGCACCCGTCGCCCGGCGCCGCGGTTTTCATCGATGCGGGCGGTCCGCTGGCAGCGGGCGTGTTCCCGGGAAAACGGCAGCGGACGCCGGCGCGGCCGCGCGAGGAAGGGCCGGAGGGCGCGCGGCCAAGGATATGGCATTGACATCGCATTAAAACAACAGTAGTATATCAGCGACGTGCCGAGTGCACGCCGGGAAGGGAGAATTCGCAGAATGCAGAGATGGTTTTCCCGGATGCTGCTGCTCGCGGCGGCGATTGCGCCCCTGGCCGGGCAGACGCCGACAGCGACGCTTCAGGGCACGGTGACGGATCCGGACGGCGCCGTCGTGCCGGAGGCGAAAGTGACGATCACCAACGCCGCGACGGGCGAGTCGCGCTCGTTGAACACGGACGGGGCGGGCAGGTACGTGCAGCCGTTCCTGCTGCCAGGCAACTACAGGGTCACCGTGGAGAAGACCGGCTTCCAGACTTTGAGGCAGGAAAACGTGCGGCTGGATGTGGGCCAGAACAGGACTCTGGACCTGAGCCTGGCTGTCGGCGCGGTTTCGCAGGAGATCCGCGTTGAAGCGACGGCCGCGGCGGTCGATGTCAGCACGTCCTCGGTCGGGCAGGTGGTGGACAGCAAGCGCATCGTCGACCTGCCGCTGCTTGGGCGGAGCGTGATCGCGCTGGCCAATCTGACGCCGGGCGTCAACCCGACCGGCGGCGGAGCGACGCCGGGCATGGGCGGCGGGCGCAACGCGATGAGCGAGATTCAGATCGACGGCGCCACCAACATCGCGCCGGAAAACAACGTGGGCATCAACAGCCGCATTTACGATCCGCAGGTAGACGCGGTGCAGGAATTCAGCGTCCAGATCAACGCGCTTCAGGCGGAATACGGCCGGTTCGCGGGCGGCGTGATCAACGTGGTCACCAAGTCCGGCACGAACGAGCTGCACGGCACGGCCTACGAGTTTCTGCGCAATCCCTGGCTCAACGCCAACGGTTTCATCAACAACCGCCAGGGGCGGAAGCGCGCCGGGGCCAAGATCCACCAGTTTGGTTTCACCGCGGGCGGCCCTGTCATGATTCCGGGCCTGCTGGACGGCCGGAACCGGTCGTTCTTCTTTACCGATTACGAGGGAACGCTGAACCGCAACATCTCGAACGCGACGGCCACGGTCCCGCTGCCCGAGTGGCTGGCCGGGGACTTCTCCAACCTTCGCAACAGCTCCGGCTCGACGCTGATCAGCATCTACGATCCGACGACCGTGCGGCAGGATTCCAACAACCCGGCTCTGTGGATCCGCGATCCGTTCCCGAACAACCGGATCCCGGCCAACCGGATCGACCCCGTGGCGAAGAACATGGCCGCCTACTGGCCCAAGCCGAACGCCACGCCGCTGAACGTTTACACGCAGCAGGACAATTTCTTCAGCAGCGGACCGGCCAACAACGATTACTGGCGGCAGAGCACGCGGTGGGATCATAACTGGACGGACAAATGGCGCATGTGGCTGCGCGTGTCGCTCGCCGGCGGCAGCGGCACGCCGTTCAACGGTTTCGGCACCCTGGGCACGTCGATCGGCGACGGTCCGTGGAGCGAGCGCAAGACGCAGGTGTCGATGGACCACACCTACATCCTCAACTCGCGGCTCATCGCCAACGTGCGGTATGCGTACAGCCGCACGGCCTACCGGCGCGTCCCCTTCTCCGACGGGATCGATCTGGTGAAGCTTGGCTTCAGTCCCGAGTACGCGAAGATCGCCGCGCAGCGCAGGCTGGAGTTCCCCGGCGCCGAAGTCAGCAGCAATCTGTCGCTGACGCGCCTGGGGCAGCCTGGCTACACCCGCATGGCCAACTACCCCATGAACCACTCCCTCACGGGCAGCATGAGCCGGATCACGAGCCGGCACAACTTCAAGTGGGGCGGGGAATACCGCGTGCTCATGCTGAACTATTCGCAGTACGGGCGGCCCTCGGGCAATTTCAGTTTTTCGCGCCTGTGGACACAGCGCGAAATCAACACGATCAGCAGCACGCAGGGCGTTGGCCTGGCCTCGTTTCTGCTGGGGCTGGGCGCGGGCGGCAACATGACGCACGAGCCGTCGGCGGCTTCCACCAGCATCTACATGGCCGGCTACATCCAGGACGACTGGAAGATCACGTCGAAACTCACGCTGAACCTCGGCCTGCGTTATGACGTCGACCGCCCGCGGACGGAGCGCTTCAACCAGCACTCTTTCTTTGACATCAACGCTCCCTCTCCGCTGCAGGGAGCGATCCCGGCCACGGCGTGCCTGAACTGCGGCGACCTCCGCGGCCAGATGCGGTTCGTCAGTGCCGAAAACCGCCGCCAGACGCCCACGGACTGGAACAACTGGGGGCCGCGGTTCGGATTCGCGTACAACTTCGCCCGGAACATGGTGCTGCGCGGCGCCTACGGCATCGCCTTCGCGCCCTCGGCCATGCAGGCTGCCGGAACCACCGGCGCCGCGGGCATGGACGGCTTCAACAGCACGTCCGAGCCGGTCTTCACTTTCGACGGAATGCGTTCCATTTACACTTATCTGCGCAACCCGTTTCCCGACGGCCACAACCTGCCCACCGGCAATTCGCTCGGGGCGCGCACGAACCTCGGGCTCAGCATCGGCGACTCCTACTTCGACGCCTTCAGGAACCCGTACATCCAGCAGTGGAACATGACCCTGCAAAGGTCGTTCCCGGGCGACATGGTGGTTGAAATCGGCTATATCGGCAACCGCGGCATCGGCCTGGTGGACGGGGAAGCGCCGCGCCAGTTCAACCAGCTGCCCGTCTCCTACATGGCCTTCGGCGTAGCATTGCAGGAGCTGGTCGACAACCCGTTCCACGGCAAGATCCCCTACACGGTTGGCGCACTGGCTCAGCCCCGGGTGAGCCGGGCGCAACTGCTGCGTCCTTACCCGCATTACACGAGCCTGCAGTCTTTCCGCAAACCCGTCGCCTCCTCGATCTACCATGGCATGACCATCCGCGCCGACAAGCGGTTCAGCAAGGGGCTGACCGTGCTGTTCGCCTACACCGCGGGCAAGGCCATCGACGACGCCTCCTCGGCGGTGAACTTCCTTGGCCCGGTCGCCGGGACGCACGTCGACATTTACAACTGGCGCAACGAGCGCTCGCTGTCTTCGTTCGACATCTCGCAGCGCGCCGTCATCAGCTACATCTACGAGCTGCCCTTCGGGCGTAACCGCGCTCTGCTGAGCCGCCTGCCGGGCTGGCTCGACATGGCGGTCAAGGGTTGGCAGATCAGCGGCATCACGACTCTCCAGACGGGGCTGCCCCTGATCATCGGCGGCGCCAACAACAACACCAACATCTTCACGGCCAGCCAGCGGCCCAACAACAACGGCCGAAGCGCCTTCATGGATCACAAAGGCAAGACCAAGGACGAAAAGATGGCCCGGTGGTTCGACCCCACGGTCTTCTCCCAGCCGGACGCCTTCACCATCGGCAACCTCGCCCGCACGCTGCCTGACGTGCGAGCGCCTGGAACCAACATCACCGACCTTGCGCTGATGAAGAACACGTACTTCGGCCCAGACGGACGCTACAACTTCCAGCTGCGCGCCGAAGCGTTCAGCGCCTTCAACCACTTCAACCTCGGGACGCCCGACACGAGCATCGCCAGCGGCAACATCGGCCGCATCACCAGCGGCAGCGGAACCCGCAACATCCAGCTTGCGGCGAAGATCATCTGGTAGAGCCAGCGCGCTGCGGGCCGGTCCCGCGCCGCCCGCAGCGCTGCATCCGACCTGTGCGGTCCGCAGCGTGATTCCGCCCTGTCCTGCCGTACCCCGCAGGACCAACCCCGAAAGGCGCCCGCGTCGCCGGCGCCTGCGATTCACTGGAGCGTTGTCCCGAAGAGCGCGCGTTCAGCCCAGGACCGGCGGGAACCGCTGGCTCTCGCAGGTCAGACCCCGGTTTGAACCTGCGGGGTTCCTCGTGGCTGCCGATTTCCCGCAGGGGCACAGGGCGCTTTTCAACAGCTGCCCCCAGCAGGGAACGAAGCGGACCTCACGTCCTCCGCCGCAGGGCTGCCGATGACTGGCCTCGACGCCCATGACCCTGCAAGACGGACGTGCCGCCTCCCACGACGCCGGAAGAGATTTGTGCGGTTCCGGGTATCAGAGCCGACGTGCCGGAGACCCGCGAGGCGTCTCCGGGAGCCGGGAGACACCGAATGCGGAACTGGCCGACCGGGATGGTACGCACACGGCGGATTCGGAGAACCGCGTTAGAGTCCACGCATGACCGATGGCTCTTCGCGCGCGCCTGAACCCGCCCTGAGCGCGGCGGAACTGGATCGCCTGTACGAAACGCCTCTGCCTGAATCTCCATCGGGCGAAGAATCGAGGATCCCTTTTGATCGATTCGAGGCCATGATGCTCTGCCTGGCGATCGGGATGCATTGGGGAACACGACCGAGTCGCTGCTTCCGTCCAAACGCCGGGCGCTTTATGGGGAGATCGAAAGCTATTCCTTCCACCCGGCGTTCGGGACTGCCGAAGGATATCCGTCCGACGACACGCAGCCGGCGTTCTGGACCCTCGAGCACCTCATGCAGTACGGGCGCGTCGAACCGCAGCAGCTGGCGGAATGCTTTGCCAGCCGGCGGATTTTCGGCCTGGGCGGTTCCGTGAGGGCTGCGGTTGGGCGGCTCCGGAGCGGAGCGGACTGGCGGAGGTGCGGCGTGCCCAGCGCCGGCAACGGAGCGCTCATGCGAATCGCTCCCGTGCTCTACCATGCCCTGCATGGGCGGCCGCACCTGGTCTTCCGGGATGCCATCCTTGCCACCGTCATCACCCACAATGACTCGATGGCGATTGCCAGCTCCCTTGCGGCTGTGGAACTGCTCGAACGCCACCTTCTCGAGCCGCACCGAATGCGCGGTCCTCTGGCCGAGGCGCTCGACTGGCATTCAGGAGCCTTTCTGCTCGAGACTGTTCCGACCTGCCTGCTGATCCTGATGAGATACGCAGAAGATCCCGTGCAGGCCATCCTTCGCGCCGTGAGCGACACGAAGGACAACGACACCATCGCCGCCATCGTCGGCGCCTTTGCCGGCGCGCTGCACGGCAAGGAATTCATTCCCGGGCGGTGGATCTCACACCTTGCCGGACGAACGAGGGAGGACGACGACGGCGCCGTTTTCCGGATCCTGCTCCAGGTGAAGCCAGGCGTCTATTTCAGAAGCCGGCAGGGCGCCTGAGGAGCCGGGCCGAAGAATCAGGGTGCAAATCCACCCGCGTGACAACAGACAGGCGCGGATATCCCATGCAGCCGCACAGCAGCAGCCGGATTCGCCGCTGATGTTCAAAGCTGCATCTCTGCCCTGAGGGGCGTGTCCGCCGACGAACCGCCGACGAAGATGCGGAACGTTCCGCGCGGCGTCTCCCAGCGGTTCGCTTTCTCGTCGAAGACCGCGAGGGTCAGCGGGTGCAGCGGCACGGTGACGGTGCGCGATTCGCCGGGCTTGAGCGTCACCTTCTGCCAGCCGGCCAGGCGGCGGAACTCCTCGCCCGCCGAGGCGGGCAGCTGCACGTAGACCTGCGCGACCTCGGCGCCTTCGCGCTGGCCGGTGTTGCGCAGCGTGAACGTGGCTTCCCGCTTCGCTGCATCGACGCGCAGACCGGAGTAAGCGAACGTCGTGTAGGACAGCCCGAAGCCGAAGGGGAACAGCGGCTCGCGCTTCATCGACTGGAACCACTTGTAGCCGGCGCGCGCGCCTTCCGGATATTCGAGATCGAACTGGCGCGTGTTGACACGCATCATGGCCGGACCGCCGGGAAACATCGGGCCCATGTCCTGCGGACCGCGCGCGGGGGGCTGCCCGACCAGCCGCGGCTGCGCCAGATCGTCCTCGGATTTCGGAAACGTCATCGCCAGCTTGCCGGAAGGATTGACGCGGCCGAACAGGACATTGGCGATGGCCTCGCCGCCTCGGATGCCTGGATACCAGGCCTCGACCACCGCCGCCACGCTGCCCAGCCACGGCATCTTCACCGCCGTGCCAGTTTCGAGCACGACGACCGTGCGCGGATTGGCCGCGGCGACCGCGGCGATCAGATCGTCCTGCCGGTCCGGCAGCGAGAGATCCGGCAGGTCCCTGCCTTCGCTGGTGTGCTGCACGGCGAAGACGATGGCCACCTGCGCGGATTTGGCGAGACTCGCCGCGCCGGCTGCGTCCTTTCCATCGTGGAAGACGACCTTCGCGTTGGCAGCGAGAGCCTGAATCGCGCGCAGCGGCGCCGAGCGGTGATACACCGGCGTGCCGAACATGATGTCGAGCAGCGAAGCGCCGGGCTTCGGCGGCGCCGGCGGCACCGCGTTGCCGCCCGCCGGATCCACCTGCGCCGAGCCGCCGCCGCTCAGCACACCTGCATCCGCATGGCCGCCGATGACGGCGATCACGCCCTTCATCTGCGGGTCCAGGGGCAGAGCCGCGCGGTCGTTCTTCAGCAGGACGATGCCCGCTTCGGCCGCCTTTTGCGCCACCTCGAAGCCGCGGAAAATGTCGGGCACCTGGCGTTGCGGCCGGCGGTCGAAGACGCCGGCGCGGAACAGCGCCCACGCAATGCGCTGCACCATGTCGTCGAGCCGCGCCATCGGCACTTCGCCCTTCTCGACGGCGGCTTTCAGGGCATCGGCGAAGAACGTGTCGCCAGGCATCTCCATGTCGAGCCCGTTCAGCGCGGCTTTCACTGTGGAGTGCGTCGCTCCCCAGTCCGACATCACGAAGCCGGGCCAGTTCCACTCCTTCTTCAGCACGTCGTTCAGCAGCCAGGCGTGCTCGCAGGCGTAGTCGCCTTCATAGAGGTTGTACGAGCACATCACCGAGCCGGGCTGCCCTTCCTTCACAGCGATCTCAAACGCCAGCAGCTCGCTCTCGCGCGCGCCCTTGCGCGACATGCGGACGTTGACGAAGTAGCGTCCGGACTCCTGATGGTTCAGCGCATAGTGCTTGACGATGCCAACGATGCCCTGCGACTGCTTGCCCTGCACATACGCCGCGGCCATGCGTCCGGCCAGCAGCGGGTCTTCGCCGAGATACTCGAAGTTGCGGCCGTTGCGCGGCTCGCGCGTCAGGTTCAGACCGCCGCCGAGCGTGATGTTGAAGCCCTGGTCGCGGAGCTCCCTGCCGATCGTCGCCGCGTACTCGCGGGCCAGGTCCAGGTCCCATGAAGACGCGAGCGCCAGCCCGGAAGGCATGGCTGTCGAATAGCGCCCCATGCGTGCGCCGCCGCCGGAGCCCACCATGGCATCGTTCATTTGCAGGTCGGGCACGCCGAGCCGCGGGATGCCTGGAATGAAACCGCCGCCGCCATTGGAGCGGTACACGATGGGCGGCGGCTCCTGGCCAGTGAGGTTCATGTCCGCGCCGAAGAACCAGCCGATGCCATGAACCATCTGGATCTTCTCGTCCAGCGTCATCGCCTGCACCAGAAGGCGGGCGCGCTCTTCGGGCGGAAGTTTCGGGTTCGACCACGGGCCTTTTGATGGCGGCGCGCCGCCAGGCAACTGCGCCGCGGCCAGGGCGGGGAAGAGAACAAGCGTAGACAGCCAGCGCATGGGACTCATCCTTTCACAACCAGCTCCCGTTCGGCGCGGTCCGGGTCGTTCCTGACCACGCAGACGTCGTCAAAGATCATGGTAGGGCCGGTGGCCGGATCCCACGCAGGCCATTTCGGAATTCCGGGGTGGTTCGGGTCGCCGGTGCGGGCGAACTGGATCCACGCCCGGCTCATGCGCGTGGCGAGAGCCTGGGCGCGCGGACCGCCGCCGGTCATGTGATCGCACCGCTCGATGTTGTCGAACACGAACGGCAGCTCGAGGCAGTGGAACGAGCGCGGCCGGCCGTCGAGCACCGGCGTCTTCCAGCAGAACCAGTAGTTCCACGCCGGGGCGGCATTGAGCGCCGCCTTGCGCGTCACCTGATCGATGGCCGCCTGCCGCACCGGCGCGGTGGCGATGAGCGAGAACAGGTCCAGCGGCTTCGCCTTCGGGTTCGCCTTGCGGAAGGCTGCGATGATCTGCGCGGCGCGGTCGCTGAAGATCTCCGAGACGCGCTTGTCAAGGTCTGCTTCGGTCATGTGCTCCATGGCCGGGTTGCCCATGGCCGAAACAAATTCGTTCATCACTGTTCCGGCGATGAGAGGCACATCGGCCGAGACCTGCGGCGCGTCAGGATCGAATGGATGGCGCGGCAGGTCCTTTCCGTCGACCACGGGCGCCCAGCCCAGCGTCCGGCCCATGTCGCTGAGACGGATGATGCCCGGCCGGGGGGCCACTTTGTTGCGCGCCGCCACGCCAGCCATGACCAGCGTCTGCGCAGGCAGCTCGTGCAGCCTGTTGAGGTCATGGCGCGAGAGATTCAGCTCGGCCAGCGTGGCGGCGGCGAGCTTCGCCGCCAGATCCGGCGTCGACAGACGCAGCGCGCTGCCGCTCTGCACGATGGCCTTGTGAAAGAGCCCCTTCGCGGCCGGCATGGCGAGCAGCGCGTTCACTTTGCCGCCGCCGCCCGACTGGCCGAAGATGGTGACATTGCCCGGATCGCCGCCGAAGGCTGCGATGTTATCTCGGACCCACTCCAGCGCGAGGATCAGATCGAGGATGCCGACATTGCCTGAGGAGGCGTAGCGCGGATCGTATTCGGCCAGATACAGGTGGCCGAGCGTGTTCAGGCGGTGATTGACGCTCACCAGGACGACGTCGCCGCGCCGGGCGAGATTCTCGCCATGATACGACGGCAGCTCGTGGCCCGAGCCCGCCTGGAAGCCGCCCCCGTGCAGCCATACCATCACGGGGCGCTTGACCGTGCGCGATGCGCTGGGACCGGGCGTCCAGACGTTGAGCCGCAGGCAGTCCTCGCCGGGCTGGCCGTCGTCCCACTGGAAGAGCCACGCCACCTCATCGTTGGCCCAGCCTTCGCGCGGCTGCTGCGGACACACGGGGCCGTAATGCATGCAGGAGCGCACGCCCGCCCAGGGTTCAGGCTTCCGCGGAGGAAGGAAGCGGTTCGCTCCGCCCGTGGGCGCGCCATACGGGATGCCCTTGAACGTGAAAATGCCGCGGCGGATGTAGCCGCGCACGCGCCCCGCCGTGGTTTCAACGACGGCGAGACGATCCGAAGCGAGGACGGGATCGGCGGCGGCCGCTCTTCGGACAGGCGCGCTGGCAGAGGGGTTCTGCCCGGGCTTCTGCTGCGCCAGAGCAGGCGCGGCTGCAGCGGCTGCCGTGGCGGCGAGCAGCGTGCGGCGGGGCAGGGAATTCGTGTCGGACATGATACCTCCGTGGCTGAGCCTGTTCTGTTTCGCGCAGCCGCGCCGGCGTTCCGGTCAGCGGCCGGCCGGGACGAGCGGCCATCCGGCGGCCGGCGCGCGCCAATTGCGGAGCCGGTCATCCGGATGTCGCGCTATCGAGCATTTCGACGCAGGCGGGGAGCAGGGAGGTTACTTCAGGAGCGGATCAATGTCCGAATGAAAGGGAGCTGCAGGTGCAGGCTGCAAACATACAGCCCATGACCCTGAATCCTAACCAGGAAGACGACTTTCATTCATGTTGAAATCCCCCCGGGGCCATCGGCCCTCTCCCGCATGGGCGAGCGGCGGGCCCCCATTCGCCCTCCGTCCCAAGCCCGCCTCCGACCTTCAGCCCTCCATCCTGCACCTTGGCTCATCAATAGATTCATAAAAACAATTCATAGCAATCTCCTCTTGCATTTCTCTGGCTTGTACGCTAATCTTGGGAGCGTGATGCCGTTTGGCGCGACAGTCTGTGACCCTCAGCTCCTGTCGCCCAGGGGTGTCTCCATTCTCGTCATTGTAGGGATCATTCGGATTGGAGTCGCTGTACCGGCGCCCGCCTGAGTGACCCTACACCAAGGACAAATTCCGAGGGCCACCGGGCGGGCAGATCCCCGCAGGTGGCCCTTTCGGTTTTTGCCGGCCTGACGGAGTGATCCCTGTCCCGCAGCGAGCGGTGGCTTGAGAGAAACAAGGAGAGGACAAGAGTCGATATGGCCCAGACGATGAGCGGTGCGCGGATTCTGATGGAATGCCTGCAGCGCGAGGGCGTGGAAGTGATCTTCGGTTATCCCGGCGGCGTGACGCTGCCGCTGTACGATGCGATGTACGAGGGGCAGATCCGCCACATTCTGGTGCGGCACGAGGAGAACGCCTGTTTCATGGCGTCCGGCTATGCCCGGTCGACCGGCAAGGTTGGCGTCGCCTGCGCCACCTCCGGTCCCGGCGCCACCAACCTGACCACCGGGCTGGTGGATTGCATGATGGACTCGATTCCCGTCGTGGCGCTGACCGGGCAGGTCTCGTCGAAGCTGATCGGCTCGGACGCCTTCCAGGAGGCCGACACGTTCGGCATCACGCGCTCGGCCACCAAGCACAACTACCTGGTGAAGGACATCAAAGAGCTCGCTTCGGTGATCCATGAGGCGTTCTACATCGCTTCCACCGGGCGTCCCGGGCCCGTGCTGGTGGACATCACGAAAGACGTTCTGCAGGGCCAGGCGCATTACACGCCCGTTCATGCGATTCATCTGCCGGGCTACAAGCTGGTGACGGAAGGACACGCCGGCCAGATCCGCCGCGCCGCGCAGATGATGTGGGAAGCCTCGCGGCCCTACGTGTACGCCGGTGGCGGCATCATCTCCAGCGGCGCGCATGAGGAGCTCCGCGAGCTGGTGGAAACGCTCGATGCCCCGGCCGTGCTCACGCTGATGGGCCTTGGCGCGCTGCCCGCCGATCATCCGAATTTCATCTCGATGCCCGGCATGCACGGCTCCTACGCCGCCAACATGGGCATGTACGAGTGCGACCTGCTGATCGCCCTGGGCGTCCGCTTCGACGACCGCGTCACCGGCCGCCTCGCCTCCTTTGCTCCGCACGCCAAGGTCATCCACGTCGACATCGACCCGGCCGAAATCGGCAAGAACCGCGCCGCGGACCTGCCCATCGTCGGCGATGCGAAGAAGGTTCTCGGCCGCCTTGTGAAGGCGCTGAAAGAGAGCGCTCCGGAAATGCGCGGCCTCCGTGAAAAAGAGCGCCGCGAGTGGTGGGATCAGATCCGCGCCTGGAAGGAGGAGCATCCGCTGAAGCCCGTCTTCAGCGTGGACGAGATCAAGCCGCAGCACTTGATGGTGGAACTCGACCGCCTCTGCAACGGCAACGCCATCGTCAGCGTCGATGTCGGCCAGCATCAGATGTGGGCGGCGCAGTTCATCCGGTTCAACAAGCCGCGCACGTGGCTCAGCTCGTCTGGCCTCGGGTCGATGGGGTTCGGCCTGCCTGCCGCCATCGGGGCGCAGGTGGCGCACCCCGAAGCGCTCGTCGTGGCGCTGGTGGGCGACGGCGGCTTCCAGATGTCGATCCCGGAGAGCTCCACGATCGCCAATCAGGGCCTGCCCGTGAAGACCATCATCATGAACAACGGCTACCTGGGCATGGTCCGGCAGTGGCAGGATCTGTTCTACCAGAACCGCCTCAGCGCCGTGCAGATCGAGGCCTTCCCGAACATCGAGAAACTTGCCGATGCCTACGGCATCAAGGGGCGCATCGTCGAGAAGCCGTCCGAGCTGCGCTCCGCGCTGGAAGACGCCTTCCGCCACCCCGGTCCGGTGCTGGTGGACGTGCGCGTGTCGCCGTTCGAGAACGTCTACCCGATGGTGCCCGCCGGCGCGGCGATCAACGAAATGGTGCTCGCCCCGCCCAAGCCCGTCGAGGTGCCCGCCTGAGCGAAAGCGCCGAGGAGAACGACCCATGCTGATGACCATTTCCCTGCTTATGGAAAACAAGCCGGGCGCGCTGATGCGCGTCACCGGGCTGCTGTCGCAGCGCGGCTACAACATCGAGTCGCTCACGGTCGGGCGCACGCTCGATCCCACGCTGTCGCGCATGACCATCTGCGTCGACGTCGAGCCGCGGCTGCGCCCGCTTCTGATCAAGCAGATGAACCGCCTGGTCAACGTCCTGCAGGCGCACGATCTGACGGAAGCTCCTGCCGTCATCCGCGAAATGGTTCTGCTGCGCATCCGCGTCAGCCTGGAAAACCGCACGGCGATCCTGAAAGAGGCCGAGATCTTCGGCGCCCGCGTCGTCGACAGTTCGGTGGACGGCTTCGCTCTGGAAGCCAGCGGCGATCCGGAAAAGCTGGAAGAGTTCGTCGCCGTCATGCAGACCTACGGCGACATCGAAGTCACGCGCTCCGGGCTTGTGGCCGTCTCGCTCGAGCCGCGCAAGCTCAAGCTCGCGCCCCCCATCCCCAAGGGGCACTCTGAATCCGAACCCGTTCACACCCGATAGAAGGAAGGAAGTCTCACTCACAATGGCCAAGCGTTATTACGAACAGGACGGCTCGCTCGAGCCTTTGCAGGGCAAGACCGCAGCCATCATCGGCTACGGTTCGCAGGGCCACGCCCATGCGCTCAACCTGCGCGACTCCGGCGTCAGCGTCGTCGTCGGCCTGCCTGCATCGTCGCGCTCCCGGGCAAAGGCCGAAAATGCCGGCCTCACGGTGCTGTCTCCGGCCGAGGCCGCCGAGCGCGCCGACTTCATCATGATCCTCGTGCCGGATCATATCCAGGCCGATCTGTACAGGTCCGACATCGCTCCGTCGATGAAGCCCGGCAAGACGCTGATGTTCGCCCACGGCTTCAACATCCACTTCGGCTTCATCCAGCCGCCCGCGGGCGTCGACGTCTCGATGGTGGCGCCCAAGGCGCCCGGCCACCGCGTGCGAGAAGTGTTTCTCGAAGGCCAGGGCGTGCCCGCCCTGGTCGCCGTCGCGCAGGACGCCTCCGGCAACGCTCTGCGCAATGCGCTCGCCTACGCGCTCGCGCTCGGCTCGCTCAAGGCAGGCGTCATCGAAACCACTTTCCGCGAAGAGACCGAGTCCGACCTGTTCGGCGAGCAGACCGTGCTCTGCGGCGGCGTCAGCGAACTGATCAAGGCGGGTTTTGAGACGCTCGTTGAGGCAGGGTATGCGCCCGAAATCGCCTATTTCGAGTGCCTGCACGAACTGAAGCTCATCGTCGACCTGATTTACGAGGGCGGCCTCAGCTACATGCGCTACTCGGTCTCAGACACTGCGGAATACGGCGACTACACGCGCGGCCCGCGCATCATCGACAGCCGCACGCGCGAGGAGATGCGGAAGATCCTCGCCGAGATCCAGTCCGGCGCGTTCGCCAAGGAGTGGATGGACGAGAACCGGGCCGGCCGGCAGAAGTTCCTCGCCATGCGCGAGGCCGGCCAGAAGCACCAGATTGAAGTTGTCGGCGCCGAGCTGCGCCAGATGATGACCTTCCTCAAGAAGAAGAAGGTGGAACAGTAGACTTCCCGTCCGCGCGCCGCGCCCCGCTTCCGGGGCGCGGATGCGGCGGTCCGACAGGCAGCAGGAGCAGGAGATGCGGATCTGGACATTCGACACGACGCTGCGCGACGGCACGCAGGGCGAGGCCGTCTCTTTTTCGGTGGAGGACAAGGTCCTCATTGCGCAGAAGCTCGACGACCTTGGCATCGACTACATCGAGGGCGGCTGGCCGATGTCCAACCCGAAGGACAAGGAGTTCTTCGAGCGCATGAAGTCCGTCAAGCTGAAGCATGCGCGGCTTACCGCCTTCGGCTCGACGCGCTTCGCGCGCAACGCGGTTGAAAAAGACCCCAACGTGCTGGCCCTGGTCGAGGCCGGCACGCCTACGATCAGCATCTTCGGCAAGAGCTGGGACATCCACGCCACGCGCGTGCTCGGCATCTCGCTGGAGGACAACCTGGCTCTCATCGCCGACACCGTGCGGTTCCTGAAGGAGCAGGGACGCGAAGTCGTCTATGACGCCGAGCACTTCTTCGACGGCTTCAACGCCAATCCCTCGTACGCCCTGCGCACGCTGGAAGCCGCCAAGGAAGCCGGCGCCGACGTGCTCGTGCTGTGCGACACCAACGGCGGCACGCTCACCGACCGCCTGGCCGAGATCGTCGCCGAGGTCCGCCGCCGCTTCGACGGCGTGCTGGGCATCCACTGCCACAACGACAGCGACCTGGCGGTGGCCAATTCGCTGGCGGCCGTGCGCGAAGGCGTCACCCACGTGCAGGGTTGCATGAACGGCTACGGGGAGCGCTGCGGCAACGCCAACCTGGCTTCGATCATCGCCAACCTGGAAGCCAAGATGGGCTACTCGACCATCGGCCCCGAAAAGCTGACCGCGCTCACCGGCGTCTGCCACTACATCGCCGAGCTGGCCAATCTGCCGCTGCCGCCGAACCAGCCCTTCGTCGGACGCGCCGCCTTCGCGCACAAGGGCGGCGTCCACGTTTCCGCCGTGCTGAAGGACTCGATCACGTACGAGCACATCAAGCCCTCGGTCGTCGGCAACCGGCAGCGCGTCCTGCTCAGCGACATGAGCGGCCGCGGCAACGTCCTCTACAAGCTCGAGCAGTACGGGCTGAAGGACCGCATCAGCGAAGAGGCCAAGCGCGAACTGCTCGACCGCATCAAGACCATGGAGTACCTCGGCTACGAGCTCGAGGCGGCCGAGGGCACTTTCGAGCTGCTCGTCCGCGAGGCTCTCCAGCCCGGCATGCACTTCTTTGAAGTGGTCTCGCTCGAGGTCGAGACGCGCAAGATCGGCACGCGCGACTCGATGACCACCGCCACCGTCATTCTCCGCGTCAACGACGCCATCCACTCGGCCACGGCCACCGGCGAAGGCCCGATGAACGCGCTCGATCTCTGCCTGCGCCAGTGCCTTTCCACGGTCTATCCGGCCATTGCCAACGTGCGCCTCACCGACTACAAGGTGCGCGTCATCTCCACGGAGCGCGGCACGGCGTCCAAGGTTCGCGTGCTCGTTGAATGGAGCGACCACCGTCGCTCGTGGTGCACCGTCGGCGTCAGCGAGAACATCATCGAAGCGAGCTGGAACGCGCTGGTCGACGCCATCCGGCTGGAACTGATGCGCCTCGCCGACAAGGACGAGAGCATCGAGAAAGCCGTCGAAGACTACTGCTGGGGCGTGTGAAGCGCCGCGACCTGGAACTTGAGCGCGCGCTGCGCCGCTCCGTGCGGCGCAAAGACGCCTCGCGCGATGAGGCGATTCTCGACGTCATCCGCCGCATCCCGAGCGGGCGCGTCGCCGCCTATTCCGCTGTCGCCGCCGCTGCGGGCTATCCGCTGCATCACAGGCTGGTCGTCCAGTTGCTGCGCGGGCGGGGAGACCGCCTCCCCTGGCACCGCGTGCTCGGCGCGGGCGGCGAAATCCGTCTGCGAGGCGAAGCGGCTCTCGAACAGCGCCTGCGCCTGGAAGCCGAAGGGGTCCGCTTCCGCGGCAGCCGCGTGGCCGCCGAGCATATACTCAAGGCGGAAGACCTCGTATGCCTGCGCCTCTGATCGACCGCCGCACGTTTTCCGCATCGCTGCTCGCACCGCTGGTTTCCGCGCAGTCCCCGGATTGGGTGGACCTGTTCAACGGCCAGTCGCTTGACGGCTGGAAGCCGAATGAGAATCCCTCGTCCTGGCGGGTGGAAGGGGGCGCCATCGTCACGGCCGGGCCGCGCTCGCACCTGTTCTATGCCGGACCCGTGCAGTCGGCACAGTTCCGCAACTTCGAACTTGAGGTGGAGGCGCTGGCCGAGCCGCTGGCCAATGGGGGCGTGTACTTCCATACGGCGTTTCAGCCCGAGGGCTGGCCCGTGCGCGGTTTCGAGGTTCAGATCAACAACACGGCTACAGGGGAGGGCAACTACCGCGAGAACAAGAAAACGGGTTCGCTGTATGGCGTGCGCAACGTCTACCGCCAGTTCGTCAACGACAAGGAGTGGTTCACGCTGAACGTACTCGTGCGGAACCGCAACGTGCAGGTGCGGCTGAACGGAATGCTCGTGGTGGACTATACCGAGCCCGCGCCGCCGCCGCCATATCCTGGCATGGAAAAGGAACGCCGCATTGGTCAGGGAACGTTCGCCCTGCAATGCCATGATCCAGGTTCGCGCGTGCGCTTCCGCCGCATCCGTGTGCGCCCTCTGCCGGACAACCTTCCGCTGCCCGCGGGCGCCGTCGAGCCGGTCGCAGACGCCGACTGGCGTGACATCCTCGCCCTCGGCGCGCAGAACTATCCCATGGCGGATTACCACGTCCATCTCAAGGGCGGGCTGACGCTTCAGCAGGCGCTCGAACGGTCCCGCATCGACGGCATCTTCTACGGCATCGCCATCAACTGCGGCAAGGGGCACGAGGTCGAGACTGACGAAGGGGCGCTGAAGTTCTTCGAACGCATGAAAGGCCAGCCCTGCTTCATCGCCATGCAGGCGGAAGGGCGGGAGTGGATGCAGATGTTCTCCCGCCGCGTCGCCGCGATGTTCGACTATGTCTTCACGGACTCGATGACCTGGAGCGACAACCGCGGACGCCGCATGCGCACCTGGATCCCCGCTGAAGTCGGCACGATCGCGGACCCGCAGGAGTTCATGGATACGCTGGTGGCGCGGGCGGTGGAGATCATCGAAAAAGAGCCGATTGATCTTTACGTCAATCCAACGTATGTTCCCGACCAGCTTCAGCCGCGCTATGAAGAACTGTGGACCGAAGAGAGGATGCGAAAGGTTCTTCAGGCGCTGGCAAAGAACGGCGTGGCGATGGAAATCAACGACAGATATGAGATCCCCTCGGCGAAATTCATCCGCATGGGCAAGGAAATGGGCGTGAAATTCGCGTTCGGCACGAACAACGGAGGAGCGAAAGACCTGCGCCGGTGCGACTACGGCCGCCGCATGGTGCGCGAGTGCAAACTCTCCTGGAGCGACTTCTGGACGCCCGCCCCTGCGGGCAAACGGGCCGTGGACCGTAAAGGCGGCGCGTTGCGTCAGGCGACCGCCTGAGAATCCGGGCGATCCATTCGTTCACTTCCTGGCCGTTTCCATCCCTCTGCGCTGGCGGGCGCCGCTGGCCTCGCGCGTGTCAACCGGAACGCGCCGATGCGCAGCCCGGCCGCGTGACCGGCCTCTGTCGGGGCGCGGCACCGAAAGGGCCGCATTTGTTCAAGCTCATCAGCTCTTGCCCTGCGACATCCGCTATCCTGCCGCCTCGAGCGACGAGGCTGCCTGGAATGGAGAAAGCCGCCGGAGCGGCCGCCCTACGAGGCAGTCCGGTTCGAAGCGGGGGGACTCTGGCCAGAGATTCGTATCCCCGCATGAGAGAGTCTGGCACGGGGTTGCAAGCACGGAGGGGTCAAGGGATTGATTCCATTGGAAACATCGCGTGTGACAGGCGCTGACTGGATGGGCTGTGCCCCTGGGCGCGCACCTGGCGCTCCGTCGCAGCACTGACGCGCCCCGGACTCGTTGCATGCAGGAAACGCCCCGGCAGTGCTGACGGCGAGAACGAGGAAACAGGGGCGAGCCAAAAAGGTGAATTGTGTTCCTGTCGCCTTTTTCAGGCGGGGGTCAGGCCCAGGCGCGAAGCCAGATCTTCGTAGGCCGGACCCCACGCGGGGAGGCTGGCCAGAATCTGCGGAGCATGCTGAGCCACCCAGCCGTCGGTCTGCGGGCCGGGCGAGGGGACGCGCTCCAATCCGTGCAGCTGTTTCCAGACCTGCTGCCAGCGCTCATCGTACGAAGCCAGAGCGCCCGCATCGGCGCCGCCGCGCAGGATGGATTCCATCTTTGCGGCGAGGTCGGCGCCTTCCCAGAAACCCAGGTTCATCGAGTGCACGCCCGCCGGTCCCGCGAGGTGCGCCGCGTCGCCGGCCAGCCAAAGCCTTCCCGCGCCGAAGCGCTTCGCCAGACGGTGCTCGAAGCGCACGACAATGCGCCAGGTCAGCTTTTCGATGGAGCCGGTGAACCAGGGGGCGCGCTCGCGCAGGTATTCGCGCAGGTGGGCCTCATCCAGCACCGGCAAATCGAGACCGTGCGACAGCAGGACGCGGTCCTTCTGCCGCTCGGTGGGGAAATCGCCGAAGCCCGCCTTGCGCAGGGCCTCGACCGGATCCGGGGCGGCGGGGCTGTAATCCGGCAGTTCGAAACTCCACCGCGCCGCGCCGCCGGGCAACGGCCAGAGGACATTGGCCGTGCCGCCGTCGAGGGCGACCCGCACGGTGTTCTGCAGGTCGGCGTCGGTCCTGAACTCGAAGACGGCGAAATACTGCGGCGGGCCGACTTCGGGGAACTCCGCATCGAGCGTCCGCCGGACGCGCGAATTGTACCCATCGGCGCCGACGACGAATTTCGGTTCGAGTTCCCAGGTCTTCGCCACGACCCATTCCGTATGGGCGACGATATAGCCGCGGGATTCCTTCTCGAATTTCTGTACCGTGACGCGCGCGTGATCCTCGCCCTGCGCCACGGCCGCGGCCTCGTGCCGCCAGCCGACGCGGACGCCGAGCTTTTCGAGTTCGTCTTCCAGCAGGTTCTCGAGGGCGTCCTGGCGGACCACGGCCAGCGGGTGCTGCGCATCGCCGGCATCGAGAGCCACGCGCGTGCCGTCTTTGTCGCAGAAGGCGATCCGCCGCACGGGGTAAGACTCGGCGAGGATTTTCTCTTTCAGTCCGAGCTGCGCGAACAGATCCAGCGCCTGCGGGTGCACCGCCAGGGCATAGCTGTGCGTGCAGGCCCAGACGCCCGTGTCGATGATGCGCACGTTCACATTGCGGCGCGCCAGCGACAGCGCGGTGAACAGCCCCACGGGGCCAGCTCCCACGACAAGAACCTCGGGTCTCAATTCATCGAACATGGCAGCACTCCTTTTATGAATACGGGCAGATGCAGAATACACCGGGCGGTGACGGCAAGACAAGGCGCGCTTCGCCGCGCTGCGGCTGCGGACTGCGTCTGAGCGCTGCGGCGCTGCGAGCATCGCCGGAGACGGTGACCGGCAGAGGTGGCGGAGTCTCGTTGATGCCGCGCCCGCTGGCATCGACTGCCGGGAGTTGGGCCGTGCGGGTGACCGCTCACTTTCGGCGGCTGACGCCGCCTTCGTTCGCGGCACAGACACAGAAGTTGGCAGGGCCTTCGTTCGCGGCTCTGAAGCCACACGGATTTTTGTCCCTGCTGAAGGCCTGCTGGGTCGTCAGAGTTGCCAATAGCCTGCATCTCGAACTCGGGGCCGGATGGATGAAGATGGAGCATTCTCCCTGCCCTCCGGACCTGGAGCGCGTGAATTGTCAAGAAAGTATTTCTGAAAAAGAAACGGATGTGTGATAGAGTTTCCACGGGGAGCATTCGTCGTGAAGCGGCTCTTTTCGAGAAAATCCGGCCTGATCGTGCTGCGGTGGATGGCAGTGGCTGCGGCGCTGCATCTTGGAACTATCGCTTTGAACCTTCAGGCCACGCCTGCGAATCCGATCACAAGGACTGGAATGATCGTCGGCTGGATCCCGCTTGTCTTTTTCCCGGCTGCGGTCTATAACCTGTTCGCGAAGGGATGGCGAAGCCCTCTTGTGTGGATCTGCGCCGGTTTGGCTGCGGTAAATTACGCCGCCGTGGCGGTCCATTCCGACAGGCTGACGGCGCTCATCGCAGTGTCGTCCCTGGCAGTTGCCGCTGTTGCGCCGATCCGTTACAGGATCGACCCCAAAGTGCAGCTGGCGGCAGCCTCCAGTTTTGTTCTCGGATTGGCGGGGCTCTTCGCGGGCATGCTGCTGGCGTCCCCGTTCAACGGAATTTGCAGCCGGTTTGCGCCGTGGGTCTGCCAGTTGACAGGAGTGCTTGTGGGCGGAATGACGGCAGCCCTGATGTGTGCTGCCTTCTGGTATTCCGGGAGGCGTCTGGATTGTTCTGGCGGTCCCGCCGTTTGAGCAGCGCGGGGGTGGCGGCAAGTCACCGGGCGTGCGGCGCGCGGGCGATGCCGCGGCCGATGAGAATTCCGGAAAACGCTCCGAAATAGACATCCGAGGGCCAGTGGCGGTAGCCGGTGACGCGGCTGAAGCTGATGGCCGCAGCCGTGGAAATCAGGCTGATTTTGAGCCATTTCGGCGCGCGCGGATGCGCAGCGACAGCGGTTGCGACGGCGAAAGAAGTCAGGGCATGGCCGGATGGAAACGCGTCGCCGCCGGAATAGAACGAGCCGCGCGAGCCGGGCGCATCAGGCCTTTCTCTCCATGTTGCGCCTTTGATTGCGTAAGTCACTGCGAGCCCTGAGGCGAGCGCGAGCGCCGCGTCCCGGCCGAGGTGCGACCAGGCAGGCTTGCCGGCGAAATGGCCATAGCCCGTTGTCGCCACCGTGGCCATCGTGAGGCCTGCCATGGAGCCGACGAGAGAGACGCGGCGGCTCCAGTCGCGCTGCGCTGGCGTGCCGGGCAGGGCATCCACCATGGAGCGGTCGGCGGATTTCAGCGCCACCGTGCCTGCCGCCAGCGGCAGCGCGAGCGTCCACGCCTGCCGCGGGGTCATTCTGAAAGGCGCGGTCCAGATGCGCTTCTGATCGGCGGCGAAATCGCGGAGGAAATCACCGGCTGGGCTGCCGTGCTGTGCGGAAATGGCGGGGCAAAAAGCCGCACAAAGAATGACACTGTTCAGAGTCCGGAATCGCCAAAGATGGCGCTTCATTTCTGGATTGGATTCCCCCATCATGAGGCGCAAGGCCCGCATGGAACAACGAAAACGCGCTCCCGCAACGGGCGTGAGGTCAGGTGAACATGGCTGCTGGCGGGCGCAGCAGCTCCGATCCGAGAGTAGCACAACGCGCCGCGCCGCCCGCCGAGCTGGCTTCAGCGGAACCGCGCGCCGCGCAGGATGGGAGAACGCTGCGGCTGCGCCGGGGGCGGCTCGGGCTCGGGCGGAGGGGCGGGCTTGCGGACGCGGCCATCGAGGTGCGCGGCGATGCGCTCCTCTCTGGCCTTCTGGAATTTGGGGGAGCCCGGCTCGAGCCCGGACACTTCCTTGACTTCGGCATCGGTCACTTCCATGGCCACGGCGAGGCAGCGGCTGAGGAAGTTCTTGATCCGGTCCTGAACGACGCGGTGCTCGCTGGTGAGGCCGAGCAGCAGGACCTGCTCGCCCGGGGCTTTCGAGAGCACGGCGAAGGTCTGCGAGGCGCGCTTCAGCTTGGGACTCCTGATCGCCGTGGCGAGTTTCTTTGCCGATGCCTCGAGCTTCTGCCAGGGCGCGGCCTCCTGCTTCGTCATCTGGGTGGCGGCCACCAGGGCGGAGCGCTCTTTCGGCGTCAGCTTCTCGGTGAGGCAATACAGGACGATGGCGTACCAGTCGACGTGGAACGGCGCGCCGAACGGGATCATCGCCTTCAGCTTCGCCAGCTTCTGGAAGGCGGCCAGATTCACTTTCGGCCCCTTCAGGCCGGGAGAGAACAGCGTGAGCAGCCCTTCCTGATCGAGCGCCGCGAAGACGTCGCCGGGGTTGGGCTCCTGGGTGATCTCGTAGAGCTCCTGATACAGGGCGCGAGGGGAAATGAGTTTCTGCACGCCGGCCTCGCGGGCGTTGAGGAACTGCTGCCAGGTTTTCTCCTCGACGTTGAAGCCGAAGCGCGTCTTGAAGCGGATGAGCCGGAGCAGGCGGACGGGGTCGTCGTAGAGCGCATAGGGGCTGACGGCGCGGATTTCCCTGTGCTCGATGTCGCCGGCGCCGTTGGTGGGATCGATGAGGAGGCCGCGGGAAGCGCGGTTGAGAGAGAGGGCGATGGCGTTGATGGTGAAGTCGCGGCAGCGCAGATCCTCGTGGATGGTGGCGGGCGCCACCTGCGGTTTTGCGCCCGGTTTGGAGAATTTCTCGGTATGCGCCATGGTGATGGCGCAGCGGGCGCCAGAGGGGAAGCGCAGTTCGGCGGACTTGCGCAGATCGTCGATGGCGACGATCTCGGCCTTGTGCTGTCTGGCGAGATCTTTGGCGAACTTCAGAGCCGGGCCTTCCACGGTGAAGTCCAGGTCTCGGATGGGAAAGCCGCCCAGCATGTCGCGCAGGGCGCCGCCTGTGAGGAACAGGCTGACGTTGGCCGCCGCGGCGGCCTGCTGCACCAGGTCGAGCACGGCGCGCTGCTCGACGCTGAGGTGATTCTCGAGAATGAACATGTAATCGCTCATCGTGCCGGCCTCGTTTCCGTGCGCACGGCGCAGTCAGTTGCGCGGATGGAATTGATCCACGGTGCTCCTGAGGCGCGTGCGCATGACATGGGTGTAAATCTCGGTGGTGGAAATATCGGCGTGGCCCAGCATCGCCTGGACGCTGCGCAAGCCGGCGCCGCCCTCCAGCAGGTGGGTGGCAAAGCTGTGCCGCAGGACGTGCGGCGAAAGTTTCTGAAAGATTCCGGCCTGGCGGCCGTAGCGCCGCAACAGCATCCAGAAGGCCTGGCGCGTCATGGCGGCGCCCCGTGAGGTGACAAAAAGGTGCGGACTGGCCCGTCCTTTCAGCAGCTGCGGGCGCGGCGCAGCGAGATAGTCCCGCAGCGCCTCCTGGGCCTTGGATCCCAGAGGCACGAGCCGCTGTTTGCCGCCCTTGCCGGTGACGCGCACGAAGCCGAGGTCGAGATTGACGTCAGCCAGGCGGAGCGAGACGAGCTCGCTGACTCTGAGTCCGGTGGCGTATAGCGTCTCCAGCATGGCGCGGTCGCGCCGCCCGCGGGGCGAATCATCGGGGGCGGCGAGCAGCGCCTCTACCTGACCGGCGGTCAGGTACCTGGGCAGGGTGCGCCAGGTTTTCGGCGCTGTCAGAAGCGCGGACGGGTCTTCGCTGATCTTTCCTTCGAGGAGAAGAAAGCGGAAAAACTGCCGGAGGGTGGAGAGCCGCCGTGCGGAGGTGCGCGGGCTGAGCCGCGCCTGCTGCATCTGGTCGAGATAGGCGCGCAGCTGTTCGGCAGTCACCGGCCAGGACAGGCTGGCGCGTGCGCAGAAGTCGAGGAAGTCCTTCAGATCGAAGGAGTAAGCGGCGATCGTGTGGGCCGAGAGCCCCTTCTCGATGCGGGCGCAGGAGAGGAACGCTTCGACAGCTCCTGCGAGTCCTTCCTCGGCAGCCATTTGTGTAATGATACAATACCAGCGTAATTCTTTGAAAGTAAAGGCTCACCGAAAGGCGGCCCGCCCGCGGCGACCAGGGAGTGCAATCCGGCTTGAGCGGATCCACCGCAAAAAAAGTGCTTGTCGACCGGTATGACCGGTCCCGGATTCGCGGTTTTGTGCAGGCGCAGACGCTGATGCAGGGAGGCGAGCTGGAGCTGCTGAGCACCGAAGGCACCGTGATGCGGCTGCCTGGCGGGCAGGTGAAGTCGGTTTCTTTTGTGCGCGATTTCGAGGGACCCTCCATCTGGGAGGAGCGGCGCGAGTTTCTGGCACGGCCGAAATCCCCGGGGCTTTGGGTGGAATTGCGGTTCCGGGACGGAGGGCGGCTGGAGGGCGTGATTCCCAATGATCTGCTGCTGCTGGAGGGATCCGGAGTGATGGTGACGCCTCCGGATCCGACCGGCAACACGCAGAGGGTGTTTGCGCCGAGGCAGAGTCTTGCGGGCGCTGCCGTGCTGGGGGTGATCGGGGCGACCCGGCGGCGCACGCGCAGGGCTTCGGGGAAAGAAGGTCAGATCACGCTGTTCGGAGAAGGCTGACCGGGCCGAGCTGGTGCGTGGCCAGATCTTCCCAGAGGCTGGGCGAGACGTTCCGGACGAGCGTCAGCTCCCCGACGACGAACTGCCGCGGATGGCGGCACTCCTGCCATCGCCGCCGGGCTTCGGCGAGAACCTCGTCGAACGGCAGGGCGCCCAGATTCTGGGCGATCGTGACGTGGGGATGGAAGGGGAAGAAATCCTCGGCGAAGAACAGGCCGTGGTTGAGAACCCTGTGCGCGTGTTCAACGGCCGGCCGTCCGCTGGCGAGCGAGAGATAAATCACGCCCGTGGAGTCGAAGACCTCGACATCGCCCAGAGACGCTTCGAAGGAAGGGATCTCTTTCGAGAGCCGTGCGAGCTCGGTGACCAGGGCATCCGGGGGAGCGGTCAGCCTGCGGGGCGGCAGCACCGTCAGATGAGAACGGAGCGAGCAGCCTGGAACCAGATCCGATCGGAGCGCGCTCAGGAATCCGCCCAGAGGCTCGGGGATGTACGCCACCACAGCGTAAAGGCCGTTGCTTTGCGGCCCCGCTGGGTGGCCGCCTGAGGAAGAATCCATAGATCTCAATTGTAGCGTGCGGAACGCCGGCTTCGACGCCAGCCTTTCCGCCGCACTCACTGAATGAGACGCGCGCGGACAGGGCGCGGATTCGCGATTCCATCACCGTTCGCGCGCCGGACGCCGCGCCGGATCGAGCTGGTAGACGCGGACGTAGTCGATCTCGAAGCGCTGCGGGAAGATCGAGTCGTCGACGCCTTTCTGCCCGCCCCAGCTGCCGCCGATGGCGAGGTTCAGGATCAGGTAGAACGGCTGGTCGAAGGGCCAGACGGCTTCGCCGGTTCCTTCGTTTTCGTAGGTGAAATAAGTCTTGCCGTCCACGGACATGGCGATGCGCTTCGGGGACCAGTCGACGGCGTAGACATGGAAGTCCTCGTACGGCGCCTTCACGGTGATGCGGTTGCCTTTGTTGGTGCCGCGGACGTGGTTGTAGGCTTCGGTGTGGATGTTGGCGTGGATGACGTCGGGGTCGAAGCCGACGTTTTCCATGATGTCGATTTCGCCGCACTTCGGCCAGCCTGCCTTGTCGATGTTCTGGCCCAGCATCCAGATAGCGGGCCACGTGCCGCGCCCTGCGGGCAGTTTGGCGCGCACTTCGATGCGGCCGTAGCGCCAGTACTGGCGGCACTGCGTGGTGACGCTGGCGGAGGTGTAGCGCGCCGTCCTGCCGTCCTGGCTCCAGTCCTCGCGGCGGGCTTCGATGACGAGGACGCCGTTTTCAACGCGGGCGTTCTCGCGCCGTTCGACGGTGTAGAACTGCAGCTCGTTGTTGCGGATCATCCCGCGCTCGTAATTCCAGCGCACGGGATCGGGCAGGCCCGGGGCGTCGAACTCGTCCGCCCACACAAGGCGGTAGCCTGGGGGCTGAGCCGCGGCTGCGCCGGCGAGCAGGGCGAGAAGCAGAGGAAGAACTCTCATTGCCTTGTCTCCCGCCTCCAGCATATTCCTCCGGGCCGCGCAACGGCGGGCGGGAGGAGTCAGGCGGAAGCGGGGGCGGCTTCAGCTCCGGCGGGGAGCTCCTGCTGCACGGGCTCGGGCTCGCGCCAGCGGGCTTCTTCAAAGCCGACGTACTTGCAGATGCGCAGGGTGCCGTCTTCCGCTTCGAGCACGTCGCCGACTTCGAGCGGGGACGCCGAGCCGCGGAGCTGCATCCAGGCGTCATAGAAGCCGCCGGCTTCCACTTCGCCGCCTGGCTCGTAATCGCGCGGTTTCAGCCAGGCGAGGCCGCTGGTGTGCGGGGCCCAGCGGAAGTTCTGGCGGACGTGCTCCTTCATCTTGTGAACGCGGAACAGAGCCATGCCCTGATTGTCGCGCCAGAAACAGAAGCGTGTCAAAATGTTTCCGGCGGGCTCAGTCGGCTCCGTCTGGAGACATAGCCAGGAGGCGGTGTCCGGCAGCGTCGAACAGCCTCGCCGGGGCGGCGGGAGAGGCATCCAGGAGGAACAGGGGGGCGGCGCCGAGGCGCTCGAATTTCGCTGGAGGAGCGTCGAGGGCCACGGGATCGCGCAGCTGGTTCGAGCGGAGATCGAGGACGAGCACCTGGCTGGTGCCGGCGCTGGCGACGAGCAGTTTTTTCTCTTCGGCAAGCAGCGCGAAGCCGACGGGGTCGGCCAGGCCATGGCCGGCCGTGACGAGAGTGTCGACCTTCGGCATGGCGTCCCAGCCCGTGTAACGGAGCACTTCGTTGCGGCCGCGGTCGGCAATGTAGAGAGCGCCGCCGATCCACTGGATTTCGCCGGCCCTGTCGAGCGGCAGGAGCATGCGCGGCTGCTGGTCCTGCTTCAGGATCCAGAGCGTGCCGGAATCGCGGGCCTGAGTGGCGAGGAAGGCCTCCCGGGCGTCAGGCGCGACGGCGATGGAGACGATGCGCTCGCCGATGGCGGCGAGATCGGCGTTCCAGGCGGGGCGCAGTTCGCCCTGCGCGCTCTTCTTCCACAGCTCGAGTTTCTGCTCGCCGGGCAGGTACAACGCCAGAGCGGAGGCGTCCTCGCTCCAGGCGGCACGGCCCACGGATGCGCCCTGCTGGCTGAACTCGCGCCAGACGGGGATCGTGCCGTCGAGCCGCCGGACAAGATAAAGGGTGCCGGACTTGGACAGCAGAGCGGTTCTGCCGTCGGGGGCGGCCCAGGCGGCGTCGAACTCGCGGATGCGCGGCCGGCCGGCGCTGGCCGTCTCTTCGCCGGCGACCACAAGCCGGATGGTCCGGGTGACGTGATCCACGAGCACGCCGGCCACGGAAAGCGGTTGAGCAACGGCGGCGGCGGAGAACAGACAGGACACGAGCAGCGTTCGCATAAGCCCAGGGAACTTGTCCTGTTAGATACAGCCGCCGCAGGGCGGGTTGCGGAAATCAGGCCTCTTCCACCGTGACGGGGCGCCCGCCCCCGGCAAGGGAGAGGCGGGCGGCCTCGATGACAGCCTCGTTGTAGGAGGAGTTGGCGGGCGTCGCCATCAGCCCGCTGCGGTCCCATTCAGCCAGTTTCGAGCGGCGTTCTTCGAGCCCGAGGCCCTGCAATTCCAGAGCCCGCTCGACGATGTAGGCCACCGACCGGTAGCCGTAGCCGACGGGCGAGAGGCCCGGCCCGCCGGTGTCGACGTACTGGAAATAATCGGTGGAGGGCTCGGCGTACATGGTCGAACCCGGGCCGCCCGGGTTTCTCACATAGCAGTACTGAATTCCGCGGTACTGATCATCGTGACGGAGCCAGGCGCCGCGCTCCGCCGTGGAGCAGTACATCGTGAGCCCCTGCGTGTTGGTGCCGGGCGCGGCGTCGGGGAAGCCGATGGCGTTCTGCACGTTGAGGCAGGCGCCGTTGGACCAGATGACGCGGGCGTCGGTCCAGAGCCAGCCCTCCACGCCGTTGGGAAAGCGGTCGCGGATGCCGTAGACGGAGACTTCCACGGGTTTCAGACCTGTGATGAACGCCACGAGGTCCACGTAGTGGCAGCCGATGTAGGTGAAAGCGTCGGTGGCCTCGCACGAGAACCAGTTCTGGAAATTGGAATGACGGTAATACCACTTTTCCAGCAGGCAGGCCGTGCCGAGGCGGAATTCGCCGAACAGGCCTTCGCGATAGCGGCGGCGGGCGAGCAGGGAGCGGTCGTCGAAGCGTTTGTGATACTCGACGCCGACGAGCAGGCCGCGCTGGCGGGCCTCCTGTTCGATGTGGCGGGCCTCTTCGAGCCGGAGCACGAGGGGCTTGACGGCGAGCACGTGCTGGTCGTGGCGCAGCGCGCAGAGCACGGCTTCATAGTGAAGCTGGTCCGGCAGGGCCATCACAACGAGCTGGCGGGGTTCGAGTCCGGCGATGACTTCCTGGTAGGGTTCGAGGCGCGGGGTGAATTTCTGGCCGGGGAAGGCGCGCTGGAGGAGAGGCGCGGCGGCCAGTTCGTCCAGCGTTTCCCTGCGCCGGGCGCAGACGTCGATGGCGCCGATGCGGCCGAGCCGCTGCAGATGGTAGAGGGAGGGCAGAAGCTGGTCATGGGCGATCATGCCGCCGCCGATCATCGCAACACGCATCGGACTTCCTCCTCAGCGCTCCGCCAGGACTTCGGCGAAGGCTTCGCGCAGAACCTCGCAGCCTTCGCGCAGGGCGTCTTCCGTGATGACCAGGGGCGGGCAGATTTTGATGGTGCAGCCCTGGGGGCCGACAGGGTTGAACATGAGCAGGCCTTTCTCGACGCAGCGCCAGACGATGGCGTGCGCGAGCGCGCCGTCGGGCGTGCGGTGTCTGGGATCCACGACCCCGAGCCCGGCGACGAGGCCTTTGCCGGCGATGAATCCCGCATGCGGGAACGCGGCCTGAATGCGCCGCAGTCCTTCCTGCAGAACCGGCTCCATGCGCGCGGCGTGGCCGGCGAGGTCTTCTTTCAGAATGAGGTCGATGTTGGCCAGCGCGGCGGCGCAGCAGACGGGGTTGCCGGTGTGCGTGGAAGACGCCGAGCCGGGCGAGGGCAGATCCATCAGGTCGGAGCGGCCGGCGACGGCGGCGATGGGGAGCGAGCTGGAGATGCCCTTGCCCCAGGTGGTCAGGTCGGGCACGACGCCGTAGTGGTCGTAGCCCCAGAACTTGCCCGTGCGGCCGAAGCCGGCCTGCACCTCGTCGAAAATCAGCAGCGCTTTCTGGCCGGTGCACCAGTCGCGGAGCGTGCGGATGTAATCGACGGGCGCGAACGCCGCGGTGCCGCCCTGGTATGTCTCCATCAGGACGCCACACACCTGGCTGGGCGCAACGCCGGCCTCGGCGAGGGTCTTTTCGAACAGGCCGAAGCTCGTGTCTTCCGTCCAGTAGCCGTCGGGGAAGGGAACCTGGATGAAGCGCGGGTCGGGGTCGCCGATCCATTCTTTCAGCGCGGGGATGCCGCCGGCGAGCTGCGAGCCGAGGGTGCGGCCGTGGAAGGCCTTTTCAAAGGAGACGATGACGTTCTTGCCGCGGCCGCCTGTCCTGAGGCCGTGCATGCGCGCGATCTTGATGGCGAACTCGACGG
>Ga0101944_10001339_pt1 | contig 52789 bp, 22 predicted proteins | sample DewCreD2012metaG_FD_75245 | JGI IMG/M metagenome (GOLD analysis project Ga0101944, IMG submission 75245) | Hot spring sediment bacterial and archeal communities from British Columbia, Canada, to study Microbial Dark Matter (Phase II) - Dewar... ... | reverse complement strand
GGCCCGTACAGGCCCACCAGCGCCATGACGGCCACCGTCACCAGGACGACGGTTGTGAACACTTCCGGAGCGCGCAGGGTGCGCTCGGCGCTCAGCAGGGTGGCGATGGCCACCAGGGTGCTGACGATGATGGCGAAACTGTATTGCGTGATCAGGCGGTTGGCCCGGAATTCCAGCGCGCCCAGGAAGTTGCGGAAGGCGGCATAGACATAGCCGATCGGCCAGATGGCCAACGCCACCAGCGAGACGGCGGTGACCAGATTGGAGGACGCCGGCGAGTCGGTGACGGCGGTCACGGCCAGCACCAGCAGCCCCGGCCCGAAGGCCAGCGACACGGAGAACAGCATCAGCCGGGCGGTCTGGCGCGTCTGGGGGCGGCCGGAGCGCCACCGTATCCCCAGCATTACCAGGCTGACGAGGACGGCCGTCCCGACCACAAAGGAGCACCAGCGGGCGGAGATGAGGTGGTTCAGGGTCAGGGCGCCGAACAGGCCGCCCGCCAGGTAGAGGCCGGCCACCAGCGCGCGGCGGCGGGCCCAGGCGTAGTTCAGGGCCTCCAGGTGCAGGTGCAGGTAAGTGGGCACCAGCATCCATGAGACGGCAATGTACAGGTGGGTCATCCCCAGGAGCTGGTAACCGGCGTTCGTCCCGGTTAACGCCCACAGCCCGAACAGATAGTTGCTGGCGATCAGGGTTGCCCACAACCGGCCGCGCGGGCGGAGGAAGAGGAGCACGAACGTGCCGGCCAGCCAGAAGGGCAGGAACACTACCAGCGGCGTGGCCGACAGCCAGTAATCCGTGGCGGAAAACACCGGCATGCGCCAGGGGATTTCCAGCTCCCGGTCGCCGCGGAGCACCTCCAGCATGACGACGTCATTCGCCGCGAAGCCGGCAAACGGCGACGCGCTGTAGTCGGAACGATAGCGGTCGTAGGTCAGCGCGCCGATGCGGACGATCTGATCGCCCGGCTGAAGGACCCGGCTGAGTGCGCAGCGCGGGTCGGAGGGGGGGCAGGTGTCGACTGTCGAGACCACCCAGTTCGAGGTCAGCGTGAAACCGGGCCGAGGGACGATCAGGACATTGACGAACGTGTAGAAAGCCCCCGTCGCCAACACGGCGAACGAGAACGCCAGCGAGAAGGCCTCAATGAACCAACGGCGGCTCGGCCATGTCATACCTCATGATTGTACCAGCGGCAGGTCCACCTCGATACCGTGGGATTGGAGCAGGCTGGTTAGCGCCGGCGCGACCGGGACCACGCCGCCGGCCAGGACGGCGCGGTCCGCCAGCGGCAGGTCGCGGATGAGCGCCTGCGCCTGCTGGGCGCGCTGCACGATCTGGAAGATGGCATAGCTCACCGCCCCGGACGCAATCAGCAATTGCTGGGCCGCCGCCAGCGCCCCCGGCGCCTCGATCCGGCCGAGCAATTCCAGGAAGCGTTCGCGGTGCGGATGCGGCGCCGTGCGCGCGTACAGGATCAGCAGGTTGTTGCGCCCCTGCAGCCAGTCCGGGTTGGCCGGCGTCTGGAAGGCGTCCAGGATGTCGTCGTTGAGCTGGATGATCTCGCCGATCAGTTTCCCCAGCCGGTACAGGCCGGCGCAGACCTCCGGCGCCGCGCCGCCCAGGATGGCGCCCAGTTCAAGCGCCGCCCCGTAGAACGGCGTGCTCTTGTGCTCGACGACGCGCCAGTAGGCGGCCTCGCCCTCCAGGTTGGAGACGTCCAGGTCCTGGCCCAGCGCGGTCTTCAGGGCGGCCTCGGCCAGGCAACGCTGGGCGGCGGCCTGCTCGGCGCTGTTCGCGCCGGAGCGCGCGATGAGCAGGCCGGCCGTCGCCTGCAGGGCCAGGCCGATGTTGGCGGCCCGGCCGGCGCCGATCTTCAGGTGCTCGCCGCGCGGGTCGTCGTCCAGGATGTCGTCCACCAGGATGATGCTGATCTGCAGGCAGGCGATGGCGGCCGCGCCGTGCAGGGCCCGGTCCACATCGCCGCCGACGGCGCGGCAGGCCAGGCCGGGCAGCTCCCAGTCCAGGCGCGGCTGTGTGCCCGCGCGCTCGAAGGCGGCCGTCAACTGCGGCCAGGCGCGGAACTCGGGTAAGCTGAGGATCAGGTTGCGAAGTCGTTCGATCATGGTAGTGGCCGTTAAAAAACTTCGCTACGCGCCTGAGGGAGCGCGTAGCGAGGCGGGGGCTTCAGGAGCCGGGACTAATAATACCACCCGGTCCAGCCAGAAATCTGCGTCTCGAACAGAGACACAATCTCGGTCTGCTCCGCCGACATCAGGCTGCGCAGGGCCTCCAGCAGAGGGGTGCTGTCGGCTGACGTCAGCTGTGCGTGGAACGTCTCAATCGTCGCCTTCTCCATGATGTCACCTCCTTTCGTCGCCGGTTTGAGGGGCTGGCGTTCCGCTGCGCCAGGTACTCCGTTGGTACTGGAGTACTGGGGGCTACATTACCCTAGAGTTGGGAATTGTTGAAGCGTCAATTGTCACAACTTGAGGCCTAAATCCGTTCGAGTTTGGTTATAGGAATCGTGAAAAAACGGTAAGTTATTGGAGGAGCGTTTAAACAGCGACCTGCCGCGCCATGTGCGGTGGACGGGATAGGCCGGGCGTGGGACGCAAACGGGGCCCGGGGCGCCGTCTGGCGCGCCCCAAGCCCCGTCAGGCTTGACATGGCGAAGCCCGGACTCAGAAGTCTTCAGCCTGAAACCGCCAGAGCGCCACGCCCGTGAACAACACGATCCAGAGCGTGGTGGCGATGAGCGGCAGCCAGTTGGAGACGGGCTGGCCCTGCGCCAGCAGGATCGCCATCGCGGGCTGTGTCTGTCCGATGGAGATTGTCAGGCCCCAGGGCATGACGTCCCTCAGCCAGGGCGCCAGCCCGAGGAAGAGTTGGTAGCCGAAGATCAACAGCATCGGCAGGCCGATGACGGCCCCGCGCGAGTTGAACAGCGCGCCGAGCATGACCGTCAGCGTCAGGTAGAACAACAGCGTCAGATAGACCAGCGCCATCCCGGCCAGGAAGCCGCCGATCGGATAGGCCGTGCCGGTGGCGCTGTAGATGATGACGTAGGCCACCGCGCCCTGCGCCAGCACCATCGTCACCAGGATGCCCAGCGCGTCCGCGACCAGCCTGGAGAGAATGAAGGCGCTGCGTGAGACCGGTTTGGACAGCACCCAGGCCGCCGTGCCGGTCTGCCGCTCCAGGATGACGGCCTCCTGCCCCAGGATCGCCACGCCGACCGCGATGGCCAGGCCGGAGAAGATGAAGAAGATCGTCAGGCCCGTCTCGTCCAGCGGCGGCTGGGCCGGCAGGCCCTCGGCCTCCCGGATCGCGTCCGTCTGCTGCCGCGCCTGGGGTGACTCGGCGCGCGGGGCGACGACCAGCACCAGGGTCAGCATGCCGTTGACGATCGCCATCCAGATCAGCGTCTGCCAGAACCAGCGCCAGGTCCGCCACCAGCGACGGTTCTCTTTGCGGGTCAGGTTGCTGAAGCCTTGCAGCCAGCCCTGGTTTGGCGCGGCGCGCAGGGCGCTATTGCTGGCCATGGTCGCCTCCCTCCACAATCTTTAAGAAGACTTCTTCCAGGTCGAACTTCTGGCGCTGAAACTCGGCCACCGACACGGCCGGGTCGGAGAGGACCAGCCGCAGCAGGTCATGCTCGGCGGCGGCCTCATCCGTCACGCCGATGCGCCAGGCCGTGGCGCCGTTGACGCGCTCAACCTTGACGCTGGACACCCACGGCTGGGCGGCCACCAGGCCGCACACCGGTTCGGCGTCGCCTTTGAGCTTGAGTTCGTAGACGACGCCGCCGGAGCCGGCCAGCAGCTGTTCGATGGGAGCCTGCGCCACCAGCTCGCCGCGGTTCAGGATCGCCACCATGTCGCTGACGCGCTGCACGTCGTCCAGGATGTGGGTGGAGTAAAAGATCGTGGTGTGCTTGCGCAGGCGTTCCATCACTTCCAGGACGTCGCGGCGGCCCTGCGGGTCCAGGCTGGCGGCCGGCTCGTCCAGGATGAGCAGGTCCGGGTAGTTGATCTGCGCCTGGGCGATGCCCAGCCGCTGACGCTCGCCGCCCGAGAAGCCTTTGATCGGGCGGTCGGCCTTGTCGTCCAGCCCCACCAGCTCCAGCGTCTCCGCAATGCGCGCCTCGATCCGGTCCGGCGGGCCGCTGAAGAAAAAGCCGGCCGTGAAACGCAGGGTCTCGCGGGCCGTCATGTATTCGTAGTAGCGCGGGTCCTGCGCCAGGTAGCCGACGCGCTGGCGGATCGCCACGCTCTCACGGACGATGTCGCGCCCGAAGATGCGGCCCCCGCCGCCGCTGGGGCGGGCCAGCCCGAGGAGCAACTTGATGGTGGTGGTCTTGCCGGCGCCGTTCGGGCCGAGAAACCCGAAGATGGAGTTCTTCGGGACTTTGAGGTTGAGGGCTTTCAGCGCCTGGACCCCCTTGTAGGTTTTGGTCAGGCCGTGGGTTTCGATGACGGGCGGGGACGTGGAATCCATCGCATGCCTTCCTGGCGCGCCGGTGGGGGCCGGCGCGCCGCCAACGGTAGCCCGGGGCCGCAACGGGCCCCATTGCCGGTACGTTAGCACTTTCGACCGCGCGCGGCGTCGGCCAAAAGAGGGATTGCGACTGGCCGGTCGGCCAGGCCGGTGCGCGCTTATCGTCTCACCAGCGGGAGCCGGACCCGGTAGAGCGTTGGGGCCACGGTGACCGTCGCCGCCGACAGGCTGGAGCCGGTGACGGTGACGACGGCCTGGCCGGCCGCGCCGATCTGGCCTGCGGCGACCGTGGCGCGCAGGGTGGCGCTGTTCACGAAGGTGGTCGCCAGCGTCTGGCCGCGCCATACGATCTGGCTGGCGCCGGTGAAGTCCGCGCCGGTCACCGTGAGCGTGAACGCGCCTTCGTCTATCGCCACCAGGCCCGGGCTGGCGCCAAGTTGCAATACGACCTCGGCCGCGCCGATATCGCAGGCGGCCCCCTGCGGGCGCAGCACGCCGCGCTGATCGAGGCCCGGACAGGCGGCGGCCCCGCCGGCGTTGATGGCCGGGCTGCCGGCGGCGGGGAGCAGCGTCCGGGTCGGGCCGCCGTTGTCCGCCAGCGGGCCGAGCAGCGGATCGAGGAACAGGATCGCGGAAGCAGGCCCGGTAATCAGGTTGTTGACCTCGTTGTTGAAGTCCGGCGTCTTTGCGCGCGGGTATTGCAGGTTGCCGCCGCCGTTGTTCAGCGGCCGGTTGGTGTGGTAGCCCTGCCACTCCGTCGTCACCGGGTTGGTGTGCGTCGGGTCGAGCCGGTTCTGGTAGAAGAGCGAGTTGTACAGCGTGACCGCCGTCTCCGGGCCGCTGCCGGCGAACAGGGCGCCCCCCTGGAACGTGGCAAAGTTTTGGGCGAAGGTGGCGTTGACGATATCAATGGCGCCCAGGCTGATCACCAGCCCGCCGCCCTGGCCGATGACGTTGGTGCCGGCCGTGGCGGCCCGGTTGTCGTAGAACGTGGCGTTGACGATCCGGCCGCGGCCCTTGACCGACAGCCAGACGCCGCCGCCCTGCCGCTGGGCGTAGTTGCCCGCGAAGGTCGAATCGCTGATCTCGAGGTTGTCCTCGGCGCCGCCGCCGGCGTGGTCGTCCTCGATGTGATAGAGGGCGCCGCCGTGGCCCTCGGCCGGCGGGACGCCGACCAGCCGGTTGTCGGTGAACGCCGAGCGCGCGTAGACGGCCCTGGTGTTCGCGCCGTCGGAGAGGGTGATCTTGAGCGCGCCGCCGCCGCGCACGGCGGTGTTGGCCTCGAAGACGCAGCCGCAGACCTGCACTGTGTTGCTGGTGACCGGGTTGAAGCTGTTGAAAGTTCCATCCAGGTGGATGGCGCCGCCGTGCCCGCGCACAATGCCGCCCGCGCTGGCGTCCGAGGCGCGGTTGCTCGCGAACCGGCTGTTGTAGACCTGCAGGCCGCTGGCGATGGCCCCGAATGCGCCGCCGTTGCCGGCCTCGTTGTTGATGAACTCGGAGCCGACGATGACGGTCTCGTAGATGTTGGCGGCGAAGATCGCCCCGCCCTGGTTGTCCTCGTCCGTCAGGCTGGTGGTGCGGTTGTTCTCAAACGTGGAATTGAAGATATGCAGGCGGGTGCCCGGGCTGGTGACCCACACGGCCCCGCCGCGCGCGTTGGCGTCCCCGGTCGTCTGCGCCGCCGGCGCGCGGCCGTTGACCAGGCGGATGTTTTGCAGGGTCAGGTCGTTGCCCAGGGTCTTGTCGATATGGGAGTTCGGTGTGAAGGGCTTCTCGATGATCCGGGTCAGGTTCTGGCCGTCGAGCGTGACCATGTTCTGCCCGTCGAGCACGATATCGTTCACGGCGCTGGTGACGAGCGGCGCGGTCAGCGGGATGGTGACCGGGTCCGGCCCGCAGTCGAACGTGATATGTCCGCCCGCGCTCAACGCCGCCTGCAGGCCGGCCTGGGTGCAGTTCGTCACCACGACCGGGCTGACCAGCGCCACCGGCTGGAGGGGCGGGGCGCAGACCTGGCCCGGCGCGGCGGCCTGGACGCGCCTCTCCTCCAATTGGGCCGCCGCCAGCAGTCCGGCGGCCAGCAGCGCCATCTTGAACCAGAGCGGGGTCCGGGCCAGGCGAGCGGTGATGGCGGGCATCGGTCGTCTCCCTTCCCGGCGAGCCGGACCCTGTGCCGGGACCGGCCCGCCGTCAGTGCAACGCCCGCCATCATAACTCAGACGGTTTATTTCAATGCGATGGCGCCTGGTCTCCCGTCGGGTGATCCTGATACAGGATGATCTCCAGGCCGCCCGAGTCTGCCCGTTCCACAATGAAGAAACCCCAGCCGCCCGGTCCCGGTCTGTTCCCGGCCGCCCGCACCCGGACCTGCACCGCGCCGGCCCGTCCCTGGACCGCCTGGGCCACGGCGACCTGAAGCCGGGCCAGGCAGGCGGCGGTCAGCGGGAAACCGGCCAGCCGGTCCGCCAACCGCCGCGCCGCCTGGGCGCCGCCGTGCGCCTGATAGCGGGCCACGAGCCGCGCCCGGTCCCGGGCCATCACGCCTCGCGTAGAAACTGGCGGATGACGGCCACGTACTCGTCCAGCCTGGCGATCGAGGCGACATGGCCGGCGCCGTGGAAAGTGTGCACGCGGGCCTGCGGGTGCAGGGCCTTGAGCGCCGCGCGCGCCGGGGCCTCGGCCACCGGGTCGTCGTCGCCTTCCAGGATCAGGATGCGGCCGGGCCAATCCTTCAGATCGTCCGGCGTGAAGGCCGAGGTCGCGTCGAAATCCACCGCCAGCCGGTAGCGCGCGATCAGGTCGGCCTTGGTCAGATGCTGGATCATCTCCTCCGAGTACGCCACCCAGAAAGCGCGGTGCTCCGGCGCGGCCTGCAGTGACTTGCGCGTGGCCGCGCGCAACAGGGCGCGCAGCAGGCCCATCGGCAACAGCCCGAACAGGGCCACCACCCGCCGGCTCTGCGCCGCGCGCTCCGGCTTCGGGCCGCCGGTGTGCGAGAGCACCAGCCGCGCGACGCGCTCCGGGTAGCGGCGCGCGAAGCGCTGGGCCACCATGCCGCCGTACGAGCCGCCCAGCACGTGCGCCCGGCGCACGCCCTCGGCGTCCAGGATGGCCGCGATCCCGGTCTCCATCTCGCCCAGGTCCTTCAACCCGAAAGGGTAACTGGGGACGAGGATGCGGTACTCGCCTTCCAGCGCCAGGATATGCTGGAAGGACATCTCGGCCAGCCCGATCAGGCCGGGCAGGATCAGCAGCGTCTCAACGCCGCGTCCGCAGGCCAGGTATTCCCAGGTCGTCCCGGCGACGTCGATCTGCCGGAGGGGGTGCGTCTGCCGGAAGCGCAGCAGCTCGGCGCGGGCTTCAGCCGGGACGTCGCGGTAGAGTCGATCAAGGGCGTGTGCGGTCCACATGGAAGGCCTCCTCCAGCAGGCTCACGCCTGCGGCTTGACGTTCGCTTTGGCCGGCGCGCGGCGGCCCCAGCGCCGGTGCGTGAACAGGACTACGGCCGAGCAGACGAGGATGCCGAACAGCGCGAAGGGCGCCACCGACCAGCCGGACGCGCCGCCCTCGTACACGCTCCAGGCCGACTTGGCCAGGCCGATGGCGACGAAGAGCGCGACGCCCCAGGCGATGGACCGGAACCAGAACGCCGCGATGAGCGCCCCCAGGCTGAGCGGCACCAGGGCCGTGAGCATCAGTTTGCCGGGCGTCCAGGGCGAGAGCAGGAAGGCCTGCTCGCGCGCCAGGAAGTCCGTCACCCAGGCCGGCGGCTCGGCCGGCGCCGGGAACCAGAACATGCTGGTGGCGAGCGCGACCAGGGTCAGCCCGATCCCGGGCCAGCTGCGCCGGTAAGCGAAGTAGCACAGCGGGATCAGGAACAGCGGGCGGATGAGCCAGCTGAGCGGGTTGTGGTGGCGCTCCCAGGCCCAGTTCAGGAAGACATTCAGCAGCTCTTGCAGTTCCATGAGGTTATCTCCTTCGTCAATCCGATGCTGTCATTGAACCGCCAAAGCGCCCGGCGCGGGTATCAGAAAGTGATCCGGTTAGTTGTACAATCCCCGGCGGGATAAGGCATGAACGAACACGCTTCTTTTGGTGAGTGGGTGCGGCGACGGCGCAAGGCCCTGGATCTCACTCAGCAGGCGCTGGCCGGGCGCGTGAACTGCTCCAAGGTGACCATCGTCAAAATCGAGAGCGACCAGCGCCGGCCGTCGCGCCAGATGGCCGAGCTGCTGGCTGACGCGCTCCAGGTGGCGGCCGGGGAGCGCGTGGCGTTCATCGACGCGGCGCGGGGCGCGCGCCCGGTGGCGCGGCTGTCGCCGCCGGCGTCTGCGCCCGCCGGCCGACCGGGCGCCGCGCTGCCGGAGCCGCCCACGCCGCTGGTCGGCCGCGAGCACGAACTGGATGAGATCGAGCGCCTGTTGCGCGACCCCGCCTGCCGGCTGCTGACGCTGACCGGGCCGGGCGGGGTCGGCAAGACGCGCCTGGCGCTGGAGGCCGCCCGGCGTCTGCGGGCCAGCGCCGGCTTTGTGCCGCTGGCGCCGGTCCAGGCGGCCGCCTCCGTCGCGCCCGCCATCGCCGCCGCCCTGGCGTTCGCGTTAGACGGCCGTCACCCGGCCGAGCGCCAGTTGCTGGACTATCTGCGGGACAAGCCGTTGCTGCTGGTGCTGGACAACTTCGAACACCTCATGGAGGCCGCCGGCTTCCTGGCCGAGGTCGTGGCCTGGGCGCCGGGCGTGAAGCTGCTGGTGACCTCGCGCGAGAGGCTGCGGCTGCGCGGCGAGTGGCTGCTGGAGGTGCAGGGGCTGCCGGTGGCGGCGGAGAGCGCGGCCGTGACGCTGTTCGTGCAGGCGGCCCGGCGCGCGCGCCCGGACTTCGAGTTGACGGCGGCCGAGCGCCCGGCGGTGGCGCGCATCTGCCACTTGGTGGACGGCCTGCCGCTGGCGATTGAGCTGGCGGCGGCCTGGGCGGGCGCGCTGTCGTGCGCCGAGATCGCGGACGAGATTGCGCGCAACCTGGATTTTCTCGGCGCGGCGCTGCGCGACCTGCCGGAACGGCAGCGCAGCCTGCGGGCCGTGTTCGACCATTCCTGGAGGCTGCTCGCCGCCGACGAGCAGGGCGTCCTGCGCCGGCTGTCGGCGCTGGGCGGCGCGTTCCGGCGCGCCACGGCGGAACAGGCGGCCGACGCCACGCTGGCCACGCTGTCCGCTCTGGTCGATAAATCGCTGCTGCGCCGCGCGCCCGGGGATCGCTACGACCTGCACGAGCTGGTGCGGCAGTTTGCCGTTGAGCGCCTCGACGCCGCGCCGGCCGAGCGCACGGCGACGCTGGCGAGGCTGGCCGGTCACTATGCCGGGCAGGCGGCGGCCTGGGAGCGGCGGCTGAAGAGCGCAGAGCAGCTGGCCGCGCTGGCCGAGATCGAAGCGGATTTCGACATCGTGCGCGGCGTGTGGGGCTGGCTGATTGACCAGGGCGCCGTCGAGGCTCTGGCGCGCTGCTTCTACAGCGTCTGGTTCTTCTGCGAAGTGCGCGGCCGCTCGGCCGAGGGCGAGGCGCTTTTCGGCGCGGCGGCCGGCGCGCTGCGCGCCCTGCCGGCCGGGGCGGCGCGGGATGTCGCTCTGGGCCGGGCGCTCGTCTATCAGGCCTGGTTCGGGCTGTATCGCGGCCAGACTGAAGCGGCGCAGGCGCTGCTGGAGGAAAGCCTGGAGCTGCTGCGCGCCGGCGCGGATCACGGCGCGCTGGCCGACGCGCTCTTCACGCAAGGCTCCGGACACATGCTCGGCGGCCGTTACGAGGCGGCGGCCCGGAGCCTGGAAGAGGCGCTGGCCCTGGCGCAGAAGTTGGGCGACCAGGGCCGCCTCGCGCTGGCCGGGATGGCGTTGGGGACACTGCGCCTGGTCCAGTCGCAGGCGCCGGAGGCCTACGCGGCGCTGTCCGAGGCGCTCACCCATGCCCGCGCCGCCGGCGACCCGTATCACCTGGCGGCATGCCTGGGGGCGTTGGGGGCGGCGGCGGGCTACACCGGTCGGAGGGAGGAAGCGCAGCGCCTGCTCGAGGAGAGCCTGGCGCTGTACCGGCCGTATCGCAACCGACTGCGCGTGGCAAAGAGTTACAGCCAGCTCGGCATGCTGGCGCTGGCCCAGGGGGACCTGGCGCGGGCCGAGGCGCTGTTGCGGGAGAGCGAGGCCGCGCACCGCGACGTGGGCGAACGCTCGGGCCTGGCGGTCGCGCTCAATCAACTTGGCCGGGTCCTGGCCGTGCAGGATCGGCGATCCGAGGCCTGGCGCGCCTATGCGGAAGCCGCCCGCTGCGCGGCCGAATTGCAGGTGCCTTATCCGTGGCTGGACGCGTTGTTGGGGCTGGCCGAGATCGCCGCGGCGGCCGGCGTTGCCGGGGAGCGCCTGGGCGCGCCGCTGGCGGCGCTGCGCGCTCATCCGGCCTGCCAGGGCGAGCTCAAGACGCGGGCGGAGACGCTCATCGCGCGCCTGGGGAGCGAGGCGCCCGCGGACGTCTCGGCCACGCTCAACGACCTCACCCAGGCCCTGCTGGAGCTGCCGACGCCGGGCCAGGCGTGGGGTGCCTTCGGGCTTTTGAGCTGACCCGTCCGCCTGGCAGACACCCAGCACCCACGTCATGCCGGCGAAAGCCGGCATCCACCAGAAGAAGACGCGCGTAGAAGAGCGGGCGCTTCTGGGCCCCGGCCTGCGCCGGGGCGACGGTGGAAACGGCTGAGCCCAGGTGCGGCGGCCTGGAGATTGACCACCAGCGGCGAAGGCACCCCAGGCGTGAGTCCCTTTGACGGAACCCCACCCACATGGTACAAGTCTCCCAAGGCTGGCCGGCGCGCCGGGAACGGAACAGGCAGGCGGAACGTCAAGTTGAGCAGTTGATCATGTTGTTGGCGAATGGAGCGCGAGGGTAACCTGTTGAGATATACAGCCCGGCTCGTCCTGACGGTCTGCGCCGCCGCGCTCATCGGCCTGGCGCCGCTCGGCGCCGGCCGCGCCGCCCCGCCGGCTCAAAACCCTGCCGTCCTCATGCAGGCCCGCGCCGGCCTGGACGGTTATTACCGCGACGGCCAGTGGCTGCCGGTCCGCGTCACGCTGGAGAACGACGGCCCGGACGTGCGCGGCCGGCTCGAGATCGTCACACCGCGCGGCTTCGGCGGCTCGGAGGTCGTCGTCACCCGCGAGGTGGAGCTGCCGAGCCAGTCGCGCCGCGAGCTCTTCCTCTACGTCGCTCCCGAAGGATACGTCTCCAACCTGGAAGTCCGCCTGCGGGACGGCGACACCAACCTGGCGCTCCCCGTCTCGGAACGCCTCACCCAGGCCGCGCCCAGCGACCTGGTCTACGGCGTGCTGGCCGGCGCGCCGGGCGCCTTCAACCTGCTGGCCGATATTGACCCGGTCAGCGGGCAGGCGGTGGTGGCGCAGTTGGACCTGGCCGATCTGCCGCCGCTGGCCCAGGCCTGGCAGACCCTGGATGTGTTGGTGGTCTCGGACACCGACACCGGCGCGCTCTCGCTCGAGCAGCGCGCGGCGTTGCGCCAGTGGGTGAGCGGCGGCGGCCGGCTGTTGGCGCTGGGCGGTCCCGGCTGGCAGAAAACCGCGGCCGGGCTGACGGACCTTTTGCCGCTCATCCCGGACGGCGCGCAAGCGGTGGCCCGGCTGGGGCCGCTGGCCGATTTTGCGCTGACGCCGGTCGCGCCCTCCGGTGAAGCCGTTGTTGCCACCGGCGTGCTCGCGCCGGAGAGCGTGGTGCTGGCGGAGACGGAGGGCTTGCCGCTGATCGTTTCGCGCCGCCTGGGCCTGGGTGAGGTCGTCTTCCTGGCCGTGGACGTAGCGTTTGCGCCCCTGCGCGCCTGGGACGGCGCCGCCGGCCTGTTCCGCAAAGTGCTGGCCGCTTCCAGCGACCGGCCGAGCTGGGCCCCGGGCATCACCAACTGGTCGTCGGCGCAGAGCGCGGTGGACGCGCTCCCGGACCTGCAGCTCCCCAACCCGTTCCTGATCTGCGGCTTCCTGGGGCTGTACCTGGCGCTGGTCGGCCCCGCCAACTACTTCGTGCTGCGTCTGATCAAGCGCCGCGAACTGGCCTGGGTCACCATCCCGGTCATCGTCGCCGTGTTCAGCCTGGTCGCTTATCTGGCCGGCTACGGCCTGGCCGGCAACCAGCCGACGCTGCACCGCCTCGCCATCGTGCAGGCCTGGCCCGGCGCCGAGCAGGCGCGGGTGGATCAGGTCGTCGGCCTGTTCTCGCCGCGGCGGACCTCGTATGATTTGCAATTCGCGCCCGGCCTGCTGGTGCGGCCGTTGCCCGGCTACAGTCAGCCGGGCGCGGCGTCGCTGCGCGTCGAGCAGGGCGAGGCGTTGCGCCTGTATGGCGTGCGCACCGAGATCGCGGCGGTGCAGACCTTCCTGGCGCAGGGCGCTGCGCCGGCGCCGCGCATCGACTCCGAGCTGCGCCTGGAGCTGTACGGCAGCGCCGGGCGACTGCTGGGCTCGGTGACCAACCAGAGCGACCTGGTCCTGGAAGACGCGGTGTTGCTGGCGCCCGGCAGTTCCCTGGCGCTGGGCGACTTTCAGCCCGGCGAGACCCGCTCCGTCTCACTCATCCTCAGCGGCGGGCGCGCCGCCCCGCTGAGCCCTAACGGCATCCTGCCCGTGCCGCCCGCCGGTCTCCCCGCCCAGTATCCGGTCGCGCCCTACTATGGCGGCAATTACGACGCGACGATCGACGAGATCCTGGGCTCCGGCAACTATTACGGCGACCGCCAGCAGTATCGGCGCTACTCGCTGTTGAGCGCCGCGATCAACACCTATGCGGGCGGGGCCGCGCCGGGGCGCGGCAGCGGCGTCTACCTGGTGGGCTGGACGTCGGCCATGCCGGTTGAGGCCGCGGTCCTGAACACGGCCTACAAGACCGACGATCAAACCGTTTATCTGATCGGCCTGCGTTCGGTGCTGGACACCTCCGGCGCGGTGGTGGTGGTGCCGGGCCTGATGGCCTGGGCGCCGCTCCAGGCGGCGTCGTCCGGGGCGACGGCGCCGTACGACGCCACCCTGTACACCGGCGATCAGCTGGCGGTCTCCTTCGCGCCGGTCCGGGCGCTGACCTTCGGGCGCGTGCGCGATCTCCAGCTTCACCTGTACGGCAACAGCTACGGCCCGAATTCCTCCGGCTCCACCGCGCCGGAGGTGGACCTGTGGGATTTCGTGCGCGGGGCGTGGGAACGGCTGCCGGCGACCGGTTACGGCGACCGGACCGTGCCCGAGCCGGGCCGGTTTGTGGGCGCGGGCGGCGAGGTCCGGCTGCGGTTGTCGAATAGCAGTCTCGACACCCTCAATGTGAGCGTGGCCGATTTCACGCTCACCGTGGAGCCGTGAGATGGCCGTCATCCTGGAAACCCAGGGCCTGACCAAGCGCTACGGCAAGTTCACGGCCGTCAACGACCTGTCGCTGCAAGTGGAACAGGGCGCCATCTACGGCTTCGTCGGCCCGAACGGCGCCGGCAAGACCACCACGATGCGCATGCTCACCACGTTGCTCGAGCCGACCGCCGGCGAGGCCCGCGTGGCCGGCCATTCGATCCGCCGCAACCCCACCGCGGTCCGGCGCGTCATCGGCTACATGCCGGACTTCTTCGGCGTGTACGACGACATGACGGTCTGGGAATACCTGGACTTCTTCGCCGCCTGCTACCACATCCCGGAGGCCCAGCGCCGCGGCCTGATCGGGGACCTGCTGGAGCTGGTGGACCTGGCCCACCGCCGCGACGACCAGGTGGACACGCTTTCGCGCGGCATGAAGCAGCGCCTGTGCCTGGCGCGCACGCTGGCCCACGACCCGCAGGTCCTGATCCTGGATGAGCCGGCCTCCGGCCTGGACCCGCGCGCGCGCATCGAGATCCGCGAGCTGCTGATCGAGCTCAGCCGGCTGGGCAAGACGATCTTCTTCTCCACGCACATCCTGGCCGACGTGGCCGAGATTTGCACCCAGGTGGGCATCCTGGAGGCCGGGCGCCTGGTGGCGCAGGGCAGCCTGGCCGAGATGCAGCGTCGGCTGCGGCCGCACCGCACGCTGTCGATCACGCTGCTCGACCCGGGCACGGAAGCGGCCCAATCGGCGCTCTTCGGCCGCGAAGCGGTCCTGGGCGTGCGCGTGGCGGACCAGGCGCCGCAGGGGGTGGGCGAGCACGCCACGCTGGAGGTGGACTTCGCCGGCGACGACGCCGCCGTCAGCGCCCTGCTGCGCGATCTGGTGAGCGCCGGCCTGCCCGTGCTGCGCTTCTCCGAGACCGTCCATGATGTCGAGGATGTGTTCATGCAGGTGACGAAAGGGATTGTCTCGTGACCGACACCGCCGCCGTCCCGTCCGCGACCTCGCCCAAGAAACCGCGCCGCACGCTGCGCGAGTGGCTGACGCGCAACCCGGTGACGCTGAAAGAGCTGCGCGGCCGGATGCGCGGGGCGCGCGCCTTCGTGGTGCTCACCGTGTACCTGCTGCTGATGATCGCCTTCATCACGCTGCTGTACGGCCTGTTCCTGACTTCCAGTTCCGGCCTCTACAGCCGGCCGGACCGGCAGCTGCTCGGCAAGTTCGTCTTCGCGGCCGTGGTCGGCATCGAGACGCTGCTGGTCTGCTTCATCACGCCGGCCTTCACCGTAGGCGCCATCAGCGGCGAGCGCGAGCGCCAGACCTATGACCTGCTTAAAACGACGCTGCTCTCGGCGCGCGCCCTGGTGCTGGGCAAGCTGGCCTCGGCCCTGGCGTACGCGCTGCTCCTGCTGCTGGCGGCGCTCCCGCTGCAGAGCCTGGCGTTTCTGCTGGGCGGCGTCGCGCCCGAAGAAGTGCTCATCGCCACGTTGCTGCTGATGGCGACGGCTTTCATGTTCAGCGCGGCCGGCCTCTTCTTTTCATCCGTCATGCGCCGCACGCTCGGTGCCACGATCCTGACCTACGCCTTCGTGCTGCTGAACACGCTCGGCCTGCCGGTCCTGATGTTCCCGGTGGCTATCCTCGGCCCGGTGTTCAGCCTGGGTTCGGCGCCGCCGCTGATCCTGCAGATCGGCCTGCTCTACCTCTTCAGCCTGCTCGTCGTCACCAACCCGGTGGCCACGCTGATCGCCACCGAGGTCATCCTGGTCAGCAACCAGAGCCTGTTCTACTTCACCACCTCGGTCTACGATCCGGCCACCGGCTTATCGGTCACCCTGCCTCTCATCTCGCCCTGGCTGCCGTTCACATTGTTCGCCCTGGCGGTCGGCGCGCTCTTCGTCCTGTTCAGCATCGTCAACACCCGCCGCACGGACCGCTGAGAGAAGCGGGCCCTTTAAGCGCAACCTCCCGCCGGGGGACGGGCGGGAGGCTGCGTTGCGAGGTGGGGGGGAAAGACCGGGCCGCCCGGGCGGGAGGGCCGATCTAACCAGCTGGGTTGGGGCTGTGCCTCCGCCGCCGGCGCGGGTCCACGGTAAGGGCGCGGACCCGCGCCGGCTTTGCGCCGGCGTCGCCTAACGCCGGATCGCCGGCAGGAACACCGTGAAGGATTCTTGCGGCGGCAGGACGGCCTGCGCCTCGCCGAGCGGGTCGAGGCCGGCCTGGACCAGCACCGGCTCGGACTGGAGCGTGTCCACCTTTTGGACGGCCTGCGTCTCGAACTGGGCCGCCAGGGCGCCGGTCACCGTGACGGCCAGATCATAGTTGGCGGCGCTGTAGCCGTGGACCAGGATCAGGTACGCGCCGGCGCGCGGCGTGGTGAACGTGACGGCGTCCACGCCCGTGTCGTTCGTGCTCTTCTTGTCCGGCTGGCCCAGGCCGCCCGGATACCAGACGTACAGGTCCGGGTCGCCGGAGTTGGGCGTCAGGGTGACGTTCACGGTCACGCCGGCCTCGAAGTGCGCCAGGTAGGGCACCAGGCCGCCGGCAGGCACGTCGGCGCCCGGCCGGATCAGGCTGGCGTAATCCAGGCTGCGGCGGTCCAGCCGCGACTTGTTCCCGGCGGCGTCCTTCACCCAGACCGCCACGATGTGCGTGCCGTCGGCGTCGCCGAGCCGCCAGGCGTAGTCTTTCTGGAAGTCGATCCAGGGCGTCTCGCGCACCAGCTCCCAGCGCGGGTAGGGCCGCGTGGCGAGCTGCCACTCGCGGATCGCCATCTTGGTCACGCCGACGTTGTCCTCGGCCGTGATGTGCAGCACGACGTCGCGGCTGGTGAGCAGGTCGCTCTCGCCGATAGCCACGTCCAGGACGTGCGGCGGCCGGACGTCGCCGGCCGGCGGGGCCGGCAGCAGCCCGACGGCGGCGCTGCGCGTGAAGGTCGCGCCGCCGGAGCTGATGGCGACCGTGTTCTCGACCGAGATCGGCCGGTCCACGGTCACAGCCGGCTCGGCCTGGAAGGTCAGGCGGACCTGGCTGCCGGCCGGCACGGCGATGTCGTTCCAGGTCAGCTTGTTCTGCGCGGCGTTGTACGTGGCCGCCGGATCGGCCGAGCCGGGGACGTAGTCCAGCTCAGCCGGCAGCACGTCGACCACGTCCGCCGTCGCGTCCTCGGCGGCGCTGTTGATCAGGTGGATGGTGAAGGTCACCTGGTCGTCCGGGCCGATCAGGCGCGGCTCGGCGGACTTGAAGGAGCCGGTCAGGCCGGGACGCCCGGTCGGCGTGGGCGGCGGCGTCTGGGTGGGCGGGGGGGGCGTCACGCTGGGCGCGGGCGTGCCGGCCCCGGCGTCGCTGAGCTTCACCAGGAAGCCTTCCAGCATGCCCCGGCTGACGGCCTGGAAGGCGTCCTTCACCGGGAAATCGCCGGACGAGGTGTAGCCGCCGACATAGACGGCGTCCGGGCCATGCACGGCGACGCTGCTGGCGGCGTCCGAATAGCCGCCCCCCAGGAAGGTGCTGTAATCCAGGGCGCTGCCGTCCGCGCTCAGTTTGGCCACGAACGCGTCGCCGTTGCCGCCGTAGGCCTGCAGGTAGTTGTCGATGGGGAAGTTGTTCGAGTCGGTCGAGCCGACGACGTAGGCCTGGCCGCCGGCCACGGCGATGCCGTAGCCGTAGTCGTTGCCGTACCCGCCCAGCAACGTGCTGAAGACCAGGCCGTTGCCCGCGGCGTTGAGCCGGGCCACGAACACGTCGTTGCAGACGTTGGGCGTCAGCGCCACGCCTGGGCAGAGGCTGTTTCCGAAGGTCCGCTGGAAGGCGCCGGCCGTGGTCGGGAAGTTCGTCGAGGTGGTGTTGCCCACCAGGAAGGCGCCGCCGGCGCCGTCAACGGCGATGCCGTTGCCGTAGTCGTTGGCGCTGCCGCCCAGGCGCGCGCCGTAAGCCAGCGCGCCGGCCGGGGTCAGCTTGGCGGCGAAGGCGTCCACGGTGCCGCCGGCCGCCTGAAGGCTCGTGAAGAGGCTGGAGGCGGTGGCCCCGACGAGATAGACGTTGCCGCTGCCGTCCACGGCGGCCCCGTCGGCTTCATCGCCCCGGCTGCCGCCCAGATAGGTGCCGAACAGCAGCGAGGCCGCGCCGGATTTCGTGGTGTCCAGCTTGACGACGAAGGCGTCCTGGTCGCCGGCCAGGTCGGCCTGGTGCGCGTTCTTGACCGGGAAGTCCGCCGCGAAGGTGCCGCCGACCACATAGGCCAGGCCGGCGCCGGTGACGGCCACATCGGCGGCCTCGGAGACGTCCTCGCTGCCGGCGCTGCCCAGGTAAGTGCTGTAGGCCAGGGCGCTGCCGGCGGCATTGAGCTTCGTCAGGAAGCCGTGCCACAGGAAGCCGGACTGCGAGGACAGCCCGTCCTGCAGGGCGCTGGCCGTGGTGGGATAGTCCTCTGAGCTGGTCTCGCCGGCCACATACACGTTGCCCTGGGCGTCCACGGCGAGGCCGTTGGCGCCGTCGTCGTCGTCGCCGCCCAGGAACGTGCCATAGACCAGGGCCGTGCCGGCGGCGTTAAGCTTGAGGATGAAGGCGTCTTCATCGCCGCCTGGCCGCACGCCGTACAGGGCGTTCTTCTTGGGGAAGTCGCTCGAGCCGGTGGAGCCGGTGAGGTACACGTTCCCGTCGGCGTCCACGGCGATGTCGGCGACGGCGTCCCAGCTGGCGCCGCCCAGGAACGTGCTGTAGACGATGGTCGGGTCGATGATCAACTCACGCGTCGTATCGTAACCCTGGGGCAGCTCGAAGCCCACACCGCCATCCGCGGCCAGCGCGAAGCGGATCGGCACCGGCCTCTGCCGGCCGCCGATGAGCTGCCACGCGATGGGGGCCGCCTCGATCAAGGTCCGGCCTGACCGGGACAACGTGAGCTGCAGGTCGCCGGTCGCCTCATCCAGGTGTGCGGAGGCCGCGCCGGTGTGACGCCAGCGGATCAGGCCCGGGTCGGCGCCCGGCGCCACGGTGTACGTGGCCTTGAGCCGGCCGCTGGCGCCGTCGTACCGCAGGTCGATCCCGGGGTAGAGGGCCTCGTAGATGAGGCCGTTGTAGGTCGGCACGCCCGTCTGCCAGGCGGCCGGGTCGTCGCCGCGCAGATAATTCACCACGCCCGGCGCGCGCTCGGCGGCCCGCAGCGTAGCCGACGCGCCCTCGAACTGCACGTCGAGCGTGTCTTCGGCCAGCGCCAGCACGATGCGGTCCTCGGTGAAGAAGAGGGTGCTGGCCATGTCGTGGACCTGGTACTTCACCTCCGGGTCGCTCTGGCCGACGTTGGGCACGAAGGCGAGGGGGAGGCCATCGGCCGCCGGCTGGCTCCGGGCGATGGCCGCCGGCCCGGGAGCCGGCGTCACAGCCAGGGCCAGAAGACTGATGACGAGCAGGGACCCGAGGGCGACGAGCGCCAACCCGCCGCCCAGGACGGGAAGAAACAGAGACTGGCGCCATATCCCGGTCTTCATAGTTCATCCTCCTCTTTGGCGCGGCGCAACCCGCGAAAGCGCGCCCGGTATACAACCGGCGTGCAGAGCAGTTTAGAACGGTTTCCTCTTGGATTTACGCCGAGCACCCCGACCCTGCTCGGCCTGCCTCGGGGCGCGGGCCGCAGTCGAGGGGGCAGCGTAAATGAAAACGGAATCCGTTATAGGTTGACAAAATTGAAGAACGGACTGATCCCCACCCATTTAAACGAGGCACCAACAGGAGTGTTACAGCTATCCCCAGCGCCACTCCTGCACACGGGCCGCCTGATCGCGAACCGCCAAAGCGGCGACATAACCTGCGGCCGGCGACAACGCCTGGATGCGCCAGCGGGACGCGGCCTCCGGGTCGCCGTCGGCGCGCAGGAGGGCGGCCGGTTCGCCCGGCCGCAGTGACACGTCGAAGGCTTTGAGCGGGAAGGACAGGCCCTCGCCCAGCGCCTTCACAAACGCCTCTTTGCGCGTCCAGCAGTTGAAGAAGGCCTCCACCCGCTCGTCGTCCGGCAGGGGGCGCAGGGCGGCCACCTCGGCCGGGGAGAAGAACTGCTCGGCGATTGACAGCGTGGCGAAGTCCGCGCGCACCTGTTCCACATCCACCCCCAACGGCCCGGCCCGGGCCAGCGCCACCAGCGCCAGCGCCTGCGAGTGGGAGAGGTTGAAACTGAGCGCCCCGTCGCTCAGAGCGGGCTTGCCGTAGGGGCTGTACGAGAAGTGGAACGTCTCCGGCGGCGACTTCAGGTAGTGACTCAGCAGGGCGCGCAGCGTCCCGCGCGCGGCGATGAAGCGGCGCCGGTCGCGCTCGAACCGGAAGCGCTCCGCCCGTTCCCGTTCGTCTGCGCTGAGGGTCTCCCACAGCGCGCCCAGCTCGGCGTCGGGCCGGTCCAGCCCGGCGGCCCAGACGTGGACCTCGGCCGGGCCCAGGCGGGGCGGCTCAGGCGGCGGGTCCCAGCGGAGCGTCAGGGTCATGGGCGTGCCCGGTGCGCAGCCATTGGTCCAGCTCGCGCGCCACCATACGCAGGAGCAATGGCCGCGCCGAATGGATGTAGAAGTGGTCGCCCGGGAACATGCGCGCCGCGAACGTGGAGCGGGTGTGGACGCGCCAGGCCTCCAGTTCATCGCGGCGCGCGTGCGGGTCCTGCAGGCCGCCGAAGGCCGAGAGCGAGCAGGCCAGCGGCTCGCCGGGGGTGAAGGTGTACGTATCGCACACGGCGAAGTCGGCGCGCAGGATCGGCACGATCAGGTCGCGCAGCTCCGGGTGGTCCAGCACTTCGGGCGGCGTTCCGTTGAGCTGGCGCAGCCGGGCCAGGAACTCCGGCTCGGGCAGCGTGTGGGTGGGCGGCTCGCGGTCCGGCAGGTGCGGGGCCGGGTGCCCGGAGACGAACAGGTGCACCGGGCCCTGGCCGCGCGCTTGCAGCCGCCGGGCCAGTTCGAAGCTCACCAGCGCGCCCATGCTGTGACCGAAGAAGGCAAATGGCCGGCCGGCCAGGCGCGGGCCAAGCCCGGCTTCGACCGCCTCCAGCAACGGCCCCATGCGCGTGAACGGCGGCTCGCCCAGGCGCGCCTCGCGGCCCGGCAGTTGCACCGCGCAGACCTCGAACACCGGCGGCAGGTCGCCGGCCCAGGCCGCGAACGTGGAGGCGCCGGCCCCGGAGTGCGGGAAGCAGACCAGGCGCAGGCGGGCGGTCGGGCTGGGGCGCGGGACGACCAGCCAGGGGCCGGCGGCGCTCATGTGGGCTCCCCCGTCGGCCCGGGCTCAAACGCCAGGAAGGCCCGGATGGGGGCGTTCAGGCTGATGAACGCCCCCAGCAGCAATTGGGCCGAGCCGCACACCAGGTAGATCAGCGGGATGTTCTGGCCGGTCCAGTCGGCGATGAAGCCGGCCAGCCCCATCGAGAGCGGCGCGATGGCGCCCGACAGCGTCGTCAACAGGCCGAAGACGCGGCCGCGGATCTCAGACGGCGTGGTCATCTGCATCAGGGCCGTGATGTTCAGCGCGAAGAAGCTGCCGGTCCCGCCGGCCAGGAACCACAGCCCGAGCGCTGCAACGGGCGACGACGTGAACACCAGTCCGCTGTAGGCCAGCGCATCAACGAAGATGGCGGCCAGCATCGCCGCCGCCCGTCGCCGGCCCGAGAAGCGCGTGACGCCGACCAGCACATAGCCCAGGATCGAGCCGACGCTGGCCGCCGCGAGCAGGTAGCCGTACCAGTCCTCAGCCGCCCGCAAAGTGTTCTTGACGTAGAAGGGCAGCAGCAACAGGAACGGCACGGAGAAGAAACTGCTGACCGCGGACACGAGCACCAGGCCCTTCAGGCCCGTCGTCCCCCAGACATAGCGCAGGCCGTCGGCCAGGTCGCGCCGAAACTCGGCCAGGCGCGCCTGCCAGCGGCCGGCCTGCGGGTTCAGGCGCTGCGGGATGCGGATGAGCGCGGTGGCGCCGCCGGCGATCAGAAAGGACAGGCCGTCGAACAGGAGCATGACCGGCGCGCCGAGCAGGCGGTAAAGCGTGCCGCCCAGCGCCTGGCCGACGATGAGCGAGAACTCGGTGGAGAGCTGGCCGAGCGCGTTGGCGTTGGGCAGCCGGTCGCGCGGCACCAGGTCCGGCAGGGAGGCCATAATCGCCGGCCCGAAAAAGGGGGCGATGATCGCCAGCGCTAAAGCGACCCCGATCAGCCAGGCCAGGTGCAGGCCGGTCTGGCCGGGGGCCAGGAAGAAGACCAGGCCGAGCGACAGCACGGCCAGGCCGCGCGCCGCGTCGCACAGGATGATGATGGTGCGCCGCGGGTAGCGGTCGGCGATGGCGCCGCCGAGCGGGGCCAGCAGCAGCGCCGGCAGGCTGGCCAGGGACAGGATCAGGCCCATCAACGTGGCTGAGCCGATGGTCTGCGTGATCCACAGCACGATGGCGATGTTGAACGCCTGGTCGCCGAGCTTGCTGGCGAACTGGCCGGCCCAGAGCAGCAGGTAGTGGCGGTTCCAGAGCGTGGCCGGCGGCGCCAGATCGGCGGGGGCGGCCAGCGGGCGGGTGTTTTCAGCCATGCACGCTCCTGGTCAGACCGGGTAACCCCAGGCGGCGAAATACCGGCCCCAGGCCTGGGCCACGCGCTCGCGCAGCGCCGGGTCCAGCGGCGGGTGGGCGTTCTTCTGATAGTTAGCCCTGGCGGCCACGTACGCTTCCAGCCTGGGGCGCAGCGCCGCGAAGCCGGGCAGACCTAACTGCTCGTAGATCAGGCCGACCTGACCGACCACGTCACGCTCCAGGTCCTCGAAGCGGACCTCGCACAGCCGGCCGGGCGGGATGCGCGCGCGCTCTTCCAGGTAGACATCGTAAATGTCTGCGTACCGGCGCAGGATGCCGGCGTCCACCTGCGCCGGGTCGGGCCGTTGCAGGTGCGAGAACGGCACGGCTTTGGCGTACAGGTTCTGGGTGGAACGGAAGACGGTATACGGGTCGCGCGTGATGTGGATGAAACGCGCCTCCGGGAAGAGCTCCAGGAGCAGGCGCACGCGGCCGGTGTGCGGCGGCGACTTGAGCACGAGCGGCCGGCCGTATTTGTAGCTCAGCTTGCGCATGAACCAGGCGAAGGCGCATTTCCACTCGTTGATCTCGGCCGCGGGGACGTCGCGAAAGGTGTAATAGCGGTCATAATATGCTTCGCGCCGCGGGAACGTCCAGCCCAGGACCGGCGAGCGCAGGCTGACGACGGCCAGAGCGAACTCGTCCTCGCCCGGGCTGTCGAAGCGGACCTGCATGTTGTCCATCGGCCGCTTCTGGGCCGGCTCGTCTTTGAGGGCCCGGGCCACGCGGTCGCCGAGCGTCAGGAAGACGTGCGGGTTGGCAACCTCGAAAACATTCGGGTAGGCGAACTGCGGGTCCATGATCAACAGTTCGTGCAACAGAGTGGTGCCGTTGCGCCAGTGGCCGAGGATGAAGAGCGGCGGCTGGAGGCGGGCCTGTTCGACGGCGGCGCCGAAGCGGCGCACCTCGACGCGGCGCCAGTAGCTGTTGCGCAGGCTGAGCAGGGTCGCCGCCGCCGCCCGGTCGAGGTAGGGCCCATCGACGGCGTAACCGTTCTGGCTCAGGAGCTTGAGCCACTTGCCAAACGTGATGCCGCGCAGGTTATCCAAAGACGACTCCTCTGAAGCAGTTCCTGATAGTCTTCATAACCGGGCCCCCGCGCGCTTGCGTTCAGGGGGGCGCGCCGGCCGGCCGTTCATCGTCGCTTCAAGCTGGCTGGCGGGCCGCCGCGGCGATGGCGCGCAGCCGCGTCAGGCAGGCCTCGGCCAGGCGTTCGATCGTCGCGCGGCGGTGCAGGCCGGGGCTGTAGCTCCACAGCAGGTCCAGGCTTTCGCCGGCCACGGTCCCGACGATGTAGAGCTTGGCGCTGCGCGGGCTGGCGGGCGGCTGTTCCGGGCCGGGCGACTCGGGCGCAATGCTGAAGGGCAGGGCCGTCACCGGCATGGCGTCGAACTGGCCGAGATAGTTGACGTTGATCTCCGGCGCCGGCGCCGTGGCCAGAGCCGCCCGGATGGATTCGTCCTCGCTCAGATAGCGCAGGAGCCCGTAGCCCAGGCCGCGCTGCGGCGCCGCCTCCCACTGCGCCTGCACCGCGCGGACGGCGTCCAGCGGCTCGGCCTCCGGCGGCAGCTCCAGGCGCAGCGGGAATAGGCTGGTGAACCAGCCCACGGTGCGCGAGACATCCACCTCCGGGAAGATGGCCTCGCGCCCGTGGCCCTCCAGTTCCACGGGCCAGGCGCGGCCGCCGGCCCAGGCCTGCACCGCCTGGAGCACGGCCGTCAGCAAGGCGGCCTGCATCCCGGCGCCGGCCGCCGCCGGCAGGCCGCGCAACAGGGCCTGCGTCTCGGCCTGCTCGAGCGAGACGATCACGCGCTCGGCGCCGCCGTACGTGTTGGCGCCGCCGGGGAAATCCACCGGCAGCGCCGGCGGCTCGGCCGGGGCCTGCCGGCGCCAGAAATCCAGCTCGGCGCGGACGGCGGCGGACTGCGCGTGTTCAGCCAGGCGCTGCGCCCAGGCCTGGTAGGAGGTCGTCTTGGGCGGCAGCGCCGGCGGCTGTCCCTGGCTGAGCTGCTGATAGACGCGCTGCAGGTCCTCCACCAGCACGCGCAGCGAGACGCCGTCGAAGGCCAGGTGGTGGACGATGAGCAGCAGCCGGCCGGATTGGCCTTCGCCGCGATCGAAATAGGCCAGGCGCACCAGCGGCCCGTGTTCGAGGTCCAGGCTGGTCTGCAAGCGCGCCGCCTCGGCCTCGATGCGGGCGGCGTGCTCGCCAGGGGGCGCGCCGGCCAGGTCGATCAGCGTGAACGGCGCCGGCCCGCCGGGCGCCGCGATCTGCGCCTGCCAGCCGCCGGGTCCGCGCGTGAAGCGCGAGCGGAGCGCGTCGTGGTGCGCCAGCAGATGGCGCAGGCTCGCCGCGAGCAGCGCCGGGTCGAGCGGCTGCCAGACCTCCATCAGCAGGGAGGTGTTGAAGTGGTGCGGGGCCTGAGCATGATGCTCGAAGAACCAGCGCTGGATCGGCGTGAGCGCGACCGGGCCGGTGACCGGGCCCTGCTCGGCGGAGGCGGGTCCCCCGACGCCGGCCGCCGCGGCCAGGCCGGCGATGGTGGGCGTCTGGAAGAACTGGCGCGGCGTCAGGCGCAGGCCGGCCTGCGCGGCCAGGGCGATGACCTGGATGCTCAGGATCGAGTCGCCGCCCAGCTCGAAAAAGCTGTCGTGCACGCCGACGCGCTCCACGCGCAGGAGCTGCGACCAGATGCGGGCCAGCGCCGCCTCCGCCTCGGTGCGCGGCGGCACGTACTCGCCGCCCACGTCGCGGCGGAGCGTGGCGGGCGCCGGGAGCGCCTTGCGGTCGACTTTGCCGTTGGGCGTGAGCGGCAGCGCGTCCAGCAGGACGAAGGCGGCCGGCACCATGTACTCGGGCAGGCGCTCGCGCAGGGCCTCGCGCAGCCCGGCGACGCTGAAGGACTCGCGGTGCTCCTGCGCCGGGACGACGTAGGCCACCAGGCGTTTGTCGCCGCCGCCCTCGTCGCGGGCGACCACCAGCGCCTCGCGCACGCCGGGGTAGCGGCCGAGGGCGGCCTCGATCTCGCCCAGCTCGATGCGGAAACCGCGGATCTTCACCTGCAGGTCTATGCGGCCGAGGTACTCCAGATCGCCATTGGCGAGGCGGCGGGCGAGGTCGCCGGTGCGGTACAGACGGCCCTCCCCCCTGGCGCCTTTCCCGAAGGGGGAGGGGAGAAAACGCTCGGCGGTGAGTTCCGGCCGGTTGAGGTAGCCGCGCGCCACGCCGGCCCCGCCGACGTACATCTCGCCCGGCACGCCGAGCGGCGCCGGCTCGCCGTGCCGGTCCAGCACATACACCTGCAGGTCCGGGATGGGCGCGCCGATCAGGCTGCCGGGCGCGCTGTCCAGGTCTTTGAGCGAGACCGGGCGATAGGTGACGTGCACCGTGGTCTCGGTGATGCCGTACATGTTGACGAGCTGCGGGCGCCGGTCGCCGTGACGCTCGAACCAGGGCCGCAGGCTCTGGAACTCCAGCGCCTCGCCGCCGAAGATCACATAGCGCAGGGCGAAACGCTCCGGCGGGACCGCCGAGGCCGAGTCCACCCGCACCAGCTGGCGGAAGGCGGACGGCGTCTGGTTGAGCACCGTCACCTGCTCGTCCACCAGCAACTGATGGAAGGCCTCCGGCGAGCGGCTCACCCAGTGCGGGACCACCACCAGCCGGCCGCCATAGAGCAGGGCGCCCCACAGCTCCCAGACCGAGAAGTCGAAAGCGTAGGAGTGGAAGAGCGTCCACACGTCCCGCGCGTTGAAGCCGTACCAGTCGTCGGTGGCCGTGAACAGGCGCACGACGTTGGCGTGCGTTACCTGGACGCCCTTGGGCTTGCCCGTCGAGCCGCTGGTGTAGATGACGTAGGCCAGGGAGTCGGGCGTCGCTTGAGACGGGTGAGGGGTAATGGGTAGTGAGGCGATGTGCGGCCAATCCGCGTCGAGGCGCACGATGCGCGCGCCGTGCTGGGGCAGGCGGTCGGCCAGAGTTTGCTGGGTGAGCACCACCGGCGCCTGCGCGTCCGCGAGCATGAACGCCAGCCGGTCGGGCGGGTAGGCCAGGTCCAGCGGCAGGTAGGCGCCGCCCGCCTTGAGCACCCCCAGGATCGCGACTACCAGGTCCAGCGAGCGTTCCAGGCAGAGGGCCACCAGCGTCTCCGGCCCGACCCCGAGCGCGCCGAGATAGTGGGCAAGCTGGTTGGCGCGCTCGTCGAGCTGGCGATAGGTCAGCGCGGCGCCCTCGCACGTCACCGCGACGGCGTCCGGCGTGCGGGCGGCCTGGGCTTCGAAGCGCGTGTGCAGGCACGGATGATCCGGGAAGACGCGGTCCGTCCGGTTCCAGCGGTGCAAGACCAGCTCGCGTTCCGCCGCCGAGAGCAGCGTCAGGCGCGAGACCGGCTGGTCGGGGCTGGCCAGGGCGGCGGCCAGCAGGTTCTGGAAGTGCCCGATCAGGCGCTCGATCGTGTCGGCGTCGAACAGGTCGGTGTTGTACTCGACGGCGCCGCCCAGGCCGTCCGGGCCCTCCATCATCTCCAGGGTCAGGTCGAATTTGGCCGTGCCGCTGTGCGCGTCGAGGGAGGTGACCCGTAGCCGGGGCGACTCGCGGGGCGCCCCGACGGCCCCGGCCGGGCCGGCGGGCATGTTCTGCAACGCGAACATCACCTGAAAGAGCGGCGTATAGCTGAGATTGCGCTCGGGGTGCAGGGCGTCCACCACCATCTCGAAGGGCACGTCCTGGTGGGCGTAAGCGCCCAGCGCGGTCTCGCGCACGCGCCGGACCAGGTCGCGGAAGCTTGGGTCGCCGGAGAGGTCGGTGCGCAGGACCAGCGTGTTGGCGAAGAAACCGATCAGGCCTTCGACCTCGGGCCGGGTGCGGTTGGCGATGGGCGTGCCGACGGAGATGTCGTCCTGGCGGCTGTAACGAGCCAGCAGCACGTCGAAGGCGGCCAGCAGGGTCATGAAGAGAGTGACGCCGGCCTTCTGGCTGAAGGCGCGCAAGCGGGCGGCGAGGTCGCTGGACAGGCTGAAGGCGCGGGACGCGCCGCGGAAGCTCTGCACGGCCGGTCGCGGCCGGTCGGTCGGCAGCTCGATCAGGGCCGGCGCGCCGGCGAGCTGCTTTCGCCAGTAGTCCAGTTGCGCCTGCAGCGCCTCGCCCTGCAGCCAGCGGCGCTGCCAGACGGCGAAGTCCGGGTACTGGATGGGCAGGTCCGGCAAAGCGGCCGGCTGGCCCGCGGCGAAGCCGGCGTACAGGGCGAGCAGTTCGCGCACGAGGACGCCCATCGACCAGCCATCGGAGATGATGTGGTGCAGGGTGATGAACAGCGCGTGGTCGTCGGCGCCGAGCCGGATCAGGGAGGCGCGCACGAGCGGGCCGGCAGCCAGATTGAAGGGGCGTTGAGCCTCCTCGGCCGCCAGGCGCCGGACCTCGGCCTCGCGCGCGTCGGGGGCGAGGGGGGTGAGGTCGGTGATGGGGAGAGAGGCCGCGGGCGGCGCCTCGACAGCCGGCGCAACGATCTGGCGCGCGTGGCCGTCGTTCGTCAGGACGAAGGTCGTGCGTAAACTGGCGTGCCGGCGGATGACCTCGGCCAGGGCGCGCGACAGCGCGCCGACGTCCAGCGGGCCGGCCAGGCGCACGGCGGTGGGGATGTTGTAAAGCGGGCTGCCCGGCTCGAGCTGGTCCAGGTACCACAGGCGCTGCTGGGCGAAGGAGAGCGGGAATTCGGCCGGCTGGCCGTCCGGGCCGAGCCGCGGCCCCGGGGCGAGCGGCGGCAGCGCGTCCGGCCCGCCGCGCCGGGCGGCCTCGGCCCGCGCGGCGAAATCGGAGAGGACCGGGGCCTCGAACAGCAGGCGCAGGGGCAGATCCACGCCGAGCGCTTCGCGCAGCCGCGCGATGACCTGGGTCGCCAGGAGTGAGTGGCCGCCCAATTCAAAGAAGTGATCATGCGCGCCGACGCGTGGCCGGCCGAGCACCGCCGCCCAGACGGCGGCGATCAGATCTTCGATCGGCGTCCGCGGGGCGATCCAGTGTTCAGGCGCGGCGCCGACGGCCTGATCCGGCGCGGGCAGGCGTTTACGATCCACCTTGCCGTTGGGCAGGAGGGGGAACGCGTCCAGAATGACGAAGGCCGAAGGCAGCATGTAGTCCGGCAGGCGCTGCTGGAGAAAGTCGCGCAACTCGCTCAGGACGGAGGACGAGGGGCGGACGGCGGTGTCCGTCGGCTCGCTGTCGTCTACCAGGACCACATAGGCCGCCAGGCGTTGATCGCGGACGAGGATGGCTGCGTCCGCGACGGCCGGATGCTGGCGCAACACGCTCTCGATCTCGCCCAGCTCGATGCGGAAGCCGCGCACCTTCACCTGGTCGTCCAGGCGTCCCAGGAACTCCAGGTTGCCGTCGGGCAGCCAGCGGACGAGGTCGCCGGTTTTGTAGAGGGTGGTCAGGGTGGAGGGATCGGTGAGCAGTGGGGCAGGCCGACTGGTCACTGACCACTGACCACTGTCCACTCGGATGAAGCGTTCCGCCGTCAGGTCCGGCCGATTGAGATAGCCGCGCGCCACCTGGACGCCGCCGATGTACAGCTCGCCGGGGACGCCGACCGGGACGGGCTGAAGGTTCCGGTCCAGGACGTAGACCCGGACATTGGCGATGGGCCGGCCGATGGGGACGGTGGCGGTGTGCGGGACGCGCTCGCCGACCAGGTAATACGACGCCGCGACCGTGGTCTCGGTGGGGCCGTAGCCGTTGAGGAAGCGCCGGCCGGGCGCCCATTTCGCGATGATCTCCCAGGCGCAGGCCTCGCCGGCCGAGGCGACGGTGCGCAGGGCGGGCAGGTCCTCGGGCTCCAGGACGGCCAGGAGCGCCGGGGGCAGCGTCAGGGTGGTGATGGCCTCGTCGCGCAGAAGCTGGAGCAGATCGGGCGGCGACATCCGCGTCTCGCGCGGGGCCAGGACCAGGGTCGCGCCGGCGACCAGGGCCATGACGATCTCGGAGACGGCGGCGTCGAACGAGAAGGCCGCGAACTGCAGGACGCGGCTCTGGGGCGTGACGGCGAACTTGTCCACCAGGACGGCGGCCAGGTTCGATAGGCCGCGATGTTCGAGCAACACGCCCTTGGGCCGGCCGGTGGAGCCGCTGGTGTAGATGACGTAGGCCAGCGAGTCGGGTGTGACTTGGGATGGGGGACTGGTACTGGGGAAGTGCGCGACTTCAGGCCAATCCGTATCCAGGCAGATGGTTTGGGCCGGGGCGCCGGGGAGCCGGGGGACGAGGTGGGCTTGAGTCAGGAGCACCTGCGCGCCGGAGTCCTGGAGCATAAAGGCCAGGCGCTCGGCGGGATAGTGCGGGTCGAGCGGCAGGAAAGCGCCGCCGGCCTTGAGCACGCCAAGCACGCCGACGACCATTTCCAGCGACGGCTCGGCGCACACCGCCACGATGACATCCGGCCCGACGCCGAGCGCCTGGAGATGCCGGGCAAGCTGGCTGGCGCGGTCGTCGAGCGCGGCATAGCTCAGCGCCTGGCCGTTAAAGCGCACGGCCACGGCGTCCGGGGCGCGGGCGGCCTGGGCCGCGATCATCGCGTGGACGGGTTGGTCGGGGATCGGGGCCGCCGTGGCGTTCCAGCGGTCCAGCAGCGTAGCGCGCTCCTCATCGGTCAGCAGCGGCAGGTCGCGCAGGGGGCGCTGGAGATCGTGCGCCAGGCCGGTGAGCAGGGTGCTCAGGTGGCCGAGCATGCGGTCGATGACGGCGTCGTCGAAGCGGGCCGTATCGTAAGCCAGGCGCAGGGCGAGCTCATCCCCCGGATAGGCGACCAGGGTGAGCGGGAAGTTGGTGCGCTGGGCGTCTTCGACCTCGTCCAGTTCCAGCGTGGGACCGACGCCGGGGGGCGGGGCCGCCGCCGCGCGGATGGCCGCCGCCACCGGGAAGTTCTCGAAGACCAGCAGGCTCTCGAAGAGCGGCGCGCCGCGCGGGACCTCGCTCGCGGCCTGGACCTGGACGAGCGGACTGTGCTCGTACTGGCGCGCCTCGAGCTGGCTGGCCTGCAGGGCGGTCAGCCAGGCCAGCGCCGCCTGGTCGGGGGGGAGCTGGACCCGGACGGGCAGGGTGTTGATGAACAGGCCGACCATGTGCTCGGCGCCGGGCAGGTCGGCGGGGCGGCCGGAGACGGTGGCGCCGAAGACCACGTCGCTTTCGCCCGAGTAGCGGCTGAGCAGCAGCGCCCAGGCGCCCTGGACAAAGGTGTTGAGGGTGAGGCCGTGCTGGCGGGACAGCGCCTTGAGCGCGTCGGTGGCGGCGCGCGGCAGGAGCGTCATGCGCTCGACGACCGTCCCCGGCGCCTCGGCCGGGTGGTCAACGGTGAGGGGCGTGGGGGCCGTAAAGCCCTGCAGCGTCTTTCGCCAGAAGGCGAGGGCCTCGTCCGGATTCTGCTTGCGCAGCCAGGCGATGTAGTTGCGGAAGGGAGGGACGGGGGGCAGCGCCAGATCGCGGCCCAGCGCGAACGCCGGATAGAGCGCGAAGACCTCGCGCAGCAGCAGCGGCAGCGACCAGCCGTCGAACAGGAGATGATGATAAGTCCAGATAAAGCGGTAACGGTCGTCGGCCAGGCGGATCAGGGCCAGGCGCAGGAGAGGCGGCTGGTGCAACGCGAAGCCGCGGCGCTGGTCGTCGCGCAGGAAAACGGCCAGACGCCCGGCCTGCTCGACGGCCGGCAAGGCGCGCCAGTCGAGTTCGGTGAAGGGGAGGGCGACCTGCCGGTGGACCATCTGCACCGGCTCCTTCAGTTCGCCGATGACGAAGCCGGTGCGCAAGACGGCGTGGCGCTCGATCAGGCGGGCCCAGGCGCGCCGGAAGGCGGCGGTGTCCAGGGCGCCGCGCAGGGTGGCGCTCATCTGTCCCACGTACACGCCGCTGTCGGGCGCGTACAGGCTGTGGAACAGCATGCCCTGCTGCATGGGCGAAAGCGGGTAGAAGTCCTCGACGTTCTTGTGAGTCATATCTGGGCGGAGGCGGTCGCCATCCCCCGGCCCTCCTCCCCGTCGGGGGGAGGAGGGCGTAGCCGGACGAGAAGCGCGCGTTTGAATCCCGTCCGGCCGGGGGTTTGAGCGTTAGCGATAGGTCACGCGCACGGCGATCCAGTCGAGCGAGAAGTCGCGGGCCGTGTTGCTGGAGACCATGATGATACGGACCCGGAAGCTGGCGTTCGAGAGCTCGCCCGTGGCCCACGTCCGGCCCCAGGTGTCGGCGGCGCCGCCCAGCAAGTAGGTGGCCTCGCTGGTCGTGAGCGTGCCGGTCTGCTTGGCCGCCGTCCAGCTCGCGCCGCCGTCCCAGGACAACTGGACGCAGAAGCGCGGCGAGCCGTTCGTCCGGTCGGCGCGGCCGTCCAGCCGGACCTCGAGGCCGTCAATGATGGTGGCGCCGGGCAGGTTGATGTTGTAGTTGTAGTAGAGGTGTTTATCCTTGCCCGCATCGGTGCAGGAAGTGCTGGAAGTCGTGCCGCTGTTGGTGTCCGTCGCCACCCCGCCGCCGTCCGCGTGGGCGTTGGCCGGGCTGGACTGGAAGCCGTTGTTGTCGCCCGCGCCGCTGGTCACGGCGGCGTTGGCGCTCGGGCTGAAGTAAGCAGACGTGATCGGCCCGGCGCCGGTCGGCGTGGCCGTCGGCGTGTTGGTCGGCGGCAGGGCCGTCGCGGTCGCCGTGGCCGTGGCGGTCGGGGTCGGGGTCGGGCCGATGGCCGTGGCGGTGGCCGTGGCGGTCGCTGTGGCGGTGGCGGTCGCCGTCGGCGTGTTGGTCGGCGGGACAGCGCCGAAGTTGCCGTCGACGACCAGCGCGAACGGCTGCGGGCCGTTGGGCACGTTGAAGCCGCGGACCTGGATGGACCAGACGCCGGCCGCCGCGTTCGGGATGTAGACGTTCTCGACGTTGTTGCGCCGGTCGGCGCTGCCGCCGGCGGCGCTCCAGCCGCCGCTGAACACGTTGCCCAGGTACTGGGTCCCGCCCGGGGACGTCACGACGACGTCCAGGTCGTTGACCAGCGTCACGCTGGCGTTGGCCGTCGCGGCGTAGTCGCTCCAGACGACCGTGAAGCGCAGCGGCGCGCCGGCCGTGCCGATGTTGTACTGGTAAGTGGCCGTGCCGTTGGTGGCCAGGCCGGCCGTGTTGTCCACGAACTGGGCGGTGCCGTCGGTGGCGTTGTTCAGGTCCACGCGGCCCCAGCCTTCATGGTTGTTGGGGATGGGGAAGTCGTTGTCGTTGACGCCGTCGTTGTTCTCGTCCAGCATGTCGACGGCCGAGTTGATGAGCGCGGCCTTCACCAGGGCGGCGCTGGCGGTGAGGCCGTAGGCCTTCTGGTAGAAGTCCTTCAAGACCGCCGCACCGCCGGCGACCAGCGGGTTGGACATCGACGTGCCGCCCATGTACTTGTACTGGGCGTTGACCGGGAAGCCCCAGCCGTCGTACTGCCAGGCGTTGTTGCGCGGGTTGGGGGAGGCGTCATAGCCCTGCTGGTACAGGTCGGAGTAGCCGGAGAGCACGAAGGTGCCCGGGGCGACCACGTCCGGCTTGATGCGGCCGTCGTCCGTCGGGCCGCGGCTGGAGAAGGCCGCCATCTGCCCGGCGTTGCCGGCCATCGGGTCGTCGCGGAGCGGGTTGGCCGGGAAGTCGTCGGGCCAGGCCGTGCCGTACGTGCCGAGGTTGTTCATGCCGCCCTGGCTGGCGCAGCTGCTGGTGCCGCCGGCGGGGATGTAGGTGAGGCTGGCGTCGCACTGCCAGTTGCCGTTCCGGTCGTTCTCGCTGGCCCCCACCGTGATGACGTTCTTGGCCGTGGCCGGGGCGCCGAGGGAGTCGTTGTCCACCAGGCCGTCGCTGTTGGCGTCAATGCCGCTGTTGCCGGCCGAGAACGTGACGACCATCGTCCGGTTGTTCCAGACGAAATCGTCGGTCTCCTGGCTGTTGTCCGTGTACTGGCCGGCGACGGCCGAGCCCCAGGAGTTGGAGTGGATGCGGGCGCCGGCGTTGAAGGCCTGCTGGTAGAGCTGGCGCAGGTCGCTGGGCAGGCCGGTGAGGTAGTAGCCGTCGGGGTAGAGCAGGCCGCAGATGCCGGTGTAGTCGACGTAGTTCTCCGTGGCCTGGAAGACCAGCCGCGCGGCGGGCGCGGCGCCGGTCCCCCGGCCGCTGGCGTCGCCGTCGCTCAGCACCGAGCCGGCGGTGTGCGTGCCGTGGCCGCTGTCCACGTCCACGGCGCCGTCGTTGATGACGGTCTGGCAACCGCTGGTGGCGCCGGGCCAGTTGTAGATGTTGACGATGCGGCCGGCCGGGATATCGGGGTGCGCGCCGGCCGCCGTGCCGTCGCCCAGGCCGGTGTCGGCGACGGCCACGATCTGGGTCGAGCCGTCGTAGCCGCGGGTGTTGGCGGCCGCCGCGCCGATGATCTGGCCGCCGCCGTATTCGTTGTGCTTCTCGGGCAGGAGGAAATCGTCCACCCAGGCCACGTCCAGCACCTGGGCGATCAGGTCCACCTGGGCCCCGGTGGCGGCGACGAGCAGCTCGCGCCCGTCGGCGGCCAGCACGTCCAGGCCGAGCGTCTGCAGGGCCGCCGCCACGGTCTGGGCGCTGGCGCCCTGCTCGACGATGACCCGGTACGGCCGCGGGTCGGCGGAGCGGGTCAGCGCGGGATTGAGCTTGAAGGCCGGGTGGAAGACCGTCACCGACGCGACGGTGTTCAGGCGCCGCACCTGGAAGGCTTCGGCCGGCGTCATGCGGGCCTTGAAGGCGAAGTCCGGGATGTAATCCAGGAGCTCGGCGCCCAGGGCCGTCACCTGGTCCTTCCAGGCCTGCTCCACCGGCCCGTGGAACTGGACGATGAAATAGCCGCGCTGGCCGGCGGCGTAGCCGGCCAGGGTCAGGGCGGCCGGGATATTGGGCGTCTCGCCCAGGGCGGGCGTGAACGTGGCGGCGCGCAGGCGGATCGGCGCCGGCGCGGGCTGGGCGACCGTGGCCGCCGGCGCAGCGCCGACGTTGAGCAGGGAGGCCATCAGCGTGAGCGTCAGCAGAAAACGAGACAAGGTCTTGCGCATGGAAGTCTCCTCAATCAGGACGAGAACAAAGTCACAGGCCGGCCTGCTCCCCGGCACGCCGGCCCATCCGGGGCCGCGCGGCCTGGAGGTCAGGACACAACGGGTCTCATCGGGCCGGCTCGGGCGCGCGGCGGCCGTTGCCGGAGGCGGCCGGGCTGGCGGCTCGGGCGCGCACGAAGCCTTGTTGGATCAAGTGATCGAGGATGAGGCGGGCGTTTTCCTCGGGCGTGCGCCGGACAGTGTCTAAGGTGATCTCCGGGTGCTCCGGCGGCTCGTAGGGGTCATCGATGCCGGTGAACCCCTTGAGCTCGCCCCGGCGCGCTTTGGCGTACATGCCCTTGACGTCCCGCTGTTCGCACACCTCCAGTGGCGTGTCCACGAACACTTCCACGAAGTGTTCGGACCCGACCATATTCCGGACATCCTGGCGCGTCGACCGGTACGGGCTGACGGCCGCGCAGATCACCAGGCCGCCGTGCCGGACGATTTCGGCGGCCACGAAGCCGATGCGGCGGATGTTGATGTCGCGGTCCTCCTTGCTGAACCCCAGCCCTTTGGACAGGTGGGTGCGGACGACGTCGCCGTCCAGCACGGTCACCTGGCGGCCGTGCTCGAGCAGCAGGACGGTGAGGACCTCGGCCGTGGTGGACTTGCCCGCGCCGCTCAGGCCCGTGAACCAGATGCAGGCGCCCTGACGGTAACGCGGCGGATAGGTCTCCTGCAGGATCTCCGCCACTTCCGACCGGGTGAACCACTCCGGCAGCTTCTTGCCGTTGTTGAGAAACTCTTCGCGGACCTGGGTGCCGGACAGGCTGGCGATGCGCGCGTCGGCGGGCACCTTGTGGACCTCTTCGTAGCGCGCCTCGTCGGGAAGATACACGAGTTCCTGGAATCGCACCATGCCGACGCCGAGCTCGGCGCTGTGCTGCGCCACCAGCGCCTGCGCGTCGTAAGGGCCGTAGAAAGGCTTGCCGTTGGAGTCGTGGCCCGGCCCGGCATGGTCGCGCCCGACGATGAAGTAATTGGCGCCGTAATTGCGCCGGATGAGGGCGTGCCACAGCGCCTCGCGCGGTCCGCCCATGCGCATGGCCAGCGGGAGGAGCGCGAGCAGAACCCGGTTCGGATCATAGTGGCTTTCCGCCAGAGCGCGATAGGTGCGCACGCGCGTGAAGTGGTCCACGTCGCCGGGTTTGGTCAGGCCGACCGACGGATGCAAGAGCAAGACGCCGTCCACGTCCTGCGCCGCGCGCTTGGTCAGTTCCTCGTGGACGCGGTGCAGGGGGTTGCGCGTCTGGAAGGCGACGACATTGGAGCGGCCGAAGGCCGCCAGGCGCGCGCGCGTCTCGGCCGGCGTGAGGCGCAGGTCCTGGAAGTCGTAGCGCGCCGGGAGCTGCAGGACGCGCAGACGCCCGGAGAGGTTCAACGGCCCCCAGCGCTCCATCTCGGCCACAAGCGGGTGGCGCAGGTCAAGCGTGCCGAAGACCTGGCGCGCCATCTCGCGCCGGTCCCACGCATAGATTTCCTCAATCGTCATCACGGCCAGCAGTTCGTTCTTGGCGTTGCGCAGGGCCACCTCCTGGTCCAGATGGATCGCCTCGCCCGGCTCAACGGGCAGGGTCACCGGGATGGGGAACAGGCGGCCGTCCGCCAGGCGCATGTCGCCGAGCACGCGCTGAAAATCGGCCTGGCCCATAAACCGGTCCAGGGGTGAGAACCCGCCGACGGCGAGCAGCTCCAGGTCGCACACGACGCGCTCGGAGACCTGGAGCGACGGCAGGCGGTTGGCGTAATCCTTGAGGCCGGCCAGCTCGTCCGCCGGCACTCTCAGGTCCACCAGCTTGCCGCCGTACGGCGGGATCAGGTGCGCGATCTTTTCTTCCATGCTTTCTCCTTTGTTTTGTTTGTCGAGCGGCGAGCGCACGGCCCGCCTCACCATTTGTCGATCTCGCCGAGGATGTCCTTGAGGTCCTCCTCCGTCCAGCCGAAGTCTTCCGCGCCCGGCTGGACCTCGGCGCCGCCGGCCAGCGCCAGCGCCGGCCCGGTCGCGGCGCCGGCTTCGGCGGCTAGCGGCTGCGCTACGGAGGCCAGGCCGGCCACCGTGGGAAACTCGAAGACCTGGCGCGGCGTCAAGGCCAGCCCGGCCTGGCGCGCCCGGGCGATGATCTGCAGGCTCATAATCGAGTCGCCGCCCAGGTCGAAGAAGTTATCGTGGACGCCGACGCGTTCCAGGCCCAGGACGTCGGCCCAGACGCGGGCCAGGGCGGTTTCGGCCTCGGTGCGCGGCGCGACGTACTCGGCCGCCGCCGCCTGTCGGGCGGCCTGGTCGGGCGCGGGCAGGGCCCTGCGCTCCACCTTGCCGTTGGCGTTGAGCGGCAGTGCCTCCAGGAACACAAAGGCCGAGGGGACCATGTACTCCGGCAGACGCTCGCGCAGGAATTCGCGCAGTTCGTTCAAGAGGGCGGGCGGCGGCTGGATGACGCCGCCGGTCGCCTCGCTGTCGTCTGCCGCCGGCCGTCTGTCGTCTGCCAGGATGACGTAGGCGGCCAGCCGCTTATGCCCGGCCTCGGTCCAGGTCCAGACGACGTTTTGCTTCACCGCCGGATGCTGGCCGAGGACGGCCTCGATCTCGCCCAGCTCGACGCGGAAGCCGCGGATCTTCACCTGGAAATCCAGGCGGCCCAGGCATTCCAGGTTGCCGTCCGGGCGGTAGCGGGCGAGGTCGCCGGTTTTGTAGAGAGTGGTCAGTGGATCGGGCCCACTGTTCACTGCCCACTGTCTACTGTCCACTCGAATGAAGCGCTCCGCCGTCAGGTCCGGCCGGTTGAGGTAACCGCGCCCCACCTGCACGCCGCCGATGTAGAGCTCGCCGGGGACGCCGATAGGGACGGGCTGGAGGTGCCGGTCCAGCACGTAGAGCCGGGTGTTGATGATCGGGCGCCCGATGGGCACCACGCCGACGCTCGGCCGGGCCGGGGTCTCGGTGTACACGCAGCAGCCGACGACGGTCTCGGTCGGGCCGTACTCGTTGACCAGCGCCGTCTCCGGCGCGTTCCGGAGCCAGAAGGCGACGTGCTCCGGCAGCAGGTTCTCGCCGCCGATGATAAAGGCGCGCGTCCGGCCGGCCGCCTCCGCCGGGGCGAGCTGGTCGCCCAGCAGTTTGAGGTGGGCGGGCGTGATCTTGATCAGGCTGAAGTCGCCGACGCGGCGCACGTAGTCGGTGAGGGCCTCCACGCCCAGGTCGTCCGGCAGCAGGTGCACGGTGCGGCCCGTGGTCAGCGGCGCGATCAGGCTGGTGACCGTCAGGTCGAACGAGATGGAGGAGTGGACGGGCGAGCCGACGCCGCCGTCCAGGGGATAGGCCTGCCGGCACCAGGTGAGGTAGTTGACCACGCCGCGGTGCTCGAGCATGGCGCCCTTGGGCTGGCCGGTGGAGCCGCTGGTGTAGATGACGTAGGCGAGGGAGTCGGGCGTCGCCTGAGACGGGGGAGGGGCGCTCGGATGTTGGGCGATGCGGGGCCAATCCGTGTCCAGACAGAGGACCTGGGCCGAGGCGCGGGGGAGCCGAGGCGCCAGGGAGGCCTCGGTCAGCAGCACCGGCGCACGGGTATCGGCGAGCATGAACGCGATGCGCTCGGCCGGGTAGCCGGGGTCGATGGGGACGTAGGCGGCGCCGGACTTGAGCACGCCCAGGAGGGCGACGACCACCTCGGGCGAGCGCGTCAGGCAGAGCGCCACCAGCGTCTCCGGCTGCGCGCCCAGGCCCTGGAGATGATGGGCGAGCTGGTTGGCGCGGGCGTCCAGTTCGCGGTAGGTGAGCGCGCGGTCGCCGCACACCACGGCCACGGCGTCCGGCGTCTGCGCGGCCTGCTGTTCGAAGAGGTGGTGGGCGCACAGGTGGGCCGGGAAGGGCGCCTCGGTGCGGTTCCACTCGACCAGGAGCTGATACCGCTCGGCCTCGGAGAGCAGCGGCAGGCGGCTGACACTCTGCTCCGGGTCGGCGACGAGGCCGGCCAGCAGGTTCTGGAAGTGGCCGGCCAGGCGCTCGATGGTGGCGGCGTCGAACAGGTCGGTGTTGAACTCGAGCGCGCCGCTGAGCGCCTCGCCGTCCTCCACCATGAACAGGGTCAGGTCGAACTTGGCCGTGCCGCTGTGGGCCTCGACCGGGGACAGGGTGAGCGGCGCGGTTTTAGCGGAGAGGGTCAGGGCGCCCTGCGGCGTGTTCTGCAGGGCGAACATCACCTGGAACAGCGGCGAGTGGCTGAGATCGCGCTGGGGCTGAAGGGCGTCCACCACCATCTCGAAGGGCACGTCCTGGTGGGCGTAAGCGCCGAGCGCGGTCTCGCGCACGCGGCGCAGCAGCTCGCGGAACGAGGGCGCGGCCTCCGTGGGGCTGCTGAGGTCGGCCCGCAGCACGAGCGTGTTGACAAAGAAGCCGATCAGGCCCTCGATGTCGGCGCGGTTGCGGTTGGCGATAGGCGTGCCGACATTGAAGTCCGTCTGGCCGGTGTAGCGATACAGCAGGACTTCAAAAGCGGCCAGGAGCGTCATGAACAGCGTGGCGCCCTCGCGCTGGGCCAGCGCCTTGAGCCGGCGGGTGAGGTCGGGCGTGAGCGTGAACGAGCGGTAATCGCCGGCGAAGGTCTGCACGGCCGGACGCGGCCGGTCGGTGGGCAGTTCCAGCAGGGGCGGACTGCCGGCCAGTTGCCGGCGCCAGTAGCCGAGCTGGTTCTCGAGCACCTCCCCCTGCAGCCAGCCGCGTTGCCAGGCCGCAAAATCGGCGTACTGGATGCGCAGAGCGGGCAGCGGCGACGGGCGGCCTTGGCTGAAGGCGTCGTACAGGGCGGCCAGCTCCTGGGTGAGCACACTACTGGACCAGTCGTCGCCGATGATGTGGTGCAGGGTGAGGAGCAGGATGTGCTCGTCGGCGGCCAGGCGCAGCAGGCCGGCGCGGATGAGCGGGCCGCGCGCCAGGTCGAACGGGCGCTGGGCCTCGACGGTCGCCAGACGGCGGGCCTCGGCTTCACGCGCCTCGGCCGGCAGGCCGGCCAGGTCGGTCACCGGGATGGGGACGACGTCCCTCGGCGGCGGGGCGATGACCTGCCACGGGCGGCCATCCGGCGTCATGATGAACGTGGTGCGCAGGGATTCGTGGCGGCGGACCACCTCATGCAAGGCGCGTTCCAGCGCGCCGACATCCAGCGCCCCGGTCAGGCGCACGGCCTCGGGCAGGTTGTAGGAGGCCTGGCCGGGCTCGAGCTGATCCAGGAACCACAGACGTTGCTGGGCGAATGACAGAGTCGCCAGGACTGCGTCCTGGCTTAGGGTCAGGACTGCGTCCTGGCCGAGGGCCGGGCCGGCGGTCCCGCCGCTCATCGAGAGATCGGAGACGCGCTGGCGGGGGACCGGCACGATGGGCGGGACGTAGACGCCGGCCTGCTTCTGGCGCTCCGCCTCGACGCACTCGGCCAGCGTCGCCACCGTGGGCGCCTCGAAGACCCGGCGCAAGGGCACGTCCACCTGGAGGGCGTCACGGATGCGGGAGACAACCTGGGTGGCGAGCAGCGAGTGGCCGCCTAACTCAAAGAAGTCGTCATGGATGCCGACGCGCGGCCGCTTGAGGATCTGCGCCCACAGCGCGGCCAGCGTCTCCTCGGTCGGCGTGCGCGGCGCGACATAGGCGGTTGCGGCGGCGAGATCGCTGAGGTCCGGCGCGGGCAGGGCGAGCCGGTCGATCTTGCCGGCGGCGTTGAGCGGCATGGCGTCCAGCATCACGAACGCCGACGGCGCCATGTACTCCGGCAGTCTGGTCTTGAGGAATTCGCGCAGGTCGGCCAGCGAGAAGCGCCGCGCCTGGCGGAAAGCGTCCACACGCTGCTGAAGCCGGGCGCGCTCCTCCGGCCCGGTATTGAACTTGACGCCGGCCCGATCGCCGCGGCGCCACCAGACGACGCCGTTGATCCACAGGCCCTGCTCGTCGTACGGCGTCCCGTCGGGCGCGGGCAGGCGCAGGCGCAGGGCCTGGCCGCTGCGCCACAGGCCGGCCTCGGCCAGCAGGCGCGCGCCGCCCGCCGACAGGTTCTCGACGATCAACTCATGGACCTCGCCGTGGTCGAACTCGGCCCGGCAGGTGACGCGCAGCGGGACGCGCGCCTCCGCGCCGCGCAGGTCGGCCACGCGCAGGCCCTCGGCCTCGGCCAGACGTTTGACGCTCTGGCGCAGGAATAGCTGCTGCGCGGGCGTCGGCGCCAGCGTCACCCCCGCCAGCGCGCCGCGCCGCCAGGCGACCGCCCCGGCCATCTCGGGCGCGTCCGGCGCGCCGGGCAGCTGCGGGCGCACGTGCAGCGCCTGCCCGACCGTCCAGGCCGAGGGCACATCGGCCAGCGACAGGCCGCCGAAGGAGAGGTCCAGCATCGGCAGGTCGTAGGCGTGCGGGCCGTCCACGTGGCCGTTTCCGGGGATGACGGCGGCCGCCAGGCAGCGGCTCTCGATCGGCACGCGGTCCACGGCCAGGTCGGCCTCCAGATACGCCACCAGCCGCTCGTCGCGGGCCAGCACCACCGTCTGGCGCACGGCCGGATGCTGGCGGATAACGGCCTCCACCTCGCCCGGCTCGATGCGGTAGCCGCGGATCTTCACCTGGTGGTCGGCGCGGCCCAGGAACTCGACCTCCCCGTTCGGCAGGTAGCGGGCGCGGTCGCCGGTGCGGTACAAACGCCCCCTCTCCCCGGCCCTTTCGCCTTCCAGGGGGAAGGGGGACGGGATGAATTTCTCGGCGGTCAGTTCCGGCCGGTTGAGGTAGCCGCGCGCCACGCCCAGGCCGCCCACGAACAGCTCGCCGGGCACGCCCACCGGCACGGGCTGAAAATTCTTGTCCAGGATGTAAAGCCGGGTGTTGGCGAACGGCCGGCCGATGGGCACGAGGCGGTCGGCGTGCAGGTCCAGCGCGCGGCTTTCGAAAAACGTGCTGTCGATGGTCGCCTCGGTCAGGCCGAAGGAATTGATGAAGCGCGTGTCCGGCCCGCAATAGCGCCGGAACTCCTGGTACTCACGCACATACCACGAGTCCGAGCCGCAGATCAGCAGGCGCATGAAGTCCAGCGACTGATGGGTCTCCGCCAGATATTCGATCAGCGGGCGCAGGACGGCGGGCACGAACTCGGCGCACTCCACGCCCTCGCGGCGCATCAGGGCGTAGAGCGCCCCGGGCTGGAGCAGGAGCTCGCGCGGACAGAGCACGAGCGCGCCGCCCGAGCACAGCGCGCGGACGAAGTCGCCGGAGAAGACGTCGAAGGCGAAGCTTGCCATCTGCAGGTGGGCGCGCACCGAGCGCAAGGCGTACGCCTCTTCCCAGGCCAGATACTGGTTGACCAGGCTGCGCTGTTCCACCATGACGCCCTTGGGCTGGCCGGTGGAGCCGCTGGTGTAGATGACGTAGGCCAGAGAGTCGGGCGTCGCTTGAGACGGGCACGGGGTGATCGGGTGTTGGGCGATTGCGGGCCAGTCCGTGTCCAGGCAGATGGTCTGAGCCGCGGAGCGCGGGAGCCGGGGAGCCAGCGCCGACGTGGTGAGCACGAGGCGCGCGCCGCAATCTTCGAGCATAAAGCGCAGGCGGTCGGCGGGATGGTGGGGGTCAAGCGGGACGTAGGCGGCGCCGGCCTTGAGCACGCCGAGCACGGCCACGATCATCTCGGCCGATTTCTCCAGGCACAGCGCCACGCGCGCCTCCGGTCCGGCGCCCAGCGCCGCCAGGTGATGGGCGAGCTGGTTGGCGCGGTCGTTCAGTTCGCCATAGGTCAGCCGGACCTCGTCCGGCCGCGCCTCGGTCCCGGGCCAGATCACGGCGGGGGCGTCGGGGGCGCGCGCGGCCTCGGCCTCGAACAACTGCGCCACGGTCCAGCCGGCGCGGTCGTAGGCGCGGTCGGTGTCGTTCCAGTCCACCAGCAGTTGCCGGCGCTCGGCGTCGGTCAGCATGGGCAGGGTCGCCGCCGGCTGGTCCGGTTCGGCCGGCGCGGCGCGCAGGAGCGTCTCATAATGGCCGAGCAGGCGCGCGATGGTCGCGTGGTCGAACAGGTCGGTGTTGAACTCGGCCGACACTTCCAGCCCGGCCGCGGTCTCGGAGAGCGAGAAGGTCAGGTCGAAGGTGGACGTGCCGGTGCCGATCTCGATCTGCTCCATCTCGAGGGCGGGGCCGGCGGCGGCGCGGCGCGTCACGCCGGTGGGCGCGTTCTGCAGGATGAACATCACCTGGAAGAGCGGGCTGCGGCTCAGGTCCCGCTCCACCTGCAGCGCCTCGACCAGCATCTCGAACGGCAGGTCCTGGTGGGCGTAGGCGCCGAGCGTGGTCTCGCGCACGCGGCGCAGCAGCTCGCGGAAGGTCGGGCGGCCGCTCAGGTCGGCGCGCAGGACAAGCGTGTTGATGAAGACGCCGATGAGGGGCTCGATCTCGGCGCGGTTGCGGTTGGCGATGGGCGAGCCGACGGTGAAGTCCTCCTGGCCAGTGTAGCGGTGCAGGAGGAGGTCGAAGACGGCCAGCAGGCCCATGAAGAGCGAAGCGCCCTCCTGGCGGCAGACGGCGCGCAAAGACTCGACCACGGCGGCCGGGATCTCGCGCGTGAGCGAGTCGCCGACGCTGGTCTGCACGGCCGGGCGCGGCCGGTCGGTGGGCAGGTCCAGCGCCGGGATTTCGCCGCCGAGTTGCCGCTTCCAGTAGGCCAGTTGCTGCTCCAGCACCGCGCCGGACAGATATTCGCGCTGCCACTCGGCGAAGTCGGCGTACTGGATGGGCAGCTCGGGCAGGGGCGAGGGCCGGCCGTGCGAGAAGGCGTCGTACAGGAGCGTGAGCTCGCGCACCAGCACGCCGATGGACCAGCCGTCCGAGATGATGTGGTGCATGGTGAGGAGCAGGATGTGCTCGCGTTCGTCCAGGCGCAGCAGGCGGGCGCGCAGCAGCGGGCCGCGCGTCAGGTCGAAGCCGGTGCGGGCCTCCTCGGCGGCCAGGCGCCGGGCCTCGGGCTCGCGCGCGGGGCCGGGCCGATCCGTCAAATCAACCACGGGCATGGTCACCCGCCCGACGGGCGCGATCACCTGCACGGGCTGGCCGTCGCGCACGGCGAAGGTGGTGCGCAGGGACTCGTGGCGGCGGACGATCTCGCCCAGGGCGCGCGCCAGCGCGTCGGCGTCCAGGGCGCCTTTCAGGCGCACGGCGGCCGGGATGTTGTAGAACGGGCTGCCCGGCTCGAACTGGTCGAAGAACCACAGGCGCTGCTGGGCGAACGAGACCGGGAAAACGAAGACCTCGTCGTCCTGCAGTTCGGGCGCCTGGGTGGTGTCGGGTACGGTCATGCCAGACTCATCCTCAAGATTATGGTTCGGGCGCAGGGCCCCCTGCGCCCCTCCAGGTCGGGCGCCTCACCCTAGGCCCCTACGGCGACGTGTTCCGGCCGTCGAGGTCCGCGCGCCGGACGCGGCGGCCCTCGCGCGGGCGGGCGGTGATGGCCGGCGGCTGCCGGTCCGGGTCGGTCCGCGGCGATTGGTCGATCACCTCGGCCAGGCCGGCGACCGTGGGATGTTCGAACAGGCTGCGCAGCGGCAGTTCCACCTGGAATTGGGCGCGCACGCGCGAGACGAGCTGCGTGGCCAGCAGCGAGTGGCCGCCCAACTCGAAGAAACTATCGTCCACGCCGACGCGCTCCAGGCCCAGCAGGTCCGCGCAGATCGCGGCCAGGCGGCGCTCGGTCTCCGTGCGCGGCGCCACGTACGCGGCCCGGACGCTGTCGGCCAGGTCGGGCGCGGGCAGGGCCCGGCGGTCCACCTTGCCGCTGGGCGAGAGCGGGAACGCCTCCAGCCTCACGAACGCCGATGGCACCATGTAGTCGGGCAGGCGGGCGCGGAGGCGATCGCGCAGTTCGTCCAGGACGGCGGACGGCAGACGGGCGGCGCTGGCCGGCTCGCTGTCGTCGGTCGTCCGGCGGCTGTCCTCTGCCAGGATCAGGTAGGCCACCAGACGTTTGTCCCCCGGCCGGTCGTCGCGGGCCAGGGCGACGGCGTCCTGCACGCCGGGCAGCGCGCGCAGGGCGGCTTCGATCTCGCCCAGTTCGATGCGGAAGCCGCGCACCTTCACCTGCTGGTCGAGGCGGCCCAGGAATTCGACCTCGCCGTCCGGCCGGAAGCGGCACAGGTCGCCGGTGCGGTAGAGGCGCCCCGGATCCCCGGCGCTTCCCCCTGGCAGGGGGAAGGGGAACGGGATGAATTTCTCGGCGGTCAGCTCCGGGCGGTTGAGGTAGCCGCGCGCCACGCCGACGCCGCCGATGACAAGCTCGCCGGGGACGCCGACCGGGACGGGCTGCAGGTTCCGGTCCAGGAGGTAGAGCTGGACGTTGGCGATGGGCCGGCCGATGGAGGGCGGCCGCGGGTCGGCGGGATGGCACACGGTCCAGGAGGCGCAGACGGTGGTCTCGGTGGGGCCGTAGGCGTTGACGAAGCGGCGGCCGGGCGCCCAGCGCGCGACGATCTCGCGGGAGCAGGCTTCGCCGGCCGAGACGACCACGCGCAGGTCGGGCAGGCCCGCCGGATCGAGGACGCTGAGCACGGAGGGCGGCAGGGTGACGACGTTGACGCGCGCCGCGCGCAGCACGCCGATCAGGTCGCCGGCGATGGCCGCCTGGCGGGCCAGGACGAGTGTGCCGCCGTTGCACAGCGCCATCACCGTCTCCCAGACGGAGGCGTCGAAGCTCAGCGGCGAGAACTGCAGCACGCGCACGCCGGGCTGGATGTCGAACTGGATCCGCTGGGCCTCGGCCAGGTTGCACAGGCCGCGGTGGCGCAGGAGCGTGCCTTTGGGCTGGCCGGTGGAGCCGCTGGTGTAGATGACGTAGGCCAGGGAGTCGGGCGTAACTTGAGACTGGAGATCGGCAACGGACGCGGGCGTGCCGGAGTCCCAATCCGTGTCCAGGCAGATGACCTGAGCCGCGGAGTGAGGGAGCCGGGGAGCGAGCGCTGCCGTGGTGAGCAGCAGCGGCGCGCCGGAGTCCTGGAGCATGAAAGCCAGGCGCTCGGCGGGATAGTGCGGATCGAGCGGCAGGTAGGCGCCGCCGGCCTTCCAGATGGCGAGCAGGCCCACCACCATCTCGAGCGAGCGTTCGGCGCACAGGCCCACGATGGTCTCCGGCGGGAGGCCGCGTCCGAGCAGATGTCGAGCGAGCCGGTCGGCGCGCCGGTTGAGCTCCGCGTAAGTGAGCGTCTGATCCTCGAAGATCAGGGCGATAGCGTCCGGCTGCTCGGCGGCGCGGGCCTCGAAGAGCTGATGCGCGCCGCGGTCACTGGGCGTCGGCGCGTCGGTGCGGTTCCAGTCCACCAGCATCTGTTGGCGCTCGGCCTCGGTCAGCAGCGGCAGATGCGTGATCGGCCGGTCCGGGTCGCCGGCGACGGCGTCCAGCAGGACCAGGAAATGGCCGACCAGGCGGCGGGCCGTGGCGGTGTCGAACAGGTCGGTGTTATACGTCAGCGCGCCGCTCAGGCCACGCGGCGTCTCGTCCAGGCTGAGCAGCAGGTCGTACTGGGCCGCGCCGGTCTCAGTCGCCAGCGGGCTCATCGTCAGGCCGGGCAATTCCAGGGCCTGGAAGGGCGTATTTTGCAGGGTGAACGCGGCCTGGAAGAACGGTGTGTGGCTCAGATCGCGGCCGGGCTGCAGGGCCTCCACCAGCGTCTCAAACGGGATGTCCTGGTGGGCGTAGGCGCCGAGCGTGGTCTCGCGTGTGCGCTGGAGCAGCTCGCGGAAGGTCGGCGCGCCGGCCAGGTCCCCGCGCATCACCAGCATGTTGACGAAGAAACCGATCAGGGGCTCGATCTCGGCGCGGCCCCGGCTGGCGATGGCGGCGCCGACGGCCACGTCGTCCTGGCCGGAGTAGCGGCCGAGCAGGACCTGATAGGCGGCCAGCAGGGTCATGAACAGCGTGGCGCCTTCCTGGCGGCCGAGGGTCCTCAGCCGCGCCACCAGCTCGCCCGGCAGCTCCAGGCGTTCGGAGGCGCCGTGGTAGGTCTGCACGGCCGGACGCGGCCGGTCGGTGGGCAGTTCCAGCAGGGGCGGCAGGCCGGCGAGCTGTTTGCGCCAGTAGGCTACGTGCTTTTCCAGGACGTCGCCCTGCAGCCAATTGCGCTGCCAGCGCGCGAAGTCCGCGTACTGGATCGGCAGGTCGGGGAGAGGCGAGGGGCGGCCGGCGGCGAAGGCGGCGTAGAGCGCGGCCAGCTCGCGCACCAGCACGCCCATCGACCAGGCGTCGGCGATGATGTGATGGAGGACGAGCACGGCGACATGGTCGGCCTCGCCCAGGCGGAACAGGCGCGCGCGCAGCAACGGGCCGGCCGCCAGGTCGAACGGCTGGCGGGCCAGGTCGCGGGCCAGGCGTTGCGCCTCGGCCTCGGGGTCGGGCTGCCCGGCCAGGTCGATCACGGTCAGCGAGAGCGGATGGGCGGGGGCGATGACCTGGACCGGCTGGCCGGCCACGGTCCGGAACGTCGTCCGCAGCGTCTCATGCCGGCGCACGATCTCGTCCAGGGCGCGGGACAGCGCGGCGCTGTCCAGGCGGCCGGTGAGCCGCACGGCGGCCGGGAGGTTGTAGAACAGGTTGCCGGGAGCGAGCTGGTCGATGAACCATAGCCGCTGCTGAGCGAACGACAGCGGCGCCAGGACGCCGTCCTGGCTGAGGGCGAGGCCTGCGGCCTCGCCGACACGCTGACGCGGCGCGGGCGTCAGCGGCGGCGCCTCCAGGCCGGCGGCCGCGCGGCGGGCCGCGTCCACGCGCTCGGCCAGGCCCGCGACCGTGGGCTGCTCGAAGAGGGCGCGCAGCGACACGTCCACGCCGAAGGTCTCGCGCACGCGCGCGATGAGCTGCGTCGCCAGGAGCGAGTGGCCGCCCAGGTCGAAGAAGCTGTCGTGCAGGCCGACGCGCGGCGCTTTGAGCACGCGCGCCCACAACTCGGCCAGGACCTCCTCGGTCGGCGTGCGCGCGCCCGTCGGGGCCGCCTCGGCCAGAGCCTCCCGGTCCGGCGCGGGCAGGGCCCGGCGGTCCACTTTGCCGTTCGGGGTGAGCGGCAGATGGTCCAGGAAGACGAAGGCGGCCGGGAGCATGTAGTCGGGCAGGCGCTGCCGGACGAAATCGCGCAGCGACTGGAGGACGGCGGACGGCGGACGGACGACGCGGCTCGACTCGCTTTTGTCCGCCGTCTGCCGGCGGTCGTCTGCCAGGACCACATATGCCGTCAGGCGTTGGTCGCCGGCGGTCTCTTCGCGGACGACGACCACGGCCTGGCTGACCGCCGGGTGCTGCTCCAGCGCGCTCTCGATCTCGCCCAGCTCGATGCGGAAGCCGCGCACCTTCACCTGGTCGTCCAGGCGTCCCAGGAACTCCAGGTTGCCGTCGGCGTGCCAGCGGGCGCGGTCGCCGGTGCGGTAGAGGCGCCCCCCCTCCCCGGCGCTTCCCTCTGCCAGGGGGAAGGGGGACGGGACGAATTTCTCGGCGGTCAGTTCCGGCCGGTTGAGGTAGCCGCGCGCCACGCCGACGCCGCCGATGTAGATCTCGCCCGGGACGCCGACGGGCACCGGCCGCCGCTGCGCGTCCAGGACGTAGAGTTGGGTGTTGGGGATCGGGCGGCCGATGGGCAGAAAATCCAGCCCCGCGGGCAACGGGTCGAACACCTGCCAGGTCGGGCCGATGGTGGCTTCGGTGGGGCCGTAGGCGTTGATCAGGCGCCGCCCCCGGGCCCAGCGCCGGGCCACCTCCATCGGGCAGATTTCGCCGGCCGTCAGGACGGTGTGCAGGGCGGGCAGGTCCTCCGACGACAGCGCGGCCAGCATCGAGGGCGGCAGGGTCACCATCGTGATCGCCTGCGTCTGCAAGAGCCGGTGCAGGTCCGGCGGCGACGACAGCGCCTCACGCGCGGCCAGGACCAGCGTGTGGCCGCCGGCCAGCGTGCTGAAAATCTCGGCCACGGACGCGTCAAAGCTGAAGGACGCAAATTGCAACAAGCGCTCCTGCTCACGGGTGAAGTAGGTGCGGCAGGCGGCCTCAATGAAGTTGACCAGGCCGCGATGCTCCACCAGCACACCCTTGGGCCTGCCCGTGGAGCCGCTGGTGTAGATGACGTAGGCCAGCGAGTCGGGTGTGACTTGGGACGGGGGACTGGTAATGGGGAAGTGCGCGACTTCAGGCCAATCCGTGTCCAGACAGATGACCTGAGCCGCGGCGCCGGAGAGACGAGGGACAAGGTGTGATTGAGTGATGAGCACCCGGGCGCCGGAGTCCTGGAGCATGTAGGCCAGGCGCTCGGGCGGGTAACTCGGGTCGAGGGGCAGGTAGGCGCCGCCGGCTTTGAGGCTGCCCAGCAGGCCGATAATCATCTCGAGCGAGCGCTCGACGCAGAGAGCGACCAGGGCCTCCGGGCCGACCCCGCGGGCGCGCAGCGCGTGGGCCAGCCGGTTCGAGCGTCGGTCCAGCTCGCCGTAGGTCAGCGTCTGCGCCGCGCCGCCCGGCTCAGCGAAGATCAGGGCCGCCGCCTCCGGCTTGTGCGCCGCCTGCGCCGCGAACAGGTCGAGGACAGTGCCGGGGACGGGGAGGTCGGCTTCGGCGCGGCTCCAGGCCGCCAGTTGTCCGGCCTCGGCCTCGGTCAGCAGCGGCACATCCGCCACGGGACGCTCCGGCCCGGCCGCGATCCCCTCCAGCAGAGTCTGCAGATGGCCGAGCAGGCGCTCGATCACGTCGGCGTCGAAGCGCTGCGGGTCGTACGAGACCTTGAGCGTCAACGACCGGCCGGGCCCGGAGATCAGGTTGAGCGGGTAGTTGGTCTGCTCGCGCGACTGGACGCCTTCGACGCGCAGGCTGCCGACCGGCTCGCGCAGCGCCTCATCGACCGGGTAGTTCTCGAAAATCAGCAGGCTTTCGAACAGCGCCCGGTCGCGCGGCGCCTCGCTCCAGCCCTGGACCTGCACCAGCGGGCTGTACTCGTACTGGCGCATCTCGGCGGCCTGCGCCTGGAGGGTCTGGAGCCATTCCACAACCGGCTGCTCCGGCCGGACGCGGACGCGCACCGGCAGGGTGTTGATGAACACGCCGATCATGCCCTCCACGCCGGGCAGGTCCGGCGGGCGGCCGGATACCGTGGCGCCGAAGAGCACGTCCGCCTCGCCGCTGTAGCGGTGCAGCAGCAGCGCCCAGGCGCCTTGCAGGATCGTGCTCAGGGTGAGGCGGCGCTGGCGGGCCAGGGTTTGCAGGGCCTGGGTGACCGGCTCTGACAGGCGGCGCTCGCGCTCCTCGGCCGTTGCCGGCTGAGCGGCGCCCGGCCGGTCCACCACCAGCGGCGTCGGGGTCGTGAAGCCGCGCAGCGTCCGCCGCCAGTAAGCCTCGGCCTGGCCCAGGTCCTGCTGGCCGAGCCAGGCGATGTAGTCCCGATAGGGGCGGGCCGGCTCCAGCGCCAGATCGCGGCCCTGCCGGAAGGCTTCGTAGAAGGCGAAGACCTCTTTGAGCAGCAGCGGCATGGACCAGCCGTCGAGCAGCAGATGGTGATGGCTCCAGACCAAGATGTGCCGGTCGTCGGCCAGGCGCAGCAGGGCCAGGCGCAGCAGAGGCGCGCGGCCCAGGTCGAACCCGCGCTGGCGGTCGGCCTGGAGATAGGCCTCCAGGCGCGCGTCCCGCTCCGCCTCCGGCGCGCCGCGCCAGTCCTGGTAATCAATCGGCAGCGCCACCTGACGGTGGACGATCTGCAGCATCCGGTCCAGGCTCTTCCACGAGAAGGCCGTGCGCAGGACGGCGTGTCGCTCCACCACCCGCCCCCAGGCGCGCTCGAAGGCGGCGCGATCCAGCGGGCCGATGAGCGTGGCGCGCAACTGCTCGAAATAGACGCCGGTCTCAGGCGCGTACAGGCTGTGGAAGAGCATGCCCTGTTGCATGGGCGACAGGGGATAAATCGCCTCGACATTGCGCTTGCTCATAGCCTATAACCTCGCTATAACTCCAACGCCTCCGGCGCGGCGAACGACAACTGGACCGGGCAGGACACGCCCGCCGGATGGTGCGCACCGCTCTCCCTGAATGGGGGAAAGCGCTATTTGCCTTTGTCAGGAAAACGGAAACCAAACACCCCGCCTTAGTAGCTTATGTCACAAACAGGCGTGTGTCTGCCTTACCCAAGTCCTATTGGCATGACTTGAGATCAGGTCCGTTCTCCGATTTCACCCAACAGCGCCTCCAGATCATCCGCGCCCAGGCCGGCGTCCGGGAAGTCGGACGGCGTGTAGCCGACCGCTTCCGGCGACTGGCAATGGGCGATCAAACTTCGCAGGAATTGAGCAAAGCTCTCGGCCAGGCGCTCGATGGTCTCGCGCCGGTGCCGGTTCTCGCTGTACAGCCAGGCCAGCTGCAGCCGCCCTCCGGCGATGCTCCCGGTGACATCCACCTGGTGGGCGCGCGGGTTGCGTGGACTGCGCGACGGCCCCGCGCTTTCGCGCGCCGGCCGGAAGGCCGAGGCCTCGCCGAGCAACTGGTCGAACTGGCCGAGGTAGTTAAAGCTGAGGTCGGGCCAGGCGGCTTCCGGCAGAGCGCCGGCGACATACCGCAGCAGGCCGTAACCCAGGCCCCGGCGCGGCGCCCGGCGCACCTGTTCTTTGACGGCTTTCAGCGCCTCGCCCGGATGGCGGCCCGCGCCGGTCAGCCGGAGCGGGTAGAGCGCCGTGAACCAGCCGACCGTGCGCGAGAGGTCGACGTCGGCAAACAGGTCTTCGCGGCCATGGCTCTCCAGCGCCACCCAGGCTTCCGGCGCTCCGGTCCAGGCGGACAACGCCTGAGCCAGCGCCGTCAGCAGGGCGTCGTTGACGTCGGCGCCGTAGGCCGCGTGGACATCCTGTAACAGCGCGCGCGTCTCGGCCTCGCTGAACTCCTGGCGCACCTCGCGCGCCGAGGCCTCGTCGTTGGCGCCGCGCTCGTGGTCGGCCGGCAGCCGCGCCCCCGCGGACTGCGCCTGCCAGAACTCCAGCTCCGCCAGAGTCGTCGCCGACCCGGCCTCGGCCAGCAGGCGGCGCGCCCAGGCCGAATAGGACGTCGTCTTGGGCGGCAGCGCAATGGCCCGGCCGTGCCGCCGCTGGGCGTAGCCGGTCTGCAAGTCCTCGAACAGGATGCGCCAGGAGACGCCGTCCACGGCCAGGTGATGGACGACGACCAGCAAACGATCGGGCCGGCCTGGCCCGCAGTCGAAGCAGACCACGCGCAGCAGCGGCCCGGTCGCCAGGTCCAGGCTGGCCTGGGCCGCCGCGCAGCGCGCCTCGAGGGCGGCCGGCAGGTCGGCGTCGGGCAGGGCAGACAGGTCTTCGACGGCCAGCGGGACCTCGGCCTCCACCGGCGCCATGTGGGCCGCCCAGCCGTCCGCCTCGCGCCTGAAGCGCAGGCGCAACGCGTCGTGGTGGGCCAGCAAGGCGGCGACGGCCTCGCGCAGGGCGGCCGGGTCCAGGCGCTCGCGGACCTCGAGCAGGAAGGCCTGATTCCAGTGCTGCGGCTCCGGCAGACCCTGCGCAAAGAAGTGGCGCTGGATGGGCGTCAACGGGGCGGGGCCGGTCACCGGTCCCTGCTCAGCCTGCACCACCGGGCTCTGGCCGGCCACGGCCGCCAGCCCTTCGATGGTGGGATGCTGGAAGAGCTGGCGCGGCGTGAGGCGCAGGCCGGCCTGCGCGGCGCGGGCGATGACCTGGATGCTCAGGATCGAGTCGCCGCCCAGCTCAAAGAAGTTGTCGCGCACGCCCACCTGCTTGACGCCCAGCAACTGCGCCCAGATGGCGGCCAGCGCCGCCTCCGCCGGCGTGCGCGGACCGACGAAGGCGCTCTCCAGTTCGGGCCGGTCCTGGTCCGGCGCCGGCAACGCGCGCCGATCCACCTTGCCGCTCGGGGTCAGGGGGAATTGCTCCAGCGTGACGAAGGCGGCCGGGAGCATGTAATCGGGCAGGCGCTGCTTGAGAAAGGCGCGCAGCTCACCGGCCGGCGCGGGCGCGGCAGGATCGGCCAGCCGCAGGTAGGCGACCAGGCGCTTGGCGCCCGGCGCGTCTTCGCGAGCGACGACGACGGCGTCGCTCAGGCCGGGATGCTCTTTGAGCGCGGCCTCGATCTCGCCCAGTTCGATGCGGAAGCCGCGCACCTTCACCTGGTCGTCCAGGCGTCCCAGGAACTCCAGATTGCCGTCGGGCAGGTAGCGGACGAGGTCGCCGGTTTTGTAGAGGGTGGTCAGGGTGGAG
>Ga0101944_10001338_pt1 | contig 52800 bp, 34 predicted proteins | sample DewCreD2012metaG_FD_75245 | JGI IMG/M metagenome (GOLD analysis project Ga0101944, IMG submission 75245) | Hot spring sediment bacterial and archeal communities from British Columbia, Canada, to study Microbial Dark Matter (Phase II) - Dewar... ... | reverse complement strand
GGCGCGACGGAGACGAAATTGGCAGGCACGGACTCGGGGCTGAGTGAACGATGGTTTTGGCCGCTATTTCTTTTCCTGTGGGCCTCCTTGAACGCGCTGTTTCTCTCGGGCGATATTTTTAATTTGTATGTGACCCTTGAGCTTTTGGGTTTTTCGGCGGTGGCCTTGGTGGCGTTGGGCGGCGGGCGGGACGCGCTGGCCGCCGCGATGCGTTATTTGCTCACCAGCCTGGCGGCTTCGCTTTTTTACCTCCTGGGTGTGGCCTTGGTTTACGGGCAGTGCGGCACGGTGGATTTGTCCCTGCTGGCGGACCAGGCGGAGCCGACGCCGGCGCTTTGGACCGCCCTGATCCTGATGACGTGCGGACTGGCCGCCAAAGCGGCTTTGTTCCCGCTGCATTTTTGGCTGCCGGCCGCGCACTCCAACGCGCCCGCGCCGGTGAGCGCGCTGTTGTCGGCGCTGGTGGTTAAAGGCGCGTTTTACATCCTGCTGCGGCTGTGGTTTCAGGCCTTCGCCGAGCTGCGCGCGCCCGGCCTGATGCAGGCGCTGGGTGGTTTGGGGGCGGCGGCGGTTCTCTGGGGAGCGGCCCGCGCGCTGCGGCAGAACCGCCTCAAATTGCTGGTCGCTTACTCCACCGTCGCCCAACTGGGTTACCTCTTTCTGGTGTTTCCGCTTGTGGTTTCGGCGGCGACGGGACTTGGGGCGTGGACCGGCGCGCTGCTTTTTCTGGCAGCCCATGCCTGCGCCAAGACCGCGATGTTTCTGGCCGCCGGCAATATCATCCAGGCCGCCGGCCACGATCGTTTGCCGGAATTGGATGGCATTGGGCGAGCCCTGCCGGTGTCGGCGTTTGCCATCGGGCTGGCGGGCATCAGCTTGGTCGGGTTGCCGCCCAGCGGCGGTTTTGTCGGCAAATGGCTGCTGCTGAACGCGAGCCTGAGCCAGGGGCAATGGTGGTGGGTGGCGGTCATCCTGGCCGGCAGCCTGCTGGCGGCGGGCTACCTCCTGCGGGTGCTTAATCACGCCTTTGTCGAGGCGCCCCGGGCCGCCGTTTTTCAGCCGGCGCCGCCGGTGATGGAATGGACGGCCTTTGGTTTTGCTTTGCTGGCGGTGTTGCTGGGTTTGGGCGCGGGCTGGCCCGCGGAACTGTTGCGCGCCGGCGCGCCGGTGGCCGGCCCGCTGCTGACGGGAGGAGGCGCGCCATGAATCCGCACGGCCTGGTTTTGTTGGGCATCCTGCTCAGCTCGTTCATCACGGGCCTGGTGATTTTTTTTCTGCGCGAGGAAAACCATCGGCTGCGCACCTGGCTCAACTTGCTGGGCGCCGGTTTGAAGATGGTGTTGGTGGCGGGGCTGCTGTGGGGCATTTATCTCGACCAGGACTATTCGTTGTCGTGGGAAATTCTGCCCGGCCTCACGCTGGCGCTGGGCGCCGACGCCAATGCCGTGTTGTTCGTCACGCTTTCGACTTTCCTTTGGTTTTGGACCACGCTTTACGCGGTCGGCTATCTCGAAGATTCGCCGCATCGCAGCCGGTTTTTCGGTTTCTTCAGCTTGTGCGTCACAGCGACCACCGGCATCGCGCTTTCCGCCAACCTGGTGACATTCCTGGTCTTTTATGAATTGCTGACGGTCTCGACCTACCCGTTGGTGGCGCATCGGGGCACGCCGGAGGCGCTGCGGGGCGGGCGGACCTACCTGGTTTACACGCTGGCCGGCGGCGCGCTGTTGCTGCTGGCGGTGGCCTGGTTGCAAAGCCTGGCCGGGCCGGTGGTGTTCAAAGAGCGCGGCGCCCTGGCCGCCGTGGTGGCCGAGCGCCCCGCCCAGTTGCGCTGGATTTTCCTGTTATTCATCCTGGGCTTGGGCGTCAAGGCCGCGATTGTGCCGTTGCATGGCTGGCTGCCCAAGGCCATGGTCGCGCCCGCGCCCGTCAGTTCCCTGTTGCACGCGGTCGCGGTGGTGAAGGCCGGCGCGTTTGGCATCGTGCGGGTGGTCTATGATGTTTACGGCGTCGAAACAGCGCGCGACCTCGGCTTGCTGGACCCGCTGGCGTGGGCGGCGGCGGCCACCATCCTCTATGGCTCGGCGCGCGCGCTGTTCCAGGATTCGCTGAAAAAACGCCTGGCCTATTCCACGGTCAGCCAGGTCTCCTACATTGTGCTGGGGGTGGCGATCTTCGGGCCGCTGGCCACCATTGGCGGGCTGGTTCACCTGGTTCACCAGGGCCTGATGAAAATCACCATGTTCTTCTGCGCCGGCAACTACGCCGAAACGCTCGGCATTCACAAGGTTAGCGAGATGAACGGCGCCGGCCGGCGCATGCCGCTGACCACCGCCGCCTTCGCGGTCGCCGCCCTGGGAATGATCGGCCTGCCGCTGTTGGCGGGCCACGTCACCAAGCATTACTTGAAATTGGGCGCGGCGGCGGCGGGCGCGCCCTGGGTCGCCTGGCTGCTGGCCGCCAGCAGTCTGCTCAATGCCGCTTATTTCCTGCCCATTTTTTACCGGGCCTGGTTCAAACCGCCGCCGGCCAAATGGCCCGCCGAGCATCATTTCGCCGGCGGCGAAACGCATTGGCTGCTGTTGCTGCCGCCGCTGGTCACCGCGGTGCTGGTGGTCTGCGCCGGAGTTCTGGCTGACACGCCCTACAGCCCGCTGGCCTGGGTGAAGCTGATCAGCGCCCGCGAATACGGGCCGTAAGGGGGCTTCAATCGCCGGCGTTCGCCGGCTTTTCCGACCGGCGCGCCTTTAGCAAAAACAAATCATCCCGGTCTTCCAGCCATTCCAACGCCAGTCCCGCCTCGCGCAGCAGGCCGTCCCAAGCCCCGGCTTCGGGAAGGAAATCGTGGTTCACCGGACCGTTGAGGCGATGGTGAAAGGCATTCAAGGCGGCGCTGCCGCTAAGGTGCAGGATGATCAGCAAACCGCGCGGTTCGAGCATCAAGGCGCAATGGCGCAAGGCCGCTTTTTGGTCCCGAAAATGGGGATAGGCATGGAAGCAGAAGATGACTCCAAACCGGCGCGCTGCCGGCGGCGGCGCGCAAATGTCCAGATCCCAATACTCGTCCGCCCCGCCGCGCCCGCGGGCTTGCCGGAGCATCGCCGGGGAAAAATCCGCCGCGACCACCCTGCCCGGCCGAACCCTGGCGGCCAGCCAGCCGGTGATCTGCCCCGTGCCGCAGCCCAACTCCAGCAGGTCCGCGCCGGCCGGCAGGCCCAGCCGCGTTCGCAACTCCTCCAGCCGGCGGATGGTGCCGGCCGGGTCGGGCCCCTCGGCGTCCCAGCGGGGCGCCAATTCATCGAAATAACCAATGCGCGGATCGGTGGCAGGCGCTTTGGCGGCGTGATAATTCATATTTTTTTTCTGTTGCGTAATACCATCAGTACGGTAGTATTTTCTTCGAACAACGTAATATCGTTGCGCGGAGCCCGTCAAGCCCCATCCGCGCGGCGAAAAAACCGGGGGCTTGGTGGTGGAGAAATGATCATGTTGCTGAAGTCTGTGGGGAGGGCCGCCGCGCTGGCCTTGAGCCTGGGCGCCGCCCCAATTTTTGCCCAATCCGAAACCCATTCCAACCTGCAGGCGGTGACCAGCGCCGGCTTGAGCGCCTGGAGCGGCAGCCTCCCGTTCACGATCCGCGGAGTTTTGCTCTGCCATCCGGACGAGATGCTGAACCCCACCCCCAACTTTGCCGCCAATCCCGCGAGCATGGGGGGCGAATGGCAGGTGACTTTTCAAGCCGTTGAACCGGGCGACCGCGGGGGCACCACCTGCTGGATGGGGCAGAACTACGGCAGTCTGCCGTGGGTGGGCGATGAGCTGAGCTACACCAACGAGGCCTGGGTGCGCGAAATTCTGCGCTTGAACCATGATCCGGCCACCGGGCGCGCTTTTCGCGCCGGCGACCTGATCGAGATAACCGTCCGCCGGTCGCTCTTTTATGGGGGCAAGCGCAATATCAACGAGGCGCACGACATCGAGCCGGAGGCGGACTTTGAACTTCGTTTGGTGCAGGCCGATTACGGCCTGCCCGCTCCCGAAGTCATCACTTTGGCGGACGTAATGAACCCGGGCGGCAACGCGGCCGACAAATCTTCCTGGCTGCCGATTTTCGACCAAACCCGCGCCACCGGGGGCGAGCACTACCAGGGGATGCGCGTGCGCCTGAACGACCTCAGCCTCGTGACCACCAACGGCTGGAATCCCACCAACACTTGGGGCAACCGCCTTTGCACCGTGACCGACGGCTTGGGCCGATTCTTCTCGCTGCGCCATCCGCGCTACTCGCTCGGCGCCGCGCCGACCAATCGGTTTGACGCCATTGGCATTTTCACGCAGGAATCGGGGTCCGGCAGCCAGGGGACCAACGGCTATGAATTGTTTGTGCAGCAAGTATTGCCCCACTATCCGGCGCCCGAATTGGACATCGCGCAAAGCGTCACCATTTCCTGGCCGGCGAACACGGACCTCTATCAGTTGGAATGGCGGGAGAAGGTGGACACGGGCGAATGGACCCCGGTTACCAACGCGACCGCCGTCATCAATGGCCGGAACACCGTCATCCTGCCGCCGGCCAGCCCGCAGCGGTTCTACCAACTGCGAAAAACGAACTAAGGCTTGCGGTATGAATATTTTATATTGCCATAACACCATATCACCGGTAGCTTTTCCGCCGTGTTGAGCGCGTCCTGCCAAAGCTGTCCGAGAGGTGGCGCCCCGCGCCAGCGCGAAGCCTTCACCCTGGTGGAATTGCTGGTGGTGATCGCCATCCTGGCGCTGCTGGCCGCCCTGCTTTTGCCCGCCTTGGCCCGCGCCAAGGAAAAAGCCAGGGTGGTCAAGGTCCACGCCGAGCTTTACGGCGTGGGCCTCGCGCTGGAGATGTATGCCGACGATCACGAGGGCGCGCTGCCGCCCGTGCGCGTCAACTGCAACAGCGACCTCTATAGCCATTGGTGCCAATTCCCCGTTGAATTGGCCGAGCAAGGCTACCTGCCCAAAGGAGACCGCCCGGGCATGGCGGCGAACATGGAGGACGTGTTCAACCCCGGGCACACCTACAAATACGCCACGCCGGGTCCGCAAATTCTCAACGACACCCCGGGCGGCAACTTCAAAGTTTGGGTGCCGGATGACTTTCCAGAGTGCGTCGCCGCTTCCGGCCGTTACTACTCCGCACGGAACGATTCCCCCCTGCGCTGGGTGATTTGGAGCATGGGCCCGAAGCCGGAAGGGGCCAAAGCCCTGGACTCGCGCGCTCCCGTCGCCGCTCGCTCCTGGTATCGCCGCACCGGCGACGGCGGGGTCATTGCCCGGATGGCGACGAAAGAGGGGATGCAGTTCAAGACGCCATAAGCGCGCCCGATGGACACACGCCATTCCATCCCCGACTATATCAGGCAACTGTCCGAGGCGGCGAAGCGGGCGGACTTTGCGGCTATTGTGGTCGGCTACGACGAGCAGACGCGCTTTGTTTGGAGCACGTGCGCGGACCCGGCGAGCCGGCTTGAAGCGCTGCTCGGGGCCGGCGGCAAGCCGGTGGCCATCTTGGGCGCGGACATCATCGGCAACGCCTTCCTCTACCGGCTCGATCCGTTCCCGGCCTATCAGGACGACGCCGCGACGCGGCGTTACCTCGAAGCCGTGGGCGCGAAGGTTGCCGGCCTTCTCGAACAACGCGTCGCCGCCACTCGCAATTGATCGAATATCATGCGACTTTCCCTGGTATTTCTCGCCTTGTTGGCCTGTGTTGTGACGGGGTGCCGACGGTCTGGCGCGTCGCCAGCGAGCCCCAGGATAGCCACCAGCACTTCCTACCTGGAAGCCGCCGCCCGCGATCTGCTGGGGGAGAACCTGGCCGTGCTGCGCCTCGCCGAACCGGGCACCTGTCCTGGCCACTTCGACATCCGCCCCAGCCAGGTTGCCGACTTGCGCCAGTGCCGCGCTCTGCTGCGCTTTGATTTCCAAAAGTCGCTCGACGCCAAATTTGCCGGTGCCGGCACGAACGGGCCGGCGGTCGCCGAAGTCGCGCTTCGTTCCGGGATGTGCGTGCCGGCCAGCTATCTCGCGGCTTGCCGCCAGACCGCCGACCACCTGGTCGCACTGGGATTTTTTAGCCGCACCAACGCCGACAGCCGCCTGCGGGACATCGCGGCCCGGATGGAAACCCTGTCACGCGAAGCCACCCAACGCGTCGCGCAAGCCCGCCTGGCCGGTGTGCCGGCCATCGCCATCGCGCACCAGCGCGACTTTTGCGAGTGGCTTGGCCTCAAGGTCGTCGCCACCTTTCGCGCCGCTGACACCGCCAGCATCGCCGAAATCGAAGAGGCGATTTCCGCCGGCAAGCTCGGGCAGGTCAAGCTCGTGGTGGCCAACCTCCCTGAAGGCCGCCGCACTGCCGACGCCCTGGCCGCGCGGCTCAAGGCGCGCGTGGTCATATTCGAGAACTTCCCCGCCTTGCGCCACGGACGTGTCTCCTTTGACGAGATGGTTCGAGCCAACCTCGAGGCGCTGCTGCAAACGAGCGCCCCATGACACCGGCCGCTCTCGAAATTTCCCGCCTCACCGTTCACGCTGGACAGCGCTGTCTGCTGGAGGTGGAACAGCTCCGCGCTGAGGCGGGGGCGATCACGGCGCTGATGGGGCCGAACGGCGCGGGCAAGACCACCCTGCTGCGCGCTTGCCTTGGGTTGGCGGCAGCCGCGCGCGGCGAGGTCATCGTGTTGGGAGAAAACGTGCGCCGCTTGCGCGGCGCGGCGCTGGCGCGAATCCGCAGCCGGATTGGCTACGTGCCGCAATTGCTGCCTGGCCGCAGCGAGCTGCCGCTGACTGTGCGCGAGGTGGTGGCCATTGGGCGCACCGCGCGCGCCGGCTTGTTTCATCCGCTTTCCCGCGAAGATCGGCAGGCGGTGGACCAGTGGCTGGAGCGGCTGGGCCTGGCGCCATTGGCGGACCGCGCTTTCAGTCAGATTTCCGGAGGCGAACAACGCAAAACCATCATAGCGCGGGCCATGTGCCAGGAGCCCGAGTTGCTGCTTTTGGACGAGCCGACCACCAACCTGGACCTGGGCTGGCGCGAGCGCATGGTGGAGACCATTGAGACACTCCATGCCCAGACTCGCATCAGCGTTGTGCTCGTCTGCCATGAACTGGAGGTGCTGCCGCCGGCCTGCCGACAGGTCGTCCTGCTGGAGTCAGGGCGGGTGTCGGCGACGGGTTCTCCAGAGGCGGTCTTCAGCACCGAGCGGGTCAGCCGCCTGTACGGCGCGAACCTGCGCACACTGCACTTGGCCGGCCGTCATGCGGTTGTGCCTGGGGGAGGGCCGTCATGATGGACCTGGTATTCTGGGCGCCCGTGATGGCGGGCGGCGCGTTGGCCGGGGCTTCGAGCGGGGTGCTGGGCGCCTTTATCGTCGGCATGCGCATTCCCTTTCTCGGCGTTTGTGTGGCTCACGCCGCGCTGGCCGGGGCGGTTTTTGGCGGCCTTTGCGGTCTGGAAGGCCAGCAGTTGCTGCTGCCCGCGCTGGCCGGGGCGGTGCTGACGGCCCTGGCGCTGGGGCTGGCGAACCCGCAGCGCGCCCGCCTCGATGACAACACGGTTCTCAGCTTTCTCTTTTCAACCACCATGGGGCTGGCCTTCCTCGGCATTGGCCTCTACGGCATTCTAGGCAAGAGCGACAACGATGTACGCAGCCTGCTTTGGGGCAGCCTGAACTTCTGCCGCTGGAGCGACGTGCGGTTGATGCTGGCGACCTCCATCGCTTTGGCGGCTTATATTGCCGTGTTCTTCAAGGAGCTTCGCGCCATCCTTTTTTCCCGCGCCGACGCCGAAGCGGCGGGTGTCCGCGTGAACGCCGTTTGGACCGGCTTTCTGATCCTCACCGCCGCCACCCTGACAGTGAATTTCCAGACGGTGGGCGGCCTTATGATCTACAGCCTCATCAGCAACCCGGCCGCCGCCGCTTTTCAGTTGGTCCGCGGCTGTCGGCGTGTGCTCCTGCTCTCGGCGGTGTTTGGGCTTGTGAGCGGTTTGGGGGGCTTTCTCATCGCGGCGGCCACCGACTTGCCAAGCGGCGCGGTCATCGTCCTGGTATCGTCGGCGCTGGTGGGAATCGCCGCTGTTATCCGCCGCTTGGCGCACCGGTGATTTGTCCATATAGTCCGGTCCATGAGCGTTGCAAAGCATGCGGAAATCGAGGGGCAAAATGAACAACCAGAAGCCTAATTCCCGTCAGGCGCGAAAACAGCCGGCCACCGAATTTCTTTTCCTTCGGTCGAAGCAATGTTGGGAAAGCCGCTCGCATGACCGTGGGCGGGTGGCGGCCAGCGCCGCCTTGGCGGGATTGTTCCTGGGCGCGGTGGCGGGCTGGGGAGCGGAGTCCGGAGCGCCGGCGGCAACCAACCAGGCGCCGGTGGCGCTGCCGGTGATCATTGTGACCGGCCACAGCCTGGCCACCAATGTGCCCACGGTGCCGCTGAACAGCATCGGCTCGCGCAATGTTTTCGGCCCGGAACAAGTCCGGGAGACGGGCGCGCGGGAGATCAACGACCTGGTGCTGCAAATCCCGGCTATCTCGACCCGGCCTTATAACGGCGGCGAGGCGTCGGCGCCCAGCTTCTCCATGCGCGGATTGCCCGATGACGGCCTGACCGAGTATATCAACGTGCTGATTGACGGGGTGCCGGCCAGTCCCCTGCCGTATGGCTGGACGGCGTTTTCGTTCCTCCCAGTGAGCCCGGATCGCCTTTTCGCCGTGGATTATTACCGCGGCGCGCACTCGGTGCGGTATTCGCCCAACACGGTTGGCGGGGTGCTGAATTTTATCACGCTGCCGATTCCGCAAAATCCGGCGGCGCAGTTTCGGGGGACGTTTGGGGATTACGGATACCACAGCCTCCAAATCGCCAGCGGCGGCGCCTTCGACCGGACGGGGCTGGGGGCCGCCTACGGGTATCGCCGCGGCGACGGATACCGCGATAACGGCGGCTTCACCCAGCACGATGCCAATGTGAAAGGGCGCTATCTGCTGGATGAGCAGAGCTCCCTGGCCCTCTCGCTCAGCTACATGCGCGACGAGCACCAGGCGCCCGGCGGCCTCACCCAAGCCGAGTTCGACGCCCACCGTTTCGGCAACGCGCGACCGGAGAACCGTTTTGACGGCGACCGGCTAGTGGGTGACGCCGTGTATCATCGCGAGCTGGAAAACGGAGGCTCAGGCGAGGGCTTTGCCTATTTTTCGGACACCGAACGGCATTTGCGCGCGCAACGGCCGCATTTCGGGGTTCCGGCCACCATGTCCGACTGGCAGGACACCTCGTATTTTGTCGGGACCGGGGTGCGGTTGGAAAAGCCGGTGGAAATGTGGGGCGTGGAGCATACAATCTATGGGGGCCTGCGCTATCAGCGCGAGTGGCTGCCCCACTACCGGCTCACCACCGAACCCTATCCGCGCGGGCCGCAGACCCTGGTGCAAGACCAGGATTTCAGCCTGGACACGATCTCGCTGCATGTGGACGACACGTTCAAGCCTTTGGAACGACTGACGCTTAACGCGGGGCTGAGGCTGGAATGGATCCCCCAAGTTTCGGGCCGTGACCGCGTGGCCGGCTGGAATTATAGCGACCGTTATTTCACCGCGCTTCCCGGAGCAGGGGCTGCCTTTGAGCTGGCAAAACATTGGGCGGTTTTTGGAAACTATTGCCATGGCTTCAGAGCGCCGCAGGTGTGGGGCTACGGGTCGGCGGCAGGCGCGGGACACGGGTTGGTGTTCGAACAAGCGCGCGCGGCGGAGCTGGGGTTGCGTCTGCAGGGGCTGGCGGGATTCAGCGGCTCAGTGGCGCTGTGGCGAAACGAGTATGACGACTTTGGAGTCTATTACGACGGGAGCTATAACAACCTGGGAAAGATCGAAGCCAGGGGCTTTGATTTCGACCTCGAATGGAAACTGGACGGCGCCTGGGCGGCATTGGCGGGATTTTCGGTCGGCGGCTCGTTCACGCTGCAGGAATCCAAACTGCGCAGCGGACCTTTCAGCGGGAACGACGTGCCCTACGCCTGGGAGCAAAAGGCCGCCTGGCGAGCGCGCTACGAGCGCCGCGGCTGGACGGCGACGCTGGGAGGAACGTATGTGGGAGCATCCTTTTCCGACGAGCCGAACACGGCGGCCCCCAGCGCCGACGGACGGCTGGGGGTGAATCCCTCCCGCGTGATTTGGGATGCCCGGCTCGCCAAGCGGCTTCCGCTGTCCAGGAAGTTGGCTATGGAACTGGCAGCCGGCGCCAGCAATTTGTTCGGACACGACTGGCATGTGCATTCGCGCGGCGGATTTTTTGGCCCGGGACTGGCGGCCGGACCGCCCAGGCAGGTGTACGGATCGTTGCAGGTTAATTATAATTTCTGAGCGGACAGGGGACGCCTACTGGCGACATGAATAAACAAAGAATCTTTTGGCTGGCGCTTGCCGCGTTAACGATGGCGGGCTGCCGGGAGAGAAAATTGGGAGAGCTTTCAGGCCCGAGGCCGGGGACGGCGGGCCCCGTTGCCGCCGCCCTCAGGGGTGATCCGTCCAAGTCTGAAGTGCCTTTGGGATCGAAAAACGGATGGAATGCCTTCCTGGTGTTAAACAACGCCGGCGTCGGGGTGTGGACAGTGGAAGCATTCGATGTGTTTGCTCCGCATGGCAGCCCGGAGATTGTCGGTCTGGACGACCTCGGCCGCGCTCATGTTTGTGTTTCTTACAGCGGCAAATGGACGCCCACCACGGTGATCAGCGACGGCAAATGGCTTGGCGGATTGGCGCATGGGGAGGTGGATCCGCGCATCGCTGGACCGGAGCTTTATACGGGCAGCCAGCAAGGCAATTTGTATCAGGTCGTAGCCCACCCCAATGGCGTGCTGGATTATAGGCTCATTGCCTGGCTGCCGGGACGGGAGGTGCATACCCTGGTGGCCGGCGATGTGGACGCCAGCCATCCAGGCCCCGAGCTGATGGTGTTCACGCGCCCGGGGGGCATTTATCGGGTCACGCCAACCGGACCGCACGGAACCTTCGAAACGAAGTGGCTGGAGGATTATCCGGGCCGGGTGCGGCAAGCGCTAGTGCTGCCGCATGAGCCGGGACAGACGCCCGAGATTGCCACTGTGAGCCGCAACGGCAAGCTGGAGCTGCTGCAACTCACCAAGGACGGGCCCCGTTGGCGGACGGTTTACAGCGACTCAATGGGCTTGGGGCGGGTTGCCCTGCGGCCGCCCCGCGCCGGCCAGCCCCTGGCGCTATACTCGACCGAGGACGATGGGCGGATTCTGCGGCACGAGCGGCAGGCCAACAAGGAGTGGACGACCGAGACGATCTATCATGGCCCCCAAGGGCCGCGCGGAGTGGTCGCCGGTCAATTCACCGAAGATCCAAATTGCGAGACGGTGGCCATTTTCGGCTATAGCCGGAAGGTGGAACTGCTCTCCCGCGCGGGCGGGCAATGGCGCGCGGAAACCATTTTTGAGGACCTCGACAAAGGCCACTGGCTGGCCGCCGCGGAATTGGACGGGCGCAATGGAACTTTGGAGATCATCGCCTCCGGCTACAGCGGGCGCATTGCGCTGCTGGCGCGGCCGCCCGGGTACGGACGGAAAGAGCTGGCCCAATAGCCGCCATGGAAAAACCGGATAGCCGGCGGCCTGCCCCGTGGAAATAAGTCATACTATTTTTTTGTTGCATAACATTGTTTTGCGCATAACACTTTTTGTAGTGTTCGTAGTATTACTATTATTACAGCAGACGCCAAACTCATGAGCCGAGGGCGCGCAAAGCGAAGGCTTGGTGTGTCGGAGGCCCTATCCGAAAACGCCGGGGCCGGCTTTACGCTGGTGGAACTGCTGGTGGTGGTGGCCATCATTGCCATCCTGGCCGGACTGCTGTTGCCGGCGGTGGCGCAGGCCAAAGCGCGGGGCAAAGGCGCCGGGTGCCTGAACAACCTGCGGCAGATCGGGCTGGCGACGCAGATGTATGCGGATGAGAACGAGTCGTATCCGCCCGCCTGGATCAGCTCGACCACGCGCTGGATGGACCTGCTGAAGCCGATGCTGCCCAAGCAATCCGGCGTGTATCTCTGCCCGGCAGACACCCAGCGGCTGGCGGTGGCGTGGGACACCAATATTTTCCTGAGCTACGGCATCAACACCTTCCGCTTTGACGACCAGGCCCATTGCTTTTGGTATGGAGTGAAGGCGAACGCCGTGCCGCGGCCCTCGGGGACTATCATTTTCGCTGATTGCACGCCGGGCAAGTATTACTGCGGTGGTGGCAGCGCGTTTAAGGAACCGGTAGTGGACGTGGATTATCGCCACCCAAAAAGGGGATTTGTGGCCGTGTTTTGCGACGGCCATGTGGAAATAAAAACCAAAACCCAGCAAAGCGATTGGGATGCGTCGCAATAAAAAGGGAGTTTAACCTATGAAAAAACCGAATTCGAAAGTCACAAAGGCCCTGCTCACGCTGACCTTGGCCGCCAGCCTGTGGCCGCCAGCATTACTCGCGGAGTTTTCCCTCCCCTCCGGCTCGACTTCGCCCGGTCAGGGCATTTCCAACGTCCTTTCCGGCAGCATCGCCAATGGCGCGCTCTACCGGCAAAGCACCACGAACTGGCTCAATGCCGGCAATCCGATCCAAACCTACGGCGTCTATGCCGTCACGAATCAGTATGTTCTGCCAGTCTGCGATTCCATTGCGGTCGCACGCATCGTCATGACGATCTGGGGCGGCACGGCCAACTACGTCAGCGAAATGACGGTTACGATCAATGGCGCGCCTCTGCCCGCAGCCAATCCGCTCATCTTTGGCACGACCAATGATGTCAATCCTGTCTTCAGCGCCACTGCCGCCAACGCCTATGGCTCCGGCTCGGGCGTCTGGCTGGTGACCCTGCCCGTGCCGCCGAACCTGCTGCTCAAAGACGGCGCCCCCAATACGATCATTGTTTCGCAAACCAGCACCAACAACTTTGACGGGCGCGTGCAACACGTCACCTTGCTGGCCGTGTATCAGCGCGCCGACCTCGCCAACACTTTCGATTATGTCATTGCCGAGGGGAGCGGCGACCTCTACAAATCTCCGAGCGGCGCGCAGGTCGCCCAACGCACGGTGGCGTTCGCCAGCGTGAATCCAACCAACGCCACCGCCGCCAAACTCAGCGTGCTTTACACCTACGGCGACGCGCTCAACGACCGCCTCTACTTTAACGGCATGCAAATGGGCGGAGACAATGTCGCGCAATTCGACACCAGCGTCGTCAACAACGGACCCTCCGTCCTGAGCTTCGACGTGCTGGCCAACCTGGCGGACGCCAATACGGTCACCTTTTCGCTCGGCGCGGACGTGCCGACGCCGGAAACGAGTCTGCGCCCGCAACTGGCGGTGCTGACGGTCACCCGCCCGCCTCAGGTGGCGCCGCCCGCGCTGTCCGTCACGGCGGCCGTCGTGATCAACTGGCCTGCCACCGCCGACACCTATCAATTGGAATATCGCCCGAACGCGGATTCCGGCGTGTGGACACCAGTGACCAACCCGCCGGTGATCCTTAACGGCCAAAACACGGTCATCCTGCCCCACAGCTCGCCGCGGCAATTCTATCAGCTCCGCCAAACGAATTGATCCCTTGCGCAACTCTCGCTCAAAATGCCGTTGGCTGACCGGACGCCTGGCCCTGGCGTTGGGGGCCATTCTTTGCGGTTGCCAGCCGGCCAGTGCTCCGCGCTCGCATCAGGGCGAAACTCGCCGCCTTATGGATTCCACCGGCCGGGAAGTGGTCATGTCCGCCCAACCCCGGCGGGTGTTGAGCCTCTGCACTTCCGCGACGGACACGATGGTCCGGTTGGGGCTGACTGATCGTCTTGCCGGAATGGACGAATACAGCGCCATCGTGCCCGGCGCCAGCCAGGCGCCGGTACTGGGCAAAGGCAGCGCCCTGTCCAGGGAGCAAGTGCTCGCACGGCGGATTGATCTGGCGTTTGTCTGGTGGTTTCAGGATGACGCGGCCAAGTTGTTGGAAGAATTGGGCGTGCCGGTGGTGCGTTTGCGCTGCGGTCGCGCCACCGAAGTTCCGGAAACCCTGCGCCTGATCGGCCAATGCCTGAACGCCGGCCAGGAAGCGGAAATTTTAGCCAGGACAGTGGAGGATCAGTTGGCCTCCTTGGTTTACACAAGTAATCCCGTCCGCCCGGGCGTTTATCTGGAACTCTACAGCCCCTTCAAAACCAGCGGGCGGGAATCTTATCTGAATGACCTTATCGAGCTGGCGGGCGGGCGAAATATTGCGTCCGGGGCGGCTGGCGCCGTCCTCCTTTCCTCCGAACAATTGCTGGCTGCCGATCCGCAGCAGGTGATCCTTCTGGCCGGTTTCGGCACACCGGAACAGTTCGCCCGGCGCGCCGGCCTGGACAAACTGTCCGCCGTCAAGGAGGGCCGAATCCAGGTGTTGGATCGTTATTACCTGGTGGCGGGAGCGGGGCTGCCCGAAGGAGTGGCGGCGCTGCATCGGCTGCTCAACTCAACCGCGCCCAACAAACCATAGTTATGTCGTTTCACCGCATCACTCACAACGAAAAGTATCGTTTCGCCACCTTGCACAACTACGGCTGCATGTTCCGTTGCCCCGTTTGCAGCTACAAGCTGCATAGCGGCCCCAACGGCCGGCCCGGTTATGCCTACCCTAAACCGGATGGCTTCCTAACCACCGGGCAAATTAAGGAAGCCCTGCGAAAGGTGGACATTGCCACCCTCTATTTCATGGGCGGAGAACCGACGATGGCGCGCAACTTGGCCGAGCTGCTCGACTTCGGCAAAAACACGCTGGGCGCGCGCACCTTTTTAGGCCACTGCAACGGCTGGAAACTGGACCTGCCGAACCTGGACGGCGCGAATGTCGGCTTGAAAGCCTGGGACCCGCAGGTTCATCGCGCTTATACGGGGCGGGACAAGGAACTCATTTTTGGCAACTTCCGTCGCGCCTTCGAGGCCGGCATGGACCTTAAAGCCAATGTGGTTTATGTGCCCGGGCTGGTGGACCTCGACCAGGTGGAGGCCATCGCCGCCTGGCTGGGCGGCCTCAGTCGGGATATCCGTTTCCACATTATGGGTTACATCCCAGTGCCGGGCCAGCCGTATGCGCGCCCCACAAAAGAGCAAATGGCGCAAGCGGTGGCCGCGTGCCGGCGCCATCTCAACCAGGTCGGCATGTCGCACCTGACGTCGGAAGAGGCCCGCCATCATGCGGAGCGCGACGATCGTTTTGCGGTGAGGCAAATCGCCTGAAGTGTTTACCCATCCCCACAAGCAGAAATCCTGGGTGACCGGCGTTCTGGCGCTGGCGCTGCTCTTGGCGGCCTTGGGAGGATTGTTGGTCGGGAGCGTAAATATTCCTCCCGCCGAAGCCCTGCAAAAGCTCTGGGCCGCATTGCTCGGACAGGGGGCCGACGACGCCCCCACCCGAATTCTGCTTTCCGCGCGGCTGCCACGGCTGCTCCTGGCGGCTTCGGTGGGCGGCACGCTGGCCCTGGCCGGTTTGGCCTCGCAAACCTTGTTTCGCAATCCGCTGGCCACTCCGTCCATCATCGGCGTCTCCAGCGGCGCGGCGCTGGGGGCAGTCATCGGTTTGCTGCTGATGGGACGGGTCGGTTTTGCCTCGCCGCTCCTGGCATCGGTTTTCAGCATCGCCAGCGGGCTGGGAGTGACCCTGCTGGTGTTTGCCCTGGGCCGGCGCGGCCGTTTCTTTGGCCACGCCCTGCTGCTGGCCGGCATAGCGATTGGCTCGCTTTGCTCCTCGCTCACCACCGCCGCGCTTTACCTGGCCGGCGAGCGGTTGCAAGCAATTGTGTTCTGGCTGATGGGCGGCCTTTGGCAGGCTAACTGGCGCGATGCGCTGATCATGCTGCCGTTGGCGCTGGGCGGCTTGGCGGTCCTGCGCTTGCTGGCGCCGGCGATGAACCTGGCCTTGGTGGGCGAACGATCCGCGCATGATCTGGGCCTGAATCTGCCGCGGCTGCAGCGGCAGTTGCTGATTATGATCGCCGTGACCACCGCCGTGGCGGTCAGCCTGACGGGCGTGATTGGATTCATTGGCCTGGTCGTGCCGCACCTGCTGCGGCTGGTGCTGGGAGCGGACCATCGCCGGCTGGTCCCCGCCACCGCCTTGGGCGGCGCCGTTTTGCTCGTCTCGGCCGACACCTTGGCGCGCACCCTGGCCGCACCGGCGGAAATACCGGTGGGCATTTTAACCGCAATGGTGGGCGCGCCCGTTTTCCTCTGGCTGCTGCACCGCCGGATGGGGAGAACGCTGCCATGAGCCTCCGGGTGGAAAAACTTTCCTTTGCCTACTACGCCGGACACCCGGTGTTGTGCGAACTCAGCCTGGAAATCCGGGCAGGCGAGGTCACGGGGTTGTTCGGACCCAATGGCAGCGGCAAGAGCACCCTGCTGCGGTGCCTCAACGGCGCGCTGCGGCCGCAAGCGGGCGCGGTTCTGCACGAGGGCCAAAACCTCGCCGCGCTCAGCCCGCGCGAAATTGCCGGGCGGATTGCCGTGGTACCTCAGGAAACGCCGGCCAACACCCCCTTCCTGGCGCGCGAGATGGTGATGATGGGCCGCTTCGCGCGCTGGAATTTCTGGGGGCAGGAAACCCCGGAGGACCACGCGGCGGTGCAGGCCAGCCTGGCGCGGGTGGGCGCGCTGGACCTGGCCGACCGGCATTTTGACGAACTGAGCGGCGGCGAGCGGCAGCGCGTGATCATTGCCCGCGCCCTGGCCCAGGAAACGAAAGTGCTCCTGCTCGACGAACCGGCCAGTCATCTGGATATTGCGCACCAATTGGAGGTTTTTCGGCTCGCGCGCGCGCTGGCTCGCGAGGGCCGCACGGTGTTGCTGGTCTGCCACGATCTGGTGCTGGCGCCGATGTTCACGGACACTGCCGTGCTGCTCAAAGCCGGCCAGGTCTTCGCCGACGGACCGCCGGTTCGGGTTTTCCAGCCTGAAAACCTGGACGCCTGTTATGGTTGCGATCTGCGATTAGTTTGGCCAACAGCCCGCTCGGCTTGCCTTGCGCTGGGCGATGCCGACTGAAGGCGCGCCTGTCGGTTAACGCGGCTTCCCCTTTTTGCCGGAGCCGCGCGCCGCATAGATCAGGAAAGCGCCCAAGCCGGAAAATTTGAAATTCGGGTCCACGTAATGCTCGATGACGTAAAACGCAAAATAATAGGCTCGGCAGCAGCCCCAAATGGCCAGCGCCAGCAGGAGCGCAACCCGCGGCGACGGCGTCTCCCACAGCAGCAGGCCGGCGCTGGCCAGCCCGATGACCAGCAGCAGCGCCGCCTTGACCCACATCCATCTTGGTTCCTGCAAATCTTTCATACGCGTGTTTGCGAGTTTCGCCCTACGCGGGGCAAGCCTCAATGGCAATCCGTCCGATTGGGAAGTTTTCCAAGCAGCCTGGCGATGTTACTGATGCGTGCTGGGGATAAACGACACGCGCCCCCTCATCCTGCCCTGATACCACTTCCGGAGTTATGCACCAGCGAAGGAAACAGCTTGGCAAATCGGCTCAGCCTGAGCTGGTGCATAACTCCGCCGCCGGCCATACTCTCCCCCCAAGGGGGGAGAGGGAGAACGTCGCCCACGGCGACAGATTGTGCATTGCATCCCGGAGCCTATGCAGTATGGCAGCCTCATGAAAGCGCCGTTACTGCCGTCGCGGTGAATTTGACCGCTGTGCGCGAGGCGGTGGTGGCCAGCCTGTTTTACCCGGCCGACCGCGCGGTCGCGGCAACACCCGGCCGCTTACGGGAATTGAAATTTGCTTGGGTTGAGGCCGGGGCTGGTTTATGCTTCGGCCATGCGTAAGTATTGGCATAGGGCGGCGGTGGCGGCGGTCTTGCTGCTGACCGCCGCGGGCGCTGGGGCGGCTTCGGGCAAGGTGATCAAGGTGCTGCCGCATTACTTGGACGCGCGCGGGCGGCACGCTTTGTCGCCCAGTCTTTACGACCGCGATGCCTACCAGGAGCAGTTGCGCAAGAACCCTGCCCTGCGCGCCGGCCTGCGGTTCGACATCCAATGGCAGGCCTACGGGGCCGCCGACCTGAAAGTCCGCATCGAGTTGCGCGGCATGAAAAGCGGCCAGCCGCAAAGCCGGACGCTCGAATTGGCCCCCCGGACCAAGCCGGCCTTGACGGCATGGTCAAAATTGACCTTGGACGGCGAAGATTACCGGCAATTCGGCGAACTCTCCGCGTGGCGGGCGACGCTCTGGGAGGGCGGCCAATTATTGGCCGAGCAGCAATCGTTCCTTTGGTCCTCCGACCCGCAAGTCGGCTTCAAGCCGGCGGCCAAGTAAATGGGCCTCGCTCCTACCGGCTGGCCGGCCGCGCTGGGACGCTGAGACGCCGCCTAATACAGACTGTGGCAGGGGTGACCCTTATCAGTCGGTTTGCCTTGGGCAACTTGACAGTCACCAACCGGCCGCAAATGTGTTTCGCTTCCTGGACCACCAGCGCACCCCGGCGGTGCCATCCCTTTCAGGCAATCCCCTAATCAAGGGTGTTGGGACCCGCATTCCAACTTTGGATTTTACTTTTGCCGCCGCCGGTAGTTGTTTAGGCTGAAAACCGTGGAGCCTGCAAACGCCATTGCTGTGGAAAAACGGGTATTGCCCGCCCCCGGCCGGCTGCCGATGCGGCTGGGGCGGCGGCTGCTGGACGGGTTGGCGACCGTGCGGGGACTGGGCGCGTTCATGCTGATAACCCTGGGGGTGATGTTGACCAAGTTGGGCACGGCGCGCTGCGTGATCCATCCCTTGATTCGCCAGCAAATCTATCTCTCCGGCGCCCGGCTGCTGCCGATGACGCTGTTTTTTTCCCTGGCGCTGGGCTTCGTGGTCATCGGACAAACGGTATCGCTGCTGAGCCGGGTGGGAGCGCATGACTGGGCGGGCACGGTGATGGTGACGGCGGTGGTGCGGGAACTGGGGCCGGTGCTGACCGCCTTGCTGGTGCTGGCGCGGGTGGGCACGGCAACGGTGATCGAATTGGGCACCGCCCGGGCCTTGGGCGAAGTCGAAGTGCTCGAAGCGCTGGGCATTGATCCCATTCATTACCTGGTCGTGCCGCGCGTGCTGGGGATGGTGCTGGCGGTGTTTTCGCTGACCGTCTATTTGATCCTGGGAGCGCTGGTGAGCGGCTATTTGTTTGCCTTCATTCAGGATGTCCCTTTGCTGCCGGGCGAGTATGTCCGGCAACTGGCCTCCGCGCTGGGTTGGATGGATTTTGCCCTCCTGGCGCTGAAGACCGCCTGCTTCGGGCTCGTGATTGCCGCCGCCGCCTGCTACCACGGTCTCGCCCGCCCGCTGGCGCTTGAACAGGTGTCCGCCGCCACCGTGCGCGCGGTGGTGCAAGGAATGGCCGGCTGCGTGGTGCTCGACGCGCTGTTCATTGTGGTCTATCTGCTGATCTGAAGCGACTCGCCATGAGCCTCAAGTCTGAAGCCTCAAGTCTCAAGTCTCAAGTCGGCGAACCGGTTCTCGAAATGATCGGCGCCACCATTGCCTCCTCCCGCGATGAAAAACTGGCGGTGGTCGGCGGGGTGAACTGGACCGTTCGGGAGGGGACCTTTTGGGTCGTCGGCGGCCTGCCGGGCGCCGGCAAGAGCGCGCTGTTGTTGACCGCCGCCGGCATTCAGAAGCCCAAACAGGGTGAAGTGCGGCTGTTTGGCCGGGACCTGGCCGGCTTGCGGGAGGCGGAGCTGTTGCGGGAACGGCGGCGCGTCGGATTGGTCTTCGAGGGGGGCGGGCGTTTGTTTGCGGACTTGACTGTCGCGGAAAACGTGTCGCTTCCCTACCGCTACCATCACGATTGCGATGGCGCAGCCGCGGCGGACAAAGTGAGGGAGGCGCTGGATTTTGTCGAGTTGACCGCTTATGCGGACCGGCGGCCCGGCAGCGTGCCGCGGCCACTCTGCTGCCGGATAGGGCTGGCGCGGGCCTTGATCACCGGCCCGGAGATGCTCCTGCTGGACAATCCGCTGCACGGCTTGGACGCGCGGCAGGCCCCTTGGTGGAAGAACACCATCGCGCGCTTGTTTGCCGGTCCGGTGAAAACCGTGATCCTGGCGGTGGATGACCTCCGCCCTTGGGCGGGCGCGGACCGGAAACATGCCTTGGTGGAGAAGGGGACTTGGCGGGAGTTGCGCGATTCCGAAACGCTGACGGCGGCGGCGGAGCTGGCCGCCGGAGAGCCGCCGGGAGCATAAGCGTGGCGCCAAAACCGAAGGAGACGAGGACCGGCCCCGTCACCAGTGCCGGACCCAATCTCGCCGGTGGCGGCTCCCCCCCCCCAGCGGCATGGTGCGCGAAGCGCCGCTTTTGTGGTCGTGGTTTTGCTTGCCAAAGGCCGGAAATCAGGTAGGGTGCTCCTTGGTTGCGCGAGTAGCTCAATTGGATAGAGTGCCGGCCTCCGGAGCCGAAGGTTGTGGGTTCGACTCCCGCCTCGCGCACCATTTTCTCTTTCGGCGCATTTGACAAAAGCCCCAACCGGGAGCAAGTTGCCGCCCGGCTTATATTTATGTCTGCCAATGTGAAAAAGTGGTTCGCCGCCAGCGAAGAAAAGACGTTCGAGATCGAGGACGGCTCGCCCAAGCGCTGTTTGCTGCTGGACGACGATGCGGATTTTACCGAGATCGTGGCGGAGTATCTGCAAACGCAGGGTTACCAGGTGACCATCGTCAAAAACGGCGCCGAGGGCCTCAAAAAAATCATGGCGGAGGATTACGACGCCCTGATTTGCGACATGGTGATGCCCGGCTTGCCCGGAGACATGTTTTATCTGGCGGTCGAGAAAGTGAAGCCCCGGCTGTGCAAGCGATTCGTGTTTGTCACCGGCCACCGCGGCGATCCGAAGATAGACGCCTTCATCCGGCGGGTGGGCGGTTTCATGCTCTGGAAACCTTTCGAGATGCAGGACTTGGTGACGGCCATCCGGACCGTGATGCGCAAGGCCGAGGCCGCCGAAGCCGCCGCCCAAAGCGGCAATCCCTGGGCCAACCGCGCGCGGGCGGTTTCCTAGCGGGCAAAGCCCTCCATGTCTGCAGCGGCCTGCCGCTGTGCGGTTGTGTCAAAGTTTGCGCCAACCGGCGGACGGGTGGAAATAACAGCTTCTCGACGTTTGCCTCACCGGAGGCAGGATCCCCGTCGGCAGGATGTCATTTTTTAGCCTCTCGGGTCGGGATTTTGAGCGTCCGACGCGGATTTTTACCGGCGGCGGGGGAACTCATTGGCCGGATAGTCCTCGAAGGGGAATTCGGCCAAAGTCAGCCTTCCATTAACACCCCGCTTCAGCGAATAATGGTCTGATCGCGGCCGGGGCCGACGGAGGCGATCGAAATCCGCGCGCCGGTGAGTTCGGACAAGGCGTTGAGGTAGGCGCGGGTCTTGGCCGGCAAATCCTTCCAGCTTTTGGCTTTGGTGGTCGGCGTTTTCCAGCCCTCGAAATCGGCGTAGATCGGCTCGCATTGGGCCAGGACTTCGACATCGCTCGGCACGAAGTCCAGGCGCTTCTTGCCCACCCGGTAACCGATGCAGACGCGGATGTTGTCGAGCGTGTCCAGACCGTCAATGTTCGTCACCGCGAGGTCGTCAATGCCATTGACCATGACGGCGTGGCGGACGGCGACGGCGTCGAACCAGCCGCAGCGGCGGGGCCGGCCGGTGGTGGCGCCGAACTCGCGGCCCATGGCGTGCAGCATGTCGGCGATCTCGGCGTTCTCGGTCGGCAGCGGGCCTTCGCCGACGCGGGTGGTGTAGGCTTTCATCACGCCCACGACGCGGTCCATGCGGTTGGGGGCGACGCCCGAACCGGTGCAGGCGCCGCCGGCGGTGGTGTTCGAGGAGGTCACATAGGGATAAGTGCCATGGTCAATATCCAGGAACGTGCCCTGCGCGCCTTCGAAGAGCATGTTGGCGCCGCGGTCGAGGGCCTGGTTGAGCAGGACAACGGTGTTGGTGACGAAGGGCCGGAGATGGTCGGCCGCCTGGCGATAGGCCGCATGCACCTGCTGGAAAACGAGCGGCTTGGCGCCGAAGGTTTTGAGGATGGCGTTGTTCTCGGCGATTTTGGCCTTAAGCTTGGCCTCGAGGCGCTCGGGGATCACCAGGTCCATCATCCGCAGGCCGGTGCGGGCCGCCTTGTCGCCGTAACACGGGCCGATGCCGCGCTTGGTGGTGCCGATCTTGTTTTTGCCCTTGGAAGTTTCCCGCTGGGCGTCCAACTCGCGGTGATACGGAAAAACCACGTGCGCGGTCTCGCTGAGCGCCAGGTTTTTGGGGGTGACCTTCACGCCCAGCTTGCGGAGCGTTTCGATTTCCTCGCACAGCCCGACCGGGTCCACTACTACGCCGTTGCCAATCACGCAGATTTTGTCCCGGCGCAAAATGCCCGAGGGGACCAGGTGGAGCACGAATTTCTTCGCGCCCAGGAACACGGTGTGCCCGGCGTTGTTGCCGCCCTGGGTGCGGACCACGATGTCCGCCTGCTCGGTCAGGACGTCAATGATCTTGCCCTTGCCCTCGTCGCCCCACTGGGCGCCGACTAAAATGGTTGTCGCCATAATTTGTTTTTTGCGCGCGCCGGCAATAAAAATCCCCGGGCGTAAATGCCGGGGCTGCGGACGCGCTATTTACGCTGGGATATTGGGAATCTGACGGGCGGCTGTCAATCACCAAGACCGGTTTTTCAGGGGGCGACGCGCTCGATGCGGGCGCCGAGGTTTTGCAGGCGGCGGTCCAGCTCGGCAAAGCCGCGGTCTATTTGAATGATGTTTTGAATCACCGACTCGCCCTCCGCGCACAGGGCGGCGATCAGCATGGCCATGCCCGCCCGGATGTCCGGGCTGTTCAGGCGCGCGCCGCGCAGTTTGTCGGGGCCGATCACCACCGCCCGATGCGGGTCGCAAAGAATGATGCGCGCGCCCATGTTGATGAGGCTGTCGGTGAAATACAGGCGCGACTCATACATTTTCTCGTGAATGAGGATGGTCCCCGCGCACTGGGTGGCGGTCACCAGGGCGGTCGAGGTCAGGTCCGCCGGAAAGCCCGGCCAGGGGGCGTCGTCTATCTTTGGCACCGCCCCGCCCCAGTCAGGCACAATTTTCAGCGACTGCCCGGACGGCACCAGCAGGTCGTCCCCTTCGACCTCCGTGCGGATGCCCAGGCGCGCGAAACCGAGCCGGATCATGCGCAGATCGTCCACCCCCGCCTGCCGCAGGCGCAAAGCGCCGCGGGTGACCGCCGCCAGCGCGATGAAGCTGCCGATCTCCTGGTAATCCGGCCCCACACGGTGCGCGCAGCCGCGCAATTGCGAGACGCCCTCGATTTGCAGGGTGTTTGACCCCACACCCTCGATGCGCGCGCCCATCCGGTTGAGCAGGCGGCACAGACCTTGAACATGCGGCTCGCTGGCCGCGTTGCGCAGCACGGTCCGGCCTTCGGCCAGCGCGGCGGCGCACACGGCATTTTCGGTGGCGGTCACGGAGGCCTCCTCGAGCAGCAGGTCGGCGCCGCGCAATTTGCGGGCGCGGATTTCGTAGCCTTGGGCGGTGGCCTCGATGGCGGCGCCCAGTTCCTGAAAGGCCTGCAAGTGGGTGTCCAGCCGCCGCCGGCCAATTTTGTCGCCGCCCGGGTTGGGCAGGAAAACCCGCCCGCAGCGCGCGAGCAGGGGACCGGCGAGGGTGACGGAGCCGCGCAATTTGGCGCTGAGCGACTCCGGCAGCCGGGGCTGGGGGTCTTTTGCGGCCCGCACTCGCAACTGGCCGGGGACGCCGGTTTCCTCGACGGCCACCCCCTGGGCCGCGAGGATTTGTTTCATGACCTCGACATCTTCGATGTCCGGCAGGTTGTCCAACAACACCGGCTCGGCGGTCAGGCAGCAGGCGGCCAATACCGGCAGGGCCTCGTTTTTGTTGCCCTGCGGCGTGATCTCGCCGCTCAATGGCGCCCCCCCTTGAACGCGGAACACTCCCCCTTTGGCTGCGTTTTTCATAAGCGTTTGCTGACGCCCCAAAAGGCGGAAGCTGCGGCGCCGTCCGGTTGAAAAATCATGCGGGCGGCGGCTCAGCCCTGGCTGGCGTAGTAGGCGTCCACTTTGGCGCCGACATCCTTGTAGCCAATGTCCACTTCGTAAATGAGCTTGAACTGCTCGATGGCGTCGTCCTTGCGCCCCATTTTTTCGAGCACGGTGCCCAGCGCGTAAAGCAGGTCCTTCTTTTCGTCGTCGAAGGTGAGCTTTTCCTTGAGGGCGTCCTGGAGCTTGCGGGCGGCCATGTCGTTCATGTTGCGGCTGGCGAAGCATTGGGCCAGGTAGCTCATGGCCTGCAGCCGCCGCTGCGGATTGTTTTGGGCTTTCTGGAATTCCTGGATCGCCTCGCTGATTTTGCCCGCCTGGAAATAAAGCTGGCCCAACTCGAACCGGATTTGCAGGTCGGTGGGGTATTTGTCGGCCCGCGCTTTGCATTCCTTGATCTGGTATTCCTGGCGTTCGGCTTGGAGCCGGGCCAGTTGGTCGGCCTGCTCCGGAACGCTCGGATCCAACTGCCCGATCAAGTGATCAAACCGACGCAAGGTGGCCTCGGCGATCGCCCGCTCGAGGGAGGGATCGGTCCCGCCTTCCGAAGCGCGGATGCGCTCGTAATACTCGAGTCCGCGGTCGAAATCCTTTTTCTGCACAAACAACTCCGCCAGGTTGCGCAGCAGCTTCAGGTTGTTGGGCTCGTTGACCAGCCGTTGCTCGTATTCCTGGATCAGCCGCAGGGCCACATCCTCGGTTTTCACCTGCCGCTTTTCCTGTTCGAGGGACTCCGCCTCCTGTTTGTCCTTGAGGGCGTCCCGATAGGAACCCGAGCCGCCGGCAATGGCAGCGTAGCCGGTTTCGTCCATCGTGCGGCGGGCGGTCAGGTTTTTGTAGGCCTGGGCGACTTCGGCGTCGTTGGGGTCGGCGCGCAGCAGCTCGGTGTAAATGGCCTCGGCCTTGGCCACCTGGTTGATGCGGGCAAAGGCGGACGCCAATTCGAGCTTCAAGTTCCGGTCCTTGGGCGAGGCCTTGATTAGAATCTCAAGCGACAGAATGGCCGTGCGCGGGAGGTCGGCGGCGGTGGCGGCCTCCACCACCAGGCGGTGGGCGCCGGTGTTGTTCGGATCGCTGTTGAGCACGCTCTCGGCCACCGCCAGGGCCTCGAGCGGGTCTTTCCGCAAGGCCATTTGGCCCTTGGCCAGCACCGGTTGCGAGCTGGCCGTGCCCATGAATTTTTTGAGGAAACCGGTCGAACTGCCCGCTTTTTTGAATTGCGCCGCCCGCAGCGCCTCGCGGCACTCGTAAAACCCCGGCTCCAATCTGAGCGCCTGTTCGAAATTCATCAAGGCATAGTCGAAGTTGTTCCGCACAAAGGCCGCCTTGCCCTTGTCGTAAGATTCCCGCGCGGCGCGGGAAACATCATTGATGTTTTTTTCCGGCATACGATTGCTGCCCTCCATTAAGAAACAGGAGTGAAAAAAAATCCATAGAAAAAATGTCCGCCCGACTCGGCGGGAAAAAAATCGGGAGGCCGGTCCCGCCGGCCTCCCGAAGGAATTCCCGTCCGCGTTTTATTATTCCACGCGCAGCCGGTAGAACCGCATCGGCGCGGTGACGTTCGGATCACTGAGGTTTTTGGCGGTGCCGTCGCCGGCCACGCTTTGCCCCGGGACCGGCTGCCAACTGCCGGGCGCCAGAGTCAGGCTGTATTCCAGCGTGTAGGTAAAGCCGGCCTGGGACACGAAGCTGAAGCCGATGCCGCCGCCGCCAAAGACCGGCGGCGCAATCTGCGGGCGATTGGGCGCGCCGCCGGTGACCTGCAAACGGGCCACCGCGCTGGTGGCGGAGCCGATGGCGTTGGCCACCACCACCCGGAAATCACCGGCGTTGCCTTGCTGAATGTTATTCAGGGTAAAGGCGGCGTTGGTGGCGCCGGGGATGGGTATGGTGTGGTTAAGATACCATTGGTAAGTCAACACCGGCGACCCTTCGGCCTCCACCGTGAAGGTGTGGCTGGCGCCGACGGCCACCGTGGCGTTTGCGGGATCGGTGACGATTTGCGGCCGGCGCAGCACCGTCAGGGTGGCCACCGCGCTGGTGACCGCCCCGCCGGCGTTGGCGACCGCCACGGAATAAGTCCCTTCATTGGCCAACTGCACATTGTTCAACGTCAACGTGGCGTTGGTTTCGTTGGCCAGCGCGTTGGCGGCATTAAAATACCATTGGTAAGTGAACGGCCCGACGCCTTCAACGACGGTCGTGAAGGTGGCGCCGCCCCCGGCGTTGGTAGCAAAGTTTTGCGGTTGGACGACGAAACGCGGCGGCGCCACATAGCCGGCCGGCGGCGCCGTGACATCCAGCAAAGCCCCAAACACCACGTCGGAACTGGTCGCGTTGACTTGATGGACTTCCACCGCCAGCACGTTGTCACCCACGACCAAAGCGGAGGTCAACAGGTTGGTTATCTCCCAGCCATTCACGTCGTGGCTGGTGGCAAAGTTGGTGGCCGTAATGGTGGCGGTCGCGCTCATATGCGCCCGGAACAACTCCTGGCCGTTCAGGTAGAAGACCGCGCCGTCGTCCACCGCATAGAAAATTTTCAACCAGGCGCCGGTCGGGTTGCCGGTGAAATTAAAATGAGCGCGGAAATAGTAGGTCGTCACCGCGCCAAAAGTGCCGCCGATGTTGTTCGAAAGCACCAGGACGGTGTTGGTGGGAATGGGGAGAACCGCCAAGTTGTCCTCCCGCGCCAGCAATTGCGCGCCTTCCGGCCAACTGAATTCGTCCAGGTAGAGCGCTTCGCGCCACGCGGTTCCCAGATTCAGTCCGGAATCGTTGTAGCGGAATAGTTGATTGGTGTTGATGAGCGTTTCCTCCACGTGCGCAAACAACTGCACCGGACCGCCCACATTGGGCGTGGGCGCCAAATCGGCAATCTGCAACACCGTCACGCGGTAGTTGCCAAAGCCGGCGTCGCGGGGGGAAGTGGTCAGGATCAGATTTGTGCCATTGGTCAGAGTGGCGCCCAGAATGGAGAGCGGATTGCCGCCCACAAGCTGCACGGCGAAGTTGGCCGCGTTCGTCGCATCTTGCTCCTTGACCGGCTCGGAGAAAAGCAATTGCACTGAGGTCAAATCCTTGAGCATCGTGGCCATGAGAACCTGCGGCGGCTCCCGGTCCACGTTCACCGTCAGCGTGGCCACCTGGCTGGTGAGCGCCCCCAGGGCGTTGCCCGCCACCACCTGGTAGCCGCCCGCGTTGGCGCTGGTGCAATTACTGATGACCAGGGTGCTGTTGGTGGCGCCGTCAATGATTTGAGTCCCAAACCACCATTGATAGGTGGTGGCATTGGCGGCGGTGACTGTGAAGGTCGCGTTTTGCCCTTCGGCGACCGTCGTATTGGCCGGTTGTACCGTGATGGCGACTGGCTGAATAAAGAAGGCCATCAATTTGGTGCCGAACACGAGGTCGGAGCTGTTGGTGCCGTTTTGATGCACCTCGACGGCCAGGATATTGGTGCCCAGGCGCAACCCGCCGGAGGCCAGGGTTACCTCGCGCAGTTGCGCTTCGGGAGCGGCGGAGGTCACTTGGTTGGTATAGGTGGCGTTGAAATCCAGGCCAGGACCCAACAGGCCGGCGGGCTGGTCGTTCAGCCAGAAGATGGCCCCGTCATCCACGTAATTGCTGGTCACCAGCACAATCGAGGCCGGATCGTTGGTAATGATAAACGTGGTGATAAAATAGTAGGTGACTGTTTGCCGCCGATACGCGGTGAAGGTGGTGCGGAACGGCACCGGGTAGATGGCGGGGGTGGTCTCGATGCCGAGCAGGCTTTGGCCTTGCTGCCAATCGGGCGCCGTTGGCACATAATCCACCGCGCGCCACGCGGCGCCGAGGTCGGCGTCATTGGTGTGATACCACCAAGTCTGGTCGAAGTCGAAAATGACAAAGCGGTCATCGGGCGTGACAGGAATTTGGGCGGGGAACACACTGTTCTGGCTCTGCGCGGTGTCGCGCACGTTCCGGACGTTCAGCAAATACTCCACGTTCAGCAGCCGCGGGGCGTCCAAATCCAGGCGAACCACGGTGGATGAAATCATGACGGCATTGGTAACCCCGGGTGCCGCGCCGCCGCCGACCACCGCCAAAGTGTAATTGGCGATGTTGGTGGCGGAATCCGGTCCCACCGCTTCCGAAAACGTGACATAAACCGCGTGAGCATCGCCGCGCCCTTCGGCGGAAATCACGAAAGGCGGCGCGCGGTCGGGATCCACCGCCAAGGTGGCCACGCGACTCGTGACGGCGTTGAGGGTGTTGGTGACGACCACGTAATAATTGCCGCCGTTGGTGGGCGAGACATTGGGAATAACCAGCGTCGGGCCCTCGGCGCCGGGAATGGCCGTCGAGTTGAAATACCACTGGTAGCGGGGCGCGGAACCGCTGACGGCCACGGTGAAACTAACCTGGGCATACTCGTTGGTGGTCAAATCCTGCGGTTCGCCGGTGATGGACAAGGGCGTCAAAGCGCCGGAAAATTCCTGCAAACGAAGGGCGGCAAAACCATAGCCGTAATCGCCCCCGGAACTGCCGCCGGGCACGGTGCCGGTGTATTGCGTTAACCGGATGGTGAAAGTGCCATCGCTGCCGGGGCTGATGCTGTCCCAGCCGATGACGCTGCCTTGACGGTTGTCGCCGGAATTCAGCGCGACCTGGCTGGCGGTGATTGCACCGGGCACATCGGCAGCGGTCAAAATGTTGTTCGGAGATCCCGGCGAATGATACGCCACATAGCCGTCGGCGCTGATGATCTCCGCCAAAATCCAGCGGTTGGTGTAAGCCGCGTTACCGCGGAAACCTGTGCCCTCGAAACGGTAGGTGGCGTTGGGGTCAAGGTTCGCAAACACATAATCCACCACCTCGTTGGCGCCCGAGCCGTCAATTTGAATGGCATGACCTCCGCCGTTGACGGAGGAGGAAGTTCCGAAATAACAAAATGGGGTGAACAAAATATCGGCTGGCGACCCCGCATTGGGCGTGCCGGACGTGCCACCCGTGCCGGCGCCCGTGTTGTTAATGGTTAGGGTGGGCGTCAAGGTGGCGCCGCTATTAATGTCCTTGAGCGGGCCGCTGTTCACCGAGCCCGTGCCCCACGCGCTGTAATAGGTGGTGTTCGGATTGGGAATGCCATTCGTGTTGCCGGCGTTGACGTGGTCGTTATAGGCCACGAATTGCGCCGAAACCGAGCCGGCGACGCAGAGGGCGGCGAGCGTCAGGAGATGCCCGCGCAAGTGCCAATTATTTTTTTTCATACATTTTAATCCCAAGTTTGAACCAGCCCCGTTCGCTCCCATTTTGGCGCGGATTTGCCGGTTATGATGTTTTGTATTAGGTCTAGTTTAGGCAGACCCGCCGTCCTCCGCAAGCAAATTCCGGCTCCAAGTTTATAAACTCCTCGGTCGGCCAAACGGGCCGGCCCAAAAAAAAGGGCGGGGGAATACCTCGCCCTTTTTGCTTTGCCTGTGGCGAACTTACGAGAGTTTCCCCAGCACTTCCTTGATCGCCGCAAAGTTCGGCAACTCCTTGGGAGTCGGCGTTTGTTCGCTGTATTGCACCACCCCATTTTTGTCTATCACGAAGGCCGCGCGCGCGCTGACGCTGCCCAACCCGATCAGGTCGGGCAACAGCACCCCATAAGCCTCAGCGGTCCGCTTGTTCAAATCGCTGACCAAGGGAATGCCGATCTTTTCCTTTTGCGCCCATGCCTCCTGCGCAAACGGGCTGTCCACACTGATGCCAATCACGGCGGCATTCAGGCTGGCATAGGCATTCAGGCCAGCGGTGATGTCGCACATCTCCTGCGTGCATACACCGGTAAAGGCAAGCGGGAAAAACAGCAGCAACGTGTTCTTCTTCCCGAAGTTATCGCTGAGTTTGACGTCCACCAAGCCGGTGGAAGTTTTCGATTTCAGGGTGAAGTCCGGCGCCTTCGCGCCTACTGATATGGCCATTTTATTTCCTTTCTTTGTGTTTTTTGGTTAATAACAGAAACTTTAACGTTATAATTCTTTCAATACTTCGGTCGCATGCGTTTCCGGACTCACTTTCGGCCAGATCTTCCGGATGCGGCCATCGGGTCCAATCAAAAAAGTGACCCGGTGAACCCCTTGATATTTTCGCCCCATGAAGGTCTTTTCTCCCCAGACACCATAGGCTTGAGCGATTTTTTTGTCCTCATCGGCAAGCAGGGTGAAGGGGAGGGTGAATTTGGCGGCGAAATTGGCATGGGAAGATGAAGAATCAGGACTGACCCCTAACACGACCGCTCCTTTCTTTTTGAAAGCGGCGAATTGGTCGCGAAACCCGCAGGCCTCCTTCGTGCAGCCCGGCGTGTCGTCCTTGGGATAAAAATAGAGAATCACCGGCTTGCCCCTGAATTCAGCCAGTGAAACGCTGCCATCCCCGCTGGTGGCGGCGGTAAAATCCGGCGCTAAATCGCCCTCTTTCAACTTTAATTCAAGTTCTTTGGCCATGTTAACCCCAAATGTCCTTGTCCTGGTAACAGCTCATAGGCGGGCGGAACAATCCGGCCCGTGGGCAAACATATTCATTTCAACCCAAAGCGCAAATCGGGAAACGGGCCGGAGCGCGCGTCGTAAAGCAAATCCGCAGTTAAAGCCGGTGGTCGGGAGAACTTAGCGGGCTTTGGCTCAACTGTTTCAGGCCGTCACGAACTGCCAGCACGCCCGCCAGCCCGGTGGTGATGGCGGCGGCGAGGGAAAGATAATAAATAAAGGCGGCTTCCCATTGCAGCAGCGCCCAAACCACGGTGGCGATTTGCAGCACGGTGGCGGCTTTGCCGATTAGCCGGGGCATCACCTGCACTTTCCCGCAGGTGTAATGGACGACGCCCATCCCGAGGAGCAGAATGACATCCCGGCTGATGACGACCGCCGTCAGCCAAGTCGGTATTCGGGGCGTGAGTTCCTGCGGATAAAGGCTCAGCAGCAGGATGGCGGAAATCAAAAGCATTTTGTCGGCCACCGGATCAAGCACCATGCCCAGGCGGCTTTTCTGGTGGTAGCGGCGCGCGATGTAGCCGTCCACGCCGTCCAGAATCGCCGCCACGGCGAAAAACAGCGCCGCGAGCAGCCGGTCTTGTTCGTCGCCGTTTTTGAAATAATAGAGGAGCTGGACCGCAAAGGCCGGAACCAGCAGGATGCGAAAAACCGTAACTTTGTTGGCGGTCGTCATGAATTCGCGCGACGGGAATTCTGTTGTGCCGGGGGTGCTGCCGTCAACCTTTTGTTGCAAAGGGCTAATGGTGCGGTGAGGCAACCAATTCCGCTTGCAACTCATCCCCGAAGAACTAACTTCAATCGCAACGATTATGGCAAACCTTCAAAAGATGCCGGCTTTAGCGCTGTGCAGTGAGGATTTGGCGAATATCGGTCGGCATTGGGACGATATTACCTTTGCGCTTCCCAAAAAACAGGGAGAACTCGTTGGGAAGCTGTGCGACCATGCTGTCGGGAAAGCCTTGGCCACAATGCTCGGGGGTATTACAGTCTGCTATTCCACCAAATCCAAGGCCTTGTTGCCGCCACAGCCGGACTGTGTTGAAGTGGGGCCCGCTCGTGTCATTGGAGGCATACGTCCGCAGAATTTTGATGTGGCCTATCGTCCGGATGGAGTTCGGTTCGCGTATGACAGCAAAACGCTGAACACCCGCGCCAGCCTTTCCAAGAATTACCAAAATATGATCAATGATTTGGGCACCGAGGCGGCGACCGTGCATACCCGGTTTCCTTCCGCTATTGTGGCCTTTGTGGTGGCGGTTCCCGAACCCTGCTTGGCCACGCACCGCCAAAACCTTACCTCGGCACTTACGCGGCTTTGCAACCGGCGAACCACCAATGGTGACGTTCACAAAGCGGAAGTGATTGCCTTAATGGTGTGGCATCCGGCCACCGGGGCTATTGATCTTGATTGGCCGCCACCGGGGTCTCTGTTGCGGATGGAGAATTTTTCCGAACAAGTCGAAGCCTGTTACGCCGATCGGTTTGCGGGTATGCCGCCGCACAATGAGGATTGAATTCGGCATGAATAGCCCGCGGAAAAAGGCAAGAACGAGCAACGAACGCAAGGCGCCGGCTACCTACCCGCCACATCGGGAGTCAGCGGCTTCGTTGCGTGAGCAGGAACAATTGGCTTTGGCAGCGATTTCCGCTGCGGCACCAATAGTTCAGCCGCTTGACGATCATCATAGATACCGAAAAAATGGCGCGCGGGAAAAGGTGCTGGGCGCTGTATATACTCCGCCCCGGGTGGCCTCGGCATTAACCCGCTGGGCCGTGCGAGACGGTGCCAACTCGGTGCTCGATCCTTCCTGTGGCGAGGGAGTTTTTCTCTCCGCCGCGCGCACGCGCCTTGCCGATTTGGGGGCGCGGCGCCCTCGATGTTTGGGAGTGGATATAGACCCGGAAACCGCCGCACAGACGGGCGCGGTGTGCGCCGATTTTTTCGCCTGGATGTCCACCGCCGCCAAAACAGATGTAATTCTGGGCAATCCACCCTTCATCCGTTCCCACCTTTTCCCGGAGGCCAGCCGGAGTCTGGCGTTTGCCGCGATGGAACGGATGGGCTTGCGGACTTCCCGCCTCATGAGCACGTGGGCGCCCTTCCTGGCCTTGTGCTGCGGTCTCCTCAAACCGGACGGCCGGCTCGCCATGGTGATTCCGGAAGAATTTCTCGCGGTGGGGTATGCCGAAGACTTGCGGGAATTTCTTTTGCGGCGTTTCAAGCAAGTTATCATTTGTTTTCCCGGGACTAATATCTTCCCGGATGTGCAACAGGCGGCTATTTTACTGCTGTGCGAGAGTGTGCCCGATAGGCCGTCCGGCTTGTTCACCATCAATTATTCAGACCTCGAGGAAGGCCGTTACGAAGCCGCCCAGTTGGCGAATCCTTGGCCGTGGAATGCCAAATGGAGCCATTTGTTCCTTTCCGCAAACGATCGGCAATTCCTCGATGAATGGCGGCCAAGATTGGGTTGGCTTCCCATTAGCGAATATGGCCGGGTGGAGGTTGGTATTGTCACCGGCGACAATGATTTTTTTGTTTTGCGCGCGCAAGCGGCGCAACGGTTCCCTGAGGATCATCTCGCGCCGATTATTTCCAGCGCGCGGGATTTGCGCGGGATCCGTTTTGGGGCGGATGATTTTCAGCAAGTCCTGGCGGAAAACCGTCCCGCCTACTTGTTGAATCTGCGGATTCCGCGCTCGCAAATGTTGCCCGTGGAACGTGATTACTTGGAGCAAGGCGAACGCCAAAAAGTGTCCCAGCGATACAAATGCAGAATTCGGCAGCCGTGGTATGTATTGCCGAGCGTTTGGGAACCGGATGCCATTATGCTCCGGCAGGCGGGAGATATGCCCCGGCTCGTTCATCTCGCCAAAAAGTGCCTGGTCACCGATACGATTCACCGGGTTACCTGGCGCCAACCTTCGCGGGGGCGCCGCCATGCTGTAAGTTTCTTGAACACTTGGACCCTGTTGGCGTCCGAACTCACCGGACGCAGCTATGGGGGCGGGGTTTTAGAGCTAATGCCCGGAGAGGCAAACCGGCTTCCCCTGCCGGAGCCGGTGGAGGCGCTGGATGAAATTTTCGATACAGTGGACGCCTATGTTCGCGCCGGTGATTCTTTTGCCGCGGTGCACACCGTTGACCAAGTGGTCCTTCCCAAGACGATGCCCAAAGCCGACCGCGATGCCTTGCCCGCCATGTTGGAAAAGTTAATTAAACGCCGAAAGACAAAATCGCAATGAGGGTAAATTTGATCTGCCCGGCGGATGAATTGATGGCGCCCAACACCTTCCCTCTCCAATCATAGCATCGCGCGGCCCAAGTTTTGGATTGACCGACTAGGCCGGGAATTTAAGAATTGCGCGCATGAAAAGCACGATATGGGGCTTGAGGGTCGTATTGACCGGTCTGTTGCTGGCGGCCGCCGGCGGGCTGCCAGCCCAGGACGGCGTCAAGATTACGCCGCGGCAGGACCGGGTGACGGTGGAAATCAACGGGGAGCTGTTCACCGAGTATTGGTTTCAGGGCAACCAGCATCCGGCGATTGAGAAGAAAAAATCGGGGGACAGCCAGGTGTTCACCACCAACGCCACGCGGAAGGTCTATTATTGGCCGTTGATGGGCCCGGGCAACCTGCCGATGACGCGCGCCTGGCCGATGAACCCGGAGGCCGAGGGCGAGGAGAAAGACCATAAGCATCACCGGTCGCTCTGGTTCTCGCATGGCGCGGTCAACGGGGTGGATTTTTGGAGCGAGGACGCCAAGGCGGGGCGGATTGTGCATGAGCAGTTTCTGGAGGTGAAATCGGGCCAGGACGAGGGCGTCATCCGGTCCACCTGCAAGTGGGTGGGGCCGGACAACAAGACGGTTTGCACCGATGAAAGGGTGTTTCGCGTGTTTAACCGCCCCAAAAACGAGCGGTTGTTTGATTTTGAGATCACCCTCAAGGCGCCCGGCGACCGCGAGGTGGTCTTTGGCGACACCAAGGAGGGCACCATGGCGGTACGCATCGCCGAATCCATGCGGTTGTCCCAGGGCAAAAACAAAAAAGGCGAGGGGAGGATTGTGCAAAGCACCGGCGTGGAAGGGCAGGCCACCTGGGGCAAGGCGGCCGATTGGTGCGATTACAGCGGGCCGGTGCGGGGAAAAACGGTCGGCATCGCCATTTTCAACCATCCGAAAAATCCGGTGCATCCCACCTGGTGGCATGTGCGGGAATACGGGCTGTTTGCGGCCAACCCCTTTGGCGTGCATGATTTCGAGAAGAAACCGCCGGGCACCGGCAACCTGACGATTGGGGCGGGCAAATCGGTCACCTTCAAATATCGCTTCTACCTGCATGAAGGGGACGAAAAACAGGCGAAAGTCGCCGCGCGTTACCAGGAGTATGCGAGTCAGGCAAAATAGCCAACAGTGATTCAATGGCAATAAATCCAACCGGAGAATAAAAATGCAAAACCAGATCAAAAACCTAAACCGTCGCCGCTTTTTGCAAACCACCGCCGTAGCCGCCGTGGCGGCGGGCTGGAGCGCGCGCTCCTGGGCCCAGGTGGCTGGCGCCAACGGCGACCTGCGCGTCGCGGTCGTCGGCTTCAAAGGCCGGGGCGGCGACCATATCAAGGGCTTCGGCGCGCTCAAGGGCGTTCGGCTGACGGCCCTGTGCGATTGCGACGAAGGGGTGCTCAACGCGGAAGTCGAGAAGCTCAAAAAGAAGGGGACCGAGGTCAAGGGTTACCTCGACATCCGGAGACTGGTCGAGGACAAAAACCTGGATGTGATCTCGATTGCCACGCCCAACCATTGGCATTCGCTGGGCGCCATTTGGGCCATCCAGGCGGGCAAGGATGTCTATCTGGAAAAACCGGTCTCCCACAATGTCTGGGAAGGCCGCCAGGTTGTCGGTTTCGCCCGCAAACACAACAAGATTGTGCAGACCGGCACCCAAAGCCGCTCCAGCCGCAACGGCATTCTCCAGGCGGTCGAATGGGTCAAGGCGGGAAACCTCGGCAAAATCGTCATCGCCCGCGGCCTTTGTTACAAGCCCCGCGGCAGCATCGGCAAGGTGGACGCCCCGCAGCCCATCCCCGCCGGCCTGGATTACGATCTTTGGTGCGGTCCGGCGGCAAAGCTGCCGCTGATGCGCAAGAGGCTCCATTATGATTGGCATTGGGTCTGGAACACCGGCAACGGCGACCTGGGCAACCAAGGCATCCACCAGATGGACATCGCCCGCTGGTTCCTGGGCGAGATGGAACTCGCGCCTTATGTCATCAGTGCCGGCGGCCGGCTGGGCTATGTGGACGACGGCGAAACCGCCAACACCCAGATCATCTTCCAGGGCTACGCCAAAGCCCCGCTCATCTTTGAGGTTCGCGGCCTGCCCAGCAAAGCGGGCGACAAGAACATGGACAAATACAAAGGCGCCAGCGTCGGCGTGGTTGTCGAGTGCGAAAACGGTTACGTCACCGTGCCCAACTACAACAGCGCGACGGCCTACGACAAAAATGGGCAGGAGATCAAGAAGTGGAGCGGCACGGAAGATCATTACGCCAACTTCGTCAAGGCGGTGCATAGCCGCAAGGTTGAGGATTTGCATGCCGACATTCTCGAAGGGCACCTTTCGAGCGCGCTTTGCCACACCGGCAACATCTCCTATCGCTTGGGCGCCAAAAAGAGCCCGGCGGAAATCAAAGAGGCGTTGAAGGCGGACAAGGGCATGGAGGAATCCTTTAATCGCATGGCCGAACATTTGGCGGCCAACAACGTGGACATCAACACCGACAAAGTCACGCTCGGCGTGCCGCTGAAGATGGACCCGAAGACGGAACGTTTCCTTGGCAACGAGGCGGCCAACGCGATGCTGACCCGCGATTACCGCGCGCCGTTCGTGGTGCCAAGCGCGGCATAGGGGTCCGCCAACCCGCATTGTTGTTTAGGGGCGGCGCCAGCGATGTTTCCCGCTCCCTCGGGGAAAACCTCCCCATGAACCCTCTGGTTGTAGGAGCCGACGTAAGGAGGCTCTGATATCATGGCTATCACGCCCAGGGGCAAATTTGAGCCTCCTTACATCGGCTCCTACGCGGTTCAGGTGTGGCAAGGCGCGAAACCGGTTTTCGGGGAAGTCTCCACCGAAAGGGCTTTTCGCGCATTGAACCCATGCGCCTTGTTGCCGCCGAGGCAAGGAGTCGGAAGTGGTCGGTGGCCAGTGGAATCCACCTCCGAACGTCGGCGGCAATCGAGGGTTTCATGGGGAGGGATCATGCCTGCCGGCCGCGCCCGCCTGATTTTCCTTTTTCCCGGCGGCGCGCCGTTGTAGGGTCAGGCCCATGAAAAAGCCTGATACCGGAGATCGCCCGATGACTTCCGTCCGCCGCCAGCCCGTCCGCGTCGAGCGCCGCGAATTTTTGGGCTGGCTGGGCGGGGCCTCCGGCGCCGCGCTGCTGGCGCCGGCGCTGGGCAGCCCGGCCAGCGCGGCGGACCTGCCGGTCACGCGGCGTCCTTACGCGCCGATCTCCGACCGCAAAATCCGGGTGGGCATCGTCGGCTACGGGTATTGCAAATTTGGCGCGCAGTTCGGATTCCAGGATCATCCGAACGTTGAAGTGGTGGCGGTAAGCGACCTGGCGCCCGAACGGCGGGATGGCCTGATGAAGGCCTGCCGCTGCGCGAAGTCTTGCGAGTCGCTGGAAGTGCTGGTGAAGGACCCGAAAATCGAGGCGGTGTTCGTGGCCACCGACGCCCCCAGCCACGCCCGCCATTGCCGCCTCGCGCTCGAGCACGGCAAGCATGTCATGACCGCCGTCCCGGCGGTCTTTGGTTCGCTCGAGGACGCCCAAATGCTGGTCGAGGCGGTCCGCCGCAGCGGCCTGAAATACATGATGGCGGAAACCAGTTGCTACCACGCCGCCTGCCACGCGATGCGGGTGATTTACCGGGCCGGCGGCTTTGGCCGGCTGGTGTTTTCGGAGGGCGAGTATTACCACTATTCGCCCACACCGATCCCCTCTTACAACAACTGGCGCACCGGCATGCCGCCGCTGTGGTATCCCACGCATGCCACCGCCTATTATGTCGGCGTCACCGGCAAGCGTCTCACCGCGGTTTCGTGCCAGGGATTTCGCGGTGCGTTCGCCGCCTTCCAGCCGGGCGCCAACCGCTATAACAATCCGTTCACGGACGAAATCGCCCTCTTCCAGACCAGCGAGGGCGGAGTGGCGCGCATGTTGATGTCCAAGTCCGTCCACCAGCACGTGGACGAAACCGGACGGGTCTTTGGCGAAAAAGGGCGGATGCAGGGGCTGCGCTACCAGGGAGCGGTCGAGGCCCTCCCGGATGTGTCGCGCCCGCCGCTGCCGCCGGGGGTGCCCGAGGGGGCGCACGGCGGTTCGCACGGCCTCCTCATGCACGAGTTCATCAGCGCCATCCTCCAAAACCGCGAGCCGCTGGTCAATGTCTATGAGGCGCTGGCCATGACCGTGCCCGGCATCATTGCCCACCAGTCCGCCCTCAAGGATGGCGAGACTCTCAAAATCCCGCAATTCGATCCCCAACCGGCTTGAGCGGCGGCGCCGAAAACGGTTAAAACCGTTGCCCGCCTGCCGCGCCTCCCGCCCGCCACCCATCTGACGGTGGGTGTTAATGAAAGCTTGTCCCAAAAGTGGGTGTTTGGAAAACGACGTTCGCGAACGTTGAAGCGGGCGCAGGGCACTTTAACGCAAAGCCGCGGAGCCGCAGAGCCGCAAAGATAGTCTGAGGTTGGGGGAAGGGAATTTTGGTTCTTCGATGTTTTCGGTGGAATTGCCGGAAGCGAATTACGGTGTATAACGCCGGGCCTGGGGTTTTCGATAGCGCGGTTTCCCCTCACCCCCTGCCTGCGCCCGCCTGCCGAGCGGTGGGCAGGCCGCGGGCGCGGCAGGCAGGCGTCCCTCTCCCTCAGGGAGAGGGAGACCCGTTCGCCAGTCTTCGATGCACTTGGAAGCCGCGGTTGCAAAAGACCCCGCCAGCGATGTTTCCCTCTCCTGGGGGAGAGGGATCAAGGGGGAGGGGAAAAGGCGCCAACGAATGCGAAGGGGTTCCGTTGTCAAACAGCGGGCTGACCGATGCTCCTTGCCCCGCCTTTACCCACTGGAAACGTCGAGGAACCGGAATTTTTTCTCTGCGACTTTGCGGCTCAGCGTCATGGCGTTTGGCCTGCTGAACTTGTGCTGGCGGTGGCGCGAGCTCGCCAGCCCCGCGCGAAGTCTGCGAGGTCTGGGAGTGCGGTAGTCCTCTACCGCTTTTCTTGGCCCGCAGCGGCCGGCCCCGAAAGCCGTTCTTGAGGATGCCGAGGGTCCGCTCACACGCCTGATTTGGCGCCCGGAGCGCTTTGGGGACAGGCTCCAAAATAGATTCGCTGCGCGCTTGACCGCGGGTCGGGCGCACTTTACAAACGTCCCCATGAAACAAACAATTGTCACCCGTCGTCACTTTTTGCAGGCTGGAGCCGCCGCCGTGGCCGGTGTTTCCCTGCCCACTCTCATTCCCGCGCGCGTGCTCGCCGCTCCCGGGCGTCCCGGCGCCAACGACACCATCGGCGTCGGCTTCATCGGCATTGGCCGGCAGGCCGGGGGGCTGCTGGCCGGCGCGGCGCGGCTGGGCGAGGCCAAAATCACCGGCTTTGCCGACGTGAACCTCAAGCGGGCGAAGGAGAACGCCGCCAAGTTCAACGCCTTCGCCTGCCAGGACTACCGCCAACTGCTCGAACGCAAGGATGTGGACGCCATCATGACCGCCACGCCGGAGCATTGGCGCATTCTCATCGTGCTGCACGCCTGTCAGGCCGGCAAAGACCTCTACGTCGAGAAACCGCTCACGCTGACCATCCGCGAGGGGCGTTTGATGGCCGAGGCGGCGCGCAAATACGGGCGCATCATCCAAACGGGCAGCCAGCAGCGCTCCGACCCGCTCGACATCGCGGCCTGTGAATTCATTCGCAACGGCGGCCTGGGCAAAATCAAGCGCGTCGAGGCCGCCGCCTACCCGAGCCCCTGGGACCATCGGATGCCGGAGCAACCCAAGCCGGAGGAGCTGGATTGGAATATGTGGTGCGGGCCGGCGCCGCTGGTGCCTTACAACGAAAGCCTCTATGTCCCGCGCGAGCGCGGACCCGTCGCTCCCGGCTGGCTCTCCCTCCGCCCCTACTCCGGCGGCGAAGTCACCGGCTGGGGCGCCCACGGCTACGACATGATCCAATACGCCCTCGGCAAGGACAACAGCGGCCCGATTGAAATCTGGCCCGAAGGCCCCAAATTCAATCCGCCCGTTTACACCGCCCCGGAATCGAAAAAACGCGGCGACAGCATTTGTCTGCAGCCCAAGGTGTTCTTCAAGTATGAAGGGGACATCGTGGTCGAACCCGCCAAAGGCCCCAATTTCGGCGCGATTTTCCACGGCGAAAAAGGCTGGCTCAAGGTGGACCGCGGCCGTTTGGATTCGGCGCCGGAGGACATCTTCATGAACCTGATGAAGAACAAGCCGAAAGTGGACGGGCACACCACCAACTGGCTCAAGTGCATCAAGAGCCGCCAACAACCAACCGCCCCGGTCGAAATCGGCCACCGTTCCGCCACGGTTTGCCATCTCGTCAACATCGCCCGCTGGACGAACCGCAAGCTGAAGTGGGACCCGGCCAAGGAAACCTTTATCGGCGACGCCGACGCCAACCAATACCTGGACCGCGAGCGCCGCAAAGGCTTCGAGGTGCCGGAGCGGATTTAAGCCGGAACGGCCCGCCGCGCCGCCCGCGGTTTTTCGCCCGGCTTATTCGTCGGCGGGCACGGCCCGGTAGAACCGGCGGCTGTTGGCCGGCAGCGACGGGTCGCTGAACTCGAAGTAGCCGTTTTGCGCCCAGTTGGTGACCAGCGGGATCCAGTTCACGAAATCGGTCGTCCCCTGGATGATGTAGCCCTGTCCCGGCTTGCCCGAGATCTTCAGCTTGAAGCTGTTTTCGCCCGCTTGCGGTTTGCTGGCCGTGTCAAAACGCAGCGGCGCCTCAACGGTCAACGCCGCATCCTGGCTCACGGCGATGTCGGCGGCGTTGCGCACCCTCACTTTGTAGCGGCCCGCCTGCTCCGGCTGGACATTGGCCAGCACCAGCGTCGCGTTCGTCGCCCCCGCCAATAGGTTCGTGTCGTTCAGCACCCACTGGTATTCGAATGGCCCCGTCCCGCTCACCAGCACCGTCAGGTTCACCACCCCGCCCTGCTGCACGCTCTGGTCGGCCGGGTGCGCCACAATCAGCGGCGGATCCACGTACTTCCAATTCAGGCTGATGTTGCCCTGCGCGCCGCCCACGCCGTCCACCGCCACCAGGTAGGTCTCGCCGGCGGTCACGTTCAGCTTCACCTGGCTCCGGATGCCGTCGGGCGCGCTGTTGTCGTCGCTGGCCTGCAAGCGCAAGGACGAGTATTGATCGCCGGTATAGACCGCCATCACGGTGTCAATCGTGCTGCCCAGGGTGTCAATGACCATCAGCCCGTTGCTCTGCGGCACAATGTTGAACCAGCGGGAGGCCCCGCCCAGGACGCCCGCAATGTTCGGCTCGCCCATCTCGGTCGTGGAGCCGAAGTTGTTCAATATCTGCGTGCCGGGGATGCCCGGCTGGATGTCAAAGAACCCGGCGCGGCGATTGCCGGGGCGCCCGGCCAGGGCCATCGCCTGGGCCGAGCCGCTGTCCACGGCACTGGCCAGCTTGTCGTGCGTGTAGGCCTCGGGTTTCTTCCCGATCTCCACCACCACGGGCTTGGAGTCCACGTGCCGGCTATTGGCCGAGACCCGGACGAAGTAGGAGCCCACGTCTTTTGGCTTGAAGTTCTGGATGACCAGGGCGGCATTGGTGGCATCGGCCACCGCGTTGCTCTGGTAATACCATTGGTAGGTCGCGCCGGCGGGGATCGCGGTGACGGCCAGAGTCACGTCCGCGTTCTGGTCCACCGACTGGCTGAACGGCGCCTCGATGATCTCCGGCAGCAGCGCCCCGCTGGTGTCCATGCTCCAGTTGAGCAGAATGACGCCGCTGGCGCCGCCCACGCCATCCACCGCCAGATGATAGACCACGCCCTGCACCGCGTTGAACTGCACCAGGCTGGTCAGGAACCCGCCCGAATCCTCGTCGCTCACCTTGTTGGTCAGCGCATTCAACAACTCGCCGGTATAAACCGCCAGCGTCGTGTCAAAGCTGCTGCCACGGGTGTCAAACGTCGCCACCCCCGTCGCCGGCGCGATCCACGAGATCCAGACCGACCGCTGCGGACGCGCGTCGCCGTGATACGGCTCGCCCGGTTCGGCGGTCGCGTTGAAGCTGTCGCCAATCACGTTGCCGGCTTGCCCCGTCAGCGCGCCTTTGGCGGCAAACTGGTTCGCCAAAGTCACCCGGTTGCCACCCACCACCAGCACCGCCGCCCGGCTGTCTTTCACGTCGAACGCGTTGGCCACCGACACGCTGTAGCTGCCGGCGTTGGCCGCCTGCGCGTTGTTGAGCACCAAAACCCGGTTGGTCGCCGTCGGGTTCATCGTCGGCGGGATCGGCACGCCATTGAGCCGCCATTGGTATTGCAGCGGCTCGGCCCCGCGCGCCACCACCTCGAAGCTCACGTTCGTTCCCGCCACAACCTCCTGCCTGCGCGGCGAGCTGAGGATCACCGGCGCGCCCACCGGCGAGAAGACGGCAAAGAACGGATGCAGCTCGCCGCCCGCCTTGAGGAAGTCGCCGCCCACCGCCACCATGTTCGACGAGCCGGCAATCACGTTCACCGCCTTATCGAAGTCCGGGTTCCACGAGGCCGGCTCGTTCGCGTCCAGCGGCAGGGCGGCGGCGTGATGCCGCACGACCGCGCCGACCCCCTCGCCCAGCCGGTTGAAGAAGCCGCCCAGGTAGAGGTTGTTGCCGACGATGGCCAGCGCGTTGATCGGTGTGACCCCGTTGGTGTCCACGATCGGGTTGAAGGACGAGGAGGCGCTTCCGCTCTGCTCGAGCATCGCCAGGCGCGACCGGTTCTTGCCGCCGATGTAGTTGAACAAACCGCCCGCATAGACGGCGTTATTGTCCACCACGGCCAAGGCATGAACCGGGCCATTGGGATCGGGCTGCGCGCTCCACCCTTCCGGCTGGCCGGCCGGGTTGAGGCCGACCAGGTTGACAAAGGAACGACCGCCGACATTGCGGAACTGGCCGCCCGCATAAATGCGGCTCTTATAGGCGGCCAAGGTGCGCACCGGTCCGTCCGGCTGCGGGTCCCAGGCGCGCAGGATGCCGGTCTCCTCGTCCACCGCCCCCAGATAGGAGATCGCCGCGCCGCCCATGCGCGTGAACAGGCCGCCCGCATAGACCGCCTTGTCCTCCACCACCAGGGCCAGCACGTTCGAGTTCGCGCCCGGGTTCCAGGCCGTCGCCACGCCGTTGGTTGCGTTGACCGCCGCCAAGAAAGCCCGGTCCAATCCATTCACCTGGCTGAATTCGCCACCCAGGAACACGTTGGTGCCGGAGAGCGCCAGTGCCCGGACCGCCCCGTTGGCACCAGGATTCCAATCCGCTGCCTCACCGGTGCTCAGCCGCAGGGCTGCTGCGTTGGCCCGCGCCACCCCGCCGATAATCCGAAACTCGCCGCCCGCATAGAGCGCATTGTCACCCAAGGCCAGCGCATAGGCCTTCTTGTCCGCGCCCGGATTCCACGGCAGCGGCTCGGCGTCACTCGCCCGCAGCTTTGCCAGGTAATTGCGGCTCTGGCCGGTGAGCAGCGTGAACTCGCCGCCCGCATAGACGGCGTCGGTGTCGGCCGCCAGCGCCAGCACCGCGCCGTTGAACTGCGGCTGCCAGCCGGCAATCAATACGCCGTTGTTCGCGTTGACCGCCGCCGCGTAACGGAAGCCGGGCGTGTAATTAACGCTCGTGAACCGTCCGCCCAGATAGACCGTGCCGTTGGCGGTCGCCAGCGCCAGCACGTCGCCGCCATACACCACCGGGCTCCAGTCCGGCGACAGCAGCAGCGTGTCCAGCTCGAACGCCGCCGCTTTGCTGCGCGTGGTGTAGTCAATGCTCTCGAACTGCCCGCCCACGAACAGCCGGTTGCCGCTGATGGCCATCGCGAACACCGGCGAGCTCGGGTCCGGATACCAGTTCGGGTTCGCATTGCCGTCGGCCAGCGAGACCTGGGCCAGGTTGCGCAGGTTCTCCCGGTTGCCGCCGATCACCGTGAAGCTGCCACCGACAAAGAGCGAGTTACCCGACACCGCCAACGCCCGGATCTCGCCGCTCGGGTTCGGCGCCCAAGCCGTCGGTTGCCCGTTGGCCGCGCTCAGCGCCGCCAGGTTTTCGCGCGCCAAACCGTTGATCGTCTTGAACAGGCCGCCCGCATACAGCGTCCCGCCCAACAGCGCCAGCGCCTGCACCGACGGCGTCAAAACACCCCCCGCGTGCGCCGCCCAGTTGGTGTCCACCGTTCGGTTCCCTAGGATATGCGCCAGGTTGGTCCGCGGCAGACCGCCCACCGACGTGAACGCGCCGCCGATGAACCAGCCGCCCGCGCCATCCGCCACCACCGCATAGACCGGGCCCGCCACCTTCGGCCACGCCAGGTCCGCCGCCCCGGTATTCAAATCCAGGGCCGCCCCGTGTCCGACGTTCGGACCCACGTGGTTGAACTTGCCGCCCAGATAAACCAGGTCTTCCAGCGGGTTGAACACCGAGGCATACACCGGGCCGTCGGTCACCCAGAAGTCATCCCGCGCCCGGCCGTCCGGCGCCGCATAGAGCACCGAGACCCGCAACTGGGCTGCCAGGCTGATCGCCTGTCCGGCCAGGTTCGTCACCACCACATAGTAGGTGCCGCTGTCGGCCGGCGCCGCCGAAAGAATGGTGTAAGCCGCGTTGGTCGCGTTGGGCAGCGCCACCCCGTTGAAATACCATTGGAACCCGAACGGCGGCGTCCCAAGGCCGACGGTGGCGTTGAAGAACACACTCCCGCCGGGCGGCACGTTCGTGCTCAGAGGCGTAATCGTGACACTGGGCGCAATAATGACCGCCAGGCTCGCCACCCGGCTGGTGGCCGACCCAACACTGTTCGACACCACCACCTGGTAGCCGCCCGCGCTGCGCGGCTGGGCATACGGCAGGACCAAGGTCGCGTTGGTGCCGCCCGCCACTGGATTGCCGTTGAACAGCCATTGAAACGCAAACGGCGGCGTCCCGTTGACGCCTACTGCGAATGTGGCTTCGCTGTTGCGCGCCACCACCAAGTCCTGCGGCTCGGCCGTGATCTGCGGCGGCTTGGGCGCGCCATTCACCACCACCCGCACCGGGGCCGAGGTCGCCGAAATCCCGGCGTTGTCCACCGCCCGCGCCACAAACTGGTAGTTGCTGCCCGGCGGCATATTGGTCAGCGTGAACTCAAACTGCGTCACCGGCGGCTCGCCATTGAACAGCGTCCCCAGCAGCACCCCGCCCTGGTAGAGTTCCACCCGCGCCACGGCGCCGTTGGTGTCGGGATCGGAAGCGGCGACAGTGAAGGTGACGTCCACCGGCTCGGTGAATTCGGCATTGTTCGCCGGGCTGGTGATCGCCACCAGCGGCGGGTAGTTGAACTCGAGGGCCAGCAGAACGGTGCCTGCGGCATTATTGAATCCTTCCACCACGATCTGGTAGGTAACACCCGCCGCGGCATCAAAGCTCACCCGGCTGGTGCGTTCGCCGGGGCTGGCGTCATCATTGGACGCGATGGGCGTCAGGCCGCCCAAGGCCGACCCGGTATAGACCACCAGCAAAGTGTCAAATGTGCTGCCCGCTGTCGTCAGCGTCGCCCGTCCGGTGTTGGTCGCCGTCCAGCGATACCAGACCGAGCGGCCCACTTGGTTGCCCAGGTGGTTTGGCTCGCCGGCCTCGCGGGTCGCGCTGATGCTGACGCAGGTGGCGCTCGCCGCCAACCCCGACAGCACTTGCGCCTGGGCAAAGTCGTCGTTGGCCGGCCGCGGAGGATTGACCGTCACGGTGACCGGAGAGGAGACCGCGCTGGCTCCAAGCGTGTCAGTCGCGCGGGCCGTGTAAGTGTAGCTGCCGGCGCCCACGTTGGTCAGCGTAAGCGCAAACGGGCTGATCGTGTCTTCTCCCAGTTTGAGCGCGCCGGCGAAGAATTCGACCTTGGCGACGGTGCCATCCGGGTCCACCGCGTTGGCGGCCAGGGTCACGTTGACCGGGGCGGTGAATACCGTGCCGTTGGTCGGCGCGGTCAGCATCACCGTCGGCAGTTGGTTCAACACCAGGAACAGGGAAACTTCGCCCATCGCGCCGTTGTAGCCGTCCACAGCAAACTGGTAGGTCGTCCCGGCGACGGCATTGAAAGCCACACGGCTGTATTTGACGCCGGCGCTGGCGTCGTCGTTGGCGGCCACCGAGGTCAGCGTCGCCAGGTTGGTGCCGGTATAAACGGCCAACAGGGTGTCGAAGGTGCTGCCGGCGGTGGTGAGCACGGCGAGGCCATTGACCGGCGCTGTCCACTGCCACCAGACCGAGCGCCCGCCGCCGTTGCTGGCATGGAACGGCTCGTCGGCCTCGCGGGTGGCGCCTTCGTTGCGGCCGAGCACGTCGGTTTCCAATCCCTCCATCGTCTCGCGGGCCGCAAAGTTGTCGTTCGCCGGCGGGGCGTGGTTGACCGCTTTGATCACCGCGCGCGAACGGCGCGTTGCGCCGCGATTATCGGTGGCGTCGGCAAAGAGGACATAGTTGCCGGGGGCCAAGCCGCTCAGGGCGAAGAAAAGGTTGACGCTGGCGCTTTGGGCGTTGGTTTCGGCCACCAGCAGGTCGTTGAGGATCAGGGCGACGTTGGTGATGGCGCCATCGCGGTCCTGGGCCTGGATGTTGACACCGACGTTGGCCGGGGCAACAAATGCCATCCCGTTGGTGGGATTCACAATGGTTACCGAGGGTAATTGGTTGGCGTTGCTCGAAATGTTCAGCACCAGGTCGTCCAGCAGCATCGAGTCAAAGTAAGTGCCGATCTCGGGGTACGATTCGACCACCAGCGAGGCGATGCCCGGCCCTTGCAGCGTGAACTTGCGGGCCGGCACTTCCACCAGCGTCTGAATCGCTTCCTCACCCACCGACGCGATTTCCTCGCCCACGTCGTTGAGCGCGCGGGCGATCCAGCGCGGGTGCACGACGCCGCCGGCGTCCTGCAGCAGCCGGATGCGCTGGAACGAGAGGCTCTCGGCCGTCAGGTTGAAGTCCAGCCGATACCAGACCGGCGGCTTTTCCTCGGGGTTCACCAGGTTGTATTGGCGCAGGAAGTTCGGCATCGAAACCGCCGCCACCTTCGCGCCGTTGAAATGGTTCGAGCCGCGGGCGACGGCAAACAAGGTGCCCGGCGTCAGCTCGGCCACCGTCACGTCGTTGCTCTTGAAGTAGTTCACCACCACCGAGCCCAAACGCTCGCTGCCGGCCGTGTCGAGCATGGGGTGATCGAAATTGATCACCTTGCTGTAGGCGAAGGAATTGACGGTGACGGCGACCGGCAGGGTGCTGTTGGTCAAGCCCTGGTTGTCCACCGCCTCGGCCAGGTAGAGGTATTCGCCGGCCTGCACGTTTGTCTGGGCCACGTTCAGGGGCGAGGCGCCGCCGCTGCCCAGCAGCGTCCGCTGGCCGTTGGCCGGGTTCACTTGGAACAGCCGCACCGCCGTCAGCGAGCCGTCGCTGTCGGAGGCGGTGACGCTCACGGTGTAGTTCACCGGCGCGTTGAAGAAGTTCTGGCCGTTGGCCGGGCTGCTGATGGCGACGATCGGCGGCTGGTTCGGGATTAGGACTGTAAGCGTGGCCACGGCGCTGGTCGCCGCGCCATAGGCGTTGGCCACTACCACGCTGTAATTGCCCGCATGGGTCAATTGAACATTATTGATGGCAAACGACGGCGAAGTCGCTCCCTGGATGTTCGTGCCGTTGAAGCGCCACTGGTAGGCGAGCGGCGCGGTGCCGGTGGCGGTGACCGTGAAGGCAACATTCGTGCCGGCCACGACGCTCTGGCTTTGCGGCGAGGTCGCTATGGACGGCGGGGTAACGACGGTCAGAGTTGCCACCGCGCTAGTTACCGAGCCATAGGCATTGGAAACAACGCACTGATAGTTGCCAGCGTCAGCCAAGGATGAATTAGTAATGATGAATGATGAATTGGTTTCAGCAAAAATAACGGAGTTATTTTTGAGCCATTGGTAATAGAGCGGCGGAGTGCCGGTCGCCGTGACCGTGAAGGTGGCGTTGCTGCCGAGCAGAACCGCCTGGCTCTGTGGTTGCTGGGTGATTTGCGGGGCTACATCCTGGGCACCACCTGCTGCCCTCACACAACGGAAGCCGATGTAGTAGTTGGTGACCGACGGGGCGTAGTTGAGGCGAACGGCGCAGCGCGAGTTGGAGGCGGCGACGTTCCACGAACCGCCGCGCAACACCCGAGTGCTGGATGAACCCGGACCTTGCGGATCCGTTGTGGGCGACGAACTGTAATACCCATTGGAATAATAATCCCAACACCACTCCCAAATATTCCCCGTCATGTCATATAATCCATACCCATTGGCCGCAAATGTGCCTGCCGGGCTGGTGTAGGGCATTCCACCGGCGGCGTAATTGGGATGGTAGCCAGCCGGGTAACTCAGGTCATAACCAAGCGAGGCGGATGCGTTATAATTCGCCTGGCTGTGGCTGACGGTGTCCCCCCACGGAAAACGCTTGCTGGAAAGCCCGCCCCGGGCCGCCTTCTCCCACTCCGCCTCGGTTGGCAGCCGGTAACCGTTGGCCGCCCAGTTCACCCAGTTGGTGGCCACATTGACTTGCCCCGTTTTATACAGACTCGCCAGCCCGGCATCCGTGTAATACGCCGGCACAAGCCCCTCTTTCTCGCTCCGGGCGTTGCACCACTTCACCATGTCATACCAACTGACCGTATGCACCGGATGGTTTGCCGCCTTGCCGGAACCGGCCCTGTCGAACGTGTAGCCGTTGGCCATCGCCCAGGCATACACATTGGTCCAGAGCTGGTAGGTCACCAAATACTGGTCCATGTAAAACGCGCTGACATTGACCGTGTGGGTAGGCCGCTCGTCGGCATCGCCTTCGGTGAAGGTGTCACCCATGGTGAATTCACCGGCGGGAATGAGCGCCATGCCGGCGGGTGCGGAGGCCGGAATGGCAGCGTTGCCGATCTTGGCCACGAAGGCATCCACCGAGCCGCCAGAGGCCACGTTGGTGCCGCCGAAGGCGGCGGTGCCGCTAAAGCTGCCTGCCAGGTAGGCGTTGCCGCCCAAGTCCACCGCCAAACCGCGGCCATAATCCGAGCTGGTCCCGCCCGCCCGCTGCGTCCAGAGCAAATCACCGGTGGCATCGTACCGGGCCAGCAGGATGTCTTCGCTGCCTGCGCTCGGCAGGCTGAAAGGCCCGATGCCCAAGGTGTCCCGGAAGTAGCCCGCCAGGTAAATCTCGCTGACCGGGCCCGTAGCCAGAGCCAGGCCCTCCTCGTAGTTGGTCCCCGCGGCCTGCCGCGCCCACAGCAACTGGCCGGCGCTGTCGTATTTGGCCAGGAAGATGTCCTTGAGCCCGCTGCCGGCGAACACGTTGGTCCCCAAGGTGGCGGAATAGAAAAACCCGCCGACCACCGCATTGCCGGCCCGGTCCACCGCCACGGCCTCGGCATACATGTTGTTGCAAACTGTGCTGTGACGCACCCAGAGGTTGTTGCCCTGCGGATCGTACTTCGCCAGGAAGAAATCGGTCGTGCCGCCGCGCACAAAGCTGTTCGTGCCAAAGGTGGGATTATCGGTGACGTAGCCGGCCACGAAGGCGTTGCCCGCCGCATCCGTGGCGATGGCCAAACCCTCGTCCGCCAGCGCGCTACCATCCCTTCGAGCCCACAGCAGTGCGCCGTCGGCGCTGTATTTGGCCAGGAAAACGTCCTGGAAGCCGATGGCCGGAACATTGGTGGAACCAAAGTTGTTGGTGTCGGAGAAATAACCGGTGACCCAGACGTTGCCTTGCGGGTCCACCGCCACGCCCTTGGCCTCGTCCCCATTGACCGAGCCGGCCTGCCGAACCCAAACCAGGCTGCCCGCCGCGTCGTATTTGGCCAGAAAGGCGTCCTTGCCGCCATAGGTCGTCAAGTTGGTCGGTCCAAAACTGGCGGTGGCGTTGAAATATCCGGCCACATAGAGGTTGCCGGCGCTGTCGCAAGCCACGGCATTCCCCGCGTCCAAACCGGGGCCGCCCGCGCGCCGGGCCCAGAGCAAGGCGCCCGCCGCATCAAAGCGGGCCAGCAGGATGTCCTTGCCCCCCGCATTGGTCAGCAGTGTGCCGCCAAACGTGGTGCTGTAGTTGAACTCCCCGGCCATCGTCGTGTTGCCCAGGACATCCACCGTCACCGCATAGGCATAATCCGACCCGTTCAGCCCGCCATGGGCGATCCAGGCAAATTCGGGCGCTGCGGAGACGGATAGGATAGCAACCGCCGAAGTCACCGAGCCGAAGGAGTTGCTGACGAGGCACTGATAGCTGCCGCTATCGCCGAGTTGAGAGTTGAGGATTGATAGTTGAGAGTTGGTGGCATTCAGGATGGCGGAGCCGTTTTTGAGCCATTGGTAAGCTAGTGGGGTGCTGCCGGTAGCGGTGACGGTGATCGTCGCATTGCTCCCCACCATCACCGTCTGGTTGGTCGGCGTAATCTGCGCAATCTGCGGGCGCAAGCCTTCCGTGTCTTTCGCGTAAAGCGCCTGGACTTCGCCGGCGGACAGGGCGCGTCCGTAAATCCGCAGCTCATCCAACTGCCCATTGTAATCGCTCCAGTTGTCCACCCGGTGGCCGATGGCAAAGGAGGTCGCGTTGGCGATGCTTCCGAAAGCGGAGATGTCAAGGGTGGCCTTCGGGATGCCGTTTAGGAAAATGACGGCGGTGCCGGCGCTGCGATCCACCACGCCACAGACATGGCGCCAGGCCCCAAAGGCCTCCAAGCCCGTCGCTAGCGAGTTGCCCGTCCACCGAGCGCCGTCCCCGAGGTTCAGGCGGACGCCGGGGCCATCGAAGGCTTCACATTGGAATGACCAGCCCTGGTCGCTGGGGCGCTCGGTTTTGCCCAGGATATAGGAGGACTGCTCGCCGGCATTCATCCAAAAGGAGACGCTGAAGGAGCTGGCCCCAAAGCCCAGGGCCGGGTTATCCCCGTAATCAATCCACGCGCCATCGGAAATCGCCAGGGCCGAATTGGCGTTGCCCGTGCGATCCGCCACCCACGCCGGCGTGCCATGAATGCCGTCCGCCATTGGATGATTCGCCCCCACCGCGTCATTGGCATTGCCGTCAAACGGATAAAAGGCGACGAGGCCAATCTCGTAGGAATTGGTCGTCACGGTTAGCGTTGCCACGGCGCTGGTCGCGACGCCGAAGGCGTTGGAAATTACGCAAACGTAATTTCCACTATCGGAGAAGCTCGAAGTTAGGAGTGAGAAGCTGGAATTGGTTCCACCAAGAATGGCGCTGCCATTCTTGAGCCATTGGTAGGAGAGCGGCGGGGTGCCGGTGGCGGTGACGGCGAAGGTGGCGTTGCTGCCGACAAGGACGGTTTGGTTGGTGGGGGTGAGGGAGGTGATTTGCGGTCGCAACCCGGCGGTGTCGTTCAGGTAAAGCGCCTGGACTTCGTTGGAAGAAAGCACCCGATCATAAACACGGACGTCATCAATGAAACCAATAAAATGATCGCCACAGCAGGCGCTGCGGCCAACGGTCAACGATGTCTCACCCGAGCCGGCAGCGCTTAGCGAATTCCCGCCAAGCCATACGCCGTTCTGGTAGATATTGACGGTTCCGACATCCCAGGTGGCCGTCACCAAGATCCACTGGCCTTGCGGAGATTCTCCTCCCGAGGAATACCCTGGTCCGCCTGTAAAAGCGGTCCATCCCCCGCTGCCATGGTTGTAAAAGAGCGCACGGTCACTCTGGCCGTTGTCGTGTGAGAACAGGGTCCGATTGTCGCCGTCCCGCTGGGTCATATAAGCCCAGGCAGAGAGGGTGAGCCGCGGCATCACCGACACGTTAATGTCAATCGGCAGGGACACCGAAGGCCCATCGTTGAAGAACAGGCTTTGCCCGAAAAGGCCCGCGGCAGCGGCTGCACCGCTAAGGGTCCCGTGCCGGTTATTGCCGCTGGCATCGTTGGCATTGCCGTCAAACGGATAATAGGCAATCAGGCCAGCCTCAAACGAATTGGTGGTGACGTTCAGCCGCGCCACGGCGGAGGTGGCGGAGCCGAAGGAGTTGCTCACGAGGCAGGAGTAGCTCCCCGCATCCCCTAAGGATGAATTATGAATGATGAATGATGAATTGGTTTCAGCAAAAATAACGGAGTTATTTTTGAGCCATTGGTAAGTCAGCGGCGCGGAGCCCGTGGCGGTGACCGTGATCGTCGCGTTGCTCCCCACCATTACGGTCTGGTTTATCGGTGTAATCGAAGCAATCTGCGGGGCCACGCCCACTTCGAAATTTGCCGTCACGGTCTTGTTGGTGTTCATGGACAGGATGACAGGATTAACACTGCCGCCCAAGTCCCCGCTCCATCCCGCAAACGCCCAGCCGGGCTTGGGAGTCGCGGTCAGGGTGACGTTGGCGCCAGCGGCGTATTTGGTCTGCTGCGGGGTCTTGACGACCGTGCCTTCGCCGTTGATCAGGACCGTCAGCGCGTATTCCCCGGCCACCAGGTTGCCGAAGATGGCATTGACCGAGGGGGCTGCGTTGGTGAACACGAATTCCAGCGGGCTGACGACCTGCCCGGCAGCCGCGATGCCCCAGAAGTTAAAGTAAGCGCCCGCGTTCGGCACCGCGCTCAGCCGGACCATCGAGCCGTAGGGGTAATAGGTGTTGCTCGGCCAGCGCGTGATAACGCCGTTGCCCACGGGGGTGGTGAGGAGAGTGGTGCCAAAGAGGGCGGCAATCGAGGAGTTGGAAGTTAGAAGATAGGAGTTGGAAGGGGAATTCCCAGACAACGCGCCGGACCAGCCGAGGAAGGTCCAGCCGTTCGAGGGCGTGGCCGTCACGGTCACCATGGTGTTGCTTAAGTAGGTGTTGTTGGTGGAGG